>Ga0182024_10003900_pt1 | contig 34921 bp, 31 predicted proteins | sample P32metaG_FD_120480 | JGI IMG/M metagenome (GOLD analysis project Ga0182024, IMG submission 120480) | Permafrost microbial communities from Stordalen Mire, Sweden - P3-2 metaG (Illumina Assembly) | ecosystem: Environmental > Terrestrial > Soil > Wetlands > Permafrost | place: Sweden: Stordalen...
GCGTCACGTCCGCTCCGGTCCGCCTCCCGGCCTCCATCGCGTCGTCGGTCGCCGCGATCGTCGGCCTCAACGACGTCGTGCGCGCCCACGACTCCCTGCGACGGGTCAACGAGCTCCGACGACCGAGGACCCACGACCTCGGACGCAGCTTCCCGACGGCCCGTCCGAGGGCCATCGCGGGGGCCCCGAGCGCCTGCGGCGCCGCGAGGGCCGCGACCCAGCTCGGCTTCGGTGGCATCACCGACGACCAGGTCGCCCACGCCTACGGCGCCGACGGCCTCTACTCGGCGCACGACCTCGGGGCCGGCCAGACCGTCGCCATCTTCGAGCTCGAGCCCTTCTTCAAGTCGGACATGAAGGCCTTCGACGAGTGCTACTTCGGCGCCGACCACACCTCGCAAATCTCGGTGATCAACGTCGACCACGGGCCAGGCTCGGGGCCCGGCGGCGGCGAGGCGGCGCTCGACGTCGAGAACGTCGCCGCGCTCGCGCCGGCCGCGAAGATCCTCGTGTACCAAGCACCCAACACCAACTACGGCTCGCTCGATGCGTACAACCGGATCGTCAGCGACGACAAGGCCCAGGTCGTGACGTCGTCGTGGGGCTTCTGCGAGACCGACCAGCTGAACCTCTCGCCGGGCGCCATGGCCGCCGAGAACCTCGTCTTCGAGCAGGCCGCCGCCCAGGGCCAGACCGTCTTCAACGCGGGCGGCGACGCGGGCAACGACTCGTGCGCGTACAACAGCGGGTTCCCGACCTCGCCGGTCCTCTCGGTCGGCGACCCCGCGTCGCAGCCCTACGTGGTCGACGTCGGCGGCACCACCGCGATCTCGGTGGCCCAGCCGCCCCAAGAGCAGGTCTGGAACGACGGCGCGTTCGGCGGCGCGGGCGAGGGCGGCATCTCGACGGTGTGGACCCAGCCCCCGTGGCTCGGGACCAAGGCCAACGCCCTGTCGAGCGCCAAGCCGTGCCACGCGAAGACCGGCCAGGTCTGCCGCACGACGCCGGACGTCTCGGCGTTCGCCGACGAGTACACGGGCATCACGATCTACTGGGACGGCGGGTGGGGAACGATCGGCGGCACGTCGTCGTCCTCGCCGATCTGGGCGGCCTTGCTCGCGCTGATCAACGCGTCGTCGAGCTGCACGGCCGTCCCATCCACCGCCCACGGGGTCGGGTTCGCCGCGCCCCTGCTCTACCGCGTCGCCGCCAACGCGACGGACTACGCGTCGGGCTTCAACGACGTGACGAAGGGCAACAACGACGTCTTCGGGGTGACCAACGGCAAGTACGCGGCGCGCGTCGGCTACGACCTTGCCTCGGGGCTCGGGACGCCGGAGCTGACGCCGGCGCCCGGTGTGCTCGGGCCGGGGCTCGCGTCCAGCCTGTGCGCCGCCGCCCAGTCCACGGCGACCGCCTCGATCTCCAAGGTCTCCCCGTCGTCCGGGGCGGCGACCGGCGGCACGCCGTTCACGATCACGGGCACCGGGTTCTTCAAGGGCAGCGCCAGCGACGTAAAGGCCGTCGACTTCGGCACGTCGCCCGCCGCGACGTTCACCGTCGTGTCCAACACCAAGATCACCGGGACGACGTCGTCGGCGTCCACGCCCACCACGTCCTCGAAGCTGAACGGCGTCACGAACCACTCCGGCGGCGTGCTCGTCTCTGTGACGACCACCGACGGGGCCGTGGCGATGGGCCCGTCGTACCACTTTGTCGTGGAGAAGGGTGGCAAGACGACCCCGACCGTCGTCCAGGTCGGGCCGACCGGCGGGAGCTCGAAGGGCGGCAACAGCGTCGACGTCTACGGCACGGGGTTCACCGGCGCCACGAAGGTGACCTTCGGCGGCGAGGCCGCCACCTCCTTCAAGGTGCGCAGCGACGTCCAGATCATCGCCGTGGCGCCGAAGCTCACGACCGCGAGCTGCTCGGCGGCCTCGCACCTCGCCACGCTCGGGCTGTGCCAGACCGAGGTGCAGGTGACCGGGCCCGGCGGCAAGAGCCCGACGGTGGCGGCGAAGAAGCCCTACTCGGGCTTCTTCAACTTCAACAACCTGGGCGTGATCGTCGTGCCCAAGTCCTGCGGGTGCGAGGCGTACCCGACGTCCACGGAGTACGACTACGTGACGGCCGACACGCTCTCCAAGCTCACCGACCAGAGCGGCAAGCCGGTGATCGGCGACCCGAACGGGTCAGGGCTCGTGGTCCTGCACGGCAAGGGGCTGAACGTCCTCACGCTCAACTGGGTGAACTTCGGACCCCCGTCCGAGGCGTCGTCGTATGACTTCGGCCTGCTCTCGGTGAACGCGAGCGGGACCGAGCTGCAGGCGTTCACGCTGCCGGACCCGAACCCGGGTCCGAACGGCGACACGATCCGGCTGTCCGTCGACACGATCGGCGGATCGTCGAACTCCCTGCCGTTCACCTTCGCCGCGATCCCAGAGGTGACCAAGGTGAGCACCGACGTGCTGCCATCGGCCGGCGGGACGGCCATCACGATCACCGGCGGCGGGTTCCTCGGGACCCAGGAGCTGGCGTTCTCGCCGTTCAGCGGCAACCAGCCGCCCGTCACGATCCTGAAGAACTTCAAGGTCCACTCGGCGACGAGCATCACGATGACCTCGCCGTCGATGGTCCCGGGCTCCTACAACGTGGTCGTCTGCAACCTGTACGCGTGCGCGTCGGGCAGCGCGGCCACCCCGGCGACCAGCACGGTCGCGGTCATCTACCCGGGGACGACCGCGGTCACGAGTGCCGAGGGGGCCGGCGGCGCCCAGCCGATCACCGGGCCGACGACGGGCGGGACCGCCTTCAAGGTCCAGGGCACGAACTTCGGGCCGCTGTCGAGCCTGTCGGTGTACCTCGTGAACGCGCTGGGCGAGCAGGTGAAGGCGACCGGCGTCGTGGCCGGGCCCGCGCCGACGGACCCCGGCGCGACCCAGTCGATCCTCGTCACGTCGCCCCCGAGCATCACCGGTGCCGAAGAGGAGTACGCGATCGTCCTCGTGGGCGCCGACGGCACCTCGTCGGAGTCCTTCGCCGCGCTGTTCCTGTACACCTGACGGCCTGACGCGGCGGGCGTGTGCCCGCCGCGTCAGGCCGGCGGTGCGCCCAGCTCGGCGGTGACCGTCCCGTCCTCGACGGCGCTGAGCGAGCGGCGCATCGTCGTCACGCCGAAGCCGCCGAGCACCGCGCCCCCGGCGAGCAGCAGGGTCCAGGCGGTCGCGGCGTGGTGGCCGAGTGCGACGCCGGCGATCACCGCGCCGATCGCCGCCGAGCCCGCCCAGACCATCCCGATGAGCGCGTTGTAGCGGCCGCGCAGGTGCTCGGGTGCGAGCTCGTTCACGAGCGCGGGGGACGTCGGCTGGAAGACCGTCTCGCCGATCGCGAACAGGATCTGGCCAACGCACAGGAAGCTCGTCGCGGCGAACGCGCCCACGGCGAGCGAGGAGGTCGCAAGGAGCCACGAGGCCCCCCACAGCACGCCGACGAGCCCGATGAGCAGCGAGCGGCTGCGGCCGCGGATCCTGCCGAGCACGAAGAGCTGGGCCACGATGATCGTGAACGTGTTGAACGCGATGAGCAGGCCCACCGTGTGGATCGACAGGTGCGCGGAGCCGGTCACGAACAGCGGGATGCCCGCCTCGATGGAGCCGTAGCCGCAGATCATGAGCACGAGGGAGAACAGCACGAACCGCACCATCCGGCGATCCTTGAGGACCGTCAGCCAGCCCTCCGCAGCGAGCGCCTCGTGCTCCTCTCGCACCTCGGCCCTCCCGCCGAACCGGCGGAGCGTGAACAGCACGACCGCGTCGGCGAAGGTGAGGGCGCCCGCGATCAGGTAGACGACCTGGAAGCTGCGCAGGTCGTGCAGGCTCACGATCGACGTGCCGACGATCGAGCCGAGACCGATGCCGACGTTGATGAGCATGAAGTTGAGCCCAAAGGCGTCCTGGCGGTGCTCTTCGCTGACGATCCTCGTGATGAGCACGTTGAACGAGCTCCACATCCCCGCGCCGCCCGCCGAGATGACCGTGGCCACGCCGAAGAGCATCGGCACGGTCGAGGCGAAGCCGATCGATGCGATGCCGACCGCCACGATCGGCATCGTGACGGCGAGGACGATCGAGGGGCCGCGGCGGTCGACGAGCGTGCCGTAGAGGGGGGCTATCGCCGCGCCGAGGATCGCCTCCCAGGCGAGCATCGTCGTCGCGACCGTGGTCGGGATGTGGCGGAGGTGCACGCAGTACAGGACGAAGAGCGCGAAGATCGTCCCGGTGCCGAAGGCGCCCAGCAGCGTGGACAGGAAGAACCGGCGGACGGGCCTGGAGAGAAGGACGTCCGCGTCGAAGGGGAGTCGGTCGCGCACGCGACCAGGGAGCGAGGTGGCGGTCTCGGACACAAGAGATCAACGCTACCCATCGGGTGCGACGTGCAGCGCGCGTCCGTCACAGGTTTCTGCGGTACCGCCCGCCCACCTCGAACAACGTCTCGGTGATCTCGCCGAGCGTGCAGCACCGCACCACGTCCATGAGGACCGCGAAGGTGTTCTCACCGGCGAGCGCCGCGGCCCGGAGTCGGGCGAGCGCCGCCTCTCGCTCCTGGGCGTGGGCCGCCTTGAACGCGCCGAGGCGCGCGATCGCCGCGTCGCGCTCCTCGAGCGTGGAGCGCGCGAGCTCGATCGTGTCGGCGACCGTCACGGCATCGGGGTCGAGGAAGGTGTTGACCCCGACGATCGGCAGCGACCCGTCGTGCTTGCGCTGCTCGTAGGCCATCGACTCGTCCTGGATCCGGCCACGCTGGTAGCCGAGCTCCATCGCGCCGAGCACGCCGCCGCGCTCGTTGATCCGCTCGAACTCGCCGAGCACGGCCTCCTCGACGAGGTCGGTCAGCTCGTCGACGACGAAGCTCCCCTGCAGCGGGTTGTCGCAGCCGGCGAGGCCCCACTCGCGGTTGATGATCAACTGGATCGCCATCGCGCGGCGCACGGACTCGCCCGTGGGGGTGGTCACCGCCTCGTCGAAGGCGTTGGTGTGCAGCGAGTTGCAGTTGTCGTAGACGGCGCAGAGCGCCTGGAGCGTCGTGCGGATGTCGTTGAACGACATCTCCTGGGCGTGCAGCGACCGCCCCGAGGTCTGAACGTGGTACTTCAGCTTCTGGGCCCGCTCCGAGGCCCCGTAGCGGTCCCGGAGCACGATCGCCCAGATGCGACGCGCGACCCTGCCGAGCACCGTGTACTCAGCGTCCATGCCGTTCGAGAAGAAGAACGAGAGCGAGGGGGCGAAGTCCTCGACGTCCATGCCGCGGGCGAGCCAGGACTCGACGTAGGTGAACCCGTTCGACAGCGTGAGCGCGAGCTGGGTGATGGGGTTCGCCCCGGCCTCGGCGATGTGGTAGCCCGAGATCGACACCGAGTAGAAGTTGCGAACGCGGTTGTCGACGAAGTACTGCTGGACGTCGCCCATCATGCGCAGGGCGAACTCCGTCGACAGGATGCAGGTGTTCTGGCCCTGGTCCTCCTTCAGGATGTCGGCCTGGACCGTGCCGCGCACCGTCTCGAGGGCCTCGGTGCGCACCGCCTCGCGCTCGCCCTCGCCGAGCGCGCGCCCCGCGGTCGCCTCGGCCGCGGCCAGGTGCTGGTCCGCCGCGACGTTGAGGAACATGGCGAGGATTGCGGGGGCGGGGCCGTTGATCGTCATGGAGACCGACGTGGAGGGCGCGCACAGGTCGAAGCCACCGTAGAGGACCGCCATGTCCTCGATCGTCGCCACCGACACGCCCGCGTTGCCGACCTTGCCGAAGATGTCGGGCCGCTCGTCGGGATCGAAGCCGTAGAGGGTCACCGAGTCGAACGCCGTCGAGAGCCGCGTGGAGGGCTGGCCCTCGGCGAGCAGGTGGAACCGCCGGTTCGTCCGCGCGGCGCCGCCCTCGCCCGCGAACATCCGCGTCGGGTCCTCGTCGTCGCGCTTGAAGGCGAAGACGCCTGCGGTGAAGGGGAAGCGACCGGGCAGGTTCTCCGCGCGCAGGTACCGCACCAGCGTCGCGGCCTCGGTCGACTTCGGGAGCGCGACGCGCGGCACCTCGGTGCCTGACAGGCTCGTGCGGCGCAGTGCCACCTCGCGCCCGCCCACCTCGGCCACCGGCGCCGCGTAGCGCGCCACCAGCTCGGGCCACGCCTCGAGCTCACCGTGCAGCACGGGGTCGAGCGCGGCCGTCGCGGCGTCCGCCGCCCGGGTGAGCGGCTCGCTCGCCGTGCCCTGCTCCTCGAGGTGCGCCGCGGCGGTCCGCAGGGCCCAGGCGAGCGCGGCGCGCTCGGCGAGGCGGTCGGTCTCGCGGTGGTAGTCGCGGACGGTCCGGGCGATCTCCCCGAGGTAGCCGACGCGGTCCGGGGCGATGAGGACGTCGGCGTGCGTCGAGGCCTTGATGCCGGGGTCCTCGAGGACGCCGCCGGTCGCCGCGAGGCCGTGCTCGGCGAGCGCGCGACGCAGCTCGTGGTAGAGGGCGGTCACCCCGTCGTCGTTGAACCGCGCCGCGATCGTGCCGAACACGGGCAGCTGGTCGAGGCCGGCACCGGGGGCGCCGCGGAGCCGCGCGACCTGGCGGCGCACCTCGCGCAGCGCGTCGTCCGCGCCGCGCCGCTCGAACTTGTTGATGGCGACGGCGTCGGCGACGTCCAGCATCTCGATCTTCTCGAGCTGGCTCGGGGCGCCGTACTCGGGGGTCATCACGTACACCGACACGTCGGCCAGCGCGTCGATGCCGGCGTCGCCCTGGCCGATGCCGGGCGTCTCGACGACGACGAGCTCGGCGCCCCAGGCGACGCACGCGGCGAGCACATCGTCGAGGTGCGCGGGGATGCCCCCCGGGGCGCCGCCCGCTCCGAGGGAGCGGAAGTAGATCTGCGCGGTGTCGATCGCGTTCATCCGGATCCGGTCGCCGAGGAGCGCGCCGCCGCCGCGCCGCCGCGTCGGGTCCACCGCCACGACCGCGATGCGCAGCTTGTCCTCGAGGTCGAGGCGGAACCGCCGCAGGAGCTCGTCGGTGAGCGAGCTCTTGCCCGATCCGCCGGTGCCGGTGATCCCGAGGACCGGGACGCGCCGCTGTGCCCGGGCGGCCCGGATCGCCGTGGCGACGCGCTCGTGGAGCTCTTCTGCCTCGATCGAGGTGATGGCCCTCGCGAGGTCCAGGCGGTCCCCGTCGAGGAGCGCCTCAGGGCCCTCGCCCGGCGGGCGCGCCGCTTCGCGGGCGAGGGCGCACATCTCGGCCGCCATGCCCTTGAGGCCGAGCCTGGCCCCGTCGTCGGGGGAGAAGATCTTGGCCACGCCGTGGGCCTCGAGCTCGGCGATCTCCTTCGGGATGATCACCCCGCCGCCGCCACCGAAGACCCGGATGCCGGGGCGTCCGCGGCGGACGAGCTCGTCGACCAGGTAGGCGAAGAACTCCATGTGGCCGCCCTGGTAGGAGCTGATGGCCACACCGTGGACGTCCTCGTCGACGGCGGCGTCGGCGATCTCGGCGACCGAGCGGTTGTGCCCGAGGTGCACGACCTCGCAGCCCTCTGCCTGGAGCAGGCGGCGGATCAGGTTGATGGAGGCGTCGTGGCCGTCGAAGAGCGACGTCGCGGTGACGAACCGGAGCGCGGGCGTGCGGGGCGCGGCAGCCATGCCTCGAGGTTACGCCGCTGCCTCACGCGCCCGTGCCGCGCGCACCTCGGCTGGGGAACGCACGAGGCCCGCAGGCGAGCCTGCGGGCCTCGTGGAGCTCCGGGACGCGTGGGCGCGTCCGGCGGTTGAGGATCAGGTGAGGATCTTCGCCTTGGCCGCCTCGTAGTCGGCGTCGGAGATCGCGCCCTTCGACTTCAGGTCGGCCAGCTTGGCGAGCTCGTCGGCCGTCGAGGTCCCGCCCGCGGTCTGCTTCACGTAGTCGTCGAACTGCTGCTTTTGGGCCTGGGCGGCCTGGATCTGGTGCTCCTGCATCTTGTGGCCGCGGGCGATCAGGTACAGCAGCACGCCGAGGAACGGCAGGAAGATGATGAAGATCAGCCAGAGCGCCTTGGCGAAGCCGTGCAGGTCATGGCTGCGGAAGATGTCGATGATCACCTGGAAGAGGATGAAGATCCAGACGATGAACACGAAGATCATCAACATCGTCCAGAACAGATCCAGTATCGGGTAGCTGGTTGCGGCAAGCACGTGTGGACTCCTGTCTCGAAGATGAAACTTGTTCGAAAGTATTACTACGACGGCAGCGCCGACGGTGGATCCCTACGTTCGTGCCCGCGGGAGGACCGGCGCCGAGCGGGCGGCGCCGCGCGCGTGGCCCGTCGAGCTAGCCCGCGAAGTCCCAGCTGTTGCCCGCCTCGTAGTGGTGCACGACCGACTTCGCGATGCGGATCTTGTGGACCTCGTCGGGGCCGTCGGCGAGCCGCAGCGTCCTCGCGCCGAGGTACATCGCGGCGAGCGGCAGGTCGCTCGAGACCCCCGCGGCCCCCCAGACCTGGATCGCCCGGTCGACGACGCGATGGTAGGCAGCGGGCACGTAGACCTTGATCGCGGAGATCTCGACCCGCGCGGTCGGGTCGCCGCGGTCGATCTTCTCGGCGGCGTTGATGGTCATCAGCCGCGCGGTCTGCAGGTCGATGTAGGAGTCGGCGATGAAGCCCTGGATGAACTGCTTGTCCTTGAGGAGCCCGCCGTGGACCTCCCGGGTGAGCGAGCGCTCGACCATGAGGTCGAAGGCGCGCCACATCTGGCCGACCGAGTTCATGCAGTGGAACACGCGTCCTGCGCCGAGCCGCTCCTGGGCGGCCTCGTGGCCCTGGCCGACGGCGCCGAGCGTGTTGTCGATGGGGACGCGGACGTCGGTGTAGCGCACCTCGCAGTGGTCCGACGTCGGCGCCCCCCAGATGCCGATGCCGCGGACGATGTCCACGCCCTTGGTGTCGGTCGGCACGATGATCTGGACCATCTGGCCGGAGCGGCCGAGCTCGCCCGTCGGGTCGTCGGCGCGGCACATCACGATGAAGAAGTCCGCCGCCTTGCCGTTCGAGGTGAACCACTTGTGCCCGTTGATGACCCACTCGTCGCCGTCACGGATCGCGCGGGTCTGGAGGCTCCTCGCGTCGCTGCCCGCGACCTCGGGCTCGGTCATGGAGAAGCCCGACTCCATCGTGCCGTCGATGAGGGGGAGCAGCCACTTGTGCTTCTGCTCCTCGGTGCCGTAGCGCACGAGGATGTGCTGGTTGCCCGAGTTGGGCGCGACGACGCCGAAGAGCGACGCAGCGCCGCGGGCGTAGGCGAGGATCTCGTTCATGTAGGCGTGAGCGAGGAAGTCGAGCCCCATCCCGCCGTACTCCTTGGGCAGGTGCGGGGCCCACAGGCCCGCCTCGCGCACCTTGGCGCGCACCGCGTCGCGGGCCTCGTGGGCGTGCTTGCGCTGGGCGTCGGTGTGCGCGGCGCGCCCCGCGGGCCACAGCTCGTCTTCGTGCGGGAGGATCTCGTCGTTGACGATCGCCGCGGTTCGCAGGCGCACGTCGTTGACATGGTCGGGCAGGGTGGGGACCGCGGTGACGTTGATGGGCATGGGCGCATTCCTAGCAAGTCCCCACGGCGGGCCGCGAGGGGCGCACGCCCGGCCTGCGTAGGATGCCGACCCAGACGACGCGCGGGAGGACGCCGGATGGGTGCCACGTACGAAGAGGCCCTCGAGCAGCTGACCGCGCCCGGCCAGTTCTTCGAGACCCAAGAGCGCGTGCTCGGCGGCGTCACCTACAGGGCCTTCGTGAACGGGCCGAAGACCCTCGTCGACATCTTCGAGGGCGCGCGGGGCTCCGAGAAGACCTTCTTGGTCTACGAGGACGAGGAGTGGAGCTTCCAAGAGGTCATGGCCGAGGCTGACGCGCTCGGCCACGCCCTGGTCCACGAGTTCGGCGTGCGCCCCGGCGACCGCATCGGGATCGCGATGCGCAACCTGCCCGAGTGGATCGTGACGTTCGCCGCGACGCTCTCGGTCGGTGCCATCTCGGTCTCGCTCAACGCCTGGTGGACCGAGGAGGAGATCGACTACGCGATCGGCGACGCGGGGTGCTCGGTCGTGGTCTGCGACCCCGAGCGCATGGCGCGGGCCCACCCGGCGTGCGAGCGTCGCGGCGTGCCGATCCTCGCCACGCGCGCGGACCTGCTCGTCCCGGTCCCGCCGGGCGTCGTGCGCTGGAAGGACGTCGTGGTCCGCGGCCACCCGATGCCCCCCGTCGACGTCGACGGCGAGCACGACGCGACGATCCTGTACACGTCGGGGACGACGGGGTTCCCGAAGGGCGCGGTCTCCACGCACCGGGCGATCTGCCAGGCGCTGATGGCCTTCGCCTCGAGGGGCGCGCTGCAGGGGCTCGTGCGCGGGCCCAACGTGGCCCCCGCGCCGAGCGGGTCGAACCCGCCCTGCTTCATCCTCATCGTCCCGCTGTTCCACGTCACCGGCTGCATCCCGGTGATGCTGTCGTGCTTCAGCCTGCAGCTGAAGCTGGTGATGCTGCACCGCTGGGATCCCGACAAGGCGCTCGAGCTCATCGAGCGCCACAAGGTCACGGCGTTCATCGGGGTGCCGACCCAGAGCTGGGACCTGCTCGAGTCGCCGCGGTTCAAGGACTACGACACCTCGTCGCTCGTGAGCGTCGGCGGGGGAGGCGCCCCCGCGCCCCCACGCCTCGTCGAGCGCATCGAGGGCTCGTTCTCGAAGGGCCGCCCGGGCATCGGCTACGGGATGACCGAGACGAACGCGTTCGGACCGGGCAACAGCGGCGACGACTACGTCGAGCGCCCGACGTCGACGGGGAGCGCGCGCACGCCCATCTTGGACGTCGAGATCCGCGACGAGGCGCTTAGCCCCGTGCCCGTCGGCGAGCGCGGCGAGATCTGGATGAAGGGCCCCAACCTGATCCGTGGCTACTGGGAGAAGCCCGAGGCGACCGACGAGACGATCGTGGACGGGTGGCTGCGCAGCGGCGACATCGGCCGCGTCGATGACGACGGGTTCCTCTACGTCGAGGACCGGGCGAAGGACATGGTCTTGCGAGCGGGGGAGAACGTCTACTCGGCCGAGGTCGAGGCCGCGATCTACGAGCACCCCGCGGTCTACGAGGCGGCGGTCTTCGGCGTCCCCCATGAGCGCCTGGGGGAGGAGGTCGCCTGCGTGGTCTGCCTCAAGCACGGCGAGACCCTCGGCGCAGACGAGCTGCGCGACCACCTCGCCGTGCACCTCGCGGCCTTCAAGGTCCCGACGAGGATCGAGTTCACCTACGACCAGCTGGCGCGGAACCCCGCAGGCAAGTTCCTCAAGCGCGAGCTGCGCGAGACCTACTTCGCGTCGAGCCCGAGCGCGACCAGCACGTAGGGCGTCGCGCCGAGCGCGCGCACCGCGTCGAGGGGGACCCACCGGGCCTCGTCGCTCGTCCCGACGGCCTCGGCCACGAGTGCGGCGTCATCGACGTCCACCTCGTAGACGAGCCGGATCACGAACATCCGGCCGCCCTCGCGCTGGTCGTGCAGGTCGCTCGTGGCCCCCACGAGGCGCGGGGTGCGCCCCGTGAGGCCGGTCTCTTCGTGCAGCTCGCGCAGGACGGCCGCCTCGGGTGCCTCGCCGAAGCCGAGGCCCCCGCCCGGCAAGAACCACGAGCCCTCGACGGTCGTCTGGCTGGAGGCGCGCACGAGGAGCACCTCGTCGCCCCGGCGGCAGATCGCGTAGGCGCCGACGCGCCAGCGCTCGCTCCCGACGTCGGCCATCGTCCCTCCCCGCCGCGGGTGCTGTGCGCGCGGCGCCGACAACCTAGCGAGGCCCGCGAGGGCGGTAGGGTCCCGGGCTCGGCGGACCCGGGGGCGACGTGTCGACGACGGAGAGTGGCTCGGTGGACGCCTTCGACGCCGCGACCGCCGTCACCCGCGTGGGCGACGGCGCCTACACCGCGGACCTCGACCCGGCCTACGGCGTGCTCGGCAAGCCCAACGGCGGCTACCTCCTCGCGGTGCTCGCCCGTGCCGCCGCGACCCGCGCCGTCGAGCAGGGGACGCGGCACGCGCACTGCCTCGCGGCGAGCGCGCTGTACGTCCGCGCGCCGGACTGCGGGCGCGTCGACCTCGACGTGACGGTGCACCGCAGCGGCGCGCGCGTGAGCCAGGTTCGCGCCACGCTCTCCCAGGCCGGTCGCGTCGCGGTCGACGCCGTCGTGAGCTGCGGGCGCCTCGACCGCGACGCCGAGGTGCGGCTCAAGGGCCCGCCGCCCCCGATGCTCCCCGACCCCGCCTCGTGCGAGCGCGTCGAGGCGGGCGGGCCGCAAGGCGAAGGGGTCTCGATCATGGACCGCGTGGAGCTGCGCCTCGACCCCGCGACCACGGGGTTCCGACGCGGCGAGGTCACGACCGAGGCCGAGGTGCGCGGGTGGCTCCGCCTCGCCGACGGGCGGGCGCCGGACCCGCTGTCGCTGCTGTTCTGCCTCGACGCGCTGCCGCCCGCGACCTTCCCGATCGGCTCGTCGGGGTGGGTGCCCACGATCCAGCTCTCCGCCTACGTCCACGCCCTCCCGGCCGACGGCTGGCTCATGGCCCGCCAGGTGGCGAGGACCGTCGCGGGCGGCCTCGTCGACGAGGTCTGCGAGCTGTGGGACCAGGACGGCCGCGTCGTCGCCCAGGCGACCCAGCTCGCGATGGTGCGGTTCGCCTGACTACGGGCGGCGCGACGGGCTCGCGGTCATCGACGGGTCGCGCAGCACCGTCGGTGCGAGCACCTCGTCGATTGCGGCTACGAGGTCGTCGTCCAGGACGACGTCGGCGGCCCTCACGTTCTCGAGCACCTGCTCGGGCCGCGACGCCCCGACGATCGCGCTCGACACGTTGTCGTTGCGGAGCACCCAGGCGAGCGCGACCTCGGCGGGGGTGTGGCCCGCCTCGCGCGCGAGCTTGCAGAACTGCTGGACCGGGACGAGGACCTCGTCGCGGAGCAGCCACGAGATGAAGTGCTTGGCTCCCTCGTCGGTCGCTCGGGTGCCGCTGGGCGCGGGCTGGCCCGGCGCGTACTTGCCGGTGAGCACGCCCTGGGCGAGCGGCGACCAGACGATCTGGCCGATGCCGAGGGACCTCGAGACCGGCATCACCTCGGTCTCGGGCACCCTCCAGAGCAGCGAGTACTGCGGCTGGTTGGAGACGATCCGGTCGAGGCCCATCTGCTGGGCGGTCGACGCCGCCGCGGAGATCTGCGCGGCCGTCCACTCCGAGACGCCGATGTAGTGGACCTTGCCGGCGCGGACGAGGTCGTCGAAGGCACGCAGCGTCTCTTCGAGCGGCGCCTCCACGTCGAAGCGGTGGGCCTGCAGCAGGTCGACGTGGTCCGTGCCGAGGCGCGAGAGCGAGCTCTCGCACGACTCGACGATGTGCTTGCGCGAGAGGCCCCGGTTGTTGGGGTTCGGGCCGGTCGGCCAGAAGACCTTCGTGAAGATCTCGATCGAGTCGCGTCGCACGCCGCGCAGCGCCTTGCCGAGGACGCTCTCTGCCTCGCCGAGCCGGTAGACGTCGGCGGTGTCGAAGGTCGTGATGCCCTCGTCGAGCGCGGCGCGCACGCACGCGATCGCCTGGTCCTCGCCGACCTGGCCGCCGTGGGTGACCCAGTTGCCGTAGGCGATCGCCGAGACCATCATCCCGGAGCGCCCGAGGTGCCGATACTGCATGGCGGGGGAGCGTACTTGGTCCCCCCTAGCCTCGACGGCGTGACGGCGGAGCGCGGACGCTCGAACGCGTCGCTCGAGCTCGACCCTCGCGACCTGTCGGTGCGGACCGATACCGCGGGCGGTCCTGGCGGCCAGCATGCCAACCGCACGCGCAGCCGCGTCACCGTCGAGCTCGACCTGCGCACCGCGACGTCGTTCGACGAGCCCACTCGCGCGCGGCTGCGCGAAGTGTTCGGCGACGTCGTGCGCGCGACCTCGTCGGCGTCGCGCCGCCAGGGCGAGAATCGCAGGCTCGCAGAGGAGCGGCTCGAGCGTCGCCTCGCGGCTGCGCTCGAGGTGCGCACGCCGCGCCGCCGGACCGCGCCCACCAGGTCCGCGGTCGAGCGTCGGCTTCAAGCGAAGCGGCGCCGCAGCTCGGTGAAGCGTCTGCGCACCGAGCTCGACGAGTGACCGTCAGGCGCGGAGGTGCTCGCTGACCGCGTCGAGGGCGGCGCGGACCGTGTCGTCCGCGCCCGTGTCGGTGTCCTCGTGGACCGAGCGCAGCGGCGTGAGCGACGCGAAGCCGGCGGCCACGAGCGCGCCGTCGTCTTCGGGCTCCTCGTCGCTCACGTCGCCGAGCGAGGGGACTGCCGAGCCCAGCCGGAGCGTGATCTCGCCCTCTTCTGCGAGCCGCGCCGGCCCGTCGTCCCCGGCCGACTTCACGATCCCCGCTGTCGAGATGCGGCCGCGCCGCACGCCGCGCAGCGCACCGCGCGACAGCGCGGGGACGTTGAGGTTGAGCAGCGTCCTCGGGGGTGCGCCGACGAGCTGGTCGAGCACCTCGACGGCGACGTCGGCCGCGACCTCGTAGGGCGCGTCCTCCACCCACTGGATCGACACGGCGAGGCCGGACAGGCCGAGCTGGCTGCCCGCGAGGATCGCCCCCACGGTCCCCGAGTGCAGCACCGATCGCCCGACGTTGACGCCGGCGTTGATGCCCGCGACGACGACGTCGGGGCGCGCGCCGATGCCGCCCAGCGAGCCGACGAGGACACACAGCGCGGGCGAGGCGTCGAGCGCGAACGCGTCGACGTCCTCGTGCCCGGCGTAGCGGTGGCGACGGTAGGCGACGGACGAGCGCCGGTAGACCTCGCCCACCGAGGCGCCGGACCCCGAGTGGTTGGTCTCGGGCGCCACGACGACGAGCTCACGCGCGCCGGGCGCTGCGCGACCGCACCACCGATGGATCGAGGCAACCAGGGCAGCCAGCCCCGGGGCGGCGATCCCGTCGTCGTTCGTGACGAGGATCCGCACCGCCGTACGATAACGGCGATGGCACCGCTCCCGGGTCGGCGTGCCGCATGACGCTGCCGACCGGCGAGCAGCTGCTGCTCGCCCATGGTGACCAGCGCGCGATCGTGACCGAGGTCGGTGCGACCCTCCGTGAGTACCGCAAGGGCGGCGTCGAGGTGGTCGAGAGCTTCGACGAGGACGAGATGGCGACGGGCGCGCGCGGCCAGCTGTGCTTCCCGTGGCCCAACCGCCTGTCGACGGGTGCATGGTGCTTCTCGGGCCGCGAGGCGCGCGCGTCGCTCGACGAGCCCGATCGCGGCACCGCGATCCACGGGCTCGTGCGCTACCGCCCGTTCCGCGTCGACTCGGTCGCTCAGAACCGCGTCGCGCTCTCGCTCCTCGTGCACCCCGAGCCCGGCTACCCCTTCCTTGCGCTCGTCGAGGTCGCGTACCACCTGGGGGCCCTCGGGCTGACCGTGACGACGACGGTGACCAACGCCGACCGAGTGCCGCTGCCCTTCGGCCTCGGCTTCCACCCCTACCTCGCCGCGCCGACCCACGGCGTCGCCCGCGCGATCCTGAGCGTGCCCGCGGGCGGGAGGGTCGTGGCCGACGAGCAGGGGCGTCCGAGCCGCGCGACGCGTGCCGTCGACGGCGCCGCGGACTGGCGCGAGCCGCGGGAGGTCGGCGACGCCGTGCTCGACGCGACCTTCTGCGACCTCGTCCGCGACGACTCGGGGTGGGCGACGGCGCGCCTCGCAGAGGAGGACGCAGGCGTCGTCGAGCTGAGCGTGGACCGCACGTTCCCGTACTTCCAGGTCTTCACGGGCGATACGCTCGACGCCCCGCGCCGACGGACGGCCGTCAGCGTCGAGCCGATGACGTGCCCGCCCGACGCGCTGCGGACAGGGAAGGACCTCGTGGTGCTCGAGCCGGGCCAGCGTTGGGCCGGGTCGTGGCGCGTCCGGCGGCGATGAGAGGAGCGACGGTGGAGTTCGAAGGCAAGGTGGTCCTGGTCACGGGGTCCTCGAGCGGGATCGGGGAGGCGACGGCGCGCGCGTTCTCGCACGCCGGTGCGACCGTCGTCGTGAACTCGAAGTCGAGCGTCGCGGACGGCGAGCGCGTGGCCCGGGAGCTCGAACGGGCGAGCTACGTCCAGGCCGACGTCGCCGACGAGGCCGACGTCGCGCGCCTCGTGGCCACCACGCTCGAGCGGCATGGGCGCCTCGACGTCCTCGTCAACAACGCCGGCACGACCCAGGTGATCCCCCACCACGACCTCGCTGCCGCCGGCCTCGACGTGTGGCGGCGGATCTTCGAGGTCAACGTCTTCGGGACGTGGTCGGTCACGGTCGCGGCCATGGAGGCGCTCGCCGCGCAGCACGGCGCGGTCGTCAACGTCTCGTCCATCGCGGGCCTCCGACCGACGGGGAGCTCGATCCCCTACGCCGCCTCCAAGGCCGCGCTCAACCACCTGACCGTGTTGCTCGCCAAGGTGGTCGGCCCCGAGGTCCGCGTGAACGCCGTCGCTCCCGGCCTCGTGGACACGCCGTGGACCCAGGACTGGGACGAGATCCGCGCGATCGTCGGCGCCCTCGCGCCGCTCAAGCGGTCCGGGCAGCCCGACGACGTCGCTCAGGTCGTCGTCGCCCTCGCGGCCGCGCCGTACGTGACGGGCCAGGTGGTCGCGGTCGATGGCGGCCTCACGCTCGTCAGCTGAGCCGCACGGGAGAACCAGATGCGCCGGGTACCACGATGACGAAGGGACGGCACGCGCCGACGGGTCCTTCGACGCCCCACCGCCGACGACGAGTGCTCGCAGGTGCGCTCGCGCTCCTCGTCGTCTTGGCCGTCGTCGCGGGCGTCGTGGTGCTCACGAGCGCGTCGACTGCCAACGCCCCGACGACCGGGCCGGGGACGGGCCATGCGACGTTCCAGGGCCCATCGGGCGTCGTGGCCTCCTGGGTCGTCGCGGAGAACCGGCTGGCGGGGACGACGGCGTGGCGGATCCCGCCGTCGGTGCCGATCGGGGCGATCGAGGGCTTCGCGGACCACAACTACGCCGACGTCGGCCAGCGCGTCGGGTTCTACGTCTCCACCCGCGCCCCCACGTACCACGTCGACGCCTACCGGATGGGCTGGTACCAGGGGAAGGGCGCGCGACTCGTGTGGTCTTCGGGCGTGCTGCACGGCCAGGCCCAGCCATCGTGCACACGCACCGCCGGGATCAACATGGTGAGCTGCGCGAACTGGCACCGGTCGTTCAACGTGGTGCTGACGAGGGCGTTCGTCCAGGGCGACTACCTGTTCAAGCTCGTGGCGAACGGCCATGCCCAGGCCTACGTGCCCCTCACGGTGTGGGACCCCTCGAGCCACGCCACCTACCTCATCATGGCGAGGACGTTCGTCGAGCAGGGCTGGAACACCTACGGCGGGTACTCCTACTACCAGGGCGAGGGCGCGTGCCCGCCCGGGGCGCCGGTGTACCCGGTGTGCAACCGGGCGCGCGTCGTCTCCTTCGACCGCCCCTACGACAGCGGGGCGGGGGCGTCGGACTTCATGGGCGACGAGTACCCGCTCGTGCGGTACTGCGAGGAACACGGGCTCGACGTCGCCTACGTCACGGACGTCACCGTCGACGAGCACCCCGCGATCGTGTCGAACCACAAGGTGCTGCTCTCGCTCGGTCACGACGAGTCGTGGTCGTACCGCGAGCGCCTCGGCCTGCAGCGTGCCCTCGCCAAGGGCCTCAACGTCGTGTTCTTCGGCGCGGCCTCGATCCTGCGCCACGTGCGCCTGCAGGCGTCCCCGCTCGGACCGGATCGCCAAGAGGTCGACTACCGCGACTCGAGCGAGGACCCGCTCAACGGCCACGGGAGCGCGATGCAGGTCACCGGCAACACCTGGAGCTCGCCGCCCACGAGCTGGTCGGCCGAGACGCTCATCGGCCAGGTCTACAGCGGGTACCTCACGCCGGGCCTGTCGGCGCCCTTCGTCGTGTCCGACGCCTCGTCGTGGGTCTACGCGGGGACGGGGCTGCACGACGGCTCGGTGCTGCCGCGCGTCATCGCGAGTGACATCGACCACGTCCAGCAGTACGTGGGGATGCCCACCAACCTCACGGTCCTCGGCCACTCGCCGATCCCGCTGACCAAGGCGTACACGAACCAGGGGACCTGGGGCCCCTACACGTACTCGGACATGACCTACTACACGGACCCGACGACGCACTCGGGCATCATCGACACGGGCAACAACAACTGGATCAACGCGATGGGCTACTCGTGCCCGCGAACCGGGCTGTGTGCGTCGACGGAGCTCCAGAAGATCACGGGCAACATCCTGCGGCTGTTCGGCCAGGGACCGGCCGGACGGCTGCGGCCCTCGCGCTCGAACCTCGCCTCGGTGCGACCGGCCGGCTCCTGAGCGCCGCGAGCAGGTGCCCTAGGCCACCTGCTCGGCATGGCGGGCGACGTGGCGCCGCAGCGCGCGGAGGTACCCGTGCGCGACGTGGTGCTGGACCAGCCGGTTGACCGGCGTGGTCGCCCGCAGCAGGCCGCTCGCGGGCCGCGACGTGGCCTCGATCGTGCAGCGGACCTCGCCGCTTGCGTCGAGCTCGACGGCGAAGCGCTCCTCGCCCTCTTCGGGGTGGCCCGCGAGGGTCGCGTAGGTGAAGCCGGCGCGGCCTGGCTCGTCGACCAGGTCGGTGACCCGGCACGGCGCCACCATGGCGAGCACGGGCGTGCCGAACGTCACGAGGTAGACGCGGTCGAGCAGCACCGGCACCCCGGCGGGGAAGACTCGCACGCCCGCGACGCGGTGGGTCGCCCAGGAGCGGAGCCCGCTCGCAGCGACGGCGAACCCGCCCTCGCCCCGCCCGACGACGCCCCCGAGCAGGTCGTGCTCGTAGGCCCGTCCGTCGTCGCGCGTCGAGGGGTCGAAGCTCGTCGGCGCCGAGCGTGCCCCGGCGAGCGCCCGCTCGACGGAGACCGTGCTCGCGGGGACGACGAGCCTCACCGGACGAGACCGCGCCGCGGCGGCCCGCTGTCGGACGTGGGGACCAAGAGCAGCCAGAAGCGGCTCAGCTTGCGCCCGCGCGAGGGGCCCTCGAAGAACAGCTCGTCTCGCATCCGCTCGACGTCGTTCCGAGTCACACCGATCACTCGAGTCGCTCCTGCCAGCACGTGCGGTCCGAACGGCCTTGGGCGCCACGATCGTCGCACTCTCGAGCCGGGGCGCGGCGGATCGTCCCGCCGGGGCGGGATCCGACGGGGCAGGACTCAGGCCGACACCGAGGTGAGGTCCTCGCCGAAGACGATCTCACCGCCGAAGTGCGCCCGAGCGAGGGCGACCCACTCGTCCTTCGCACCCGGCGCGGGGGTGGGGATCTGGTGGGTGAGCACGAGGGTCCGCACGCCGCCGCGCGCGGCGGTGCGGGCGGCCTGCTCGACGGTGGAGTGGTAGTCGATGGTGTCGACGAAGCGCTGCATCGGGACCATGCGCACGAGGTCCTCTCGAAGCACGGTCTGCACGTAGACGTCCGCGTCGCGGCACAGGTCGTCCAGGCCCGCACAGGGGACGGAGTCCCCGCCGATCACGACCGAGGCGCCCCCGTACTCCACGCGGTAGCCGAGCGTCGGCTCGACGGGACGGTGCTCGGTGGCCGCCGCGACGATGCGCACCCCGTCCTCGTCGAGGACGACACCCGGGCCCACCTCGGCGACGTCGAGCCTCGGGGTCCACGTGAGATCGGCGTGGTGGGCCGTGCGGAACTCCACATCGGGGGCGAGCATGGCGGTGAGACCACCGACCACGTCGGACGTCCGGCCCGGTCCGACGATGCGGAGCGGCGTGGGCTGGGTGCTCATGACCCAGTGCGTGGTGACGACGTCGTTGAGATCGCAGATGTGGTCGCTGTGCAGGTGGGTGAGGAGGACGGCGTCGAGCATGACGGGCAGCACCCCGGCGGCCGCGAGTCGCAGGCACACGCCGCGACCTGCGTCGAAGAGGTACGTCCGCCCGCCGGCGCGCACGAGGGTGGCGGCGCCGGCACGCGCCGCGTCCGGCACGGGGTTGCCCGTCCCGAGCAGCACGACTTCGATCGACACGCCCACCTCCCGCGTCCGAACGTAGACGGGCGGCCGGCGACCCTCGACGATGCGTTCGTCCTCAGGGGGGAGCGGCGGTCAGCGAGAGCGTGTTGCCGTCGGGGTCGGCGAACCATGCGACCCGGTCCCCACCGGGCGCGGACCAGATGCCCCGCGCGTCCTGGTCCATGCCCTCGTAGCGGTGGAACTCGACGCCGGACGCCACGAGGGCGTCGACGGTGCGCTCGATGTCGGACACGTCCCACCCGGCGATCGTGAATGGCTGGGCGCGGTGCTCGGGGACCGGGGTGAGACGCAGCTTGGTGCCGTTCGCGTCGACGACCAGCGCGAACGGACTCTCCTCGAGGCTCGCGAGGCCGAGCCGGTCGACGTAGAAGGCGCGAGCGGCGTCGAGGTCACGGACAGGGACGAAGCCGACGAACCGAGCGCCGTGGAGTCCGGGGTCCACCGTGTCCACGTCGCCGACCATAGGCGCCATGCCGGCGGGTCGGCCTTCCGACGACGACGCCTACTTGAACGGCGAGAACGTCGCGTCGAACGTGTTCCCCGTTCCTGCTACGACCGCGTTCAGCGCGACGGTGGCGAGACCGCAGTGCACGAGCGGCGGGATCGTGTACGTGCTCGAGAACGAGGACGGACCGACGAGCTCGAAGGCGCCGGTGAGGGTCATCACGATGGGCTGCGAGGTCTGGCAGTTCTTCCCGACCAGGTTCACCGACGTCCCGGCCGCGGTGAGCGAGTCGACGTCGATGTTGAACGTGGACGTCGTGGTGATGGTGTTCGCCGAGAAGTCAACCTTGCCCGTGACCGGCTGGGTGGGAGCGATCGAGAAGGTGGCCTTCGCGAGCCCGATGCCGACCAGCGAGATCGTCGTCGTCGCCGCCGGGAGCTTGAGCTTGGCCTTGAGCGCTCCGGTCACCGGGTTCAAGGTCCCCGACAGCCGGCCCCTCGGGATGACCACGGTCTGGTGCAGGGTGGCGAGCGTGGTCTTCGCGTGGACGAACTCTCGAACCTTGACGAGCGTGTTCGAGGCGCCGGCCGACCCCGCGAGCACCAGGCTCGCCGTGAGCACGCCGGCGAGGACCGAGACGGCGACCGATGCGACGAGTGCTCGCGACTGCTTCACGTGGTCCTCCCGATGGCCTGCGTCCGTTGCCCTTGCAACAGGTCTGTGCCCGGCGCATCGGGGCGCTAAACGTCGTGTCGGCACCAGAGATCGGCCCTCGCGGCGTTCGCCACGACCTGGTTGCCCGCACAAGCGCTATAAACGCTGGCGCTCGGACGCGCGGACGGCGCGGTGCGCGGGGGGAGTCCATGTTCAAGGCCCAGCGAGCGAGGAAGGCCCAGGAGGCCTACGCGGCCGCGCACGCCGAGTGGGAGGTCGCGATCGAGGCGCTGTCCGAGCTCCTTGAGCTCGCGAGGTCCGGGAAGGGCGTGCCGGCACCGGCGGGGCTGGTCTTCCACGACGGCGAGCACCTGCTGCTCGAGGTCGCGGGGTCGAGCCTCGTCGAGGACCGTCGCGGCGCGGGGCGCTGGCAGGGCGGCTCACAGGGGATCTCGTTCCCGATCAGCTCGATGGGCGGGAAGAGCGTGCGCTACCGCGTAGGACGCACGAGAGGCCACTACGTCCAGGGCGAGCCCGTCGCCACGGCGATCGACACGGGCGGCCTCTACGTGACCAACGAGCGAGCCTTCTTCAGGGGCTCCCGGCAGTCGCGCGTGTGTCCATGGTCCAAGCTGCTCTCGGTGCAGACCGACGCCGACGGCGCGGTGACGCTCGCCTCGTCCAACCGACAGAAGGTCACGGTCGTGCACACCGGGCGGGACGTCGCCTGGACCGTCGACTCGAGGATCCGCCTCGGCATCGCCGAGTGGCAGGGCAAGGTCACGGAGTTCGTCGAGGCGATGCAGACCGAGCTCGAGACGGTGCGGGCCGTCGAGCCGGGGACGGGCCCGGCAGCGCCGTGATAGGCCCGCCGGGGACGTCGCGCGGCACGTTCCGGCGAACGGGCGCGTCCCGCGGGCGGCGGCCGCGGCGACGCCGGGGCGTCAGGCGCGACCGCTCGATCGCCACGACCTACTGTGCAGCGAGGCGGACCTCGTCCGGCCACGAGGCCACCGTCCCACGATCCCCGGTGCAGCGCAGCAGCGGCCGCGCGACGGCGTTCCCCAGGGAAGGAAGGATCGCACCATGCTTCACCAGCGAAACTCGATTCGAGCGAGCCTCGACGACGACGTCTTCGCATCGAACGACCTCTCGGTGCGGATGCCGAAGTATCAGATGCACCGCGACGAGCACGAGCCGCACCACGTCCGCCAGGTCGTCATCGACGAGCTGATGCTCGACGGCAACTCCCGCCAGAACCTGGCCACGTTCTGCCAGACCTGGGCGGAGCCCGAGGTGCGCGAGATCATGGCGCTCACGCTCGACAAGAACATGATCGACAAGGACGAGTACCCCCAGACCGCCGAGCTCGAGGCGCGATGCGTGCACATGCTCGCCGACCTGTGGAACTCGCCGGACGCGGCGAACACCCTCGGGACGTCGACGACAGGCTCGAGCGAGGCCGCGATGCTGGGCGGCATGGCGCTCTTGTGGAGGTGGCGCGAGCGCCGCCGCGCCGAGGGAAGGCCGACGGCGACGCCGAACCTGATCACCGGGCCCGTGCAGGTCTGCTGGCACAAGTTCGCGCGCTACTGGGACGTCGAGCTTCGCGAGATCCAGATGGAGGGGGACCGCCTCTTGATGACGCCCGAAGAGGTCGTCAAGCGCGTCGACGAGCACACCATCGGGGTCGTCCCGACGCTCGGGGTGACGTTCACGTGTCAGTACGAGCCGGTGGAGGCCGTGGCGAAGGCGCTCGACGAGCACCACGCGACGCACGGCATCGACGTCCCGATGCACGTCGACGGGGCGAGCGGGGGCTTCGTTGCGCCGTTCTGTGATCCCGACCTCGTCTGGGACTTCCGGATCCCGAGGGTGAAGTCGATCAACACGTCGGGCCACAAGTTCGGGCTCGCGCCGCTCGGGGTGGGGTGGGTGATCTGGCGCGACGTCGAGGACCTGCCCGAGGAGCTCATCTTCAACGTCAACTACCTCGGCGGCAACATGCCGACGTTCGCGCTCAACTTCTCGCGCCCGGGCGGGCAGGTCATCGCGCAGTACTACAACTTCCTGCGACTCGGCCGGGAGGGCTACCGAAAGATCCACCAGGCCGGGTACGACAACGCGCGGTACCTCGCGGACCAGATCTCGAAGCTGGGTCCCTTCGAGATGATCTACGACGGTCACGGCGGCATCCCAGGGCTCGCGTGGAAGCTCGCGGAGGGGCGGGACACCGGATTCACGCTCTTCGACCTCGCGGACCGGCTCCGCACGAACGGCTGGCAGGTTCCCGCGTACACCTTGCCCCCGCACCGAGAGGACCTCGCGATCCAGCGGATCCTCGTGCGCCACGACTTCAGCAGGGACCTCGCCGACCTCCTGCTCGCCGACTACAAGGCCGCGCTCGCGCACCTCGACAAGCACCAGCCGAAGACGACGCTGACCGAGCAGGAGGCAGGCAGCTTCCACCACTAGACGCGCCACCTGGTGGGAATGCTGGAGAGCCCCGCGAACGAGGACGCACCGACGACGCAGGTGCACTCGGTGCTGGTGCCGACGGGGTACCTGGGCACCTGGTGCAGGGCCAATCGCGCGACCAGCTACTCCTTGGTCCGGCTCTACAGGTCGGCGTACACGCTCGAGACGCTCTACGGCTTCGTGGCACAGCAGGTGTCGGGGAAGGCCAAGCTCGTGACCAACACGATGGGCACCGTGAGCACCGAGGTCGGCACGTCGATGGCACCCGGCCCTGTGGCTGGTCAACTTCGCGCTGATCTACACCTTGAACCCCGTCTTGGCAGCGGACATGCCGGCCACCTGGGCACCGATCCCATCGGCCGTGGCCGCGGCCATCCTCAAGAGTCCCTCGGGCCAGGTGCCGTACGGCCCGGTCGAGTCCGCATTCAAATAGGCGCGATCAGGTGTGCGACGGTGCGGCGGGCGCACCGTCGACCTCGATGATCTCCTCGTCGACGTAGCACCACCACCAGTCCTCGCCGGGCTCGTAGGACCGGATCATGGGGTGACCCGTGGACCGGAAGTGGGCGGTGGCGTGGCGATTCGGCGAGCTGTCGCAGCAGCCCACGTGCCCGCACTGCATGCACAGCCGCAGGTGCAGCCACGTCCCGCCGATGCGCTCGCAGTCTTCGCAGCCGTTGCTGGACGGTGTCACGTCCGAAACGCTGCCGAGGTGCAAACAGCCATGTCCCATGTGTTGCCTGCCCTTCAGCTCACTGGTGGTGGGTCGCCCTGCGCGCTGGCCGCGAGGCGAGGATCCCAGTCGCAGACGACGCAGGCGTAGGACACGACCGAGCGGCCGAACCGAAGCGCGACATCGAAGGGGTCATCTGCGGCGATCACGTCATCCCACTCCAGCAGGTACTCGCCCAGCTCGGAGCTCCAGCCGCCAGCCGGCGCCCCGAGATCGCCGTTGGCGAAGCTGTCGGGCGCGGGGAACGCGTAGCCGAAGAACGCCGCGCGGGGGTGACGGGCATCGCCCGGCCACCAGCCGACCTCGACCTGCTGTGCGTTCGCCGAGTTGCGCCTGATGAAGTCGGCGGAACCCGGGTCTGCCCCGCGGCCCGAGAACAGGCTCACCGCGAGGTCGAAGCTTCCCCACCAGGCGTTCACGGGGGTCGAGCGACCTCGATAGGGAGCGCGCAGGGCGGTGAGGACCTGAGCGGCGCGCGTCGCGCAGGAGAAGTACGTCGCGACCTGCTGGGGGTCATAGGTGCGATGCTCCGCGTCCTCGTCGAGCGGCACGGACCAGGACACCTCTTGGGGGAGCGTGGAGATCCGGACCGATCCGACGAGCTCGTCGAGCACGGCGAGCACCTCGCGCGTCACCTCGCCGACCGGTCGATTCGGCGTCAGCGGGACCCGTGCGACCCTGCCGTCACTGTGGTCGACCGCGCACTCGTGGGTCCGCAGGTCGAGCGTCACGACGAAGGCCCCGGAGCGGTCGGGTGCCGGCAGGGGCGCCGTCTCCCATCCCCTCGGTGTCAGTCGGAGCGCCGCGTGCTGCAGCTGGGGCTCGGGCGGTGCAAGTGCAGCGGCGAGCTTGCCGAGCACCTGGGCGTGCGCGTGGAGCGTGTCGCAGGTGTCGGCCCACGACTCGTACGCCAACGCCGGCCAGGCCGGTGGCCTCCTTCGGGCTGCATCCTGCGTCACGATTGCCTCCTGTCACTCAGAGCCTCGATGGACCGATCCGCTCCGGCCCCCGGGACCGGGTGCGTGAACAACGGCATTATGGCCACCTCCGCCAGATTCTGACGAGGTGCGAAGTAGAGTGCACGAAGGAGTGTGTGCGCGTGCATCGGACCCGCTGCCATCGAGTCGCCGGTTGGAGGGAGCAGCGTGATCTCACCTGACGCATCGGACATTGGCGCCCAGCTCGACGAGCACCATGCTCCAGAGACGAACGGTCGGATGGCGGTCTGTCGGCGCTGCGGAGCAGCGACGGACGCTCCCGACGGCTGCCAGCACGTGCCGAGCGAGGCTCGCCTCGTGCGCCTCACCGAGTGGCTGGACGCACAGGAGCGCATGAGGGTCTTCGAACGGGCTCGGGACAGCCTCAAGAAGTGAGCGGTCGTCGCGCTGCTGGGGCCCGCGAGCACCCCCGACGCCCGCACTGACGATCGTCGCGCAGGTAGCGAGGCAGGCGCTCGCGAAGACGACCGCACCTGGCGGTGCGAGCCGACGCACACCCGCGCGACCCCGACGCATGGGCGAGAGGCTGGGCCACGCCCTCGTCAGGGGACTCGAGCGCGCTGATCGGTCGCGCCTCAGCGCGTCTGCGCGTCCGGGCAGCATCGCGAACCTCGTCGACCGCCTCGACGGCCCTCGCGTCGAGCCGCCGGGCGAGCAGCACAGCCCCGGGGACAGCGGGCCGAACGTGGTGCTGCAGGGCGGGCGCGGCGCCGTTCGCGACGGTCGTGGCGAGCGGCTCGGGGTGCCGTGAGGCCCAGGTGCACCTGGCGGGCGGATGGGTGACGCCGGCCCTCCAGGCCCAGACGCTCGTCTTCTTTGTGGGGCGGCACGCCGGCATCGGCGTCCGTCCGAGCTGAGGCCCGCACGCAGCAGCAAAGGCTGGCGTCCGCCGCGGCAAGGACCCTCTAACTCCGCTGTGACGTTCGGTGCGGTGGCACACGGCGGCACCTGGCCGGTCGAGGCAACCGCAGGGTGGCAGCGCGGTGCCGCCTAGGAGGGCTTGGCAGCGTCCCAGACCAGGTTCGCCGAGGCGTGCGAACCCAGCACGACCTCCCCGGGATGTGCCTTGTCGATGTGGCCGACGAGTCCACGGTAGACGGAGTATCCGACCAGCTCTTGGAGCCGCGGCGAGAAGCCACGGGCCACGTCGGCGGGGATCCCGAGCTGCTGGTTCTCCTGCTGGCGGATGAAGCCCGCGCAGTAGTTCATCGCGATGCCCGTCCGCCGGACCGACGTGGTGTTCGCGCCACCTCCGTGCCACAGGCTGCCGACCCAGACGAGCACGCTGCCCCTCGCCATCTCCGCTGGGATCGTCGGGTGGTCCTCGGGGAAGCCCGGCGCGGCCTCCCACAGGTGCGAGCCAGGGACGAGCCGCGTCGCCCCGTTGGCCTCAGTGAAGTCCGTGACCGCCCACATCGTGTTGCAGATGATGGGGACGTGCGGCCGCGGGAGCGGGAGCAGCTGGTCGTCGGCATGGAGCATCTGCGCCGCCTCGTCGGGCCCGATAGAGATCGACGACAGCGACGAGACCAGCAACCCGTCGTCCAGCACGCCCTCGACGATCGGGAGCACCTCGGGGTGCACCGGGATCGCCTCGAACGATGTGCCGTGGACCAGCAGGTTGTAGATCCGGACGGTGCGCACGCCCTCGAAGAAGTTGTCCGCCGGCACGATCCCGAGCTCAACTTCCAGGCGATCGAGATCCTGCTGGATCGCGTCGAGGAGTTCTGCGTCGATGACGCCTTCGAGGATCGTGTAGCCGTCCTCGGCGATCCTCTTGAGGTGCTGTTCGAGCGCGTGGGTGGGCATGGAACCTCCCCTTCGATCCGATCGTAGGTCGGTCCCACTCCGCGACCTGGCCGACGAGCAACGCGCCAATCCCGGCTCCTATCGAGAGCACCAAGGACCGTCGCGGACCAGATCGCACCAGCACCACGTGGCCACGGCAGCAGTTCTAGGGCGCCACGTCACCGCGACCCGACGCGGACCGCCTTGTGTGAGGCGCACGTGACCATGTCCCATCGGACTGGGGCGGCTCGCAGGGACGTCCGATCGAGGTCGAGTGGGTACGAGTAACTCGACGTAGCGTGCGGTGATGGCACTGACGGTGTTCGGGGTCGTGGTTCTGACCTTCATGATGGTGATGTACGCGCTCGAGCGTCGAGGTCGGACCTTCATCCTTGCGTTCGCGATCGGATGCGGGCTCTCGAGCGCCTACGGCTTCCTCGCCGGTGCGTGGCCTTTCGGCGTCGTGGAGGCGATCTGGGCAGTCGTCGCACTCCGTCGCTGCTCGGAACGAGCGCCGGAACGGGCCTTCGGGTAGCTCGTGCCGATGGTCGTCGTTCAGCGGCCAGGTTCAGATCTGGACGCCTTCGAAGGGGCTTGTGGCGCTCACGGCTTCACGCTCCTACATGGTTCGTTGCCGGTCCACGTCGCGCTCCCACAGGTCCTCTCGGGGTGAGGGTGCGCTGGATCCGACGGTGGTGACGGGACGTCGATTGGACCGCGTCGGAGGCTGAGCAGCGCACCAATCGCGACCAACCCTGGGGCGCGGTCGGCGACGGCGGATCCGTCGAGTGCCTCACCGGACCGGCTGAGTTGTTGCCCCGTCACTCAGGCCCTTGCGTCCCACGAGATGAAAGACGCGGCTGAGCTGGCGGTAGGGGTCCCGCCGACTGGCCTCGAGCTCGACGGCGGCCGTCGCCGCCATCTGCTCGTCATCACTGCGATCCAACACCGCGCCGGAGAACTCGAGCCAGTCGACGAACAGCCACACCCCGTACCAGCGCAGCGGCTCGACGCCACCGTTCTGGAGGAGCTCGCTGACCTCCTCCACCGTGTGGGCGCGACCCCGCACGCCCAGCACGCCGATCCCGGTCCTGGCGTCGAACGCGGCAAGGGCGTCGTCCCACCTTCGTTCCAGAGCCGGTTGCACCGCCGCCGCCTTGGCGTTGCCCGTCATGAGCGAGACCAAGCCCCCCGCAGCAGCGCACCGGCACAGCTGGCTCACCAGCGGCTCGGGTTGCTCGAGGTAGCCGAGCACGCCGTGGCACATCACGGCAGCGAATCGTCGGCCACCGACTGCATCCACGGCGTTCTCACCATCGGCCTCCAAGAGCATCACCCGACGCTGGACCTCGGACGACAGCTGCTCGAGCCGCTGCTGCGCCTTGGACAGCATCGCTGGCGACGAGTCAAGCACCGTCACGTCGTAGCCGGCCTGGGCCAGCGGAAATGACTGGTGGCCGGCGCCGCCGCCGACGTCGAGCACAGGCGCTGGAGGCGGTGGAAGATGCTCGAGCAGCTGCTGGTGCAGCACGTAGGTGCGCACGTACCCCTTCACCGTGGCATACGCCTCATCGGCAAACTTGTCAGCCAGGCCGGCCCAGGTGTCGTCGCCCATCACACCAAGATATGGCCGGCGAGGTCGATTGCACTGTGGGCGCCGCCTGCTGTGTGCCGGATCCGGGCGGTCGACGGCGTCGAGCAAGTAATACATCGCTCCCGTCGGTCCGCAGAGTGCGTGGGGACCGTGGCGCCGGTCGGACGGGCATGGGGGAAGCGGGCACCTTGTCCGCACGCGAGCGCCAGCCGTCGATCACGATGGACCGTTCGCCACAAGACCTCCCTGACCCCTTCTCCGAGGTCACGCGCATGGGTGCGTGGAGTCCAGGCTGCGAGGAGTGCTGGTGGGACGACGGCGCGGGCCGCCGAAGTGTTCCTTGAATGCGTCAGAATGCGTGTGTGGCTGAGCCGTCCGAGCTACTTGTAATCGGCGGACGCTCTGGAGTTGGGAAGAGTTCTGTCGCCTTTGAGGTGTCCGCGCAACTCGCCGCATCTGACGTATCGCACGCTGTGATCGAAGGTGACTTCCTTGATCTCGCACACCCTCCTCCCAGAGGGCATCGGCTTGCCGACAAGAACCTTGCGACCATCTGGGCGAACTACCGGGACCTCGGCCACCGGCGCTTGATCTACACAAACACCGCCTCGGTCCTCCATGCCGACAGAATTGCTGCTGTCATGAGTGGCCCCGTGCACATCACGAGTGTGCTCCTCGCTTGCAGCGACAGGACCGCGAGGGAGCGACTTGCCCTTCGCGAGGTCGGGAGCACATTGTGCGACCACATCGATCGCAGCCAGCAAGCCTCCGTTCAACTCGAGCAGTCCGCGCCAGCCTCGGTTGTGAGGATCGACACCGATGGGGGAAGCGTCGCGGCGATCGCATCGCAGATCATTGGACTCACAGGCTGGACGACCTGCTGAGTTCGCTGTCGCCCAGTGGCGATCGGGGTAGGTCAACGACCACCAGTCGGTCGCACGACGTAGAACAGCGTGCGGTCCAACGCGCGGAACCTGTCGTCAACGAGGTGGAGCGCTTAGGTGAAATGGGGTGCGGCCATGCCGATCTCCCGCGGCAGGTGATCGATGGAGCCTTCGGCCGCTCGGAAGCCGTCAGCCGGCAGCTCGGTACAGTCGGCACGTGGAAGCACTTAGCCGAGGCGATGCACAGGCCGCGGCCCAGCCATATGGCTGGAGCTATCTCCTTGGGGCGCTCGTGGCTCGTTATCCGGTCGCGTCCGTCGCCGAAGGCGTTGTGCTCGCGAACGTCGCAGCCGACGCAGCGGGGCCTGCATGCGAGGACCGACTCCGGATCGACGTGAGGGCAGATGGGGTGCGGCTCTCTGTGGCTGACCACCTCGTTGGGATCACCGCGGCCGAGGTTGGTCTCGTCGAGCGCATCGCTGCGGCGTTGCTGGCACGAGGTGCGCAGCCCGCACGAGCGTTGACCACGGATGGCTCGCACCCGGTGGTCGAGCTCGAGCTGGCAATCGACACCGCGGATGCGGACCGGATCGCGCCATTCTGGATGGCGGCGCTCGGCTATGACCCGTCCGCCTACACGAATGGCGCGATCGTCGACCCCGCTGGCCAACTGCCCACCATCTGGTTCCAGGACATGGACCCTGTCCGCACCCAACGCAACCGCATCCACCTGGACGTGACCGTTCCGCACGAGGAGTCCACTGCACGGATTGGGGCGGTGGTGGCTGCTGGAGGTGTGGTTGGACCCACATCCCTTCCGCCCGCCTACACCGTCTTGATCGACGCTGATGGCAACGAGGCATGCATCTGCACCTGGCTCGGTCGCGATGAGCGGGACCCATAGGAAGGGTCGCTGACGCCACGGCGGCGACCCGAGAGTCGCCAGCTCAGGCGCAGACAATGAAGTGCTTCGGAGGCTCAGGGAGAAGGGGTCTCCGACCTGAGCCAGCGCTTCGGAGGCGGGTAGACCGACCTGGCGATCGTGGTCGAGACCCACCCGATGCACCAGCCTGCGAACACGAGCAGCACGTTGTGCATCGTCATGGAGCTTCCCAGCGCTGCACGGACAGCCAGGATGACGCCCCACACGACGAAGCAGCCAATCGAATACACCCAGTAGTTGCGGTACTTCAGCATCCGAGCTCCCAACCCTGACCCCGACCGCCAGCGGATCGCTCGTGGCAGGGTACCGGCTCTTCGGGATCGCGTTGGGGCCGTTGGCTCGACTCTCGTCAACGCAACCATCGTCGTGGGTGCCACGTCGGCACCCACCACAGTCTTCACGCTGCAGCGTCGTCCCGTGACGATCGCCGTGTCCCGGCATCTGGTGCCCCTCGAAGGTGACGTGATCGGCTCGGGGATGGAGGGGGCACCTCGTCCTGCGCCAGACACCTCTGCGCATCACGACGAGCCGGCGCGGGGCTCGTCATCCGTGGGAGATGATGCACGTATGCACATCCACTACGACGTCGTGGGTGAGGGGCGCCCGCTCGTGCTCGTGCACGGCTGGGGCGCGAACGCCCGGCGCAACTGGGTCGACCTCGGTTGGGTCGAGGCGCTGGCGCCAGTTCGCCGCCTCGTGCTGATGGACTCGCGGGGCCACGGACGCAGCGAGGCGGCCGCGTCGCAGGCGGGCTACGGCTACGCGGCCATGGGCGAGGACGTCCTCAGGGTGATGGACGAGCTGGAGATTGCGGAGGGGGACCTCTTCGGCTACTCCATGGGCGCGTTCATCGGTGTCGCCCTGCTCGGCCACCACCGAGACCGCTTCAGCTCGATGGTGCTCGGCGGCATCGGCGACGAGACCGAGGAGAGCGCGGCGGTCTGCCACCTCATCGCGAGGTCGCTGCGCGTCGACGACCCCTCCGAGATCGTCGATCCGGTGGGCCGTGCGTACCGACGCTACGTCGACGCCGATCCGGGCAACGACCGTGCGGCGCTGGCGATGGCGGCGCTGCAGATGTGGCCGGACGGCCATCCGCTGGCGCTCGGGGGTGAGGGCCTCGCCGAGGTGGACATCCCCGTGCTGATCGTCGACGGCGCCGACGACCATCCGTACGTCGACACGGTCGGACGCTTGGCGGCGGCGATCCCCGGTGCCGAGCTCGTGACGATCCCCGACACGGACCATCACACGATCGTCGGCGACGCGAGGCTCAAGGCCGCGGTGCTGGAGTTCCTGAGCCGGTGAGCCACGCGCACGGCGACGTCGAAGGGTCGCGGCAAAGAAGGAACGAGAGAGCCAACTCTCCTCGTCACACCCAATGTACCGCTGGTATGGCCCTTGCAGCAAGGACCGAAGCGGTGCGCAGAATCTGAAACCTGCACGGCAACGAACACAGAGCGATGAGGTGATGAGTGCCCGAGCACGCGGTGGTGATCGCCGGAGGCGGTCCGACGGGGATGATGCTCGCTGGCGAGTTGACGTTGGCCGGGGTCGACGTCGCCATCGTCGAGCAACGCGCCACTCCGGGCCTCGTCGGCTCGCGCGCGGGCGGTCTGCACTCTCGCACCATTGAGGAGCTCGACCAGCGTGGCATCGCTGACCGATTCCTCGGGCAGGGTCAGGTGCTGCAGGTTGCGACCTTCTCTGGGATCCCGTTGGACATCAGCGACGCTCCGACTCGTCACAACTACGGGCTCGCGTTGTGGCAGGACCGGATCGAACGGACGCTGGCAGCCTGGATCGCTGAGCTCGGGGTACCGATCTACCGCGGACGGGAGGTCACCGGGTTCGCCCAGGACGACGCCGGCGTCGACGTGGAGGTCTCCGACGGCGCGTCGATGCGGGCGGCGTACCTCGTCGGCTGTGACGGGGGGCGCAGCGTGGTCCGCAAGGCCGCCGGCATCGAGTTCTCCGGGTGGGACGCGTCATCCAGCTCCCTGATCGCCGAGGTGCAGGTGAGCGAGGAGCCGGAGCTCGGCATCCGCCGCGATGACAAGGGCATCCATGCCCTCGGCAGGCTCGAGGACGGGGAGCGGGTGCGGGTCGTGGTGAGAGAGCCGCACGTCGGCTCTTCGGTCGAGGCGACCTTGCGCGATCTCAGCCAGGCGCTCATCGACGTGCGCGGAACGGACTACGGCGTCCACAGCCCGGACTGGATCTCCCGCTTCACCGACATGACCCGTCAGGCGGCGTCCTACCGCGAGGGACGTGTGTTGCTCGCCGGCGACGCCGCCCACGTGCACTCGCCGGTGGGTGGACAGGGCCTCAACACGGGAGTGCAGGACGCGGTGAACCTGGGGTGGAAGCTGGCCCAGGTGGTCAACGGGACCTCACCGCGGGGCCTGCTCGACAGCTACCACGCAGAGCGCCACCCGGTTGCCGCCCGCGTGTTGCAGACCACGATGGCCCAGACCGTGCTCACCCGCTCCGACCCACGCATCGACGCCCTGCGCGACGCCATGTCCGAGCTGCTCGGCATGGACGAGCCTCGGAGGCGGTTCGGCGCGCAGATGTCGGGGCTGGACATCCACTACGACCTCGGTGAGGGCCACCCCCTGCTGGGTCGCCGCATGCCCGATCTGGACCTCGAGACCGCCGGTGGCCCGCTGCGCGTGTTCACCCTGCTGCACGACGCCAAGCCGGTGCTGCTCAACCTCGGAGCGCCCGACAGCGTGGGCATCGGACCACGGGCTCCCCGGGTGGTCAAGGTGATCGATGCTCAGTACGACGGCCGGTGGGAGCTTCCGGTGCTCGGCACGGTCCCCGCTCCCACTGCGGTGCTGATCCGACCCGATGGCTACGTCGCGTGGGTGGGGGAGGGCACGGACAACGGGCTGCGTGACGCCCTGACGACCTGGATTGGAACATCATGACGAGCGAGTTGCTTGCCGTGCGCCTCACCGCCAAATGGTTGCGACTGGACGCACACCCCAGTCCCCGCAGGGCTGTGTGCGCAGGTAGGAGCGTGCGGAGTGCACCATCTGCGATGACCGCCAGTGGCTCGTTTGCGGGTGGCTCAGCGCGCGAGGTGCTGCACCGTGTCGGCCTTCACGACTCCCGATGACGTGCACACCCTTGCCGGAAGTTCACCGTCGACGGCGCAGATCCCCGACGAGATGTAGTTCGCCTCCGCGACGATCGCCTTGGTGAGGCGCAGGCTCGGGGTCCGCAGACCGGCGGCGATCGCGTTACGCGACTGTCCCGAGATGTAGGCGGGGTTCCATGCAGAGCTCGCCAGGAACGCGGTGTTCCCGATGTCGAGGAAGGGGAAGGCTTGGTAGGTGTTGTACTTCCGCACGAGTCGCGTGATGCTGGGCGGGGTCGTCATGTGCGGCGCCATGGTCGGGCCTTCCACTTCGTAGCCGTTGAACACGAGGAACGGGCTCGTGTACTTGGTCATGAAGAACGTGAACGTCGGCGAGTTGGGTGACACGTCGGTGGCCGACGACGTCATGTCGTAGAGCTTGTTGAAGTGCCCGAAGCGCGAGAGCGCGACGATGAGCCCCCACCGCGTCGCCGCGCAATAGGGGCAGTACTCCGCTCCCCAGAAGAACGAGCCCGCGAGCTTTCCGTACCTGAACGGGGGCTGGTGGTGCAGCACGGAGAGGCGGGTCACGGGTATCGGAGAGGTGATCCCGACGGTGTTGAAGATCGAGAGCGGGACGGAGGTGACGGCCTTGAAGACGCCGATCGAGGTGCGGACGTACTGGTACAGCCGTCCCGTCAGCGGCACCATCTGGGGCGAGCCGGTGGCGTTGTCGCCGATGTAGACGTCAGCGCTCTCCGGCGTCGCCCGGCTCGGCACGTAGGTGACGGCGAACGCGCAGGACTGTCCGACCGGGATGGTGGCGTGCTGGCAGGTGTTGCTGGTGACGTTGAAGTCGGCCGCGTTGGCGCCCGCGATGCAGGGCACGGACGTGCCACAGGGCTGTCCGGTTCCATTCATCAGCACGGGGACAGAGCCCGTGTTCGTCACCGTCACGGTCTGAGCGAAGCCCGCGACGTGCACCCGCATGCCGACGAGGCTCAACGACGGCGGCGTGACGCTCACCGTCGGTGTCGCTGCGAGGGCGGGATCGGACGTGGCAAGGATGCCCGTCGCGCCCGTGAGCGCGGCAATGAGGAGCACTCGGAGGGAACCGCGCCGAACCGATCGGAGGGATGCCATCAATGGACCGCCTTTCTGACGAGCCTCATCGACGCCCTGTTTTCGACGACGCTTGGCGCACCCTAGGAAGGGCGCA
>Ga0182024_10003901_pt1 | contig 34921 bp, 31 predicted proteins | sample P32metaG_FD_120480 | JGI IMG/M metagenome (GOLD analysis project Ga0182024, IMG submission 120480) | Permafrost microbial communities from Stordalen Mire, Sweden - P3-2 metaG (Illumina Assembly) | ecosystem: Environmental > Terrestrial > Soil > Wetlands > Permafrost | place: Sweden: Stordalen...
CCCGAGTGCGGCCCGGCGGCGGTCGCCGCGGTGCCGGCCACCAGGACCACGGCTGCAAACGGCGCGAGCGCCCGCACCGCCCATACCGCGACGCGATCGGTTGTCGGCTCGGCGACCGGACTGACGGCTGGCCCGCGCGCGCGCCAGTAGAGCGCAACCGCCGCGACCAGGATCACCATCGAGAGGCTGAAATGGGCCATGACGAAGCCCGGCGCGAGCTTGTTCTCGACGGTGTAGCCGCCGAGAACCGCCTGCGCGGCGACACCGAGCGGTAGCGCCACACCGAGCGCGAGCAGGTCGCGGCGAAACGGACGTCGCCGCCAGGCGCACAGACCGGCCGCGACGGTCATCACTCCGACCAGGCCCGACACGATCCGGTTTGAGAATTCGATCAAGGCGTGCGTTTTGAGCGGGGGGTAGACATGCCCGTAGCAGCGCGGCCAGTCGGGGCAGCCGAGACCAGAGCCGCTGAGTCGCACCGCCGCGCCGGTGATGACGATCAGTGTCAGCGAGACGAGCGCCAGAAGCGCGACCATCTCGAATCGTCGCGGGGTAATCTCGATGGCTGCTAGGCGCTCACGCATTGGGCCAAAGGATGCCAGGGCAATCGACCGGCCGTGTCGCCTGAGGGGTCACACCTCGTAGGTGAACGGCAGCTCGTCGGCGATGTCCGCGAGCCGCGGCGCTGCCGCGTCCTTGGCCGACAGCACGGGAGCGCCTTCGAGTGGCCAGCGCACGGCGACGTCAGGATCGTTCCAGGCGATCGCGCGCTCAAGTGCCGGATCGTAGTAGCCGGTCTGTTTATAGATGACGTCGGCGACCGCCGACCGCGTCAAGAAGCCGTGGGCAAACCCCACGGGCACCCAGAGCTGGCGCAGGCTCTCGTCGTCGAGCTCGAAGCCCTCCCAACCGGCGAAGGTCGGCGATCCGCGCCGAAGATCGACGACGACGTCGAAGATCGCGCCGCGCGGGCAGCGCACGAGCTTGCCTATCCCCTCACCGACCTGAAAGTGCATCCCCCGCAGAACACCCGCGGCCGAGCGCGAGTGATTCTCCTGCACGAACTCGACCGACCGGAGCGGCGTGGCGGCGAGCTGGTCGCGCCTGTAGGTCTCGTGGAAGAAGCCCCGCTCGTCACCGTGGATCACCGGCACGATCATGAGCACGTCGGTTAGCTTCGCCTCGTGGACCTCCATCGCGGCAGGAGGCTAGCAGCGGCGCACTCCGGCACCCGAAGCGATGAATCGCATTCCCGAGCAAGCGTCCCGGCACGCGGCTGCACTCCCGAGCGAGCGTCGCATCGATCAGCTGCGCCTAGGCGCCTCAAGCGGCTGGGTCGCTACGAAGCGCCTCGAAGCGTCTGAGCATCAGTCGCCCGATGCGTTCGGGGGCGAGAAGCGTACGGACGTCGGCCTGAGCCGTTAGGCCGCGCTCCCGTGCCACTCCGACGTCGCCGGCGATCTCGCGCAGCGCTGCCGCCGCGCTTGACACGTCGGGCTCGGCCCACCGCGCCTCAGGCGGGTAGTGCTCGCAGCCCGGGCCGACATTCGTCATCTCGTAGGGAACGAGGTAGGAGTTCGTGGGCCTCATGAACTCGGTGTTGCCGCCGTAGGCAGTGGCAACAACCGGCTTGCCGGCGACCATCGCGTCGGCGAGCGAGAGTCCGAAGCCCTCGCCGCGATGCAAGGACAGCAAGCAGTCGCAGGCGGCGACCAGTGCGTCGCGCGCGGCACCCGAGATAGTCTCCTCCATCAGGACGATGTCGCTGCGACCGATGGCTGCGCGCTCGACCTGCTCGCGGGCCTCCACACGGTGCGCGCCATTGATCGACTTCACGATCAGCTGCGCGCCATCGCTCGGAGCAAATGCCTGGCGGTAGGCCTCGATCGCCCCGATCGGGTTCTTGCGCTGGATCGTCGAGAGATAGTCGAAGATCATCAGAACGCGAAAGCCGGCGGGCAAGTCCGGCGCCAATGCCGGAGGACGCGCGATCGCGGTCGCCAACGGGAGAGGCATCGCCACGACCGGCGCGCCGGTACCAGCACGGATGAAGCTCGCCGTGAACTCCGAACAGGCCCAGATCTCCGCGACCTCGCTCGCCGCGTCGGCCCATCCCGGAGGCAAGATGTCAACCTCCCAATTCCAGGCTGCGACGGTCGTTCGCCGGTGCCCGCTCGGAGCCGCGTGAGAAGAGCGGTATGGGATCAGCTGCTCCGGGTTGAGGCAGATAAGGTTGAAGCGCGTCGTGCGCAGGGCGAAGCGGCCGCCCTGGTCAAAGGCGGTCCGCGCGGGGTCGCGACCCGGGAGTTCGACGTCGCGCGGGCGCACGGGTACGCCAACCGAGCGCAGCGCCCCGAGGTAGCGCCGCGCTGCCTCGCCCGCCCCGACGGCGCTCTCGAGAAAGCCGGCAAGCTCGACCCTGGGGAGTCGCTGCATCAGGGCGCGACGCGCATCGAGGGAGCGAGAGCTCGCAGGGCTCACGGAAGGAATCGCACTCGTCGCCCTGGATCGTAAATGAGCAAAAGCGCGAACACTTCAGGCAGCCTATTAGGCTGGTCTCCTCTTCAGCGAGACTTTCGCGAGGTGCGCATTTGCGATCAGAGCGCATCGGCGGTCCGCACGGATACCACGATGCGTCGGCATTCAGGGTTCGCGCGTGCAGCCGGTTAGCGTCGACGGTGGCGCACGCACGCGAGCTACCGTAGTCGTCGCCATCCCCAAAGATAGACTCGGCGCGTGCGCCACCGTCGACAATTAGGCGCCGCTCTGCCGCTGCCGCGCCCGGAGATGCGCGAGCTCGTGGGCCCCACAGATCCGGAAGCCTTCGACCAGCCGGCAGGCGAGCCCGTCTTTCCGACTATCGCCGCCGAGCAGTATGCGTTCGTGTTCGACTTCGGCTGCGGCTGCGGTCGCGTGGCGAGAAAGCTTGCACTCGCGGCCGCCCCGATGCCCGATCGCTACGTAGGGATTGACCTCCACCGCGGGATGATCCAATGGGCCAACGAGAACCTGGCGCCTCAGCTACCGCAGTTCTCGTTCGCGCACCACAACGTGTTCAACGGGGGCTTCAATCCGGATCCCCAGCTTCCGCTGGCTGCTCCCTTCCCGGTCGACAGCGCCAGCGTCACGCTCCTGATTGCATGGTCCGTCTTTACGCACCTCACACAATCACAGGCGGAGTACTACCTCGACGAAGTGGCACGCGTGCTCCGACCCAACGGCGTTATGGTTGCGTCATGGTTTTTGTTTGACAAAGCCCACTTTCCGATGATGCATGACTTTCAGAATGCGCTGTATATAAACGACACAGATGTGACAAATGCCGTGATCTTCGACCGGCAGTGGCTGCTCGCCACGCTCGAGGCGCGAGACCTGAGGATCAGAGCAGTGACGCCGCCGGAGATACGAGGCTTTCAGTGGGTGACCGAGATCGTCCCCGGCCGAGGATCAATTTCGCTCCCGTCCGACGATGCTCCGTTCGGGCGCATGCCGCCACCGGTCGGCGCAACGGCACCGCACGAGATCCGGTAGCTGCCCGTCTCGCTGCCACGGTCGGATTGACGACCTGCCGCAGAGGGCGATCAGCCGCCGGGGCCGCCCAACGCGTCCTCGAGTCGCTTGCGCCGGCCGGCCATCACCCGACTCCGCGTGCGAGTAGAGACAACCATTCCGGCAAGCAGCAGGAAGTCCAGTCGATCGAGCGCGCGCTCGACGAGCGTGCGCTCGAACAAGTCGAACGGCAGCGAGCTTGCTCCAGCAACGGCGCGCATGTTGAGCGACACGTTGACGCCAAAGGGCAGCGGCGAGAACGATGTGTCGGCCGCCCCGATCTCGCGGAAGCGCTCGACGCGCTCAACGGCGCCAAAGTCCGCGTCACGGAGCAGCGCCGCGAGCCATGGAGCGTTGAAGCCGGTCTTGTGAAAGTCATAGTTGTCCTTCTGCCCCCCGTAAATCGCGCCCAGCCACGGCTGATGCGGCGGCGTGAACCACCCTGCCCGCTCGACCAGGACGCGGGCGATCACATCGAGGTCGGGTACGGCTACGAGCAGCAGGCCCCCTGTCCGCAGCACGCGACGCCAGTCTGAGAGGAGCGTCGGAACCGCCGCCGTCGCGAAGTGCTCGAGAACGTGGCTGACGTAGATCAGGTCTGCCTCGCCGTCGGCGAACGGGAGCGGCTCTGAGAGGTCGGCAACCACGTCGACGCCAGGAGCGTCGGGCAGCGCGTCGACGTTGGTGAACCCCTGCAGCGGGGTCGTTCCCGAGCCCAGGTTCAGGCGTAGACCCATGGCGCCATCCTAGCCAGACGCTGCCGCACGGGCGATTCGTTTGGCCGCCGCTTCGCCGCGGCGTGCCCCGCGCCGCTACTGAAGGTGCAGCTCGGCGAAGATCGCGGCGAAGCGGTGGTCGTAGGTGTGGTCGGCAAGGACGCGCCGGTACCCGGCTTCGGCCACGGCTGCCCGCTCGGTTGGATGATCCAGCCACCAGTTGATCCGCTCAGCGAGCTCGGCCTCACCCGAGTACACGCCGATCTCGCGGTCATACGTGAAGTACTCCTCGAGATGGGGGAGCCGCTCGGTGAGAATGAACCCGCCGCATCCGGGAACCTCGAAATTGCGACCCTTGATCTGCGGTCGACGGTCGCTCGCTGCTGGGCGACCGAGGATCCTGTCGAGAGCCGATCGCCATCCCCGGATACCTGACGAGTTCGAAAGATTGAGGTTGATCTCGCTCGAGCTGAACACGTCGACCATGTCGGCGTGCGAGAGTCGCCCGTTCGGCCAGCCGTGACCCCAGCACTCGACCTCGATGGCCGAGCGGCGGAGCTCAGCGATCGCCTGACGGCGGGTACCATGCGGCTGGCCGACGAAGGTGACCCGATGGCGAATCTCGCTAGTCGTTCGCTTGTACAAATACTTGTTGCAAGCCCACTGGGAGAGATGGACCCGGACGCCCGCCAGCTCACGGTACCGAGCAAGCGAGTCAGCGTCTGTTGTCACCGCAAGGTCGAACGCCGGGGCGTAGTGGCGTGTGAACGTGTCAAACCGCCAGTGATCGTCGGCAAACCAATTTGCGGTCCGGCACGAGCCGCCCTCACAAACGAGCTCGATTGTACGAGGATCAATCTGGTCCGTGAACAAGACGAAGAACGCGAAGTCGGGTTGCGTGGCGCTCGCGGCGTCGATCAACTCGTGGCGCATTCGCTGGCGACCGACGGCCTTCTCCCGAGCCATGAAGTCAAATGGCACCACGTCGTGGCCCATTCCTTCGAGCGCACTGCGGAAGTTCGTTTCCTCAAATGAGAGTCCGCGCGCCGGGTTACCGTAGTCGTAGCGCATGGCAACGTAGAGAATCCGCACTGCAGGCGAGTCTATATTGCAGTGTCGTGCCTTTCGTCACCTGGCTAGGTCGTCCCCACGCGAAGGCTGCCGACATCAGCGACGACATCGCGGGGCGAACGTGCGCATCCTCCTGACCGTCGAACGCTACGCGCCCGCGATCGGCGGCGCTGAGCGCGTCGTCCAGCGCGTAGCCGAAGGTCTCGCTGCCCGCGAACACGAGGTCCACGTCATGACGAGTGGCGTGCGCTCGATCCAAGAGCTCAACGGCGTAGACGTGCACCGACTGCCCTTGAGCGGCAACGAGGCGCGTGGCATCCGTGGCGATGCGCGTGAGCCGCTGGAGCTGATCGACAGGCTCGACCCGGCCGTTATTTTGAACTACGCCGCGCAGTCCTGGACGACCGACGTGTGCTTCCCGTTGCTCGACCGGGCGACACGCGCGAGGATGGTGCTCGCCCCGTGCGGCTTCTCGGGGTTGGGCACTCGCCGTTACGACGGCTACTTCCGCGCGATGCCGCAGCGTCTGCGCGCCTACGACTCGCTGATCCTGCACTCGAACGTGTACCGCGACCGGGCATTCTGCGAGCAAGCCGGGGCCGAGCGCATGGTCGTGATTCCGAATGGCGCCGACCCGGCGGCCGACGGTCGCGGCCTGCGAGCAGCTCTGGAGCGACCGCTGGTAGTAACAGTTGGCAGCCACGTGGGCACGAAGGGTCACGCCGGTTTCGCCCGCATCGTCGGCCGGCTCAGCGCGCAGCGCGACATCCTCGGTGCGATCGTGGCCCCACCTCGACACGGGGCTGAAGCGCTCCGTGGCTGCGGCGCCGCCTGCGCCGCTCGAGCACGAGCACGCCCGCGCCGGCTGCGCGTCGTCGACGGCAGCGCCAGCGGCACGACGGCCGAGTGGATAGCTGCCGCCGAGCTTTTTCTCTTCACCTCCACCGTCGAATGTGCGCCGCTGGTGATCGTGGAGGCGATGGCAGCCGGCGTGCCATGGGTGAGCTATGACGTCGGCAACGTCGCCGAGCTGCCCGGCGGCATCGTCGTCCGGTCCGCCGCCGATTCCGAGCAGGCCGCTGCGGCAATCCTCGACGGCGCGCACCCCGGCCTTGGCGGCGATGGTCGGTCTGCGTGGTCAGCCCACCACCGCTGGGAGGACATCGTCGCGGCTTACGAGGCGACGTTCGTCGCGCTCGAGCGAGAACGGGCCACTCGCTGAGCCACCGCGGCGAACTCGCGGGCACTCACCTCCCAGCTGAAGCGCTCGCGGGCGTCGTCACGCGCCGCACGACCGAGGCGGTCGCGCAGCGGAGGATCTGCGAGCAGGCGCGCGAGCGCTGCAGTGAGCGCGCCCACATCGCGCGGCGGATACAGCAGCGCGCTGTGCTCGTTCCTGACAATTTCGCCAGTGCCACCGACATCGCTGGCAACGATGGCGCGCCCAAGCAACGCGGCCTCCAACACCGCCGTTGGCAGCCCCTCGGTGTAGCTCGGACTCACGACAACGTCGGCGGCGCGCATCAGTGAGAGCGTCTCGGTTACCGGCAGGTACCCGCGGAAGGACACGCGATCGGCGACACCAAGCCGAGTCGCCTGGGCTTCGAGATCGGCGCGCTTGGGACCGTCGCCAACTATGCACAGCAACGCTGCGGCAGGGAGGGCGGCCAAAGCGTCGATGAGATCGGGCACTCCCTTGCCATCGATGAGTCTGCCGGCGTAGAGGATGACCGACACGTCGCGCGCCTGCTTCGCCAGCACGGGATCTGCGAGCACTGCATCGAGATTCGGCGCGGCGCCGCGATAGATCACCGCCGCGGTTCGACCCGACAGGCGCGTCACGAACGCCGCAGCCGCCGACGAGACGCCAACGACGGCGTCGGCTCGTCTGAGCACAAGGCGCCCCGGCCCACGGTCGTAAAGACGCGAGAGCGCCCGCGGGCCTCTGGACTGGAGCTGAACGTAGTCGGCCCCGTGTTCGACGTGCAACAGCGGGCGATTCGTGATCCGAGCCCAGACGAGAGCGAGCAACGAGCTGGGGAAGAAGCGCGTGTGGGAGACGATCAGATCGTGATCGCGGGCACGGGCCTCGCGCAGCGCACGCCAGAGCGCCGGCCGCCAGACGGCTGGCAACGGGAAGTTCGCCGTCGGCTCCGCGGCTGGGAAGCGCACGACGCGGTAGCCCGGCGACAAGGCTTCGCTGGATGCGGCGAAGTGGGGGAGGCGCGGCGCGATCACAGTGATCGCGTCCGCGTGCCCAGCCGCCAGGAGCTCGCGGTTCAGCTCAGCGACGTAGCTCTCGACTCCACCCACGTGCGGCGCAAAATACGGGCTGAAGACGAGGAGCTTCAGCGCTGTGCCGCGATGTCGGAGATGCGGGGTTCAACCGCCCGAGCGAGGGGTCGGCCGTCTGGGAAGCCAACACCGCTCACCACCATCGCGGCATCATAGGCTCAATGGTTGAGGTCAATCCGCCGGGAAGCGGCGAGCGCGGGCGCGTCGCGGTGGTCATACCTTGCTTCAACGACGGCGAGACGGTCCCCGCCGCCGTCCGGTCGGCCGCGGCGCAAGATCGTCTCGACGAGCTGGTCGTTGTAGACGACGGCTCGACGGACCCGTCCACGATTGCCGTGCTGGCACGCCTCGAGGAGACCGGCGTTCGAGTTGCCCGTCGCGCAAACGGCGGCCTCGGTCTCGCACGCATGACAGGTGTCGAGGCGACATCGGCCGACTACGTGTTTCCGCTCGATGCCGACGATCGGCTGCTGCCCGGGGCGCTGAGTGCATTAGCGGACAAGCTCGACGCAAACCCGGGGCTCGCGCTCGTCTGGGGGGACTACCAGCTGTTCGGCACGCGCCACTACCTACAGCGCACCGCCGACACGTTGGACCGCTGGCAGATCACCTACCAGAATGACCTGCCCGCGTCCGCATTGGTTCGTCGCTCCGCGCTCCTAGCCGCCGGTGGCTGGGAGTTGCGCGGCGGCTACGAAGACTGGGACCTGTGGATGGCGCTTGCCGAGCGCGGCGAGCGAGGGGCACGAGTTCCGCTCGTCGTGTACGAGTACCGACAGCACGGACCGCGGATGCTCGGTGACTCGGCGAACAAGCACGGCGATACATACCGCCTACTGCAGACGAGACACGTGCAGCTATTCGCCGATCGCCGACGCGCTTGGCGCCAGTCTCAAGCGCCGCTCCCGCTGCGGGTGATGCTGCCGGTGATCTTCTCGCTTCCGCTCTCGGCGAGCCACCGCCGCCAGATCGCCGGCGCGGCAAATCACGTGGCTCACAGACGCGGGCTGCGACTGTTAGCTAGTCGGGTGCGGAGCAATGGGCGCCACGCAGCTCCGAGCGACTGACCGGGCCACCACCCGCCGCGTCACGTTCGTGGGGCGTCGAACTAGACTTCCGCCTTGATCGTGGCTGTCATATCACCGGCGGGGAGCATAGCCACAACAGTCCGGTACTCGAGGAGGCCGCAGTGAAGCGCTACCTGGAACGTCTCTGGATCCGCTACATCGAAGGGTATTGGCGACGTCAGGGTGTGTTACCGCCCACCAACTACAACGGCAATTACAACCCTCTCCTGTGGGCCGCATTCGAGGCACCGCTCGCACGTCGCGGCATCTACTTTCCGCAGAAGACATCGGGCACTTTCAGAACGTTTTTCGATGAACACGAGTACATCGATCGACTCATGCCACCGCCGAGCGCGGAGAACCGCTTCTTTGTCGATCTTGGCGCCAGTGACGGCATCGAGATCAACAACGTCTATCAGCTCTGTACGCGCGGCTGGAGTGGACTCTCGGTCGAAGCCGACCCCGCCCGCTTCGCCCGCCTCGCGGTTACTTACGCGCGTTTTCCATCCGTCTCTCTGGGCAGAGCCCGCATAACCCCCGAGAACGTGGTCGCGCTGCTTGAGGGCGCCCGCTGCCCCCGCGAGTTTGCCGTGCTCGACTTAGACTTGGACACATACGACTACTTCGTATTAGAGGCCATCCTCGATCGGTACCGGCCCAGCCTGATCGTCACTGAAATCAATCCGATGTTTCCGCCCCCTATCAAATTTACGGTGTTAGTTGGCGGCGAGTCTTCGAGCCAGGCGGATTGGTTCTATGGAATGAGCGTCTCCCAGCTCGACGCGCTCGCGGACCAAGCCGGGTACAATATTGTTGACCTTAACGGTTACGCAGCGTTCCTGATGCCGGCCGACCTCGACCCGCAACCGCGTCGGTCGCCAGCCGAGCTCTTTGCGACGGGATACCGATCGCGATACCCCGACAGTGCGGAGGCGCCGCCGCAGCTGAGAGGACTTGGTGACGTTCAACCCAGTGAGGCCATCAGCCGCATTAACAGCTACTTCGTCGATCGCGCGGGGCGCTATACCTGCACGGTGTAGCGTAAAGCTGCCGCAGTTCGCCCGCAGTCGGGCGCCAGCTCGTCGGTGCACCCTATCTTCCATCGATCACGGCTTTCTTACCAGCGCCCACGTTTGTGCGGGATTGTGAAAGTCGTTCCGCAGTCCATCCATCACCCAGTCTGCCGGTGACAATCGCGCCCACCTTCTGGCCATTCGCCTCCGTGGTGCCGAGGCTCCCAGGGTCCAAAGTAGATGCCGTACGCCTCGCCAACGAAGAGGCACGAGGTCGTAATAGGTCGGGAACAGGCCGAGGGCAAAGGTCTGGTCGATGTACGTCGAGTTCCCCCATTGGCCGATCTCCACGACGTCAAAGCCCGAATGAGCAAACAAGCAAGCCATACCGGTCGGCGTAAAGCCGGTCGCGAAATGTTGAGGCAGCTGATGCTGCCGGGCGACGGTGGGGTTTGACGCCCACAGATATGCCCCGGGCGCCATGGCTCCGAAAAGCTGCTCTAGGGCGAGGCTCGGGTCGTACAGATGTTCGAGCGTTTGCGACAGGAACACAAAGTCGTAATCGCTGCGCTCGAACCGCGGCGCGTGCAGGTCGTAGCGCGTTGGATCCGCCTCGTAGTCTGCCACGTCCACGCGCTCGTGCGTGAGGCAGTCGAGCTCAGGATCGCCAGTTGCGCCCCCGTTAAGCATTAGTACGTTGGTCGCGCTGATGTGGTGCTTGGTGATTAGCCGCTCGAACTCGAGCAAGATGATGACCCGAGGAAAGTCCATGACCTCCAGAAGCTGGCCAAAGCGGGTCTTAAAGTCGTAGTCGTTGTAGCGCGCGCAGTACTCCTTGGTGTCATTCACCGCTACCTTGGCCGCATGGAGCTCCGCGACGTCGCTATCGGAAAGGAGGCGTCTAATCTCTCACGGCCCACAAACTCGTCTGCAGCGACACCCAGCCTTTAGGGCTTCAGCCGACCGACAAGGAGCGCTCGTGAAGCTCAAAATCCACACCGTGGGCCGCAACCTGCGCGAGATACCAAGATTCTGTTTCCTTGAGTCCGTCCTCAAGGCTCGTTGTAGCCTCAAAGCCGATCAGATCGCCTCAAGCTCGCGTACCACGGCTATACCGACGAATCCGGCGCCGCCGGTGGCGACCACCGATCGCCCTTGCCAGAAGCCTCCGGTCGGCTCGCGCATAGCACTGAAGGTTAGTTCATGACCGTCTCGACTAGGACAGTGCGTCGCGAACTGGCTTGTCGACCGCACGTCGGCCGCGTGCCGCCGAGCCCGATCCAGCGCCGACGCCGCGTTCTCGAACTGTGCAACGCGCTGACGCCCGCTGCTCTTGCGTTTACACTGCGCTCTTCCGCATGATCGACTCGGCCCACGAGGAACCTAACCCCGCGCACACGCTTCGGATCTACCGGCCGGTCGCCCGACGTGTTCGGTTTTCGAACCTCTGGACAACAGCGCGGATCGCCCGAATCATCGGCACCCGCGACATTCGCGCAAAGTACAAACAAGCGGCACTCGGTCCGCTCTGGCTGGTGCTGGCCCCGATGGGCATGCTCGTCGCGATCGTCGTCGCATTCTCGAGCGTCACGCATGTCGGGACGGGCGGTGTCCCGTACCTGCTTTTCGCCCTCACGGGCTTGACCGTGTGGACTTTTATCCAGCTGTGCGCCACGCTCGCAGGTCAGGCCATAGTCGGCAACGCTTCGCTCGTGCGCCGAAGCCCGATCCCCCGGGTCGGGCTCATAACGGGAGCTCTCCTCGGCAACCTGCCGCCAGTAGCCCTGATGCTGGCGATCACCCTCATCGATGCCGTCGCCACGCGCGGCCTGCCGATCCAAGCACTCCTGTTGCCGCTCATGATCGCCTGGGTGTTTGTGTTTGCGTTGTTCCTCGCCCTCATGCTCTCAGCGCTCGCCGCTCGCTTCCGCGACATCACGCAGCTGTTACCGCTCGTACTCCAGGCGGGCATTTTTCTTACGCCCGTCGGATACTCCCTCCATGGCGAGCCCAGCCACATTCGCGCCATTCTCACCTTGAATCCAGCTTCAGGCCTGATCGAGGCGTGGCGCTGGTCACTGCTCAATATTCCCGACCCTGACTGGCTCGCGATCGCAGTGGCCGGCGTGTGGACAGTGATCATCGGTGTACTCGGGTGGCGAATTTTTACACGGCTGGAGGTGAAGTTCGCTGACTTTGTCTAGTGATGAGGCCTTGGACACCGCTCCGTATGACTATGCGATTCAATGCGTCGGGCTGACAAAGGAATATGTCCTTGGCCAGGACCTCTCGCTTAGACGCTCGCTGCGCCGCGCATTGCGGCCTTGGCGTCCAGTTCCGATTGGCCGGTTCACGGCACTCAACGAGCTTACGTTCACAGTTCCTCGCGGTGCATTCTTTGGCATAGTCGGTCCGAACGGGTCCGGAAAGTCGACATTGACCCAGGTCATTTCCGGGATCACCGTGCCCACAGCCGGAGAGGCACGAGTAGTCGGCCGCGTGTTGCCGCTGCTCGAGGTGGGCGCCGGCTTCCACGAGGAGCTCACCGGGCGCGAAAACGTCTTCCTGCTCGGCGCCATCTTGGGGTTGACGACGCGAGAGGTCGTTGCCACCCTCGACCGCATCATCGACTTCGCTGGCGTGCACGCGCATTTCGACACTCCAATGAAGCGGTATTCCAGCGGCATGAGAGCCCGCCTTTCATTCGCCACCGCCATCTGCTTTCCGGCCGAGATCTTCGTCTTTGACGAAGTGCTAGCCGTGGTCGACGACGACTTTCGCTTCCGCTGCCAGCGTGCGCTCGCAACTCTGAATCGGGAGGGCAGCACGATCATCTTCATGAGTCACGATCTGGACCTCGTCACTGAGATCTGCTCGAGCGGCATGTGGATAGAGAGGGGACGCGCGCGCTACATCGGCCCGATTGACGAAGTCGCGTCGGCCTACCGCGCTGGCGTGCCGGCTGAGTCTGTCGACTCTGTCGATGCCCCTTCAGACATCGAGGCGAACACGGGCCTACTCCAGTAGTCGAGGTGCAGGGGTCCGTCGGACAGCGGACTCGCCGCGGCCGCCCGATGCCGATCAAGCAGCGTCGGAGTGAGGTTCCTCCAGTCATCGACGATCAGCAGAGGAAGTCCGATGCGCTGCCAATGTTCCGTATGCGTCGAGCGCTTCACGATTGGCGTGACGCCCAAGTACAACGCCTCCCAGAGCCGGTGCGTATCGATGCCGTTGCCGCGCGGGCAGACGCAGAACTCAGCAGCCGACAGCTCACGCAGATACTGACGAAAGCTGATTCGCCGCGCGTGGTCGGTCGCGAGCTTTGGAAACCCGCGCTCCAGTGCGGATCCCAGTTCCGTTCGCTCCGCATGGGTCCCAGGCGAGTAGCGAGCGAAAAGGACCTCCGTCGGATCGTGCCGCGGCGCTCGCTTCGCCGCGGTAGCCAGGATGCGTAGGTTTCCGTGTGCCCACATGCTGTTGGCGATCCCCAACGGCAATGGCACGAGCTTTGCGTGCTCAACCGTCACGTTTTGGGCAAACCAAGCAGTGAGCTTTGCGCCCGCCGCATCAATCCACGCGGCTTGCGCCGGCCCTATCTCGTCATCGCTGTTGTGCGTGATCAGCACGTACGCGGCCCCTCGGAGCCTTGGCCAAACGTGATGAGTGAAGGCAGCTAGCTCATGGGTGTATACGAACAGCGAGCGAGCGCGCGACAGCTGATCGATATCGCGCTCCGGCAGCCGGGCGTAGTCATCCACAAAGACGATGGTGGACGCGAAGCGATCGACGTTCCGATGGAAGGCCCTCGTTCGGGGTGAGACCAGAGACACGTCTGCGAGACCTTGCAGTCGCTCGCCGGTAATGATTGACGCCACGCTGTGCGAGATCGGCGGATCGCTGCGGTTGCGGTTGCGGTTGCGGTTGCGGACAAGCATTTGCGAAGGTGTCTAGTTCCGGCGCATCACCGAGCATGCATGGGAGCGCAGCGCATGTCCACCACATTGCGAGGCCGCCCGCCGGGCCGATGAGCCGGGCGCAACGAGGTACGGCCCGGCATCAACGCGCCGATCTACCAGTCTTCCTCAGGGACTGGCCCACACGACCGGCCGCGGCATGGTACGCAAGAATTGGGCGTCGCGCCCAGCGCGGCGGCGACAGCGCAGCAGGATCGACTTCGATGTTGCAGTCGTGGACATTGCTACCCAGTAGTGTCGGCGGACCGTCCGGCAGCGGCCACGGCTCCTGCGGAAAGAACTCCTTGTACGAGGTGAACATGTCGTCATACGTGCGCACGCCTACATCGGTCGGCCCGACTAGGTCTCGTACGGATTTACCCATCAGCCCGTGGACGGGATAGTAGAGCGAGTCGTGGAGAATCACGTAATCGGCGGTAAACCGAAAGCGCTCGATCGTGATAACGCGTGCTTCCCACGGCGCCTGATCGACGAAGGCCAGGCCGCAGCGGTAGTCGTCCCACTCACTCGATGTCAGCTCGTCTTCCCAACTGGATACGAGGCGAAACTGGTGCAGCGGTGATTCCATGCCAGGCGCATAGCGCGCCATCCAGCTCGGGTCGGTTTCGAACGTGATGAGAGGAACGTTCCGCCTTTGTGACACTTGATGCAGCATCCTCGTACTTCCTTCACCGCACCCAAACTCCAGAATCGGAAGTGTTGAGCGGTTTGCGATCTCCCACAGCACGGGTTGGTGCGTTGCGACGGGGCTCGCCCACTGTGGGTCTCGGAGTCGATTCAGCCAACGCATGGATCTGCGGCCCTGCTCGAATAAAACATCGTGCACCAGGTGCTCCAGCAGGTGACCCGCAGGCCTATAGTGCCCACGCGGCAGTTCCTTTGCGCACGGCGAGGAGGTTGCAGTAGACGAAGATCTCAGCCGACTCCTCTCTCGATACCGGTGCCAGACCGTCGCGCAATATTCTCGCGAGGCCGAAGCCGTATGGCGCGAGGGCGTCGATGAAGTCGCGAAGATATGTGCGCGAATCGAGGTTTGATCCACCGAACTCCAGCTGAATCACGTCCACTCGCTCGGCCGACAGCGTCGCCTGTGCACCGGCGAGTACGGCAAGTTCATGGCCTTCGACATCGAGTTTCAACATGGTTATGTGCTCGATGCCGTTAGCCTCGCAGAATGCGTCCAGGGTCGTCATTTCTACGCCGACAGACGAGTCGGCGGTCATGTCAAACTCGCGTAGGTCGCGGCGATGGACTGACGCGAGCTCTGGCTTCCCGGTCGGCATCCAGAGAGTTCGCGTCCCGGCGGCGTCGCTGAGACCGGTGAGGAACGGCCGCATCCGAGTATCCGTCGTCGCAGCCAGCTGGGCGTAAGGCTCAGGCGATGGCTCAAGCGCAAAGATGGTTCCGCCGGGCGCATAGCGCAGAGCAGCGCGCGACCATTCTCCGGTGTGGGCGCCGACGTCGACCATGCAGGGATAGCGGGGCCAGGTCGGCGCAAGGCGCCTGAGAGCCGCGTACTCGCCATTGCGCTCCGGGTCAGCGTTACCGTAGCCGAGGCCAATCAGGGACGCGCGGTGGGCCGCGCGAAACAGCCGCTGGAATCGAGTCCTGCCGTAAAGCAGTTCGGTAGGCCTCATCCGGGAGACTCCGGATCGATCTGCGTTAGCCACTGCATAGAGGAGACGCGAAGACGGTGCGGCTCCAGCGCAGACTACAGCGCTCGTAAACCCGTCGCGCAGTTGTACTCGGTCTACCTCACTACAGTTGCAGCATGATGTCCGACCAAGGAGCACGACGACGCTGAAGCGACGGGCGACCCCACCAGCCCTTCGCCGCATTTCGGACCGAGCTCGCGCTATGGCGGATCGGCTGCGCGCGGGCCGTTGGGCTCGCTACACCGATCCGTCGGCGTTGTGCCACGACCACTTTCGCTGGCGCAGTAGCGTCGACCACGTCAATTATGCATCGCTGTGCTTTCTCATCGGACAGATGGGCGGCCGCCCGCAGACCATTCTCGAGACAGGGGTGTCCGCGTGGGGTACCGATTCGACGCGATTGTTCGACTCCTACGTGCGCTCGTTTGGCGGTGCGTTCTGGTCCGTCGATATCGATTCACAACGCGTCGCCTGGCTTCGTAAGTCTGTCGGCGGTGCGACCAGACTCGTTTGCGATGACAGTGTCGTGTTTCTGGATCGATGGGTTGGCGAACACCCAGGCGAAGGCGCTGACGTCGTCTATCTCGACAGCTGGGATGTCGATTTCTCAGCGCCGCTCCCGGCCGCCGAGCATTGCTTGCGCGAGCTCGAAGCGGTGACGCCGGCGTTACGCGCCGGGGCACTGCTGCTGATCGACGACTCGCCGGGCACGCTGGCGGACGTTCCGGTGGCGGCACGCGAATCTGCGCCCGCACTGTATGCCGAGTTCGGTGCCTGGCCCGGCAAAGGCATGCTGGCTCAGACATTTCTCGCTGGCCGCGGTATCCGGCCGCTTCGCCACGGCTATCAAGCGCTCTACCGCTTCTGACAAGCGCGCCGTGCCAGATCGTCACGCTGAGCGATCGACGGTGTGCGCGGCAAACAAAGCGAGGCGCTTTGAATGGACGTGCAGATTGGCGAGCGGCCAGGCATCCTGCGGTTGCGACCCGATGCGGACCTTTGGAACACGGACCTGTGCATCCCAAAACAGCTCGTAATTGCCGCTGAGGAACTCCCGCCCGATGGCGTGATGCTCGCCGGCATACGGGATACCCGGCTGACCGGGTATCCCGTCCACCCACTGACCGTAGGAGGCCGGGTCGAAGAGGAATGAGACACCGCTGGCGGTTGCCTGCTCGATGGTTGTTGTCAACGCCGCGCATAGGCCAAGCTGCGTGCGCAATACATGCAACATTCGCATTTCATTGGCCATGCTGCCGCCGTATCGTGCCAATAGTCCGTCCGCGCCCAGCGTCACCAGCTGAAGCAGGCCGGCATTGAAGCGTCTCAAAGCGACAAGTGAGCCAACGTACATCACGGCAGCTGTGTCCTCGGCGTCCGTCAACGGACAGACAGCTATTTCATCGCCGTACGTGGCCTCAAGCCCGGCCGCCAGCTGCCCTGCAGACTGGTAAAGCAGCACGTCCGACTCTATGTGGACACAGCGGTCGATGCCGCTCTCTCTCATGAACTCCTCGAGTACAAAGAATCGCTCGCAGGCGTAACGCCAAAAGCGCCTTCCCCCCATCGCGCTGAGAGTCTCTGAGGATCGAAACCGCGCGAGTTGATCGCCGCCATATCTCGCGGCACGCGAGTGGCCGACGATTAGCGGCCGTCCACCCACTCGTTCGACCTGTGCGACGCACGCGCGCAGATACGGCGGAAAGCGCGACCCCAGGTGGATTATCACGATCGGCACGCGCTCGTCGTCGCCCGCGCCGGAATGTAGTCGCCGCTGCGGCAGGCGCGAGAGCGTCAATTCGCTGGCCTCGATCAGCCACCGCGCCGACGCTCCGACGGTCGCCTTCGCCGACGCCATCAGCCGCCCCGTCCAGCGCGATCCTCCGGGGCAACGTCACTGTGCTTCGCGCCGGCGCGAAGGTCCCGAGCCAGGCTGGCGGCGATCTGCGCCGCGCGAACCCAGCGTGGAGCTCGCATCCAGGCGTGCGCGGCGACAAAGTCAAAATCTCGAGCGTAGGCAGCGCGACCGACAGGACCCGGGATGACCGGCACGTTGAGGTAGGTCAGTTGGCGATGGCGCGCAACGTCAGGGCGATTATCGAGAACCCAGTGACCATAGATGTCGAGCTCACTGATCGCCGACGACTCCGAGGGGTCGGCGGCAGCGATGTAGGCCTTCCACCACTCGACGCCGTGCCTCGATTCGATTCGGTGCTTCATCTCGCTCAGTAGGGCTTGGTCGTAGACCATCTGGTGGGCGGTTAGGGAGAATGGATGCTGTGGCACGGCGCCAAACAGGCGCTCGTATGCCTGACGGTATGGCGGGTGATACTCGAACGCTTGCGTATACGGAAAGCGGACTGTCTCAGACACATCAACGTGCTGCTCTCTCAGCCACACCACATCGGCATCGATAAGCATGTAAGCGTCAGACAGGCCGGGGATAATTTCGGGGATACCAAGCTTCAGGATCTGCTGATACACCCACCCGGCTCGGGCGACGGCGGCGGGGCCATGCGTTGCCCAGCGCTCACTGACGTCGGTCAGGCTCGGAACGCGGGGGCCGGATTGCTCACGGATCCAGACAACCCGGTGGTCGTCTGTCGCGAATCGGTCCGCGGCGACTACGTAGACGAATCGTAACGGCGTGATGTAGCGCAGAACGCCGCGTACTGCATGACGCAGGACGTCAAAGTCCTTGGTGTGCGCTGGTATGACGACGTCGATGGGCGTTGCCCGTTGCGTACTCACGTACAGCCCATCAGATTCTGCAACGCGCTAAGTATGCTCTGGCCGTGATCGCGGTCGACATGCGGGGCCGCATGGGAAACCAGATGTTTCAGGTCGCATTTGCGTACGCTGCCAGCAGGCGCCTGGGCACGTCGTTCGCCGTGTTGGGACCATTCGAGCTAGCTGAACACTTCGAGCGCGTTCCGCTGCGGCGACCCAGCATGCGGCTAGCGACCAAGACGATGTTCTACCTTCTTCATGGCCCGGCGAAGCGGGTATTCGTTGACGATGCCAGCAATCCGGCTGAGCTGCTGGAGACGCTTCACAACGGGATACCGTACAGCGGTTTCTTTCAGTCCGCGGAGTACTTTGCCGGCTACGAGCAAGAGATACGCGGCATCTTCCAAGTCCGCCGCGAGCACGCCGCAGCGTTCGAGCACGGGTACGGACAGATCGGTCGTTACGTGTGCATGCACGTTAGACGCGGCGACTACTCGGAGGCGGGGTGGGCCTTGCCAGAGTCGTACTTCCGCGATGCGCTGGCGACGATCCCTGGCTGCTCCGAGCTGCCGGTCATCGTCGTGTCCGACGATATTCGTCGTGCGCGGGCGGACTGCTCCTGGTTGGAGCGAGCACGCTTTGTCGCGAATCCGCCCGCGGTCGATCTCCAGCTGCTCGTGAATGCGACCGCGGTGATCGCGAGCAACAGCTCGTTTTCATGGTGGGGTGGTTGGCTCAACGAGCGTCCCGACGCCACGATCGTCGCGCCCGCGAGCTGGCTCGGCGTCGCCACTGGCATCGAGCAGCCGCCGTGGGTGATTCCACCAAACTGGATCAGGGTTCCGGTCGCGCCGCCCTCACGACTGGTGCCTTAGCCGCGGCGGGAGATCGAGTTCTGCAGAGACCAGCGCATGCCGGAGCAGCCATCCGGGGTGTGCGCGTCAGGCCGATGCGCGAGACTTGCTCGCGGCCCGCCACCGCCTCGCTGGCCCGCCGCCCTTCCTCCTTGACCTATGAGCACTGACCGCATCGTGATCGTCGTTCCTGCCTTCAACGAGAGCGGGCGGGTCGGCGACGTGGTGCGCGATGTCGCGAGGACGCTTCCGAGCGCCGACGTCGTGGTGGTCGACGACGGTTCGGCCGACGACACGGCCGCCGAGGCGCGCCAAGCCGGCGCCGTGACACTCTCGCTCCCGGTCAACTCCGGCTACGGCGCAGCCCTGCAAACCGGTTACAAATACGCCGTACGGCGCGGCTACTCGATCGTCGGCCAAATCGATGCCGACGGACAACATCGTGCCGAGTTTCTGCCGGCGATGCTCGCGGCACTCACCGATGGCTTCGATGTCGTCATCGGCTCAAGGTTCCTTGACCGAGACGGCCACTACCGCCCGTCTCTGGCCCGTGGATTCGGCATGCGGCTCTTTGCCCGCATCGTCTCGCTCGTGACGCACCAGCATCTATCCGATCCAACCTCAGGCATGCAACTCATGCGCATAGATGTCGCCCGCTTCTTCTGCTCGAGCGTCTACCCGACCGACTATCCGGATGCTGACATCCTGATCCTCCTGCACCGATCCGGTTACCGGATCCACGAGGTCGCGGTCCAGATGCGCCCGTCGCCAGGCAAATCGATGCACTCTGGCCATCACAGTCTGTATTACATTTATAAAATGGCCCTTTCAATTCTCGTGACTCTGCTGCGCTCACCGTCGCGAGGCTCGTCGTGATCACGACCCAAACACGGATAGTGGCGATCATTGGCAGCGTTTTGCTGTTGTTTGGCATCATCGAACTGGTACGCCGGCGACGACTCAAGGAGGAGTACTCGGTCCTCTGGGTGGCGATTGCCGTGGCGATGCTGGTCCTTGCAGCGTCAACTGGACCGCTGCACTGGCTGACAAGCGCCATTGGTGCATTTTCCGAAAGTAGCGCGCTCTATTTCTTCGGGCTGCTACTCGCCATCTTACTGTTGCTCCATTTCTCGATTCGTACAAGTTTGTTGGAGCGGCGGCTTACCGCCCTGATTCAGGAGATAGCACTCCTAACCGCAAGCCGATCGTCCGATGGCGAAGCCGAGTTCCACGGGGCTGAGCAGGATGCCGCCGCGAGTCCGGGCGAGGGGCCGATCGACTCCGAGCGTTAGCGAACGCTGCCTGACCATTCCGTCGAACCCCCGTCGGGATGGCGACGACCGATCCTAGAGACTCTCCGCTAGGCGGCTGACGCAGCGCCTATCATGCCGCCGATGCTCGCAACCTACGCGGCGGTCGCGGTGCTGCTCTTGGCGTCCGCCCTGCTCGGCGATGCCGTATTCGCGATCGCAGGTGCCGGCAGACGCGCGCTCGCCGCTCCGGCCGTCGGCTTCGCAACGCTGGTTGTCGTTTGCTCGATCGCGATCAGGCTTCCGGGGCGCGCCACCACGGCAGCGGTCGTTGTCGTCGTGCTCGCGATCGCCAGTGCCGTCTGGCTCGTGAAGCGGGGCAACGTCGCGTTCCCGTGGCGCGCACTGGCCATCGTCATTCCGCCGATCGCGTTCTGCTCGCTCCCGTTCATCGCGAACGGACGGGTCGGGATCCTCGGCGTCAGCTTCGACAACGACATGGCCGTGCACCTAGTGTGGGCAGCGGGCCTGCGTTCGCCGAGCATCGCTGCGCTGTACCCGATACCAGGGTTCTATCCGCTCGGCCCGCACAGCGTAGTCGCCACCCTTTCGACGCTGCTCGGTATCGGGCTCGGGAGCGGGTTCACCGCGCTTCTGATTGCCGTCGTCCCGCTCACGGCGCTGGCGGCAGCGGCAGCGGTCCCGCGAGCCAGCCTCTGGCGGCAGGTGTTGATTGGGCTGGTCGCGTCGCTGGCGTACATGGCCGCCGCCTACTACGGGGAGGGCTCGTTCAAGGAGACGATGACGGCCCTGTTCTTGCTCACGTTCGTCGTAATCCTCCGAGCGATGGCAGCGACAAGCAGCGAAGGTTGGGGTTTGCCTCGCTTGTTGCGAGCCGGTATTCCACCAGTGCTCCTTGTCCTCGCCGCAGTCAACACGTTCAGCTGGCTCGCGTTCGTTTGGTTCGCTGTTTTCCTCGGCTTGTGGGCGCTGCTTGTCCTCGTCACATCGCCGACGATCCTTCTCGATCGCGCTCGCATCGTCCGCTGGCTGCGTACCGGCATCGTCGTGTGTGGCAGCCTCGTGCTGTTCTTCGTGATCGTCGACCTCCCGCTTCTGTCGCGGCTGATCGACTACATCAACGTCACCGGGTTCTCGCTCAAGTCGGGGGTGGCAATCTCGACAACCGACCTTGGCAACCTCGCCGGACCGATCTCGCTGTATGCCGGTCTCGGCATCTGGCTGCAACGAGACTTCCGATTTCCGCCGACCAACTCATTTCACGCGGGGGAACTTGCTGCCGTTGCGCTCGCCGCCGTGATCTTTGGCGCCGTGTGGGCACTGCGTCGACGCGACCACGCGATCCTGGCTGGCGTCGGGGCCTGCCTGTTGATCTCCTGGTACTCCAACCGTACGCAGTCACCGTACGTAACTGCCAAAGCGCTGGTGATCGAAGCGCCGCTCGTACTGCTCCTCTGCATGGTCGCGCTGATCGGCGAACGAGAGAAGGGTTCCACGGGCTCGGGTGCCGCCGCTCGGGTCGTGCTCGGCCTCGGGTTCGCCGCGCTCGCCCTTTACTCGAGCTCGCTTACCGTACGAGCCGCGCAGGTTGGAACGCCGGCTCAGGCCGCCGAGTTTGCGCAGTTCCGCCCGATCATCGGTAGCGTCCCCACGCTCTTCTTGAGTGATGATGACTTTATTGGCAGCGAGCTGCCCGGCGTCCGACTCGGCTACCTGGACCTCTCCGAGACGCCAGCCCCAATTGCCGTGACAGCATCCGCGAAGCCGGCGGTCTACGGTCAGTCCTCCGACTTTGATTCGGTGACTTCTGCAGAGCTGAATAAGTTCACTTACGTCATTACGACATCGAGCCTTTACGCGAGCGAGGCCCCAGCGAACTTCCGTCTCGTGCGAGCGCTGCCACTCTATGAGCTCTGGAAACGAGACGGCACGACCGCCCCCCGCATGAACATCGACCCCGCCGGTGCACCGGGGGCGATTCTCGATTGCCGAACCCGCGTCGGGAAGCGGCTCAGCAGAACCCCTGGTGTCGCGGCCGTGATGAGTACGCCGGTGGTAGTCAGCCCCTCCGTTGCCCTCGCGGCTGGGCACGCGATTACGATTGCGCTGCCACTACCCAAAGGACGCTGGAGCATCTCGCTCGATTACATGAGCTCCGAGAACCTGGATCTGAGTCTGCGCGGCCTCTCCACCCAGCTCCCGGCCTACCTCGGGCGCCCTGGCCCTTACTTCAACATAGCCAACATCGCCGGGCGAGGGGTGAAGCGGCCGGTGTTGGTTTCGCTCTACGAGCAGCACCCATCTCGCTTCACCTCGCCGCAGGACATCGCCTCGATCAGCAGCTTTGCTGCCGTGCGCCTGCCAGACACCCGCACGATGCTGCCGCTGAGTCGTAGCTGCGGGCGCTATATAGATTGGTACAGGACGAGCTGATCTCGACGGCTCAACGGGACCCCCGCGCCTGACGCCTCACTGATCGCGCTGCCGCACAGCTGCGAGCCAATCGCCCAGCGCTACGTGCGCGACACCGGCGGTGCTCCGGAGCGCCGAGGCGAATCCGCTGGACTCAAGCGGCCGTCGCATCGCCCGCTGCCATGCGAGTCGGGCCATGGCCATCTGGCGGGACGCTCGCGCGGCGCTCAACCGCTCAGACCCCGCATCGTTGTAGAGCACCAGCGGCTCACCGAGCACGGCGAAGCGCGCTCCACGGTCCGCCAACGCGAGCCACGCGGCGTAGTCCTCGATCCCGCTCATCCAGACGGCGGTTGGGAATCCGGCTAAGGACCGCCGGACCACGGCCGACGAGGTGATAATTGGGTTCCGCTTCAGGAGGTCGTTACGCGTGGGAGTCTGCAGCGGCGATGCGCCCGCGAAGTACACGTCACCATCGCTGCACAGTGCATTGGTCGCGATAACGTCCGCGACGCCGCTCGTAATGATCGTCTGCTGGCGCGCAAGCTTTCCGGGCAGCCAGGTGTCATCGTCATCGAGAAACGCGATCCAGTCTCCGCGGGCATGCTCGATCCCGAGGTTCCGCGTCGTCGCCGGAGTTCCACTGTTAGTCGTTGTGCGCAGGTAGCGCACGTCACCACGACGATCCTGCCACTCGAGGAACCGGGCCGCCGTGTCGTCGGATGAGCCGTTGTCGCAGACCAGCACCTCAAGCGGCCGGTGGTCCTGGTCCAACACGGACCGCAGAGCTCGCTCGCATGCGTCGGGACGCTCAAACGTCGATATGACAACGCTAATCGCACCCTCACGCGACGAGGTCATGTCGCCGGTCAGCTGCCCGGGCCGTTGCTCGCGAGGTCTGCTCCGCCTAGCCTGACCGTCTGCGCAACCCCGATGCCGGAATCGCCGATCGCCGGCGACTGAGGATCGCCCACCTCGGCCGCGGTGCCCTGGCGTTCGACACGGCGCAGCGCAGCAAGCATGCGCGCGTGCGCCACGGCGGTGTGTATTCGCTCGCGCTCTGCCTCGGTCCGCGCGTCGGCGAGCGCTCGCAGCACCTCGGGGTTGACATGCCGTTCGCGATAGGCGACGAGGGGCGCCGTCAGTCTCACCAGGCCATCACGCACAGCCTGGCGCAGACTTCGACGCTTGGCCGCTGCCTCAGCCGGATCGCGCCACGCCCCGACGCCCGGTACGGGCGCAAGCGGGATCTCATCCTGGGCTCCCCCGGGTGGGACTGGGTGACGCTCCGGGTCCTCTCGCAGACGATCGAGCCGGTCCCGCATGACACGCCCGACGGCCGCCGCCGAGTGGGTGCTGCGAATTCCGGCGGCAGCGCGTGCGCCCAGGTCGCTGGCGAGCGCGCGGTCCTCGAAGACGAGACGCATGTAGGCGGACGCCTGGGTGATGTCTGGCTCTGCCCATCGCGCCTCGGGGGGATAGGGATCGGCGCCGGTACCAATCGGAGTGAGGCGATAGTCGACGAGCAGGCTGTTCTCCGGGGTCATGAAGTCGAGGTTGCCTGAGTAGCCGGTGGCGATCACTGGCTTGCCGAGGAACATCGCTTCGGCCATCGTCAGTCCAAAGCCTTCGGCGCGGTGTAGCGATACGTAGCAGTCGCAGCTCGCCGTGAGCGCGTCTTTTTCGGCCGGGTCCAGGTAGCGATCGATCACATGCACGTTGGGGTGCGCAGCAACCGCAGCGAGTAGCTCCCCGTGGTGTTTGGCGTCGTGCTCGGCGTTGATGCACTTCAGGACGAGTACAGCGTCTTCGCCAGGTTTGAACTCGTTGACGAACGCATCGAGCACGGCGAGCGGGTTCTTTCGGGCGAAAACGCTGAGGTAGTCGAACGCGAACAGGAACAGGAAGCCGTCGGGCGGCACGCCAAGCTGCGTCCGTGACCGCGGTGGAAACGGGCCGACCTCGACCGGATAACCGATCGGGAGCACCGGGACGCTGGCCACCGCGTCGAGTGCGGCGGCGGCATGAGCGCTCACCGCCCACACCTCATCGACCATCGAAAATGAGCTGTGCCAGCGCTCAGGGAAGTGCTCGACTTCCCAAGCCCACAACCCGATCGTGTAGCGATCAGCGAAGAATGCCTCTCCGACCTGCGCTCGAAACCCGAGGAGCATGTCGGCGTTAACGCACACAAGATTCACTGAGAAGGCCGCCTCGCGGACCGGGAGCTGGGCGTAGGGGTGGCCTTGGCGGCTAACCGGGACCGTCTCCCCGTGCAGTGGCAGCACTGGGACGTCGCTTGCGTCGAGCGCGGCCACGACCTGTCGAGCGTGCTCGCCAACGCCACTCTCAGTGTTGAAGTAGCCGACGACGTTGACGCCCCACGGAAGGACCGAGGAACGCAGCGGCGCGGAAGGGGGCGACAGCGTTGCGCCTGCCGCGGGCCTCGCCGCACCGTCCGGGGGCGGAAGCACGCCCAGCGCCGGCACGAGCTTTGGTCCGTACGTCGCTGCCCAGCGCAGCAGCCTCGTTTTGTCGATGCCACCGGGATCGGGATAGAGCGCCTGGAGATCTCGGTTGGTGCCCCAGACACGCGCGAGCACGCGGTGAACACCGGGCGGACCGCCGGGGGCCTGCTCCGCGAGCCAGCGGGCAAACGTCGCACCTCCCCCCAGGGTGAACGGCGATGGAGCTGTGCCGCCATGCTCGTCTTCGTAGTCGTTCCACATCAAGCGCACCACCGGATCGAGTGGCGTGCCGTCGGGCAGCGCGGCGAATCGGTAGCGCAGTTTGCGCAACTGCGCGTGGCCTTCGGCCTCGATCGAGCGAGCGTAGCTGTCGAGGAGCCGCTCGAGCGTGCTTCCCCGCCCCACCCGCACCCGGTTCTGAAAGCGGCTGAGCTCGTGCGGAAGGGCGGGCTCAAAGCCGCTGTAGTGAAAGAAGCCGAGCGGGCGACCATCGACGAGGTAGCGCCCGCCGTCGCGAGTGAGCTCGCGGTCGTGAAGATTCCAGTAGGCGACGTTGTACTCGGCGTCGCGCACGATCGCGTAGTCATCAAGGAAGCCCGGCACGACATCGAACCAGCGCTGGTCGACGAAGTAGCCGCGTGGCGTATCGAAGCGGCAGCCACGAATCAGGAGCTGTGACCACCAGTCGAACAGCGCCGCCACCTCCGGTAGCGGCGCAAGCGAGATGTATCCGAGGTTGTAGGCGCCCGCAACGACGATGTCGAGCTGGGACGGTCGGCGATCATCATCGGGAAGCGGCTGGCGGTTGTGGGGGATGAGCACGACGCCGTGCTCGGCCGCAAGGTCATCGAGGTGCGTGAGCGAAGCGAAGACCTCGATATCGGGGTCCAGGTAGGTGATCGGTCCACCGACCCGTGCCATCAAGTGACGTAGGAGCCACGGCTTCACTGCCGTGGCGAGCTCGAGGACCGAATAGCGTGCCGCCATGGCATCGAACTCCTCGCAGTCGATGTCCGCTGGGCGCAACAGCTCGAACGGTTCGGCTTCGGCGTCGATCGAGCAGTCCACGTCGTCGATCACCAGCGTCCAGAAGCGCCCGTCCGGGTGATGGCGGCGGAACGAGCGCGCGAGCACGCGAGCCGGCGCGAGGTAGTTGCACGCGATGATCGTGCAGGCATCCATGTCAGTCTCCGGAGGCGCGAAGGTCGAGCGGCAGCGAACAGCGGCTCACAGATTCTCGGCGATGTGTGGCGCCGAGCGGTTGAAGACCCAGAACCCGAGCGCCAGCAGTGCGATCACTAAGCCAACAGGTATCGCAAGGTCGGCGTAGCCGCCGATTGCCGCCGCCGCCGAAACACCGCCGTGATCGGGCCACGGCGTGACCGGCTTGCCATTGAAGAATCTCGGCACCGGCCCGAGCAGCGCGTGTCGATACTGCTGCATCAGGTCAGCCAGCGGATTCAGCAACCAGAGATGTGTCAGCGAGACACCAAGAAGCCGTCCCGTGTGCGCCTGGATCTTCTCGAGCGGGATCAAGATCAGTGAGGCGTAGAACAGCACCTGACCGATTACATCCCAGATCGGCTGGACGTCGCGGAAGCGCACGAAGAGCGCCGAGAGCAGCAGCGCGACGCCGACCGCAAGCACCAAGAGCACGCAGAGGATCAGAGGTATCTCAAGCCACTGCACGCGAGGCCGCACACCGTCGAGGAACGTAAACACCGCGACCGCAAAGAAGTTGACTACAAGGTTGAAACACGCCGTTAGCACGACGGCGAGCGGGATCGCGAGGCGTGGAAACTGGATCTTGCGAACGAAGTTCTCGCGGTCGACGACGCAGCGCACGGCACCCGCAGTCGCCTCCATGAAGAACGTGTACATGACGACGCCGCTCAGCAGCATCGCCGGGTAGTGGGGGATGCTCCCGAGCTTGCCCAGCGAATACACGAGATCGAGCACGCCGAACATCATCAATGGCCGCATCAGCTGCCACACGTATCCGAGCGCCGAGCCATAGAAGCGCAGCTTGAACTCGGTGCGGGCGATCGTGAAGGTGAGGTGCCAGAAGCGGCGCCAGTCGCCCGAGAGCGCGCTCGGTCCGCGGATCGGCTCGCCGAGGTCGGCGTAGTCGAAGGTGCTCACCCAACCTCCACCTGTCGGCGCGCAGAGCTTGGCGAGCGCTCGACCGCCGCCCGAATCGGGACGTCAATGACGCCGCCGCGCGCCGCGGATCCCTGCACGACGATTGAGGTCTCGCGAGCGGAGCGGTCGAGAATCTCGAGACCTCGTCCGAGTCGTGAAATCGTGGTGATCGGAAAGTAGCGTCCGGGTGCTAGCACGTTCGTGAACTCGACCGAGAACACCGCCTCTTCACCCGGCGCAAAGCGGCCCGGGCGCTCGTGCTCGGCGGCGGTCGTCGCGACCAGCACGTGGACGTCGTTCTCGTTCTCGAATACGACGGTGAGGCCCGGATCGACGGCTTCCTCGACGAACTCGACGCGAGCGCAGAAGCGCAGCTGCTGACCCTGCAAGTACATCGGTGACTGGGTTCCATCCCCGGCTTCGCACCACTGATCGACAATGCGCGCGGCGCCATTGCCCACGCGCTCAGCGCCCGCAACGTGCTCAGGCGCGTCGCGGTTGAAGTTCAGCTCGAGATAGTGGTTGGCGACGTCCTCCGGATCGCCCTCGGCCACCATCTCGCCGCGCTCGAGCAGCAGCGCTCGGTGGCAGAAGTTGTTGACGGCGCCCATGTCATGCGTCACGAGCACGATCGTCGTGCCCTGATCACGAAGCCGGTTGAACACGTCGAAGCACTTCTGCTGGAAGGACGCGTCCCCGACGGCGAGCACCTCGTCGATCAATAGGACATCGGCGTCGACCTGGATCGCGACCGAGAACGCGAGCCGCACATGCATGCCCGACGAGTAGTTCTTGAGCTTGAGCTCCTGGAACTCCTCGAGCTCGGCAAACTCGATGACATGCTCATAGCGGGCGCGCGCCTCGCGTGGCGTGAGCCCGAGCATGATCCCGTTGAGCACGACGTTGTCGCGTGCGGCGAGGTCGGGGTTGAAGCCGACGCCCAACTCGATGAACGGCGACATCCTCCCCTGAATCCAGATCCGGCCGCGATCGGCGGAATAGATCCCGGCGAGGCACTTGAGCAGCGTGCTCTTGCCGCTCCCATTACGTCCAACGATGCCGAAGAACTCACCCTGCCGAACCTCGAAGGAGACATTCTCGAGGGCACGAAACGTGTGATGGCCGGTCCGGCGCAGCGGGTGCAGCGCCCGTTCCTTGAGCGTGTGCATCTGCTCCTCAGGTATGCGAAACGCCTTCGAGACACCGTCGACGCGTATCGCGGGCCGGCCACCGCCTCGATACTCAAGCACAGGCGTAGGCTACCGACAGCGATGGTCGCTCGACGCTCGTGGACCGACAGACGCCGCCGAGATCCGCGATGCTAGGCCAATGAATCACGACGGTGACGAAAGCGACGTCGCCCGTGCGACGGTCGCCCGGGGACCCTGGTCGGATTCGCGCGCAATACACGCCGGAGAGTCAGCTGGGTCTCCGCGCGGTGACAGTGTCGTGTGCATCGCGGCCGAGAGTTCACCGGCGGTCTTGGCACTGTGCCTGACGAGCGTCGTCGCGCACACCGCGCCGGAGATCCCGATTCTCGTGGCCGAGCTCGCGAGCGCCGATCCGGCAACGGCGGCGATCCTGCGGGAAGTCGCTGGCGATCGCACGGTTATTCACATGCCTCCCGAACAGCTCGGGCCGTCGACAAATCTCGCAGCCGCGATTGCTGCCGCCGCGCCCGCCGATGTCGTGCTCCTACGCGACGACTGCATGGTTGGCGCAGGCTGGCTCGAGGGACTGCGTCGCGCGGCCTACGCCGACTCCCACACCGCGAGCTCGAGCGCGCTCAGCAACGACGCCGGCATCCTTTCCGTGCCTGAGCGGAACGTACCGAGCCATTTCAGAGCCCTGACGATCGACGATGCGAGCGCAGCTGTGGCGGCGCACGCGCTGTACCACCACCCCCGCATCCCCACGGCAGTTGGACGCGCGGCGTACCTGCGACGGGACGCGCTCGATCTCGTCGGCGGCTTCGATCCATCGCTTGCCTCGATCGAGTCGGCGGTCGTGGACTTCTCGCAGCGCTGCGTGGCATGCGGCCTCGTGCACGTTGCAGCCGACGACGTGTTCGTGTCCCAGCACTCGTCGGGTGCGCTCGCCGCAGACGAGCTGCCCCGTGCGCGCGAGGCGACCACGGATCCGATCATCGCGACGCGATACCCGTTCTTCTCGCCAACGCTCGACGACTCGGAGCTGGAAACGGACCGTCCGCTGCCCGCCGCGCTCGCGCGGGCGCGGCGCGCCCTGAACGGCATGTCGCTGACAATCGACGGACGCAGTCTCGTCGCCTCACCGACCGGCACGCACGTGATCGTGCTCGAAACAATTCGCGCGCTCGCCGCGCTCGATTCGCTCACGCTGAGGGTCATCGTCCCCCACGACCTTGCCGACTTCGCCCGCGACGGTCTCAACGAGATGGACATCACGCTCGTCGAACATGGAACCGCGGACCTCAAGCCGACCGACGTCGTTCACCGACCGTTCCAGGTTTCGAGCTCGGCCGACCTCGGCTTATTGCGCAGCCTCGGCCATCGCCTCGTCATCACTCACCTCGATCTGATCGCCTACGACAACGCGAGCTACTTCCCATCGTTCGCGCATTGGCAGCACTATCGCCTGGTGACGCGGCTCGCGCTCGCGCTCGCGGACCGTGTCGCGTTTCTGTCTCGTGACGCGGCGGATGACGCTCTGCACGAGCAACTCGTGGAACCGGCGCAGACCGTCGTCGTCCATCCGGGCGTCACATACTCTTACTCCGCCGGGAGCCAGCGCGCCCGTCCCGCGAGCATCGAACGGCTTGCCGGCAAGCCGTTCATGGTGTCGATCGGCACCGACCTTCACCACAAGAACCGGATCTTCGCGCTGGAGTTGCTCGCCGCGATGCGTCGGGAGCACGACTGGCCGGGCGCGATCGTGTTTGCCGGGCCTCGCGCCAACCACGGCTCATCGGCGGGTGAGGAGGCGCGATTCATGGCATCTAATCCCGACCTGGCCGATGCGGTGCTGTCCCTTCCCTGGGTCTCGGAGCCAGAGAAGGCCTGGATGATCGAGAACTCGGTGGCCGTGTGTCATCCGAGCACGCGAGAGGGCCTAGGCTTGATGCCGTTTGAGGCGGCCGCCTATGGGCGCCCATGCATCTTTGCGAGCACGACCGCGCTCGCCGAACTGCAGCCCGCAGGCGTCGCGACGATCGTTCCATGGGACCCCGCGGAGAGCGCTACGCGCGTGATGAAGCTTCTCGAAGATCCTGATGCGGTCGAAGCGCACGTCGACCTGATCCGTGAGCGTGCGCAGCGCCTGAGCTGGCAGACGGCGGCCGAGCGGCTCATCGAAACATATGAGCATGCGATGGCTGCACCGCCCCGCGAGGCTCGCCGCGTCGCAAATGAACTGCTCGACAGTGAGCTTGACCGCGCGGACATCCACCGCAAGTACGACGAGCTTTGGAATGGGATCAGCAGAGACGGTCAACTCCTCGTCCGGCCCAACGGCCTGCTCGACGCTGAGGCACAGCGCGCGCTGCTCGCCGTAGCAAGCCGACCGTGGCTAAAGCGTCTTTTCATCGGTCAGGCACGGCTCCTGCGCAGGCTGACCCGCAACCCGGCACCGCTTCCGCTTCCTGCCACTACCCCAGGCGAGGTCTTCGACCTGCACTTCGCCAGCTTGAACCGCAGCTACATGACCCAGCACCTCGCGGCCGGACCAGACCTCGATGAGGTGCACTGACCGCAAACGGGACGTGGGGCGCAGCGCAGCCAAGAAGACGCCGCGATCGCAACGGCCCTCACCTAGCTTGCTTACGAATCTCGGGGACGGCGGCGCTGTCCAGGCTCGGCCGATGGGCTGCGGTCTCCTCGAGGAAGCGCTCGAGAACGTCGATGCGGAGCTCCCAGGCGTATTCGGCGGCCGTGGCAATCCCGGACGTCGCGAGTTGGCCGCGGAGTGCCGGGTCGGCGAGCAAACGCGCGATTGCGGCGCGGACGTCGTCGACGCGACCACTTGGCATCAGGCAATTGACGCCATCGACGCAGAAATCGCGATTGCCGTGCGCGTCGGTACAGACCACCGCCGCTCCACAGGCCATCGCTTCGAGCGCGGGGAGACAGAAACCCTCGTGTGTGGACGTCTGAACGAACACCGTCGCCGCACACATCAGCTCGTTCACGCGCGCATCTGAAGGCGCCCGCTCGTAGACGATCCCGGGCTCGCTTGCCAGCTCGGGCTCGATCCCGAACAAGCACAGCTCAGGCCGCGGCGCCGGCAGACCGTGCCAGGCGGCGAGCGTGAGTGGGAAGTTTTTCAGCGGGTTTGTCCGGCCCAGCGCAAGGACCATGTCCTCACGGCGCTGCACGGCTTCGCGCGGGTGGAAGTTCTCGAGATCGATACCCGGCGGGATCACCTTCGCGTCGAGGCCGAGCTCGCGTAGCCGATCGCGGTTCCAACCCGAGATCGTCATGTAGCGAAACTCATGGCGATAGGACGCAAGCACTGCGAATCGTGCACGCTCGTTGTCGGCGTAGTAGCTCGTTTCGATGTCTTGCACGAAGTAGACCGGGATCCCACGAACCACGCTCGCAAGCCACACGGGCGCCGCCGTGTTCCACCAGGTCGCGACCTTGATCGCATTAAGTGGCGCGAGCGCGTCGACCAGCGCCTCGTAGTCCTCAAACGTGCGCACGGGCACACGCAGATCGAACCACTCCGGTGCGGCTCCGAGGGTAAAGAGCGTCGCGTCGTGGCCGCGGTCAGCGAGACGGTTCAGGTGCTCGAAGACGTCGCGGTGCCCGCCACCGATCCCCGTGTCCTCGGTTACGTAGACGATGCGCAGCCCCGCATCGCTGGTCCGCACGCTCCGCGCGTCGAAAAATTCGCCCCAGCGCCGCCAGAAGTAGTGCTGGGAATCCCGCTCGCGATCGCCGACCTCGCTGCCACGCGACACCGATTCGCGATGCTCGATGACGGCCGACGGCGCGTACTGGACGCGCCGCCCCGACTGCCAGCAGCGCAGGCAGTAGTCGACATCCTCATAAGCCATCGAATAGCTCTCGTCGAGTTCGCCGATCTCGTCGAGCAGCGCGCGGCGGATGTACATACAGGCCCCGGTCACCGCCAGCACAGGCTGGGGAACCGAGGCCGGGCCAAAGGCCGCCGGCTTGAATCGGTAGCGATGGTCGAACCACTGCGGGGCGTCGAGGTTGCGCACCGTCCCGGCGAACTGGATGCGCCCGTCGGGATACAGCAGCCTTGCGCCGACAATGCCGACATAATCAGCCTCGAGCGAGCAGTACTGGAGCACCGCCAGCCAGCCCCGCCTCACGAGCATGTCCGAGTTGAGGACGATGACGTCGAGCTCCGGATCGGCGGCGCGCAGGCCGCGGTTCACATTCGCGGCGAATCCGCTATTGCGATCGCTTTCGATCACTTCGATCCCGCGAATGCGATGGAGCGCGGCGACATGCGTCGGGCCACTGCAATCATCGCTCACGATGATTCGCACCCGGCTGCGAGGCGTAGTGCGTCGAATCGAGCGCACCAGAGCACGCACGCACTCCAGGTCGCGATAACTCGGGATCACCACGGTAACCGGCCTGCCATTGCGTCGGTACCAACGGCGCGCACGAATCAGGATCTCATCGCCAAGACGATCGACCCTGAGCCGGCTACGCAGGGGCGTCGCGCGCAACGGAAACGTCAGCATGCGGAACGCGAGGCTCCACGGGCCGTGGTACTTCCAGGTCAGAACAACCCGCCGCCAAATGTTCGCGAGCGGGCCGCTCGCGCCGCCGTCGAGCGCTCGGGTGCCAGCGTCGTCCTTGGGGTCCTCGGTCATGAGCGGGCCGCCCGATCGCGTGGTCGGCGGCTCGCGGCAGTGCCCTCGAGCGAGCAGCGCCGCTCGACGGCGATCGGCAGCCAGTCCGACCGAGCGCCGAGCACCGCTCCGGCGAGGCGGATCAGCTGGTCACGAGCGGCGAGCGCGACCGTTACAAGGCCGGCGCCCTCACGTCTCAGTGCACCCAGCTCTCCGCGGACCTGGGAGACGAGATAGCGCGGCGTCGCCGGTTCACGCCAGCCGTACACTTCGCGCACGCCGCGCGATTCGTCGAACGCTCGACGGAACCGCTGTCCGGCGCGGTAATCGTGCGAGTGCAACACGGCGGCACGAGGTTCATAGACCTTTGCGTAGCCGGCGCGCAGCATGTCGAGCGCTAGAGCACGATCCTCGGCGTAGGCGATGTCGCGAAACGGCACGCGCTCCCACGCTGAGCGCGCGATGCACGAATTCGCATCGCTGAAGAAGCCGCGCCGGCCCATCAGATCGACCGGCGACAGGTCACGCTCATCCGGGCCGAGCCGCTCGACGCCGGCGGCGAGCGAGCCGAACCAGCGGTCGAGCTCGCGGCGCACGGCCGGCGAGGCCCCGGGGCGTGCCCGGTAGGGGCCGTAGACGAGCGCGACGTCGGCTGCCTGCTCGAACCCGCCGAGCATTTGCGCAAGCCAATTTTCGTCAGCCGGCGCGGCGTCCTGCGTAAGCAGTGCGACATGGCTTCCTTGCGCCTCCGCCAGCAGCAGGTTGCGCGTCGCGCCGTGACTGAAGGCGGAGCGGTCGATCTCGATCACGCGGGCGTCATACTCACGGGCGCGCTTCGCTGAGCCATCAGTCGAGCCCGAGTCCGACACCAGGACCTCCACATCGGCGTCAACCCGTTGGGCGCGAATCGCCGCGAGCGTGCCGATCAGCAGCTCGCCGCCATTGAGCACCGGGATCGCTACCGTGACGGTGGGGCGGCTCATCGGCCGACGAGCTCAGCATGCGCCGCTCGCTGATGGGCAGCCGCCGCAGCATCGTGCTCAAGCCGACAGCACGCAGCTAGACGCAAGAAGCTATCGCGGCGCGCCGGGATGAGCGCGACCCAAACCAAGGAACGACGGGAAGAAGACTCGCAGGCTGACGGCCAGGAGCCCTGAGCCGACGACCGAGGGGCCTGGCAGCGAAGTTGGTGGTTTCCTCGACCGTGCTCACTAGTTTGCGCCGTGCCATCGTGCCCAGCAACGCGCCCGCGCCGGCCGGGTAGCGCCGCAACCCCAGTCTAGGGATCTTTTTTTGCGATGAGTTGGGGGTCGCGCTCACGGGCGCACGAGCTCGATCCAGTCCGCAGCCTGGCCGCAGAGCGAGCGCCACTGCGCGAGCGGCACGGTGTGGAGCACCTCGGGACCGACCTCGCGTAGCGTCGCGTATCCGATCCAGCTGTTCGGCGAGCCGTCGCCCGGGAAGACGCGGCCGCCGCCACGATGGATGGCGAGCTCGTGCCGGCCCGCGGTCATGTGGATGGTCGCCGCCTGCGCCCACTGGCCAATCGAGTCCATGCCGTCCACCGTGCCGACCGTGCGGCCGTCCACGAGGACGTTCACCGGGCGCGGAAAGCTTCCCTGCACCCACGCCTGGTAGGTGCCCGCCACAGGCACATCCACCGCCTGTTCGATGAATCCGGGCCCGTACGGCGTGACCGTGTACGGTGGATTGGACTGATATCCCCAGCTGCCCGGGCGCTCCTTGGCGTACAGGATAGGGAAGCCGGTCGAAGGCGGAATCAGCGCCTGCACGAGCTCGCTGCCGCGTGGTGCGCCGTTGATGAGTGATCCGATCGCCGTGCAGGTGGGGATCGCGGTCGCCGACCATTCGCTCTGGAGCGGCAGGTGGGCGAG
>Ga0182024_10003902_pt1 | contig 34920 bp, 36 predicted proteins | sample P32metaG_FD_120480 | JGI IMG/M metagenome (GOLD analysis project Ga0182024, IMG submission 120480) | Permafrost microbial communities from Stordalen Mire, Sweden - P3-2 metaG (Illumina Assembly) | ecosystem: Environmental > Terrestrial > Soil > Wetlands > Permafrost | place: Sweden: Stordalen...
AGCTGGCGCAACATGACGTCTCCTCAAGGATTAATGGTTATGCCGGACAAATCCGGGGAGAGACGGGACGTTCCCCAGTTCTCCGAAGATTGCCGACGGCCCGGACGTATCATAGGTCAAGGAATAGGGAGCCGTGACCACGCGTCAACCCAAGGTTCACACTCAACTCGGCCGAGCCGCAGTCCAGATCTTTGCCGCCAATGATCGCATGAACCAGATTCTTATCGAACGTCTTGACCCTGGCGCCTGGAGAGCCAAACCGCCCGGCACGACCCGCAACATTAAGCCCCGCACCATTGCAGCGATCTTCACGCACATGCACAATGTCCGCTGCAAGTGGGTCAGGCTTACGGCTCCGCACCTAAAGGTTCCACCACAACTCAACCGCGCGCACTGCACGCCGCAGCAGGCCCGTGCGGGATTGGCCGAGAGCGCCGCTCGCTGCGCGGAGATGCTGGCCGAAGCGCTCGGCGGTTGTGAGGACGAAGGCCGCGTCGAGAAGTTTCGCAGAGACGGCTGGGCTAAGCCTTGGCCGGTTGGCCCGGAAATGCTGTGCTACATGCTGTCTCACGAAGCCCACCATCGCGGGCAGGTGTGTATGCTCGCGCATCAGCTCGGATTCCCGTTGCCGAACCAGGTGACGGCCGGGATCTGGAATTGGGAAAAGCTGTGGAAAGAGTGCGGGTCGCCTGGCGGCCCCGGCTACGATTCTTGAGGAATCGCTCAAGGGCGCAGGCCGCCCGGTTTCAGCGGCTGCCTGTTCCACCAGCCGCCACTGCATTGGGCGGTGTCCTCCCAACTGGCCCGCCGAACATGGCGGTATCCTCGCTAACGGGGAACGCCAGCTCTCCATTTCAGGCTGAACCAACACAGTTTTCCGTGCTCAGGTCTTGGGTCTCAGGTATTAGGCTCGGTCGCTCGCCCCAAGACCCAAGTCCCAGACCTTCACGGCCCTGGCAGCTGTCCCGTCTCGATGTCCTCAGCGCGGTGGCTCTCGGCTGACAATTTTCGGAATGACAATCTCTCACGATGCGCCAGCAACAGGCCCGCCGGCACCACCGAGGCAAAGGTCGCCAGCCAGAGAAGGATTCCGCAACTGGCCGCCATCTCCGGAGGTACATCGAACACTGCCGACAGCGTTGCGATGGTAGCCATCTGGGAGCCGCCGCCTACCGCCGGCAACTGCAGCATCGAACCAGCCATGCTCGCACCCATCAGAATCAGGAGCTGCGAGACTGGGATTTCCAGAGCGTCCACCCCATACGAGTGCGTCACTTCCTTGTACGCCAGCGCCGTGATGTACCAGATGAAAAGCGACAGAAGCGCCAGCCACAACAGGGACAGGGGCCCATGAATCGTCTTCAACCCGGTGCCGAACTCACGCACTTTTTGCGCCAGCCGGTGTCCAAATCCCGAAGACAGATGCGCAAGTCGGTTCTCGATCCACCGTGCGATTACTTCACCGCTGCGGCTAATCAGCACCGCGGCTACGGCCGCTACCGTAACTCCCAGGACCAGCACAAATCCAGCATCGCGAAACTGCCGGTAATATTCTGGATGTGGAATCGACTGCAGCGCGCTCGGCAAAAAAATCGCCAGCACGATCAGCACCGCAAATGCGCCCACATCGAAGGTGCGCTCTACCGCCCACACCCCTAATTGCGAGGAGAAGGAAAGATTTGCGCGCCGCGCCACCAGGTAGGGACGGATAAATTCGCCGGCCCGCCCCAGCAGCGCCAGCCCGGTAAAGCCGATCATCATCGGCGCAACCAGTTCGAGGATTGTCACCTTGGGTCGCACCGGCTTCAGAAAAATCTTCCAGCGCAACGCGCGCAGCACATACGCCGCATAGACCAGACCAATGGCATGCAGTACATGAATTTTTTTGATGCGATGAACCTGGCCCCAGAATGTTCCCCAGTCGAAGCTCCGCCAGTGCCGTATTTGTAGGTAAATCAGAATTGCCAGAATGAGGAATACGACTACGCTGGCCAGAATGCGCTTCTTATCCATGAAGTGGGAAAAACTCCGCGCCGCGGCCCTCGCAACGCGAAGCGGGAAACGGCAGTTCCAAGGTAAATGACGAAGGCACAGGGGTCAATTGATCAAGCATGGGAGGCGGCGTGGTGAGGCAGGGCCGATTCTATTCGCTCGTTTGCGGCGTGCTCGCCTTTGCTTGAACCGGCGCAGAGCCTTGCGCCTTCGCGCGGGCCTTACTCTTCGTGCTTGCCGGTTTGGAGTTTCCAGGCTTCGGAAGAGAACTGGCGGTTACGTTCTGCTGCGCCGTCTTCTTTCTGTTGAAATCTCTCACCACGCGCGCTACATAGGCTCGCGTCTCGTAATAGGGAGGCACGCCCTTATACTGTTCCACCCGCTGAGGACCTGCATTGTAGGCTGCCAGCGCTTTCACCAGATCAAAGTTGTAGCGCTCCAGCAGTTCTCGCAGATATTTCGTTCCGCCCTCTACATTCGCCTGCGGGTCGAACGCATTCGGAACGCCAAGCGTGGCCGCGGTCCCGGGCATCAACTGCATCAGCCCTTGCGCCCCTTTCGGAGACACGGCACGCACATTGAATCCGCTCTCCGCCTTGATCACGCTGTTCACGAGGTCCGGATCCAGGCGATAGCGTCCGCTGGCCGAAGCGACCACTTCTTCCAGATTCAGCGTGGTCGGCGTATTCGGTGTGTTCCTGGCGAAGGGTAAAGAAATGGGTTTCTCTGCCGAAGCCGGAAGCCGAGAGACGGAAGCCGGCGTCAGCAATTCTGGCGCTGCCTCAAAATGTTCAATCTCTGCGGTGGGAACATCCACGAAACTCGATCCGTCCGCGCTTACATACAATCGCGTAACGTCGCCGACCACTTCGCGCCGCTCATGCCGGATCGAAAACCCGTTGCGGAGAACCGCGACTTCGCCAGCAAAACAGGGAAGTGCAGCCATCGCCAAAGTAGCGACGATTCCAAGGCGTAGCCGAAATGAAAGTAGCGCTCGCATCTGCAATCCACGAACTAACTTCTGACGATCAGCGTTTCCGCACCGAGTGCCAAATCTACTGCCGCGGCTATGCCGCAGGCTTCATTGCCGAGAGTCACGGTCCACCCACGGCCGCGCAACTCTTCGCATGCATTCCCCATGATAACCGGATGGCCGGCAAACTCAAGCATCTCGACGTCATTATGGTTATCACCGATGGCCATGACCTCTTCTCGGCGGAAACCGCGATGCCTCGCCCAGCGTGCCAGCGCATGCCCCTTCGAGCAGCCCGCATTCAGCACGTCGATCATCGACAAATCCCGCGCTGGATATTCCGTTCGCAATACGGTCACGCAGCCATCCATTCCGGCGCCTTCGAGAGCGCGCAACGCTTCGCTCATTCGCGCCATTGTGCCGCAGAACATGGCCTGAACCGGATCGCTTAGCAGCGCGTCTTCGATCGGAACTACAAACTCGATGTACTCCATATTCTTCTCCAGCCATCGCCGGATGCTGGACCCCAGTTCGTCGAGCCGTTCGAGCACGATTGCGCCCTTCGTTTCTATATCAAACGTAAGAACGGTGTGGCCGCGAAATTCTCGCATCGCGCCGCAAAGTTTCCGGCAAGTTTCCGCCGGCATCAGGTCGCGATGAAACGTCTCGCCCGTCAATGACCGCGTCACCGCCCCATTCGAGCTGATCAGACACAAATCGAAGCCAAGCTGCTGCGCAATGGGCAAGGCAAACGTATGCCTTCGTCCAGTGACCAGGACAATCTCGATGCCGGCGGCGTGCGCCCGGCGCAGCGCCATCAGATCGCCCTCGGAAACCTGAAATTGTGGATTGAGCAGCGTGCCGTCGATGTCGGTCGCCAGCAGTCGGATGGGAGGCCTGGAAATCTGCACTGTCTACAATTTTAACATCCTGCGTTGGGCTTCTGGTGCGTCTCTCACGCAGCCGGCAGCCGCGCCAGCAGAGTGCTGGCCCTGCGGAACCACGGGCGTTCGCGACGCCGAAGATATCCTGGCATGGTTGGCTTCTTTTCGAGAATCTTGCGCGCCCACTCGCGAGCCTCGGCGGCGCGTCCCTGCGACTGCAGAAACAGGGCGTAGTGGTAATAGGTTTCCGAGATCGTAGAAATCTGGACTGCCTCGCGAAATCGTGCATCGGCCTTCTCGACTTGCCCAGTTTGCGCATAGGCCCATGCGAGCAGTCCCTTGGCGCGGTGGAAGTCATAGTCGGGATCGGAATTGACGGCGCGTTCCAGGTCGGGAACCGCGGCGGCAAAGTCTCCGAGTTCGACCTCCGCGATGCCGCGGCGATAGAAGGGATCGGCGTGGTCGGTCCGCGACGAGATGGCCTTGTCGTAACACGCGCGGGCGCGCGCGAAGTTGCCGTCGTCGAGGTACAACAGGCCGAGCTCTTCGTAATTCCCCGCGGAAGGATTGTCGAGGATGGTGCGCTCCAGTTCTTGAATCCGCCTGCGGCGCGGAAAAACCTGAAATGAACTCCGCAGCAGGCTCGCGTCCGGCATCACTTCCACCAGGATATAGACGAGCGCTCCTACCCAGTGGAACAGGATCACCCAAATCCAAAAGAAGTTTCGCCGGCGGCGGATGAAGTGGACGATGGCCACAATCCGCAGCAGGATGGACCACCACGAAAAGGCGAAGAACAGGAAAGATCCCATCGCGAAATCGCACTATAGCATGCGGACGGCGGCGCAATGGGTGTTTCATTTGGCGGCTGCGTGATGGTCGTAGCTCATAACGCGGGTGATTTTCCAGGCGCCGTCTTTGTACTGCCACAGGTGAATGAATTTGCCTTCGCCGACCCCTTCGGTGTCTTCGTGGCCGGGATGGTGGAAGCGGTGAACGCCCACCTCCAGAGCGCCGTAACCTTTCATGAAATAAATGTGCAGGCTGCCCTGAACGAGTTCGCGGGTGACCTTGCCGCAGATGTTTTTCTTGACGCTGTCGGTCAAGGCAACTTTGCCGAGGGTCACGCCGCCTTGATCGTGGTAGAACTCGACGTTTTCGTCGATGAAGGAAGCGAACTTCTCGAGGTCGCAGCGGTTGTAGGCGTCGAACAGCGCGGCATCGAGAGCGGTGATCGCGCTGTCGAGCTCTTGCTGGTTTTGAATCTTGTCGAGTGCCAGGACGGTTTGGGCGAAGGATGGGGAGGCAAACAAGATCGACAGGGATAACAAAGACACTACGACACAGAAAACAGAACGTCGGTTCATGGAATCTCGCTTTCCTAAAGGATGGATGCGCAAGGAAGAGTACGGAATGGACTAGGTAAATGTTCCCAGCACCCCAGGGTGGCCCATCCTAACGTCGCGCCTTTTGCGACGCTAGGATGGGGATTCTGACTTCCTATACCCCAGTGTAAGACTTCAGCTCACCGTCCACCACGCTTCCCGAAACTTCTCAAACTTCGACCTCCTCCTCCTGCTGGCGGGAAACAACTTCATCGATTTGTATTTTCGAAACTCCTCCACCGGAAACAAATACCACGCCTCCACCGGCACGACGTACGCCGCGAGAAAATCGATCTCGCTCGATCTATATACGCGCGCCGTATTTCCGTGCGCGTGAAACGTATATCCTCGATACTCGCCGGCGCGATGCGCGCACTTCACCTGTACTCGCAGCAGCTTTCGCCCGTTGTCCACGATCAAGTCATATCGCGAACTCTCGCCCCACGGCTTCGCCACCCGGAATCCCAATCCCGCCGCCTTCGCCAGAAACGCCGTCTCCGCCATCTCCCCACGCTGCTTCCGCGTGAGTGACACAGCCCCGGATGCAGACCCAGGTGCCCCACTTCCTCTGACTCCCCCAAATTGTTCTGTGTATCCTGTGGGTTCCTTGGATGCTGTAGGTTCTGTGGATGCTGTGGGCGCCCCACGTCTCGCCGCTTTTGCGAGACGTGGGAATCTCTGTCCCGATCTTTTCGCTCTTCTCCCCAGGAAACTTCCTCATCCGCCACCGCCATAATCCGATCAATCACCATCCCCGATTCCAGGTGGCGGAGTGAGAGTGGAAATTCGGTAGAGATTCTTTAGAAGGGGACGTGTTGCTAACTCTGTGATATTAACGAGCGGAAGGGAGCAATAGCGATAAAGGATAGGCAACCACGATAAGAACTCCAACGAACAAGATAAGTCCGGTGAAGCCCCATCCTATCGCTTTCCATCCGTTTAATGCTCGATGTTTGGATGGGCGGTTTGCCACTCTCCAAACTCTTTTTCCTGAAGACGAGGATAGACTTGATAGAACGCGATTTCGGCGGCGAGTCCGACAACGCGCCCGAGAACATCCGGGATTAAAAGGAAGACAACCGCCAATGCGGCAGCTCCCACGAGCGTTCAAAAGAAAACTCGCTTGGCTTTCACCGGATAACCAAAGCGCCTCAGATTAATTACCGATATCAGCGCGCCGGCCAAAGGGCCAAAGAAGAAAGCGATTCGCCCGGCTACTTTCGGGCGAAAGGGTGCCTTTGTCATTTCGACGGGCAGCACTGGTCCGATTGAGTACGAATCTCTTCCGGGTTCAATCGCGTCCGTGTTAATAGGCACCTCTGTGGTTGCGGGACAAAATATCAACAAGTCCGTTGATGAGCAAGCGTTTAGTTGCAGGCGGTTCGGGCGGTGCAGATCGAGCAGTGCACGAGGAGAGCAAAGCAGGTTCCTCGACACGTTCTCGCCGCTTTGCGGCTGCGAGCGACTCGGAATGACAAAGTTGACTGAGCAAAGAAAAGCCCCGCTCTTGCGAGCGGGGCTTTTGTTCCTACTGACGGCTGCAAGCTGATGGCTGACAACTGTCTTAGTACATGTCGCCCATGCCGCCGCCGCCGTGGCCGCCGCCGCCGGCGGGAGCTTCCTTCTTTTCAGGAATCTCCGCTACCAGGGCTTCGGTGGTTAGCATGAGGCTGGCGATGGAGCCGGCGTTTTGCAGGGCGGTGCGCACGACCTTTGTCGGGTCGAGCACGCCTGCTTTGACCAGGTCCTCGTACTCGTTGGTGAAGGCGTTGAATCCGAAGTTGGTCTCCTTGGATTCGAGCACCTTGCCCAGAACCACCGCACCTTCTTCGCCGGCGTTCTCGACGATCTGGCGCAGAGGCTCGGTGATGGCGCGCTTCACGATGTTGATGCCGATCTGCTCATCGCCGTCGGCCTTCACCTTGTCGAGCGCTGCGGCGCAACGTGCCAGTGCAACTCCGCCGCCCGGGACAATACCTTCTTCCACGGCTGCGCGGGTGGCGTGCATCGCGTCTTCCACACGGGCTTTCTTTTCCTTCATTTCGGTTTCGGTTGCGGCGCCGACTTTGATGACGGCTACGCCACCGACCAGTTTCGCCAACCGCTCTTGCAGCTTCTCGCGGTCGTAGTCGCTGGTGGTCTTGTCGACTTGGCTGCGAATTTCTTTTACGCGGCCTTCGATCTCAGCGTGCTTGCCCTTGCCTTCGACCACCGTAGTGTTGTCCTTGTCGATGGTGATCTTCTTGGCCTGGCCGAGGTCGCTGATCTGAACGTTCTCGAGCTTAATGCCGAGATCTTCAGTGATGGCCTTGCCGCCGGTCAGGATAGCGATATCCTGCAGCATGGCTTTGCGGCGATCGCCGAAGCCGGGAGCCTTGACGGCCGCGACTTGCAGCGTGCCACGCAGTTTGTTGACGACGAGGGTGGCGAGCGCTTCGCCTTCCACGTCTTCCGCGATGATGAGCAGCGGCTTGCTGCTCTTGGCGATCTGCTCGAGCAGCGGGAGCAGGTCTTTCATCGAGCTGATCTTCTTTTCGTTGATCAGGATGTAGGCGTTCTCGAGTGCGACTTCCATGCGCTCGGGATCCGTGACAAAGTACGGGGAGAGATAGCCGCGGTCGAACTGCATGCCTTCGACGACTTCGAGCTGGGTCTCCAGAGTCTTCGACTCTTCGACGGTGATGACGCCGTCTTTGCCGACTTTCTTCATGGCCTCGGCAATGATCTTGCCGATCGTCTCATCATTGTTGGCGGAAATGGTGCCGACCTGGGCGATCATTTCGCCGGTAACGGGCTTCGACAGTTTGTCGAGTTCGCCGTTGATGCGGTTGCCTTCCTTGTCGAGCTTGCCCGCGATGATGGTGACGGCCTTCTCGATGCCACGCTTCAGAGCCATTGGATTGGCGCCGGCGGCAACGGTCTTGACGCCTTCGCGGTAGATGGCCTGGGCTAGAACGGTGGCGGTGGTGGTGCCGTCGCCGGCGACGTCGGACGTCTTGCTGGCAACTTCGCGAACCATCTGGGCGCCCATGTTCTCGAGGCCGTCCCGCAGTTCGATTTCCTTGGCTACGGTGACGCCGTCTTTGGTGATGGTGGGCGAACCGAATTTCTTTTCGATGACTACGTTGCGACCTTTGGGTCCGAGGGTGACCTTCACGGCATCGGCCAGAAGGTTGACGCCGCGGAGGATCGCCTGACGGGATTCTTCTCCGTGAACGATTTGTTTTGCCATTGCTTTATTCTCCTAATCTGTTTTGCAGGATTGGCTGCGGGATTTCTTTTGAGCTGTCAGCTATCAGCCGTCAGCTTGGAGCTACTAGCTTCTAGCTAAATGCTTGACTTCTTATCTCTTCGATCCGGCTAGTTCTTTCTTGGCCGGGCTGGCGGCGCCGGTGAGGATGCCGAGGACTTCTTCTTCCTTCATGATGATGAACTCTTCGCCATCAATCTTGATCTCGGTGCCGGAGTACTTGCCGAACAGGATGCGGTCGCCCTCTTTGACGGCCAGAGGGAAGGTTTTGCCTTCGTCGTTGGTGCGGCCTTTGCCGGTGGAGATGACTTCGCCTTCCTGCGGCTTGTCTTTGGCTGAGTCGGGGATGATGATGCCGCCACGGGTGGTGGAAGCTTCTTCCACGCGACGGACCAGAAGGCGGTCATGGAGTGGTGAAAATTTCGCCATGTTTGTTACTCCTTTCAAGGATTTAGAACGTTATACTGCTTCGGTTGATGTGCGTAAACCTATGATTTGGTTGGGCTAGGCATTGCTGTTAGCAGTTACGCCCATCGAGTGCCAATTCTAGGAGATGAGCAGGGAATTGTCAAGGGGGTAGAAGCGCCCGCAGTGTAGATGATTCTTTAATGCACTCTTTCGGCGGCGTCATCCCGACTCCGGCGCATTTCAGCCGGGAGAGGGATCTTGCGTGGGAGCTCTCTAGACGCGCTGCCGGTCTCCGCGCGAGATCCTTCCGTTCGCCTGAAGGACGGCTCCGGTCAGGATGACCCCCCTTGGAAACGGAGAACCGTGGTTCAAATTTCTGGCTGCGCGGTGCCCTTCGCTATCGCTTCATCGAGGAGCTGCTTTATTTGGCTGGTGGCATGCTCCGCCAGTTCGGCCTGCTGGCGGCCTAGTTCGCCTTGCTGTTCGCCGAGTTTGCCCTGCTTTTCTCCGAGAGCGCCCATTTCCTCGCCTAGCTTGCCTTGCTGATCGCCGGCGTGAGATTGAAGATCGCCGATCTTGCTCTGTAAGTCTCCAATTTCGGATTGAATATGGCTGACTTGCTCTACGGTGGCGCCGGAGCTGAGCTGTTTCAATTCCGCTTTGAGTTTTTCGAGCTCGGCCGTCATGTCTGGGACGTTTACGCGAATCTGTTGCATTTTTGCGCTGAGCTCTTCCTGTTGTTTTCCCAGGGCTTCCTGCTGCTTGCCGAGTTCCTCCTGTTTCTTCCCGAGCTTTTCTTGCGGGTCCCACAGCTTCTTGGCGCGGTCGATCGTGGCCTGGTCGCGAATGACATAGGATTTTTCGTCGCGCTCGAACCAGATGAAATCGCCCTGAATGTTTTTCCTGAGCTTCTCGACATGGCGGGCATCTTCTGACGAGCCGGACATGGTGAGGGAATCGGTCTTACCGGAAACGATCACGAAGCGCTGTTCGTCGTCGTAGCCGTAGTGATAAGAAAAGCCGCGACCGGAGGATGAGCTTGACGTTTTCGTCTGTTCACGCCATTCGACCGGCGCGAGCGGCGCGATGGGAGCAACAGGCGCAACTGGGGCTACTGTTCCGCCGGCAATACCGGATGCGGGCGCGAGGCTAGGGATTGGAATGCCGGAAACTCCATCCTTGATGGTTCCGTTGATCATGGCCGGTGCAAGTGCCGGAACAGGTTGAGGCGGGGGTTCGGTAGCCATGACGTCTGCAGCCGGTGCCGGAGCCGGAGCGTTACTTGGCTGAGCCTTTGGCGCGGTTCCTGGGGCGGATTCGGTCGACGTCTGGTTTTGCCCGAGTTGCACGGACGCGAGGCCGATATGGTGTGCTGGCTGTGCGGAAGCAGCGAGATAAACAACCGGAACCGCAAGGGCGACGACTACGGCGGCAATCGATTTCTTGAAACGCATGGCAACAGATCCTTTCCAAGCGAGAATTCTTTCCACTCTTTGTTCGGCCTGACCTGACTTGGCCATTGCAACGCCTTGCCACCACACGCGTCCCGGCGCGGTTTGCAAGGCTTCGAAGAAACTCAGCAACGTTCGGGCATAAACCTTACGGTCGGCCCCACACGACAGGGCGGCTTCATCGCTGGCCTGCTCGGCGAGGCTGGCCAGATGGCGGTCAAGCCACCAGGCAAGTGGGCTGAACCAGAAAATCGCGCGATGCAGAAGCGAAAGGCGCTGGGTTAGGGCGTCGTGACGGGCGACGTGCGAGACCTCATGGGCAAGGACCGCGTCAAGTTTTGCGTCGTCCCATTCGCGCCAGCTATACGGCAGCAGAATCGTGGACCGCAACGCGCCCATGGTGAGCGGCACGGAAATGTATTCCGATTCGGCAGCGCGGGGAATGAAGGTGAGCCCTGCGGCCCTCGCGTGAGAGACGAGCCTGCTCGCGAGGCGCGGATCGTCAATGGTTTGCGATGCTTGCTTCAGGCGGTGGCCGAAAGCGAGCCCGATGAAGAAGCGCAGGAGAAGAATCATCGCTCCGGCGACATAGATGCCGGCCGCGACTGCATTCCACGGTGTCGAGGACCGGAACGGTAAAGAGGCCGCGGGAGCCGGACCGACAGGGAGCATTTCTGTTCGCGACCGCGCCTTGCCGTTGGTTGGGGCCAGCTTCGGTTTTACTTCTTCTGTATAAGAGATCGATGGCTCGCCCGTTCTAGTGGCGGCAGCAGGCTGCGCAGCCACCATCTCTGTGGGGACCTGCTGGTCCGCAAGGAATACCCCGCCCAAGCGAAGCTTGGACGGGGCACCCTCGGGGTTTTGAAGGGATGCGTCTTGCAGGAAAGCAGGCGCAGGAATCGGAAGCGGCGGCAGCATCCATTGCAGCAAGGGCATCGCAATGGCGGCATAGAGTACTGCGGTCCATGTGAGCAGGCGCAGGCCGGTGGTCTTCACTCGAAACGCAGTTAGCGCGAGGCCTACTATGACGCTCAAGACAAGAGCGCGTGCGGCGGAGTTTGCGAGCTGTGCGAGAAGGCTTGTAGACGCTGGAAGGGCTGCGAAGAGCGTCATGGCTTTGGTTCCTTTTTTGCAGCGATTTTTTCGTCAATCGTCTTTCCGTCAATCGTCTTTTCGTCAATGCTGCGGGCGAGGCGTTCCAACTGTTTGCGGCTGAGCACGGCGCTATCTACCATGCCGAGAACTAGTTCCTCGGCGGAGCCGCCGCAGAAGCGATCGATGATGCCTTTTACGGCGCGCACCGCTACGCTCTGGCGCGCGTCTGAGGCTCGGTAAATGAATGTGCGGCCTTGAATCTCGTGCGTGAGATAGCCTTTTTCTTCGAGGCGGCGCAGAACGGTGCGGATGGTGGAGTCCTTCATGGGACGGGACGAGGCCAGGGCTTCGCGGCAAGCTTCGGAGGACGATGGGCCGTGGGTCCAGATGTAATCCATAACCGCCTGCTCCACCTCTCCCAAATTCTTTAGACGAATCTGCCGTGTGTTAGTCATTGTAGCGTTACAACGTGTAACATATGACCTTGCGGCTGTCAAGAAGAAAAGTTGCGCTGACTTGAAGGCGAGGAGGAGCAGGGGGCTGAATTGCTCTGGATTTCGTGGACGAATCGGCGGGCGGCAAAGGATCCGCCAGGAATCTTTCTTCATACTTGCTGATGGGAAGAGGCTGGCTGAGAGTAAATGTATTCCGGTCGCTCAATAAATCGTCAGGAAGTAACCCATGCAACTAATCGTTTGTCTGCGCTGCAGGCGCGAAATTGAGGCAGGACACAAGTCCGTCGCGGTATACATGTTCGCGCAGACTGTCGGAGTAAAGCCGCGGCAAAAGTCCGGGGCGCAGAGGATTTGCTTTTGTCCCCAGTGCGCGGTATCGCTGGCGATGGGGATGCCGCCGGAGGGGGCGCTGAACATGGCGGCCTGGAACATGATCCGTGATCTGGTGAGCTCTGAGCCTTCGTTGAATCAGGCGGCTTGGGAGGGCTTGCGAGGCGTGGTGGGATTGCTCGGTTCCGGCGACGGTTCCGCTTCCGATGCGAGAGCTCGATTCCGCAGGGCAGGGTAAACTGGGAGGAGTCAACCATGCCTCCCACGCTTGGCAACGGCAAGATCTGCTACATACAGATTCCTGCGACAGACATTGCGCGCTCGGCCGATTTCTACCACTGCGTCTTCGGCTGGAACATTCGGCAGCGCGGAGATGGCACCGCCTTTGATGATGGGGTGGGCGAAGTGAGCGGCGAATGGGTTCTGGATCGTCCGCCCGCTATACTGCCCGGGCTGCTGGTTTACATCATGGTCGATAGCGTGGCCGTCACGGTGGACCTGATCATGGCGAATGGGGGCGAGATTGCGCAGCCGATCGGTGGGGATGCGCCAGAGATCACCGCGAGATTTCGCGACCCGGGCGGAAACGTGATCGGGATTTACCAGGAGCCGGCCTGAAAGTTAGACAGGATGAACACCGAGTTGGACTGAGAGCATAGCGACTGATCATCGCGCGTGCTCTCTTCCTTCTGCCTTCTGCTCAATCCTGAACCGCGTTTCTATTGCGGCTTCTGCTCGCTGTCGGGCTTCTTCTTGGCGAGCGAGCGGACATAATTGACTAGGTCCCAGTTCTCTTCGGTTTTGATGCGCTGACCTTCAGGGGGCATGTCCTCGTGGCCGTTTTTGATGATGTAGAAGATTTCGCCGTCGGTGCGGTCTTTCAGAGTTGCGGGATCGGTGAAATCGGCTAGGGTGAGTTTCATGTCCTTGGCGGTCTCGCCTTTGCCATCGCCATCTTTGCCGTGGCACATGGCGCAGTCAAGGGTCCACCATTTTTTGGCGCGGGCGATGGACTCGGGCGTGGACTTGACCGGATTCGGCTGCTTGGCGGCTTCAACGGGGATCGCGGCGTATGTCGGAGTCTTCTGGGGCGTGGGGGTTGAGGACTGCTGCGCGGGTAGCGCGGGTACGAAGAGAAAAAAAGCGGGAACCAGTGTGAGTCTGGTCACAGGAATCTCCTCTTAGATTTAAGAGTGGCCTACGAAAGAATTGTAGCACCGGCGCGGCGCCGGTCTCACGCTTGGACAATTCTCCGTAGAGACGTGGCTTGCAACGTCTCTCTCTTACCATCGTTGGGAATGGCGCGAGCCGAGATGTAGCAAAGCTACGTCTCTACGGAATGACGCTGAGTGAACGGAGCAACAACAAGCTGCGGTCTGTGTCGCGTATGATAATTTTCGATAGTCTGCGGTGTGCGGTGCAGACTCGAAGCAGCGCACTGTGATTATCCTCAAAGGAATGTTCCCGAAAAATCATGAGCAACAAAATTCGCGTGTTTGCTACCTGCGACATTGGAGAAGCGATTGAGCTGCTACGCAATCGAGGATATGAGGTGGAAGTCTATCCGCACCCGGAAGCGCCGCCGAAAAGTTTGATTCTCGCAAAGGTGAAGTCTGGCGTGGACGGGTTGATCACAACTTTGCGCGATCCGATTGATGCGGAGGTGTTTGAGGCGGGCAAAGGCAGGTTGAAGGTGGTGGCGCAGATTGCGGTGGGGTTTGACAACATCAATCGCGCGGACGCCAACCGGTACAAGGTTCCGTTCACCCATACCGCCGATGTGTTGACGGAAGCGACGGCGGAGTTTGCGTTTTTCCTGATGGGAACCCTGGCGCGAAAAATGTGGGCTGCGGAGCATTTGACGCGTGAGAACCAGTGGGGATACTGGCATCCCTATTTGCCGTTTTTGGGGGATGAAGTCACTGGTAAGACTGTGGCTGTAATCGGGACCGGGCGGATCGGGTTGGCTTTGATCAAGAAATGCGTTGGGTTCGATATGAATGTTTTGTGCTATGACCCGGCGTATGAAAATCAGGCGTTTGTGCGGACGATTCAGGAGTTGAACGATTTGCGCCATACGAAAGGGCTGACTAAGGAAAAGGCTTGGATCAAGTATGTGCCGTTTGAAGAGGCGCTGCGGGGAGCGGACTTTGTCAGCGTGCATGTACCGCTGCTGCGAGTTGGGGAGAGTGCGACGCCGACGTATCACCTTTTCAACGAGAAGAATTTGCGGCTGATGAAGGCGACCGCTTATCTGGTAAATACTTCGCGGGGGCCGGTGGTGGATGAGGCGGCGCTGGCGCTGGCGCTGCGGGAAAACTGGATTGCGGGCGCTGCCTTGGATGTGTATGAGAAGGAGCCGCTGCCGGCGGATTCTCCGCTGCGCGATCCGGCGATTGCGGATCGTTGCCGCTTGTTGCCCCACTTTGCCAGCGCGGCGCGGATTACGCGGCTCTCGACCGATCCGGACAAAGGGATGGCTGGGCGGTGTGCTCAGGGGCTGATTGACGTGCTCGAGGGCAACTACGGCGGGGATGTTACCAAGATGCCGTATGTGGTTAACAAGGAAGGATTTGGAAACTAGCCCTTAACTGGCAGGAATCAGATTGGATCCCTCATTTGCTAGCAGGTATCAAAAGGTTTAATGGCGTCTGGGGACGAGCTTGCGCGTACAATACTCTAGGTTATCGAGTTTAAGGATCAGAATGAATAAGCGACTTTTGTGGATTTTTCCTTATCTGGTGCTTTGTGCAGCGGCACTTTCGGCGCTGGATTCCGATTCCCGGCCGCAGTTGAAGCTGGTGCCGGCGCCCAAAGAAGTGCAACTGCGCGATGGCGGGTTTCAAGTGGGGCCGCGGACCAAGATTTTCGTGCAGCTTGGGCATCAGTCCGAGGATCGTATTGCCGCCGAAACCCTGGCGGAAGAGGTTGCGGACCAGTCCGGGTTGAGGCTCGACATCCTGGGCATGAAGGCTGCGGGCAAGGCGGAGGGCGGCGCGATCGTGCTGGCGCGATTGCAGGACGTGCGAGTGCGGCGTTTTCTGGCACGGAACGGACTCAAGGCCGACGAGTTGGTGGGCGAGGATGGGTACCTGCTGTTCTCCGACAAGTCGCATTTGATTGTGGCGGCCAACACGGGCCAGGGATTGTTCTATGGCGTGCAGACTTTGCGCCAGTTGCTTCGGCCGGACGGGAAGGGATTGATATGTCCGGCGGTCGGCATTCGCGACTGGCCAAGCCTGGAAAGACGCGGCGTGCAGGATGATGTGAGCCGCGGGACGGCTCCGGAGTTTTTGAAGAACATGTTCCGCGGGCCGCGGGGGTAGTACGCGTTAGCGCCGCGTTCTGGGTTTCAGGCGTCCCCTTCGACTGCGCTCATGGGCAGGCTCTCCGGGACGCCGTTTATTTATTGCGGCTTGACCCGGCGTTGGAAATGCCGGGCTATTTTCGGGCGCGCCTCCCGGCGCTTGACCGCGCTTCATCTCACCTATCGCCTAGAATCCATCCATGTTCTCTGATCGAACCAACTGGAGGCTGGCGCAGAACCGGTTTACCCGGGCGCTGGAACAGGCGCGAGGGTGTGGAGCGAAGGTTCTGGATCTTACGGTTTCGAACCCGACGCGGGCGGGGCTGCATTACGAAGCGCAGGCGATTCTGGGAGCACTGGCATCGCCTTGCGCGCTGGATTACGATCCGCAGTCCAGGGGGCTGCGGGAGGCGCGGGAGGCGGTGGCGGGGTATTACCGCGAGGATCATGGGGTTCGCGGCCTAGACGCGGAGCAGATCATTCTTACTACGAGCACGAGCGAAGGGTACTCGTTCGTGTTTCGGTTGCTGTGCAATGCGGGGGATGAGTTGCTCGTGCCGAAGCCGAGTTATCCACTGTTTGAGTTTCTGGCGGATTTGCAGGACGTGAAGCTGGTGCCGTATGAGCTGATCTACGACCATGGATGGCAAATGGATTTTCCGTCGCTGGAGAAAATGGCGACGGCGCGAACGCGGGGCGTGGTGGTCGTGCATCCGAATAATCCGACGGGGTCGTATGTGCAGGCCGCGGAAATGGAGATGCTGAATTCGTTTTGCCGCGAGCATGGGCTGGCGGTGATTGCGGATGAAGTATTCCTTGACTACCGGCTGGAGAACACGGCGGACGCTACGTTTGGTGGGAATTGCGATGTGCTGACGTTTACGCTTAGCGGCCTGTCGAAGATTGCGGGCTTGCCGCAGATGAAAGTTGCTTGGGTGGTGACGAGCGGGCCACGGAACGAAGCTGCTGAAGCGATGGGGCGGCTGGAGGTCATTGCCGATACATATCTTTCGATGAATGCGCCAATGCAGTGGGCGACCGCGGCGCTGCTGGGGCAGCGCAAAAAGATTCAACCGCAATTGCTGGAACGGGTGAAGGAAAACCTGGCGGAACTCGATCGCCAACTCGCGGCGCAGAAGGCGTGTCAGCGATTGCGCGTGGAAGGTGGATGGTACGCGGTGTTGAGGGTTCCTGTGACACGGTCGGATGAAGAATTGGCGATTGAGCTGGTGCGCGAAAAGTCGGTACTGGTGCATCCCGGACATTTTTATGATTTTCCGAGCGATGGATATTTGGTTCTGAGTTTGATTACGCCGCCGCGAGAGTTTGTGGAAGGAATGAGCGCGGTTCTGCAGAAGTTGAATTCTTAAGGGTGCGGCAGCGCGATCGGGCTGAAGGTTGAAATTAGATGTGCACTGGCGGTTGCAGAACATCGATTTAGTCGCCAACCCCGGAGCATCCCCGGCTCATCCTATTTGGCCACTACTGGAGGAAAACTATGCATCGTGGAAACAAGTATGTCGCGTCGCTGTTTCTCTCTGCCGCATTGCTGGCGCCCATGGGTGCCTTTGCCATGGCCGCGCCACAAGATGATCACGAGCGGCACGAGGAGAAAGAACGAGAACGACGGGTGTACGACCCGTATCACAAGGACTATCACAGCTGGAATAAGGCAGAGGACGATACCTACCGGCACTGGCTGGAAGGGCGGCACGCGGTATACGTCGATTACGAACACCTCAAGCACAAAGATCAGCGGGCGTACTGGAACTGGCGCCACGAGCACGAAGAGCACGAGCACATGGAGCACCAGTAAGCAAACGCTATTGGCTCCAATTTGCGAGAACGAAAAACGGCGGAGGACAAGTCCTCCGCCGTGCCCTCATTAAGGGCTCTTCGTGTTTCCTGCTTTTTCCACTCGCTCGCGTAGATCCCGAATCGATATCGGATCAATTAGTCGAAGAGGTGATAGATCTTCACCGCGGCATCCGGCGAGGCGGCGCGCCAGGGCTGGCTGATCCAGCGGCAATTGCTGCCGGCAGGTTCGCATGCGCGAGAGGCAGCCGCCAGCTCTTGATTAGGACCAACCACCAGTTCGAAATCTGCTCGCCCGCCGAAATAGGCAAGTAGGACAATCGAATCTTTTGGTATTTCCTGGGCGGGACGCTTGGCGTGGGTCGAGCGTGGCTCGACCGCGAGACCGAAGGGGCTGCAGATTTTGGCTTCCGCGGGTTCGACGACGCACAACTCGCCCGGCTTCGCGATGATCCGCGCGCCCGGCGGCGGGAGATGGGCTGCAGTCGGAACCAACTTGCTCGACGACGCTGTGTCGGACACAACCGTCCAGATGCCGAGCAGGACAGCAGGATCAGCCAGGTCAATCACGGGATTTTCATCCGAGGTGCGGGCTAGCAATGCCATCAGGACGTCGTTGCGCTCTCGGTATTTCTCGGCTATACAGTCGTTGGAGCCAGTCGCGCATTGCCGATTGCGATCGGAAATCCAGGCCTTTTGCGTGGCCAAGAGCGCCTTTGCCCCCTCCGGTACAACTTGCTTTGCAGCAGCGCGATAATTGTTGGCGAGCTCAGAGTCCAACCGCTTCAAGCGCGTGTCGGCGCAGATGGCCTGCTCGACCGTGGTAGTAGCCGCTCGACAATCGAAACTTTGGCTGAGGGCTGAGGCGGAGCCGAAAGCGAGAACCAGCAAGAGAAGCAATGACGCCGTGCGAGTTCTCGAACTGTCGGCGCGCGTCATGGCTTGTTGGGCGGCTTGCCGGGTACCACCGGGGCCGCGTTTCCCGCAGCCTTCTGCAGCAGCAAAGCTTCCTGCGCAAGATAGTCCGCCTCTGAGCGGACGCGGACCTTGTACCACTGCGGCTTTACACTATAGTTCCGCAAAGCTTTTTCCGCCGCTTTCCAGTCACCTTTTTGGGCAGCTGAGTAGAAAGCTTGAGCGACAGCGGAATCCGGCATGCCCACTCCTTGGTGATAGGTCCGCGACAAAATCACCGTCTGTTGCGCCATCGTCAGTTCGATAAAAGTCTTCGAAGGTTTCGGGTCGGCGTCCCAAATATCCATGGCTGCTCTTAAATGAAAGTCCTGCATCCTCATATCGGTTTCATCCGCCTCGGGTTTACTGACGGTGAGCCCTTTGCTTTCGAGTTCGTCGATGGCGAGTTGCTTGGGTTTGTTGCAAAAACGTTTGTATTTCTGTCGGAGAATAGCGGAAAGGTTTAGCTTCTTACTCAGGTCAAGTGTCGACCACTGCCCAATATCGAAACCCGCCGCAATGGTGACGCCACTTCTGCCGGCAACCTTGTCGGCATCATCGGGGACTCCAACCGTATGGCCGGGGATATAGCCAGTTAGAGCCTGTCCGCCCTCGAAGTCGGCCAACTTGTCGAAATCGACGTTGGTCTTGAGTTCGGCATTGAGAGCTGCCATGATTTTCGGGTTCGGCTTCAAGAGAGCAATGTGGTGGTGCTTACGGGGTGATGCTGCGCAGCCTTCTTTTTTGGAGCCGTGTGGGCGCCTCTCACAGTCCCGTATTTTTCGCGCAACAGTTCGCATCGTTCGGACGGATTCTAGGTTTTGACCAGGAAGGGGTTGGTCGCGCGCTCTTCGCCGATCGTGGTCAGCGGGCCGTGGCCGGGGACGACCACCGTCTCATCGGGCAGGGCGAGAACGGTGTGGTGCAGGGAGCGCAGAATCTTTTGCATCGAACCGCCGGGCAGGTCGGTGCGGCCAATGGAACCGGCGAAGAGAGTGTCGCCGGCGATGAGTTTATGTTCGGCAGCAAAGTAGAGGCAGATGCTGCCTTCGGTGTGGCCCGGTGTGTGCAGGATGCTGGCGCTCAGCGATCCGGCGGTCACCCTTTCTCCGGCGGTCACGGCGCGATCGATTTCAACTTTGCCAGGCGGCGGCATGCCGATCCACGCGGCCTGCGCGTCGAGCATCTTCAGAAGAGCATAATCATTCTGGTTTAGCAGGATAGGAGCGCCCGTGGAGGCGCGGAGTTTCATGGCTCCGCCGACGTGGTCGATGTGGGCGTGGGTGATGACAATCTGCTTGACCTGGAGATCATGTTTGCGGATAACAGCGAGAACGTTTTGAATGTCGTCTCCTGGGTCGATGACCATGGCTTCGCGGGTGGTCTCGTCGCCGATGACGGAGCAGTTGCATTGCAGCGGGCCGACGGGCAGAATTTCGTGGATCATGGGTCTATTGTAGCGAGTAGCGAGAGCAGTGCCGCCGTGCCGGCGGCTGGAAGCCGGTGCTTAGCGAAGCCGAAGGGGAGGGCGTCCTCGCCTGCGAGGCGCGGGCGAGACACGCCCCAGCGACAGCCGGCAAGATGCCGGCGCTGCCTCCGTACTTGCCGCGCAGGCCACAGTAGGGAGACAATACGGGCCGCGTGGTCGGGAGGCTTTGTGGCAGCGAAATACCGTCAACATGGTTATCAGGACCGCGACCACGAGTCGCGCAAGGGATCGGGAGAAAAGTCTGGTTCGGCGCCGCCGAAAAAGGACAATACGTTTGGCCCTCGGCCCGTCAATCTGCCGGGTACGCATGCGGTTTCACGATGCACGCAGTGCGGCACGGTGCTGCAGGGAATGCCGACGAGCGGGCAGTGCCCGAAGTGCGGGTTTGAACTGCATTCGTGCAAGCAGTGTACGTACTTCGATCCGGGCAGCCGGTTTGAGTGCATGCAGCCGGTGAAGGAGCGAATCGCGAAGAAGGATGCGCGAAATGAGTGCGCGTTGTTTGAGATTCGTGTTACCCGGGAAAAAGAAACGTCGACGCCTGCCAGTTTGCGCCCCAACGATGCGCGGCAGGCGTTTGAGAATTTGTTCAAGAAGTAGAAAAAGCGATAACCACAGAAGGCACTGAGTTTCAGAGGGGAATGTCGGGGCCAGCTTTGGTGGCGCTCAGGCAAAAAACCAGCGGCGCTTCGCTCCGCGGACGCCGAGGCGGCTGTCCCTACGCGAGCCTTACGATCATTCACGGTTTCTGCGTTGGCCTTAGAAGGATTTCGCTTACGAACGACTGCGGCGCTTGCGTCACCAGCATGGCTACGGCGTGGGCGACGTCGTCGGGCTGAAGCATTTTTTTTACGTCTTTGCCGGCGTGCGGGCCTAGCTGCGTTTCTGTCGAACCGGGACAGATTACTGCCGCGCGAATATTGTGCGGGCGCAGTTCTTCCGCGACGGAGTAAGTCAGGCCGTTGAGGCCCCACTTGGAGGCCGCGTAGGCTGCGCCGTTGGGGAGAGCGTTTTTTCCGGCCAGGGACGAGATGTTGATGATGTGTCCGAAGCGAGCGCGAATCATCAAGGGAGCGAAGGCGCGGACGGAAAAGTAAACACCGCGCAGGTTGGTATTGAGAATTCGGTCCCAATCCTCGGGCGCAAGTTCGTGTAAGGGTTTGGTGAAGCCTCCGACGCCGGCATTGTTCACGAGGATGTCGAGGCGGCCGAAGGTGCTGTCGACGCGGGCGGCCGCATATTCGAGTTGATGCAGCAGGGTGACGTCGCAAGGGATGACTTCGGTTTTGCCGCCGGCGTCGAGAATGGCCCGCGCGGTGGAATCCAGCGTGGACTGCGTGCGTCCGCAGAGAACCGCGGTGGCGCCGAGTCTGGCGAGTTTACGCGCGATCGCGGCGCCGATTCCGCGGCCCGCCCCGGTGACCACTGCCACTTGCCCGGCCAAAGGTTGCTCGGTAGCCATTAAAAAGCGCTCCTACGAGTCGATTCGGATGCGAAAGAGAAGATGAAGAACATCCGCCGCTTCCGCTATGCGCATCTTAGCAATAAATGGGAGGACGATCGGGAAGTCGCTTGCCTTCGGCAGAAGAGGTACTTATAATCCGGCCAACCGGGAAAAAGGGTCAGGAGCCTTGCGTTCAAGCAAGTCCCCCCTTCTGCCCGGCGCCCTGCCAGGAAGCCGGGCATTCCAAAGCAGGATCCGGACGCGAAGCGGTCCAGACGGAATGCAGTTGCTGCTAGTTTCAGGAACACGTTTCCCAGAAAAGCTATTCCCCAAAAGATCCAAGGAGCCATACTGATGAAAAAGATTCTACTTACGGTTGTGCTTGGGATTGCAGTGGGTACGGTGGCCCAGAATACTTCGCAGCCAGCTCAGGGACAATCGGCCACGCCGCCCGCGCAGGGACAGACGCCGGCTCAGGGACAATCCGCCACGCCATCCGCGCAAGGACAGGCGCCTGCTCAACAGCCGGCGGCGGCCCCAGTGATTAAGGATCCTGCCGAATACAACGCCTATGTTGCGGCAGCGCAGCAGACGGACGCCAATGCCAAGATCAGCGGGCTCGAGGCGTTTCTTGCGCAGTATCCAAACAGTGTTATGAAGAACCAGGCGCTGGAATTTCTGATGCAGACCTACCAGCAGGCCGGCAATGCGAAGAAGACCATGGATACGGCGACCAAGCTGGTGACGGCGGACTCGTGCAACGTGCGGGCGCTAGCGCTGCTGGCCTACTTTGACCGTGTGATGGCCCAGGGCGGAGATCCGAACGCGAAACAGATGCTCGCGGACGGCAAGAAATACGGCCAGCAGGGACTGGATTGCATGTCGAAGTTCACCAAGCCCGACGGTACTTCGGACGCGGACTTTCAGAAGACGAAAGACCAGATGACCGCGATTTTTAACGCCGCCATCGGGATCTCATCGCTGCAGGACAAGGATTACGCAACCGCGGTGCCGGCTCTACGAAAGACCGTGGACGCGAACCCAACTGATTTCAGCGTGGTATATCCCCTGGCGCTGGCGTATCTGGGGCAGACGCCGCCCGACTATCAAAATGGGATCTGGTATGCGGCGCGAGCCGCGGCGGTAGCTCCGGCGGCAGCTCAGCCGCAGATTGAGAAATACGCACGGTCGCAGTATGTGAAGTTCCACGCGGCAGACGACGGCTGGGCGGAATTGCTGGCTGCAGCCAAGGCCAATGGTCCGCAGGTTCCCATCAAGCCCGCGCCTTCACCGGCCGAGCAGGCGCACAACATGATTGCGGCAACATCGGCGGAAAAAATGGACTTCGCCACGTGGGAGTTCGTGCTGAGCAATGGCAGCCAGGAAGATCAGGACCAGGTTTGGAATGCCATCAAGGGTAAGGCGGTGCAGATGAATGGCACCGTCATCAGCACCACCCCGACCGAGTTCCTGATTGCGGGGAGTTCGGATGACATCGACGCGAAGAAGGCCGACATCACTCTGAAGTTCGAAGAGAAGGTTCCGGTAAGGCTGATTCCGAAAGACGGAGCTAGTTTCGACTTTCAGGGCGAGCCCGCGTCGTACACGCCGAATCCATTCATGATGACGATGGAAAAGGGCCAGTTGCTGAGGGCAAAGGCGGCGCCGAAGCCGCCAGTTCACCACAAGCCGGCCGCGCAGTAGCGCAGGCTTCGATCTGCAAAAAGGCAGCCCGTGAAGGCTGCCTTTAGTTTTTGCATGTCCGACAACCAGCAGGGAGGCGGTGGGTTGCGATCTCTCGCCACCGCGCCGCTAGCCACGGCTCAGCGGACGATCTTTTTTTCCAAGGTGACTGGGCGGGTACTGCGGGGCGGGCGCTTGACGCCATCGCGCAGCTGGCGGACGTCAATCTTCAGCTCGCTGATGGTGCGGCTAAGAGTGTTGCGGTGCATTCCCAGTTCGCGGGCGGCGCGGCACTGGTTGCCTTTGTTCTCCTGCAGAACGGTTAGGATGAAGCGTTTCTTGAACTCGCGAACTCCCTCGGAATAAAGAATATTGCTTCGATACATCTGCAGGATGAGTGCTTCCAGTTGATCTTTCACGATGCATCTCTCTCTTTGTTAAGAATTTTTCACTGCATTGCGGCCTATTTCGGCGGGGAAGCATGGGAACCGGTGAACTTCTGCGGAGCCTGATGGAGCAGATCCAGACCCTGATAGAAACGAGCCCGCAACTCCGAAGGAGCCACCCAGATCGCAGCCCGGCCCATCACGAGGAAGTAGGGCGCCAGTTGCGAGTTCTGCAGCAGCTTCGAAGTTGGCTCGAATGCCGTCATGCCCATCAGGATCACCGCTACCATCAACCCGCCCTTCAGCAGTCCCAGGATTGCGCCAAGGAAACGGTCAAAACCGCTGAGTCCGGACTTTTTCATCACCCAACGCGAGAGCCTGGCGGCCAAGCCGAACAGGAGCACGATGGCAAAAAAAATGATGAGGAAGCCAAGAATCTCAGCTAACCACTCATTCTTCAAAAACCTCTCTAACCACTCCGCGAGGCTGCGGTACTGCCACGCAGCCACGATATAGCCTACGACCAAGCCAGCCATGGTCAGGGCCTCAGAAAAAAATCCCTGCATGGCGGCCGTGACGATGTTCAGAAGCACAACCGCACAAATGATCCAATCCGCGAGAGTCATACCGTGCTCCTGCGGGGCGAGGTCGTACGAGACACCCGGTTACACATCCAGCTTGTGACCGGTAAGCTGGAAATACGCCTCAAGGTATTTTTCGCTGGTGCGAAGAGCCACGTCTGCGGGTAGGGCGGGCGTGGGCTGTTGCTTGTTCCAGTGAATTTGCTCGAGGTAATCGCGAACGTACTGCTTGTCATACGAATCCTGCGGCCGTCCCGGAGCATACTTGTCGGCGGGCCAGAAGCGGGAAGAATCGGGAGTGAGCACTTCGTCGGCCAGAGTGATCCCCTTGGCGGTTCGTCCGAACTCAAACTTAGTATCGGCGATGATGATGCCGCGCTGCCGGGCATAGGCTGCGGCCTTCTTGTAGACCCGCAGCGTCAGATCACGAAGATGACTGGCGGTTTCAACGCCTACAATCTTGCACATCTGGTCGTAGGAAATGTTCTCGTCGTGTCCGGTAGTGGCTTTGGTGGACGGTGTGAAGATAGGCTCGGGGAAGGCGTCGGATTCTTTCAGGTCCTCGGGAAGCTTGATGCCAGAAATCCTTCCAGTGGTTTTGTATTCCTTCCAGGCGGAGCCGGAGATGTAGCCGCGCACTACGCATTCCACCGGAAACATTTCGGCACGCTGCACCAGCATGGAGCGGCCGCGCAACTGGTCGGCGTATTTGCCAACGGCCGGCGGGTATTGGCCGACATCGGCGGTTATCAGGTGGTTGGGGACGATGTCGGCGAGGTAATCGAACCAGAACAGGGAAATCTGACTGAGGATGTGTCCCTTGTGGGGGATGCCGGTGGCCAGAATGTAGTCGAAGGCGGAGATGCGGTCGGTGGCGACGAAAAGCAGTTGCTGGTCGCCGACGCGGTACACGTCACGCACCTTGCCGCTGGCGTGAAGGGGGAGATCGTGGAAGTCAGTTTGTAAGAGGACGGAATCGAGAAGTTCAGGGGTCATGATGAAATTTTACAGGGAAGAGGCGAGGCGTATTCTAGCTGGTCCGAAAAAAATGTCAAACAATTCTGATCACAATCTGGGGTGCATCGCAACGTCCGATCGATTTAAAGATGTTGACAGCAAAGCGGATGCCCGAGAACGCCCACTGAACAAGGCTTACAGGGGCGGGGAGTTGTGGAAAAGCTGAGGATGGGAGTGGATATCTCGGGTGAGATAACTCTTGGCTTTTAAGCTTTGCCGTCTACCCAAGGTACGAGGCGCGTCAGAGTCGGTCTGGCCATTCCGCGATGGATGGAAGATCCGCAGTATTTCCACCGAATCGTCACGGACGCGGTATGGGACGACATACGGAGTGCCCGAAATCACCAATTCTCGAGTACCCGGTACTCTGCCGGGTCTGCCCATCGAGGGATGCTGCCGGAGTCGGTCAATTGCCTGGGTAATTCTAGCGACAACCCGAATTGCTGCCGCTGGGCTATCGCGAGCTATGTACTCGGCCTCGGCGTCGAGATTGGCGATGGCTTTGTGCAGCCATCTAACGCGCACCGCGTGTCCATTTCTTGAGTGTGCGCCGCACGTCCTTATCGCCGGCAAACTCTCCGCGGTCCGCTTCTGCCAAGGCTTGTCTGGTTTCCTCGATTTGCCACTTGTTTAGAGCCACTTACTCGCGGATTGCCGCGGCCGCCACAAATGAACGGCTGCGACTGGTCGCTTTTGAGAGACGGTCGAGTTGATCCTTAAGTTTCGGATCGAGACGCAGAGTGAGCACAGAAGATCCGGCCATGGATTTCTCCTGTGTACATGCCACATCATTTGTAGTCGGTTGTATGGACCGTGCCGGCTGTTTACGCGGGAGATCCGAAGCGCACGGAGACCAGTTTGGAGACGCCCGGCTCCTGCATGGTCACCCCGTACAGCACCGGGGCGATACTCATGGTTTTCTTGCTGTGAGTGATGAGCACGAATTGGGTCTGCACGCTCATTTCCTTGACCAGTTCGGTGAAGCGGCCAATGTTGGCTTCGTCGAGCGGGGCGTCGACTTCGTCGAGGATGCAGAACGGGCTGGGCGCGTACTGGAAGATGCCAACCAGCAGCGCCAGCGCGGTGAGCGCCTTTTCGCCGCCGGAGAGCAAGAGCACGCTCTGCAGGCGCTTGCCCGGAGGGGAGGCTACGACGTCGATGCCGCTCTCGGCGCTGTTTTCTTCGTCGGTCAACTTCATGAAGGCGTGGCCTCCGCCGAACAGCTTCTTGAAGGTAGCCTGGAAGTTTTCGTTGATCTTGGCGAAAGCTTCCTCGAACTTCTGACGCGAGATTTGATCGATCTCGCGGATGGTGGCTGTCGTGTTCTCGATGGAAGAGATCAAGTCCTTGCGCTGAGTTTCCAGGAATGAGTGCCGCTCGGCGGTTTCTTTGTACTCTTCGAGAGCCATCATGTTGACCGGGCCCATAGCTTCGAGTTTGGCACGCATGTCGCGATAGAGTTGGTCTTCGGCGGCGAGTTGTTCGCCTGTGACCGTGGCGAGCGTTGTGTCGGCCGTCGTCTCGGCCATCAGTGCGGCCCGCTCGACGCCGAGCTCGTTGATGCAGGTTTCGGACATATATTGCGTGTCGGACTCGAGCTTCGCGGCGGCGGCGGACAGTTCACCGCGGCGATCGCGGGCCTGATCGAGAAGCAGGCGGCTGTTGCGCAGGAACTCGTCGATTTCGGTCAGGCGGGCTCGCAGTTGTTCGGTTTCAAATTGCAGCAGGCCTTCGCGAGTCTGGGCGGCGTTGCGCTCGGCTTCGAGGTCGGTAGCTTGCTCTGCCAGTTGCTCATTTTCCGCTTCGCGCTGCAGCTTGTCCGCGCCTGCGGCTCCGATCTGCGAGGCCAGCGCGTGGACGCGTTCGCCCATTTCGGAGAAGAGGGATTCGATACGCTGCAGAACAGCTGCGGCCGAGCGGTGGCGCTCTTCGAGCGTGGCCACGCGGGCGGCGTGCTGTGACGTCGTCTGGGCTGATTCTTCGCGGCGCTGGCGCAGAGCAGTCAGGGACTCCTGCGCCGCTGCGATTTGCTGTTCGAGCTGAACACGCTGTTCTTCCAGAGTTGCGATGTCGGACTGCCGGGCACAGACGATGCTTTCCTGCTCAGCCCGTTCGGCGGCGAGTCGACGGAGTTCGAGTTGTGAGACGCCGAGGCGTTCGCCGACACGGGTCATCTCTGAATCGAGTTGCTGCAGCGTGTGGCGAGAGGTCATCGCCTGATGCTCGGCTTCGCGTTTTTCGCCGTCCAGGCGGTCGAGCAGGGAACTGAGTTCTTTGATTTCGCGGCCCAAGGTTAGGACGCGCATCTCTTCGTCTCGCAGCGCGCGTTCCAGATCTTCTATCTGGCGCAGAACCTCGCGCAATTCACGCTTCATCGAGAGCGGGCCTTCGGAGCGCTGCTTCCCTCCGGTGACGGTGACGTTGTGAAAGCACTCGCCGGCTTGAGAAAGGAAGAAAGCATCCGGATTCTCGAGCGCCAAGCCGCGAGCGATGCTGGCTTCGGGAACGATGTAACCGTCGCGGAGCTTGGGTAGGATAACTTCCAGCGATTTGCCGAAGCCATCGAGCACGCGAATGGTGTTCTTCAGCGGAACGATCTGCGCCGCAGGCGGAGCACAGTGCGCGGCTTCATCGAGAACGAAGGAGAACTTGGCTTGCGCGTCTTCCGGATGCACCAGGAAAGTGGCGCGACCGTCGACGCCGGTGCGCAGCATGCGCAGGCCCTCGTCGGCGGCGTCCCAGGACTTTACGACGACGTAGTTCAGTTCGTCGCGCAGGAAGTCTTCGACCACGCGCTCGTAACGCGATTCCACTTCAAGGAAGTCTGCGAGCACGCCCACGGGCGCTAGACCGCCCTGCATTACGCCGGACTGAAAGAGGCGGCGGACGGATTCGGTGGAGTATCCGTGCTCGGCAATGACGGCTTCGAGCGAACTCTTCTTACCAAGCGCGGTCGCATATTCCGCGCGGAGACCATCAAGGTTCGTCTTGGAACGGGTTTCTTCCAGCTTTTTCTGTTCGATCAGGCGGCGCAGCTGGATGATCTCTTCGGTGATTCCGCTGACGCGCTGGCTGACGGTTTCAAATTCGAGCGCGAGTTGGCCGCGTTGTCCTCCGAAGGCGTCGACTTGAATGCTCGCATTGGTAATCTCGGCTTCCAGGCGTCGGGCCTCGCGGTCGGCTCCAGCCAGGCGTTCTTCGGCTTGCGCGAGTTGGTTGCGCAGGCGCGACGCGGAGGAGACGGTATCGAAAATAGCTACGCGCGATTCTTCCTGCTGACGCTCGATTTCGGCGAGACTCGCTGCTGCCGCAGAGGCGTCCTGCTGGCAGAGGACGAGGTCGGCCTGCGCGTCGGCCAGGTCGGCGGCGGCGGATTCGAGAATCTGACCGTTGAATTCGCGCTCGGATTCGAGCGCTGTCAGTCGGTGACGAGCCTGCGCCAACTCGGCTTCGGAAGACGCGACCCGCACCAGCAACTCGGCGCAACGTTCTTCGTTGTGACGGCGGCGAGCATGGGCACGGTCGATTTCCAGAGCGATCTGGCTGATGCGGTCACGGTTCTCGCGCAACTCGACCTCGATGGTGTAGCCGCGCTGGGTGCGCTCGGCGTGTTCGGCCTCGAGTTGCTGCACGGCCTGGGTGCGATGCTGCATTTCTTCGGCGAGGACGTTGAGTTGGGAGTCGAGTTCGACGCTTTCCTGCTCGATTGCGGCGAACTTGCTCGCCAAGACCAGGCGCAGTTTGGCCCGCATCTCTTCGCGCAGGCGGGCGTAGCGCTCTGCCTTGGAGGCTTGGCGCTTCAGCGAATTCATCTGGCGCGTGACTTCGTCGAAAATGTCGTTGATGCGGGAGAGATTCAGCTTGGCGTCTTCAAGGCGGGCTTCGGCCAGACGCTTTTTTGTTTTGAATTTCGTGATTCCCGCCGCTTCTTCGAGAATTGCGCGGCGGTCGGTGGGACGGCTACTTAGGATCTGGCCGATGCGTCCCTGTTCGATGAGCGCGTAGGACTCGGGACCCAGGCCGGTTCCCATAAACAATTCCTGAATGTCGCGCAGGCGGCAGAGCTTGCCATTCAACAAATATTCGCTGTCGCCGGAGCGGAACAGGCGGCGCGTGACCACAATTTCTCCGGCGCGGAACTGCTGCTGGTTGAACTTCCGGCGGCGGATCTTGAGAACCACATGCGGAGCGGCGGTTCCGACGGCCGCGGCCGTCGCTGGCGCGGTGACATTGTGCGCAGGCAGCGCGAAGATCGGTTCGTCCTCGGGAAAGGCGACGGCGATCGTGTTGACCCTTGCTCCTGAAACTTCGGAACGAGGAACTTCAACTTCTTCGGTTCTGCCGGGCTGCGCGTCTTCGACGGCTTGCTCGGTGGCTTCGGCCGCGCGGGCGCGGATGGAGGCTTCGTCCCAGTCGTCGGAGATGTTGGATTCCGGCAGCTCGTTCTGAATATCGATTTCGGTGGGCGCATTGGCATCGGAGCCGTTGTACGCTTCGGGGTCGATCAGGGTGAGCGACACTTCCGCCATGCCCGTGGGCTTGCGGTCGCGTGTGCCGGCGAAGATGACGTCTTCCATGCGTGCGCCGCGCAGGGTCTTGGCCGACTGCTCGCCCAGCACCCAGGAGATGGCGTCGGAAATATTCGACTTGCCGCAGCCGTTGGGGCCGATGATCGCCGCCACGCCGTCTCCGTGGAACTTGAGTTCGGTGCGGTCGCAGAACGACTTGAACCCGAGAATCTGGAGCTTCTTCAGTTTGAGCAACGTGAACTCCTTAGAAACATTGGACAGTTGTCAGTGGCGAGTTGCCGGTCGTTTGGCCTCGCGTCGGTGTGCCGACTGTGTGGGCAGGCGTGTTTACTAACGGGATTCCTCTTCTCGATTCGATGCATGCTGCGGGTCCTTCCGGACCATTTTCCATCGGCATTCTCACCCCAGGCTGGAGAGGGCGGGCACAAAGTTAAGCTACTGTAACGGTGAAATTGGGCCGGGGTCAAGCGATATAACACCATATATGGTGTGGGCTTGCGAGGGACCGCGTTGGGTTGCACACACATTGCAGCAGTTGGATGGTTTTTCAGTAGGAGCAGATATGGAGGTGGGAGATCGCGAGAGCAAGGTAAGGCTAGCTCAACCGGGGGGGTGGAATCAATGGGGAACGTCAAGTCTAGAGGCTGCAAAGCAAGTCGTCTACCACGAGCTCAACATCGCGCAGGATCGACCGTAAGAGGCCGGGGCCAAGAACTTCGCCAGAATGCACGGGAACGGTCGTTTCCCCGTCCAGATGGCGAAGAAAAGAGTGGCTCCCGCTGGTGCGTACAACTTCGAAGCGAAGTTTCTCGAGGATGCGAATGAGTTCCTTGCCCTTCAGGCGCGGAACCCGAGTCATAGCGAGATCTGCTGAATGCCGACCAGCTCAAGGGAAGGAGTGCCACGATTGTCTTCCAAGCAAAGCTCGACCACTTCTCGAACGCGTTTCATCAGTGTGTCCAGATTCTTAGCTTGGGTGTGGCAGCCCTTGAGGGCAGGGACGGTCGCAACGTAGTAGCCATCTTCATCCCGCTCGATGAGGACGGTGAATTTTCGCGGCGATTTCACAAACAGATTTTAACATGCGAAGAGGCGTGCTAACGCTCGCGCTGCACGAACCTAGCCGAGCTTCGCTCGGCGCCGGGTCAAAGACCCGGCCCCACACAGATGCGCCGCCGACCCTTACTTTTCTCCCAGCTTTTCGAAGAACCGGCAAATCGTTTCGATCCCGCGGTAGAAGTTCGGAATGTGGAACTTCTCGTTGGGGGCATGGAGGTTGTCATCGGGGAGACCGAAGCCCATCATCACGCTGGGAATCTTGAGCACGTCCTGGAAGTCGGTGACGATGGGGATGGAGCCACCGGAGCGGATGAAGACCGTGTCTTTCTTGAACGTGTCGTGCAGCGCTTCGGTCGCGGCTTTGATGTAGCGATTGTCGGTGCCGACCACCGCGGCTGGGCCCTTGCTGTGGACTTTGATTTTGGTCTCGATGCCTTTGGGCGTCAGCTTCTTCACGAAGGCTGAGTACTTTTTGAAGACGTCGTCGGGATCCTGGTTGGGAACTAAGCGCATGGAAACTTTGGCTTGCGCTTTCGCCGGGATCACGGTCTTGGCGCCGGGGGCGATGAAGCCGCCGGGCATGCCGTGGACTTCGAGCGTGGGGCGTGCCCAGGTGCGGTACAGGACCGAGTAACCGGGTTCTCCGGTGAGGACTTTCGATCCGACTTCGGTTTTGCGGTAGTGCTCTTCGTTGAAGGGCAGGCGCTTCCAGGCTTTCAGTTCATCTTTTGTGGGAGCCTTGACGCCTTTGTAGAAGCCGGGGATCAGGACCTTTCCCTTGGAATCTTTCAGCTTGCTGATAATTTCGATCAGGGCGAAGAAAGGATTCGGAGCCGCGCCTCCGTACATGCCGGAGTGCAGATCGGTCTTGGCGCCGTAGGCTTCGATTTCGGTGTAGACGAGGCCGCGCAGGCCGACGCACAGCGTGGGAAGATCGGGCGCGAACAGTTCCGTGTCGCAGACCAGAGCGAAATCAGCCTTCAGTTTGGCCTTTTGCTTACGGAGGTATTCGGCGATGGCTTCACCACCGACTTCCTCTTCGCCTTCGAAAATAATTTTTACGTTGAGTGGCAGCTTGCCGCCGCCGCTTTGCATGAGGGACTCGAGGGCTTTGACTTCCATCCAAAGTTGACCTTTGTCGTCGACGGCTCCTCGGGCGTAGATGTTGTTGTTACGCTCCGTGGGCTCGAAGGGCGGGGTGTGCCACTCGTCGAGCGGCTCGGCCGGTTGAACGTCGTAGTGGGCGTAGCAGAGGACGGTGGGCTTGCCGGTGGCGTGCAGCCAGTCGGCGTAGATGAGTGGATGTCCCTTGGTGGAGATGACCTCGACGTTTTCCATGCCGATGCGGCGCAGTTCGTTGGCGACGTAGTCGGCGGCTTTGTTTATGTCGGGCTTGTGCTCTTCGAGAGTGCTGACGCTGGGGATGCGTAGAAGATCTTTCAGTTCGCTCAGGAAACGCTGCTGATTACTGCGGGCAAAATCGACGGCGGAGGAAGCCATGGTAAATCCTTTCTGTGATCTCGGCGAGACAGCGCAAGATAGCGGATCGAGAGTCCGAGGAAACGAATCAGTATAGCGCGGACGAAGGCGAGGCGTTCACCAATGGAGAGCACGGAATTCACAGAGGAAGACGGCTCAGCCGGTTCATCCCATAGAAACTCCAGGGAGTGAAAAAGTTCCCAGTTCTCGCAAAAGACGCGAGAACTGGGGCACCCGGCTCTCAGTGGAACCTTTCGGGCGAGAACGAGGATAGGTCATGATCCGGAGTGCGGCCTTCGATTACCGCCGCCATTAGTTCTGCGGTGAGGGGAGCTAGAAGGATCCCGTCGCGGAAGTGGCCGGTGGCAACGTAGTAGCCGGGGGTTGCGGTTGGACCGAGGATAGGGAGAGCGTCGGGAGTTCCGGGGCGCAGGCCGGCCCAGTTTTCGAGGATTTTGCCGTTGCGCAACTCGGGAACCAGATCGAGCGCGGCGCGATGCAGGCGCTGGATGGTCGCGAGATCAGTTCGCTTATCGAATCCGGCTTCTTCCACGGAGGCGCCGACCAGCAGGCGCCCGTCGCTGCGCGGGATGAGATAGGCCTCGGGCGAGCGGACTACGTGTTTGAGCAAAGTGTGCGATGGCATCAGGAGGCACAGCATTTGTCCTTTCACGGGGCGCGTGGGGAAGGCGTGGGGCGCGATTTGGCCTGACCACGCTCCGGCGCAGTTGACGATTTTGGCGGCGTGGAATGTGGTCTTGGTGGTTTTGACCCCGGCGGCGCGACCCTCGCTTAACGTTACAGCCGTGACTTCGTCGCCGGAAGAGAAGTCAACGCCGCGACGCTTCGCTGTCTTCCAGGCAGCGGTGGAGAGCGCTCTCGGATCGACGCTGCGCTCTTTTAGAAGGAAGGCCGGCCGCTTGGGCTCAGCCAGAGCGGGCTCTAGTTCAGCTAGCGGGAAGGGCAGCAAACTCGAAAGCGTGAATCCCGGCCGCTCGTAAACATGTTCCGGAGGCGGAAACACGATTGTCCCATGATCGCGCAGATCGACGTGCATTCCCGATTCGAACTGCAGTTCCTGCGCAAACTCGGGATACATGCGAGCGCTGGCGATCGCAAGAGGTTGCAGGGCGGCAGGAGTCTCCAGGCTACAGTCGACCAACATCCCGCCGGCAGCATGGGAGGCTTCGCGGCCGGGTTCTCCGCGCTCGACTACCAAAACAGTGGCGCCACGCTTGCGGAGCGCGAGGGCCAACGACAGGCCGATGATGCCTCCGCCGATGATGATTGTGTCCCAAGTCTTCACCTTGGCATTGTAAAAGAGCGAAGGCGGAAAGATGGGAAGGTTGCATTTGTGGACTCGCGAACGGGATGGGAGATGACAGACCGAACGCGGCTGCATAAAATGGCTTGCATGAAGAAGAGCTTTGTTATTGGGGCAGTGCTGGTAATGCTGGCGATGGCGGGAGCGGCGGTCGGGCAAAAAGATAAGGACAACGAACCGACGTCGTTTCTGTATTTCCTGGTCATCAAGGACGACAATGGGAAGCCAGTGCGAAATGCCGCAGTGATCATGCATGCCGTGAATGAGAAGGGCAAGCAGGAACGCGGGGACATGGAGTTAAAGACCGATCCGGACGGGAAGACGAGTTTTGACGGCATCCCATATGGAATGTTGCGCGTACAGGTGCTGGCCACGGGATTTCAGACCTTCGGGGAAGACTACGATGTCGAGAAAGCGAAGCTGGAGATCACGATTAAGCTGAAGCGGCCGCAGGGGCAATATTCGGTGTATGACGATCACGCCAAGGACCCGAGCGCGCCGCCCAAGCAAGATCCGCCACCGGATCAGAACAAGAAGCCGAACTAGAACCCGCGCCGCTTCGTAACAGACGCTTGGCAAATTCCGTCACGCATCGCCTGGTTAGCAGTTGTGCGGTAAGAATACTTTTAACGATTGGGGATGTGATGGACTACTTACTGAAGACCGAGCCCTCAACGTATTCATTCGTGGACTTGCAGCGCGAGAAGACGACCACTTGGGACGGTGTCTCAAATCCCGTAGCGTTGAAGCATCTGCGCGGAATGAAGCCGGGCGAACGGCTGGTCCTCTATCACACCGGAGATGAGAAGAGCGCGGTGGGGACGGCGTCCGTCGTCTCGGTCGATGTAGCTGACGCGAAGAATCCACAAGTGAAGATCAAAGTGGGACGTGCCAACCCCAAACCGGTGACTTTGGCGGAGGCGAAGGCCAACCCGTTATTTGCGGAGTCTCCGCTGGCGCGGCAGGGAAGGTTGAGTGTGGTGCCGCTGAACGACGCGCAGTTTAAGTTTCTCACGGGTGAGTAAAGTCAAAACCGCCACCCCTTCGGCTTCGCTCATGGCAGGCTCTAACGGGGCAAAAAGCGCGACGTTAGGATGGGGCACCCACTCATTCCTGATTTCGGTTCTCGTCTGACCCGGTACGAACTTTAGGACGTGCCGGTCTCGCGGCGGATCAACGTGGAGTCCAGTAAGTAGCCGACACCCAGGGCGAAGGGGATGGCACCGAAGGCGCCCGCCACTAAGGCGTCGGGTTCGACTCTCGCGACGATGGTAAAGGTCAGCATATAGCCGACCGCGCCCGCGATTAACAAAATTCCAGCACGGCGGGAGTGGGCCGCCTCGGTAAGATCGGGCTCAATGGGGACGCTGACGCCCCGCTGCATGGCCGCCAGGCGCTCTTCCGTGCGCAGTTTGCGCACTCGATAAAACGTGTACATTCCCAGGACTGCCGTGGGCATTCCGAAAATCATGATCACTGCTGCGAGACCGGTGATTCCGTCCATGGTGGTTCTCCTGTGCGCCGGTTAAACCGGCGAGGTGTAGTGAATGAAAGAGTCATACGAATGTGAAGTAGCGACCCACATCGGCCCTGAGTCATGCGGAGCCGCTCGCGAGGGCGTCGTCGAAGC
>Ga0182024_10003903_pt1 | contig 34918 bp, 31 predicted proteins | sample P32metaG_FD_120480 | JGI IMG/M metagenome (GOLD analysis project Ga0182024, IMG submission 120480) | Permafrost microbial communities from Stordalen Mire, Sweden - P3-2 metaG (Illumina Assembly) | ecosystem: Environmental > Terrestrial > Soil > Wetlands > Permafrost | place: Sweden: Stordalen...
AGGGCTTCGGCCACAGGAAGAAGGCGCGGTTCGTCGTCGCCCTGAGCCTCTGTGAGATCGGCGGCGTCTGTGAGGTGCTCCGCCATGATGAACCAGGCCGCTCTTCGGTGCGGGAGCAGGTAGTCGGGCTGATAGAAGAGCTCGAAGCTTGGCCCAGCGGTCCGCCCCGGATGTTCGGCGCCGACAGGCAACGTGGTGAGGATCTCGCCCAATGGCTCGATCACGTCGAACATCAGCCCGACGGCGACCTGCGAGAGGATCTTCATCTGCTCGTCGTTCTCGTCCACTCGGCTGAGGAGGCGGTAGAGAAGCTGGAGGAGCACCTCGTAGGCCACATTGCCGAGGTCGGCGACGGCCGCGCTCTTGGGATCGGTGATCAAATCGGCGGGTTCACCGTCCTCGGGCGACCGCACGAGGGCCGGCAGCACGGGCCGGGCAAACTCCACTCCTGGGTTCGCGGTGCACATCGCGAGGTACTCGTCGAGGACGCCCAAGAAACGTCCGAAGTGGGCTTCGCGCCAATCTCCCCGCGGACCCTCGCCTTGTTCGACGATGGTTTCGATCGCTTGCACCACGTCGTCGACGCAGGTGATCGGTCGGAGCTGCGACCAACCGAATAAGTCGCCTCCGGCTTGGCCGGAAGCGGATACGACAAACAGTTGGTCTTCGCCCATCTTCTGGGCGAGGTGGCGAAAGCCCGCTTCGATGGAGCGGTAGAGATGGCCAACGGTCGCGAACTCCTGGAGGTGTGGCGCGATCTCGCGCTCGCTCATTACCGGTACGGCGCACTCGACAGCGGCGAGGCCTTCGGCATCGTCAAAGTCCATGTCCTCGGGGCGCTCGAGATACAGGAAGTGGCGTAGCGCCTGCTCGCCGAAGGGCAGCAATTGGAGCCGGACGCCACTCGGGTAGTGCTTCGCGGGTTGGGGCAGATTCGGACGAGAGAGATGAGGGCTTGCTCCGAGGGCGTTGACGAGGTTGCAGTTGATCGCGAGATGGAGCATTTCCTGTTTGGCAACCATCAAGAGCGTCTGACGCCAGCGATCGACCGCACTGACCTGATCCTCGCTCAGACCCTCATCTGTCGAGCGCTTCAGAGTGAACGCGGCGAACAGGTATTCGCACATCAGCGCGTGCTCCAGCTCGGCAGCCGCACAGAGCATGTAGATCAACGGTTCGCGGTGCTCAATCACCAGAGGCCGGTCACCTTGGGGAGTTCCCGATCGCAGCTTGATCAGGCTGGCCAGCCGCCCACCGATGGGTTTGTCAACAGCGGCGACGGTCGATTGGTCTGCCGCGTTTTCGTGGATCGCTCCCCCGGTTGAGGTGGCCGCCGATTCGGGCACGCCTGCGTCCACCCAACGCTGGAAGACGTCGATCCGTGCCGACGGCCACGGCCCGTCGCACGGCATCGAGCCGGCACGGAGGCGCTGCAGGATCGCCGCGGCGTTCCTCGCCACGTCGGCATAGGTGGCGAGATCGAAGGCCCACTTCATCGCCTCGCGATCGCTCGCTCTGAAGAGCGGCCCGATGTGCTCGATGAAACCGACCGCCTGGTCCGGACCGGGCAGGCTGAGCGCTGGCTCATCGGGGTCAGCAGGCATGAGTGTCTCCCTTGCTTCGCAGATCAGCCCTGGCTGAGTTGTAATCTTGTAATCACACTCACATTAGCCCCCATGGGGTGGGCGATCAGGACCTGTCAATTTTGGCGAAGATCACATCTGACTGTCGTTCGAGCTGGTCGTACGCCGGCACGGACCGTTGTCTTGGCGTGGTCATTTCAAGCCGCCTGGAAACGCGCAGCCACCTCGCCCGCACGTTCGGGATCAACCTTTCGGGGACTTTCGCGAACAAACCTCGGGCGCAGGCCTCCCTCATCGGGCGGCACTTGGTTCTGCTGATCATGGCTGCCTCCCGGCATGTCCCGCTGTCAAGAACGAGACTGGTGCTTTGACCGTCGTGTCGCATTAGTAAGACCCCGGCGATTCCGCTGGCCATCGTCGGTCGCCATTAGCCGGGTAAGTCTTCAGGCCGCTTCTTGGCGAGTTCCCCATGAAGAGCTCCGGTGCCCTGGCCAACCTCGATCAGGTAACCGTCGGGGTCTCGCATGTAGCAGCGGATTTCAGCCCCGCGATCGATCGGCGGCGTGATGAACTCGGCCCCCTTTGCGCTCCACTGCTCGTAACACGCCTGGATGTCGGCGACCCGTAGGTTCATGAAGGTCGAGACCGTGTCCCCGGGCTCGTAGTTCACGACCGAGATGTCGGGCTTGTCGGGGGTGGGTGGACCGCCCGGGTTCATCAGCACCCACGAGTTGGCCAGCTTGACGATGCACGGGTTCTCCTCCTGCACAACGTGGCCGCCGAGCACCTCGGAGTAGAACGCGCGGGACCGAGCAATGTTTCGAACAATGATGAAATGGGTGACGAGAATCCCCTCTGTCGGTGCGGGGATGTTTTCGTAGTCGATGAATGGCCCATGCTCGTGTGCTTCGGTGGCGCTCATAGCTCCCTCCTGGTTACGTGAGGGAAAACCTCGATTTCGGGCCGCTGTTTCATCGCTCTGCCTCCTCTTTCTTGTTGACTCCTTCGAAGAACCGCTTGTACTCCCTGTAGTCCTCGGCCTCGAGTTCGTCGTATGGAATGAAGCGCAAGGCGGTCGAGTTGGTGCAGTAGCGCAGGCCGCCGGCGTCGGGAGGCCCATCGTCAATGGTCAAGCAGTTACCCAGGCAAGGACTCGTCGATGTACTTCAATAGGTCTTTCCACATGCAGGAAATGTCCGACGTCCTGCACTACCTCGAGCCGAGAATCGGGTGCAAGCATGTCGACGGCGTCAACTATTAGATCTGCCCCGATACAACCATCGGCGCTGCCATGTAAGTACAGTGTCGGTCGGTTGGCCAGCTGCCAGGCTGCTTGTTCCTCCTTCGAGTACGGCCCGCCACCATTCGATACGTCCCGAATAGTCAATGCTCCGTAGTAGGCGATCGCAGCTTTGAGGTTGGCGGCGTTCTGCAAAGATGCTTTGACTTGCACCAGATGTTCGGTCGCGTCGTAGCGGACTCTCATTCTCCTCTGCGAAGGTTCATGGCGTCCGTACTTTCGGAGCTCATAAGCGATTCTGTGACTCAAACCACGGATCTTTTGGTTGTCGTGTTCCCCGAATCTGCAGCCCGCAATTTGATGGGCAAGATCACCGTCACGGTGAAGGGAGGAGGAGCGTCTTGGCGACGGTCTCCCTGGATTCGATCGCCAGATGTGCCTTCGATGTCTCAGCCAGTGAGAAGGTCTGGCCCACGAGGGGGGCCACTTGCCCGGCGCCGATCTCGGCGAGAATGGCGGCGAGCAGCCGAGACCTGTCGCCTTCGCCGTATTGGAGGTCGGCGATGGTTGTGACGGTGACGCCACGGCGCTCTGCCACTGCAGGGTCGATCAGCGCAAACGAGCCGCTCGGGGTCCCGTGCGCCGAGAAGCGTCCGCCGTCGGCAATCAACCGGAACGCTTCCCCGCCAATCGTCCCTCCGACTCCGTCGAGGACGACCGTCGGACGACACCCGCCGCTGGCGTCGAGCACCGCATCGGTCCAACCGGGATCGCCGTAGTCGATTGCCGCCACAGCCCCGGCCTCCGAGACAACTTCTCGTTTCGTTGATCCGCGGGCGGCACCCACAACCTTTTCCCCCCGACGAGCGAGCAGTTGGACGAGGAGCAATCCCATGCCACCTGCAGCGCCGAGAATGAGTATCCACTCCCCCTCCTTCGGTGCGGTCTTCTCAAGGATACGCAGCGCCGTGGTGCCGTCGTGGAGAACGGCGGTGGCCTCAAGGAGGTCGACGTCGTCGGTTACAGGAGCACAGTCTGTGAGGTCGACCGCCGCCAGTTCTGCGTAGCCGCCGGTGCCACCGGCTCCGCCCGTATGCGCCACCACGGACCCGCCGAGCCAGCTGGCGTCAACTCCGGCGCCGAGGTCGGCAATCGTTCCGCCCACTCCGTTGCCCGGCACATACGGTGGCCGGATCGGAAAGTAGTCGGCCCCCCGACCCGAACGGATCATGGTGTCGACGAACAGCACGTCACATGCTGACGCCGCCACCAGGACCTGCCCGGGCCCAGGGATGGGGTCAGGCAGGTCACGGAGCTCAAGGACGTCGGGGCCCCCGAAACGGGCCACCTCGATGGCGCGCACGTCAGGCCACCGCGTTGCCGAGATCGGCTGGCGTCACGTCTCGGGCGGCGAAACCTGGGTGGTCGGGGTCGACGTTGAACGAGATGATGCGCCGAGGATGGATCCTGATGATCTCGGGCGCCAGATGGCCCTGTGGGTCGTGGGTGCCGACAGCAGTCTCTGCCACGCCGCGGATCTCCAGGAAGTGGACGCCCTCCATGGACTCTCCCGTCACCTCGTCGACCACGAAGGCCACGTTCGGATTCGCCTGCACGTTGCGATATTTCGCACTTCCGCTCATGTTGAACCCAGTGATGTCGATGGTGCCGAGCGTCGGGTTGTACGTGAATCCCAGGGGCTTGACCTGAGGGAGCTCGTTCGGCCCCAAGGTGGCCAGGTGACCACGGGGCTGACGGGTGAGGAAGCGCACTTCGGCGTCACGAAAGGTCATGAAGAAAAGACTAGAACCTCATGTAACCTTGAGGTCAAGACCATGTCTCGATCTTCTCTTTCCTCGGCCGAGCTGACCGTGGGCCAGGTGGCGTCTCGCAGCGGCGTGACGGTCTCGGCCCTCCATTTCTACGAGGCGGAAGGGCTGATCCAGAGCACCCGCACCGCGGGGAACCAGCGACGGTTCTCACGAGTGGTGCTGAGGAGAGTGGCGTTCATCCGGGCGTCCCAGGCTGTCGGCATCCCCCTACGACGCATCAAGGATGCCCTCGACCGCCTGCCGGACGGTCGCACGCCAACGCGTCGGGATTGGGAACGGCTCTCCGCGGCCTGGCGAGACGACCTGGATCAGCGGATCATTGGTTTGCAGCACCTGCGGGACCGGCTGAGCGGCTGTATCGGCTGTGGATGCCTGTCCTTGGGCCTGTGCAAACTCGTGAACCCCGACGATCTTCTCGGTCAACAAGGCCCCGGTCCGCGCAACCTCTGAACAGCGGAAGAGCCTGACTGAACCAAAGCGGATTCGGTGACTGCTTGCAGGTTGGGCTTGAGACTGAGACTGCACCCACCGACATCCGTCGAGGGTTTATGAGATTACTTCGACCGTCTACCCCGTCAATTGCAGATCAAGGGCATAGCGCTGAATTGACCGGCCAGCTGCGGCAACAGGCAAATCTGTGTCGTGATCAGCAAACCCACCAACGACAGGAAGAGTCGAATCCGTGTGACATTCGTGGGATTGGTTCCCGCCGTGTAGCTGCGGCTGATCGCACTGGCGAGAAAAGCCGTTGACTGCGACCCGATGCGAATCCGGCTCCCCGGATCCGGTCGGGCACGCGGTCGCGGCGAAGGAAGAGGACCGTTCGATGGCTGCCCAGGGCTCAACGATCAATCGCCACATCCATGGTTGTCAGGCCACCGGCAACCCGGCCGCTGTTGCGATGGCGTGTGCCCGGCCCGGTCCATCGTTCGGGAGACCGTTGCTCTCGACCAGATCGATGACTGCGTTCACCCGCCTCATCAATGGGAGAGCCCCGAGCGACGTATACCTATCAAGTGCCACCCCGAGCAGCTGACGCGCCGTCCCGACGCTGCCTCGGGTCAACGCCAACATGGCTGCCGTCTCCGAGACGAGTGCAAATATCGCGGAGCCTCCGGGCAGGTACACCGTCCGGTCGAGGCCGACCCTCAGACTGGCGTCGAGCTGCGCGATCGCATCCATGTCCGACAGGCCCAGCGCGAGCTCGGCTGCCGCGCACGATGCCAGCTCCCAATATCCGCGCCCACCCAGGAATGGGCGGGCAGGCAGGGCTGAGAGGACGCGCTTGGCCTTGTCCGTCTCGCCGCCGGCGAGCGCCACCATTGCCAGGAGCGGTTCGATCACCGGTAGAAGCGGGGTCGCGATTGCCGTCTCCTCGGCAATGCTGATGAACGGAACCAACTCAGCCATCCGGCAGGCATTGCGAGCGAGGACGAACTCGAGGGCGCTGTCGACGAGCCGAGGAGCGGCGGCGTTGCCGCGTGCCTCGAAGGCGGCTGCCTCGGCCATCCATTTCCTAGCGCCGTTCCTGTCTCCCTGGTTGACGGCGATGCCCGCCAAGCGCCATCTCGCATCAGCGCGAGGCAACGGCGCACCGACCCGGTCCGCCAGTCTGGCGGCCATCAAGAAGGCCTCGGAGGCACCAGTCGAATCACCGCGATCGAGGCGGGCGCGACCCACGTTGCGCCAGCCCAGGCTGACATAGCCCGCATCCCCGAGGTCCTCGCCGAGCCGAATCAGCTGCTCGCCGGGGAAATCGTGCGGAGCGTAGAAGCTGATCAACGAGAAGACCTTCGTGGTGATCGCCACATTGCGGGTTGCTTGTGCCTCCTTCCATGCCACGTCGGCAGTTCTCCGGTATTCGGGATCATCTAGGAACGACTGCCACACCGCGAGAAGGGCCCGAATCTGGGGGCGAAGCTCGCTGTGAGGTGGAAGCGCCCCGAGTATGCGTTCAAGGATGTCATCGGAGTGTGCGGAGGTTGGAGCCCATTCGGACATCCATCCCAACGCCGTTGTGGCGGCGAGCTCAACTTCACCGAGTTCGAGCGCAGGTTCGATTGTCTGTTCCATGTAGGACCACCCCTCTGCCCGCCTTCCCACCGCGATCTCTTGGGAACTCAGCTCGCCCATGAGTTCGAGCCGTGTCTGCTCCTTCGCATTGGCCAAGAAGGCCCACGCCTCCAACGCGTTGCGGAGGTGCTGGGCCGCTTCTTCGTGTGCGTGGGCCGAGGCGGCCATACGGGCGGCTCGGCGCGAGTTCTCGAGCGCTTCGTTGCCAAAGCCTGCTGGCAGCGCCTGCACAAAGTGGTATGCCCTCTCGCTACAGCTGCTCAGGTCGTCACCAGGCAATACCGCCTCGAGCGCGCGCGCAATCTGCCCATGCACCACAGCTCGGCGTCCAATCGCCACACGCTCGTAGATGGCCCCCTGTAAGAGCTGATGGCTGAACTCGGCTCGCTGTGCACGGCCGTCCCACTCCAGCAGCCTCGCTGCTGTCGCTTCGTCAAGAGCACTCGCCGACTGGGAGCGCGAGAGTCCCGCGGCGCGGCTGAGCAGGTCTAGGTCGAACGCGTGGCCAAACACGGATGCCACCTCGAGAAGCCAAATCGCGTCCGCAGACAGCGCGTTTATCCTATTTCGAATTGAGGAGTGTACGGAACTCGGCAGCGCGGCAGCACCGCGGTCGTGCACGAGTGGCGCAATCTGAGTGAGGTTGAACAGATTCCCCTCGGTGAGCGTCATTACCGCACGAATGGTCGACGCATCGGGATCTTTTCCTGAGGCGATTGCGAGGTAGGACGCCACATCGTCTTGCCCGATTGGACCGAGTTTCACAACGAGATGTTCACCCAGCACTGACAGTGTGTTCTTAACAGCATCGCTATCCTCTCCGACATCTCGAATGGTCACAAGCAGGAGGACGCGGTGATCGACGGTGGTCTCCACCACGTGCTGGAACAGAGCCAAGGACGTTGAGTCGCACCGATGCATGTCCTCAAATACTGCGATCTGTGGAACCCGCGCTGCTGCCTCGATGAGTAGGTCCGAAACGGCGTGAAAGAGCATGGCCCTCGCACTGTCGGGGTCGTCCGGGAGATGCGGCGGAGGGTCCGAGGCCTCGACGAGATCAGGAATGATGTGGCCGAGCATCGCTGGAGCGCTGGTCATGCCCGACGATACGAGCGAACGGACGATCTCCATGAACGGTAAGTACGCAGGGGACCCTTCCCGCTCCCAACAACGACCCCAGTGAATTTCGACGGGGCGGTCCGAAGCCACCTGGCGAGAGAACTCTTGCACCAGTCTTGACTTACCCGCACCTGCAGTGCCCGTCACCGCCACCACCCGACGAGATCCCGAGCGGACCTCATCGAACGCGGCGTGCAATTGCCTGAGGTCGCTGTCCCGTCCGACGAACGGCACCGTTGTGGTCGCGGCATCGGTTACTGGGTACACCCGATGCAGGCCATCTATGCCGCGTAGCACGACTGTTCGCGGCGGACCGAAATCGATCAACGGTTGGTCGCCGATCTCGTGGTGAGCGGCCGCGGAAACGAGCAGCTCGTCGCCCACGGCGAGAGCGCCAACGCGAGCGGCTATATGAATCTGAACGCCGATGTAGTCGCTTCCGTCGTCGATCGCCTCGCCACAGTGCAGCCCGGCACGAACGGGCAAGCCGATGTCGCGCATCCGTCCCTGCATTTCCTTGACGCACATCACCGCGCTAACCGGGTCCTGGAAAACGAGCATGGCGCCGTCGCCAGTCTTCTTCACCTCTCGGCCACCATGACTCGACACCACCTGCGCGAGGATCTCGTTGTGCCGGCGAAGGAGCGATGACCACGTCGAATCACCCAGGCGACCAGCCCGTCCGGTGGAGTCCTCGATATCTGTGAACACGAACGTTTGTGTAGGGCTCACCGGAGGAATTGTGCCGCATCACACGATCGATGTCACCGGCCTTGGGGTAAGGCTTGATTTGAGTGGTCCCTAGCGCCTCGGGGGTGGTGTCGGCGCCTCTATGGCCAGCCCGTCGAAGTAGATCCTTGCCTGTCTCCGGGCTGCTGATCTCCAGTCAGGAACGTGTGGGAGCGGCTGGGCCAAGAGAGCGCCAAAGACGATGATGTCGAAGGCCGTGACGCCGGCCCGGATAGAGCCGTCGCGTCGTCCCCGCCGTAGAACCTTTTCAAGAGTGGCATGCACCTCGGATCTAAGAGCGACGGTGTCCTCATTGAGCGGCACCGGGCCGCCGTGCATAGGCAACACGAGCTCGGGACCGTGATCAATGGTCTGGTCGATGAAGCGACGCAGCGCGTCGATCCCTGTACCGGTGCTGCTGGCGGCATTCTGGGCTGCGTCGAGAACAAGGCGGAAAGACCGGAGAGTCAGCGCCGCGAGGAGAGCTTCGCGCGAGGGGTAGCGCCGGTAGAGGGTGCCAACGCCCAGCCCGGCGTCCGCCGCGATGGTCGCAAGCGGCACTCCTGCTCCTTCGCGTCTCACCGCTGCCGCGGCGGCGGCAAGCACACGGTCGCGGTTCGCCGCCGCGTCGCGCCGGAGTTCACGTTGCTCGGATCTCTTGGTGGCCACGGTCCGCCGGGGTTCGCGCACAGATCTGATGATGGCAGCTCTTGACCCGCTCACAGCTCTACGTTACGTTGGTAAGTGGACGATTTCTTCCACTTAGTGGATGCTTGCCTTCTGTTGTCGCCTCGGCGGCCGCCAATGGGCCGTCCCGACGCAAGGACCATGAAGTGGACACGCAGCAGAGGCTGAAGTTCAACGAGGACAACATCGCGGAGTTCCGAGCCAGCGGCGGACGGATTGCCTCCTTCGGGAATGCACCCTTACTGCTACTGACGACCGCAGGTGCCAGATCCGGCCAGCGTCGAACCAGCCCGATGATGTATCTCGCTGACGAGCAACATCCAGACAGGGTCTACGTCTTCGCTTCCGCTGCGGGAGACGACCAGCACCCGGCCTGGTTCCACAATGTCGTGGCCCATCCTGCCGACCTCGAGGTCGAACTGGGCGATGCGCGCTACCAGGCGACAGCCGAGGTTGTCCCCGAGCCTCGACGAACTGAGGTCTACGCCACACAGGCCGGTCTTTACCCCGGCTTTGCCGAATACCAGGCCATGACATCACGGGTCATCCCAGTGGTCGCGCTCGCCCTGCAGCGATGAGGGCGTTGTCCACTCCCTCTCGGACTGTCCGGCCCATTTGGGATCACCGGACACATATGCCCCCGAAAATGAGGAGCAGACCATGACAGATTCATCGACCAGTTCAACCGAAGGGCCCCTCCCTTCCGACGATCCGCATCGACATCTCACGGTCGCTCGACCAGACGAAGACGCGAGCCTTCCTCACTATGGCCTCGTCGGGGATACCTACACGGTCCTGGTCACTGGTGATGACACCGCCGGCAAATACACCCTTATCGACATGCACGTTCCGCCCGGTGGCGGCCCCCCTCCTCACCGTCACGACTTCGAAGAGATGTTCACCGTGCTCGAGGGTGAGGTGGAGCTGACTTTCCGAGGCCAACACCTGGTGGCGAAGGCCGGAGAGACCGTCAACGTGCCGGCCAATGCACCGCATAGCTTCCGGAACGCCTCACCTGAGGCAGTGCGCTTGCTCTGTCTCTGCGCCCCCTCCGGACAAGAGAAGTTCTTCGCCGAGGTCGGTCAGCCCGTGAAGTCGCGGACCGAGCCGCCTCCCGCTCTCGACGAAGAAGCCCAGGGTGAATTCATCACCAAATCGAAGGCGCTCGCGCCCGAATACCAAACAGAGCTCCTCCTGCCGTAGACCGTCGGCAGAATCATCACCACCAGGTCAACCTACCGCTGGCGCTGTGGTTTGGACGCTTCGGTCGGGAGGTCGGGGTAGCGATCCAGACGTTCAGGTGACGTCAACAGTGGTGAAGAAGTCGAGAAGAGCGTGTGCCACCTGTTCGGGTGCCTCTAGGGCTGCGTAGTGGCCGACGCCTTCGAGAGTTACTGACCGGACTGGATCGGAGCTGACCTGGCTCATCGTTGCAAAGGTGAGCTCGCCGCCTCCGGCTCCGATCGCCAACACAGGAATGTTCAGCTTGTGGCTCGCAACAAGAGTTGCGATCTCGTCGCCCTCATTGAGCATGGACTGGTAGAGGCCGATCGCTCCGCGCCAGCCGTCGGGACGCGAGTAGGTGCGGACGAACTCGTCGATGTCGGTGTCGGTGATCGCTCCGGGGGTGGCACTCATGGCCGGAAAGGCGAACTGTCCGAGGAACTCGCGCTCGCGACCGGTCAGGAGCATCTCGGGGATGCCGGGGGCGGCAAGTACGCCGATGTGCCAGGTACCCCCGTGGGTAATGTCGGCCAGCTTCTCAAGGCCGAAACCGGGTAGTCCCATCTCGATGGCGGTGAAGCTGCGCACATCTTCGGGATACGTGGCGGCGAGTCGCAAGACCGTCGCACCGCTGATGTCCTGGCCGAGGAGGTGCAAGGGCCCAACGTTGAGCTCTTCGATCAGTTCGTGTAGGTCCTCGGCGGAGGTCTTGCTGTCGTAGGCGCCTGACCTGTTGTCGGAGTCACCGAATCCGCGCAGATCCACTGCATAGACACGGTGGGTGGCGGCGAGCAGCGGGATGAGCTTGTGGAAGGTCCACCACGTCTCGGGGAACCCATGGAGCAGCAGAACTGGAGGACCTTCAGTGCCCGCAGCCACGTAGTGCAGCTCAGTCCCGTTGACCTTGGCGTAATGGTGCGTGGCACCGGCCACTGAGGCCCGCTCGGCAGTTGCGTTCATCTCAATCTCCTTAGATAGTCAACCTAGTTGTCTAAATAGTAGACAACCAGGTTGACCTTGTCAAGACGTCTGCTTTACGATCAGCTCATGTCACGCTCGGGCGCCGACCTTGCACTGCTCCTCCTTGGAGGATTTCGAGTCCTGGTAGACGATGCGGTCTTGGAGCTCACCGAGCGCGGATACGAAGATGTGCGCCCAGTCCATGACTTCGCGATGCGAGCCATCGCGGCGGGCGCCGACAATGCTTCGGAACTGGGTCGCCGGCTGTCGGTCTCCAAGCAAGCAGCGGCGAAGACTGTCGCGGTGCTCGAAGAGCGCGGCTACGTGGCACGCGATGCCGATCCGCACGACGCCCGTCGCAAACGCCTTGAGGTCACCGCGCTCGGCTTCGAAGTCATGCGAGTAGGCGAAGCGGTCTTCGACGAATTGCGCGACAAGTGGAAGCGGAAGATCGGCGCCAAGCAGCTCGAGCGCCTTGAGTCTGAACTCGCGGCCCTGGTCGGAACATCGACGGTGCGTATCGACACGCCCGGCTGGGTCGCCCACACCCTCGACGAGACGACCTGACGGTCAAGGACGAGGTAGGAACCTCGGTCAACGGGATTCGTGTCCGTTAGCGGTACGGCAATAGGCGAAACTCAGACGTCTTGCCCGGCCAATCGGGTGCCCATTGGGGGGGATCCCTTCCGGACTGTCATGCGGAGCCTCGCAGATGTCCCCAAATGTCCGGCGGCTGGGACTCCAGAGATGCCTCGAATGTGCGCAGGAACAATCGCGAGCGCGAAGGTGGCCGGGATACCACACCCCGCTGCAATCCGAAGTGCCAGTTTCAATGGTGGCGGGGGGAGGATTTGAGCACGAGGAGTGAAGCTGATTCGGCGTCTCACTCGGGGTAACTCACCGGTCAGTCTGCCGGCTAAGAAACCGCCTAGTGCAGGCAACATTGAAATCGGTGGGATTCTCGTGGGATCGGTATCTGTTTGTTTCGCACAGACTCGACATGTGCCGACGCTGCAAGTTTCGTCTGTTCTGACATGCCTCCAGGGTCTCAGTGCCTCCGCATCTTCGACAAGCTCATCCTGTTCCCGAGCACTGTCAGAGATGGGTTCTCAGAGGCTCAGCTGGGCGCCGCCACAGAAGTGCCAAGCCACACCTGACACCCCAAAGTAGGATCGCCCGTCGTCTGGGCCGAGAGGCCGCTGGCGAATGGACTGGGCTTGCCAAATGTAAACGACCGGCCGTGGTCGTCGGACCACGCTCGTCGTCGCGACGGACCGCAGAAAGAGGAGACGGAGTGACAAGAGGGGTCAGTGCACGAATGCGACGTCGCCGGTTCGTCTGCGAGCGAACAATGGTCGTCGCCGTCGCAGTGGCTCTTTTCGTAGTCGGCACCAACGCCACGCCCGGCTCTTCGCTGCCCGCTCCGATGCGCGCGTTGTCAGGCTCGTCGGCAGCAGCTGCAGAGGGCTGTCAACCACCAGCTGGCTGGCAGTCGACCAAGGCGGCACCTGTGCCCGGCATCGCGTCGGACTACGACCTCACCTCCTTCGACGGCACGACCATCCGTATTCACTGGTTTCCCGATCCGCTGGGCCCGGGCGGGCGCTCGCATCCGACTGTGCTCATGGGCCCCGGCTGGGGCTCGTCCGGCGATACCGACACGTCACAGGCCGGGATCCAAGGAGCGCTGAGCATCGCCCAGCTCTGGCAGGGCGGCTTCAACGTCTTGACGTGGGATCCCCGGGGCTTCGGCCATTCGGGAGGGGAGGCCGAGGTCGATAGCCCGAACGACGAGGGACGGGACGTGTCGGCCATGCTCAATTGGGTCGCGCAACGGTCGGGCGTCCAGCTGGACCGGCCGGGCGTGCCCCGGGTGGGCATGGTCGGCGAGTCCTACGGCGGCGGCGTGCAGTTCGCGGTGGCCGAACGGGACTGCCGGATCGACGCCATCGCCCCAACCATTGCCTGGCATTCGCTCGGAACGAGTCTCGACAAGAACCAGACCCCCAAGACCGGGTGGGGGAACATCCTCGCGAGCGTGTCGTCCACCGCAAAACTCGACCCCGAAATCACCACCGCTGACAACGAGATGAACACGACCGGCACTATCGACGCTGGGGCCGTGTCCTTCTTCGACAGCCGCGGGCCCGCCCAGTTCCTGTCGCAGGTGAAGGTGCCGACCTTGATCTTGCAGGGCACGGTCGACGACCTGTTCACGTTGGACGAGGGGATCGAAAATTACGAGGCGCTCCACCGCCAGGGGACCACGGTCTCAATGGCGTGGTTCTGTGGTGGCCATGGCGTCTGCCTTACCGACCCGGGCTCGGCCCTGGAGGTCGGCCCGCTCTCGCTCGCGTGGATGCAGCACTACGTCGCTCGCGACGCTTCCGCTCACGTGCTCAAGGGGTTCGCTTTCGTCGACCAGGACGGGACTTCTTATGCGGCACCCGGCTATCCGCTTACAGCCGGAGCGCCGGTCGCGGCAAGCGGTTCGGGCACGCTCACCCTGCAGGCCGGTGGCGGATCGGGTCCCCCGGTGGTCGTTGCCAATGCGAAGGCGGCCAACATCGTCGATTCGGTGGCCCTGCCTGTCACCCCGGGCCCGGCGAGGAACGCACTGAGCATCACGGTGCCTACCACCCGGGCAGCCGTGCTGGTCGGCCCGCCGACGCTCTCCATGACCTACTCGGGCACCGTGGCGGCCGGCACGCGGCCGACCCGGGTGTTCGCCCAGCTCGTCGACCCTGCCACCGGGATCGTCCTCAACAACCAGATCACTCCCATCCCGGTCGCGCTGGACGGGAAGTCCCACAGCATGACCATCCCACTCGAGAGCGTCGGCTACACGGCCAAGGCCGGTGCGTCGCTCGAACTGCAACTGGTGGCGACCACGGTCGCCTACATCACGCCACGCCTCGGCGGGACGATCACCTTCAATCGGGTCACGGTGGAGGTGCCGACCGCGAAGGGCTTGCACGTCTTGCAGGGTGGCTGACACCGTTCGGAACTGCCATCACGGAGCGTCCGGCCATCAGAGGGCGGTTTGCGGCAGTGTTGGATACTGCTGGCGAGGTTGGCGGCCCGGCGCGTATGAAGGCCACCGGATCTGTGCGGCCAGTGCCTCAACTAATCAGGCGACGCCCGTCGGCGTCCCGGCCAAACGCCAGTTCGGTGGCGATTCCCTCGGAGAAAGGCTATTTGAACGCGAAACCGCGGCGTAGGGCCCGCGGGATTGGCACCCTCAAGAGCGCCGCATGTGCAAAGGGTGAGGAGGTCCCGAGAGAATCTCCTGAGAAACCCCAGTCCTCCCCGCATTGTTCGAACGCGTAACCGCTAGCCAGGCGACCGCCGAATGCACCCTCAATCGCTCGGCTGCAGTCTCTCGATCGCTGTCTCCGGCCCGCGCCGGGGTATCCCTCCATTGTGCCCCGCAGAGCTCACAGGAGGTTGTCCTTCACTCATCTCTTGACCTTAGAATGCACAAGGCGCATTGGTGACGCGTGAATTGTGTGTTCGGTTTTACTCGTCTCGCTCGCCCTCAGTACCCAGCTTTAGGGTCGACGAGACCTACCAGCTTCTCACCAGTAGCGAACCGGGCGACGTTGGTGCGGATCCGTTCGGCGAGTAGGGGCAGCACCATTTCGATGGTGTCGGCGGTGTGCGGCGTGATGATGCAGTTGGCGAGGTCCCACAGGGCGTGACCCTCGGGCAGCGGCTCTGGGTCGGTCACGTCGAGAGCGGCCCCGGCAATGCTCCCCTGCCGCAGGGCTTCGACAAGCGCATCGGTATCGAGGTGTCCCCCGCGGGCCACGTTGACGAACCAAGTCGTGTCGTCCATGAGGCGCAGTTGCTGCGCTCCGATGATTCCCCGCGTCTCGGGTGTCAGCGATAAGGCGAGCACGACGACCAGGGCGCCCGGCAGCGCAGCGTCGAGTGCCGAGACCGAGACTGTGTGGGCGGCTCCCGGAACAGGGCTGCCAGAGCGATTGACCACGGTTGCCTCGACCTCGAAGGGGGCGAGTAATTCAAGGAATGACCGCGCAATGCCGCCGCCACCGAGGATGGTCACGCGTTGACCGAACAAGCTCGTGCCGGCCTGCGGTCCCCAGGTGCGAGCGGCAAAGCGGCTGGGGAGCTGGCGGAGTCCCGCAAGGGCGAGGGTTAGCGCGTGCTCGGCGACCGGGCGGGCGTAGGCACCCTTCGCGCAGGTCCAGGTTCGGGTGTCGTCGATGACCTCCGTCAGTGACTCCACACCGGCGGAAGGGAGCTGGACCCAGCGAACACTTGGCGCCACCGCGAGTGCATCCCTGAGTCCGGTGACGTCGTGTGAGTCGAGCCAGACCAAGGCCTCGGGGCTCTCGCTCAGGCTCACTGCCGACCCGCCCCCACTTTCGACGGCCTTAACGGCAAAAGAGGCGGCTCCTGGACCGACGGTCACCCGAGGAGAGCGCACGTCGGGACATTACCGAGCTTGTGGGCGAAAGCGCTGGATCTTCCCGGTCTGCATTACGTTAACTTGACCGAGTGAGTTCTGCCTCTCCCAAGAGTGGGTTGTCGTCAGACGCAGAGGGCGGTCGCCCCACGGCACCCCGCATGAAGAAGCAAGAACAGGAGGACGCCTCGCCGGAGATCGTGGAAGTCGTACCTGGCATCTTGCGCCTGCAACTCCCGATCGATTTCACCGGCCTCGGGCACGTCAATACGTACGCTCTTGAAGATGACCGCGGTTTTGCTCTGGTCGACCCTGGGCTCCCAGGGGAAGCATCATGGACTGCCTTGCTGGCGCGCATGAACGATGCCGGTATCCCACTGAGCCGGGTGCATACCGTTGTGATCACTCACTCGCACCCGGATCATTTCGGTGGCGCAGGCCTGCTGGCACAGGAAAGTGGGGCCGAGATCGTGGCGTCGGACCGATTCCGTACGTTCTTCGACGCGGTCGACCTGGACGATCGTGAATTGCAGGCCGCCGACGATATCGACGCCCGCGACAATCCCGTTCCGAGGCTGAACTTCGATCATCCTTCGCCGTGGGGCGGCTCGACCCTCGGCCCGCCCCCCAAGGAGCGGGCGCAGCTTCTTGCCAACCGGGATGAGTTCGATCGGTGGTTCAAGGCGCCTCGTCCGTCACGGCGTGTGGCCGATCAGGACCACTTGAGCCTGGGTGGCAAGGAGTGGGTCGGCCTTTTCACTCCTGGACATACCGACGATCACCTTTGTCTTTACGACGAGGAGGGCGGAGTACTCCTCTCGGGCGATCAGGTGTTGCCGACGATCACTCCACACATTTCGGGCATCATCCCGAATGACCCACTGGCTCAGTATCTCGAGTCACTTGATCGCCTCGCCGCACTTCCCCGCGTCGAGACGGTGCTCCCGGCCCACGGACAGCCCTTCGGTAACCTTGCGGGCCGCACCGCGGAGATCAAGGTCCATCACCAGGACCGACTCGAGCAGCTGCTGCGGTTTTGCGAGGTTCCTGCGTGGACCAGTGTCGTTGACCTCTCCCACCAACTGTTCGTTCCCCGGTCGTGGGGCTCCATGGCTGAAGCTGAGACCTACGCCCACCTCGAACGTCTCCGAGTCCTCGGACAAGTCAGATCACGTGAAGAACACGGTGTCATTTCGTATCGGGTGTAACAGCGGCGGAAAGGCCGGTCCGTGGGATCCATCGCGGAAATCGAACCGGGCGGCAGAAGGGCCGACCCTCTCGGATCGGCCCGAATCTGCGATCTGCTGAGTGGCGGGGGGAGGATTTGAACCCACCGAACTCTGTGTTCCGTCCAACTGGACTGGGCGGACTGATCGAGTCTGACTGATTCATGCATCTACCTGGGGCAATAGAGCGCCACCCTCGTCGACCAGGAGCGGGTCTCGTGACATCAAAAGCCGAATCCGTGGGATGTGTGGGATCTCACGGACCTTCGGGCAGATCTTCGGGTGATTTTCCTGGATCCTCAAAAGGCATTCTCGAACGATTCAAAGATCCGAGGCTGACTCCCACGGGCGGTCCCCCGAGAAACTGCGCCTCGAGGGGACCTTCGGTTACCGACCAGGCGAAAGGGGCTGGTCAGGGGCGCAACGCAGAAGCACTGCGTAGGGCACAGCCTGCTCAATATCTGCCCTCCGGCGACTTAGCCACCACGAACTGGTGGTCGCTGCGGGTGCGGTACACCCCACGCGAATCCCGACACGGCTCGAGTGCGGCGAGCATGACGTCACGCAGGGTCGTCGAGTCGTTTGAGCGCAGCGCGGGGACCGCCGGGCCCACGCTGGATATCGCCCGCCACGCCGTGTCCGCGTCCGGCCATTCCATCGTCGAGACGCGGCCACCGCGCTCAAGCACCGTGAACCCGCTCACTTCCAACATCTCCTCGGCGACGCCCGGCGCGGCGATGTTGTTGAGGCGGCGCATGGAGTCTCGGTGCGGCTCGGGTGCGTGAAACGCAAAGACCTTGAATGCTTCGCGGATGTCAAGGGGTGGTCCTTGCCCCCAGAAACTGATGGCAACCAGCCCGCCGGGTCTCAGCACCCGATGGATTTCGTCGAGTGCCTTACCGCAGCCACCCCAAATGCCGTTCACCGACAGGACAGCGTCGAAGCGCCCATCGGTCCAGGGAAGCTCGAACATCGACCCAACTCGCAGATCTGCGGCCGGCGTGCGGTCGCACGCCACCGCCACGAGGTCGGCGGCTGCATCGATGCCGGCGACGTCGGCCCCCATGCCGTCTGCGACGCGGACGGCAAGACCGGAACCGCAGGCCACATCGAGGAGCGAGGTCCCCGGACCAACCCCGAGCCTAGGGAGCAGTGCGACCAGCATGTCGAGCGAGTAGTGCTCGTAGAGGCACGACCAGTCGATGGCCCTGCTCCCCCACGCCTCCCCCGCCTCCTCCCAGCGGTGGGACGGTGTGGCGGTCGCAGTTTCTTCGTAGTGGGATGCCATGGACGCATCATGCGCCAGCGACCCGAACTGGTCTTGAAGTTCTTATGGAGATCTCCTGGAGGCGATCGTCAGGGGATCGCCACTCCGTCTTCATGACCTGCAGACGGCCATCCCGGATAGTGGAATCAGCGGCGGACAACCCGCCGTCGCACACGGAACGAAAGGACGCACCATGACTCAGACCGAAGCCCCCACCGTCGACAACGGTGTCAACATCGAGGCGCTCCGGGGCGCCCGGCAGGCGCTGACTGATGCGCCTGAGGCGGCGCAGTTCCAGTGGCGTGCTCGCTGCGAGTGGGTGAACGGCACGCACAGCCGCTCAACCATTACCGACTTCTCTGGCCTTGGCGACCAGCACTCCCACCGGAAGGCGTACACCATCGAAGCGGACCATCCCGAAGTGTTCGCATCGGAGGACAACGGTGTGACCCCTCCAGAGATCGTCCTCGGAGCCCTGGCCTCCTGCCTCACTGCAGGTGTGGCCACCGTGGCCACCAACCGCGGCATTCAACTGCGCTCGGTGACCGCGAACGTGCAGGGCGAAATGGACCTCCAAGGCATCCTCGGCATCGATGCTGACGTCCGCAACGGCTTCGACCGTATCGACGTCCAGTTCGACATCGACGCGGACGCGAGCCCGGCTGACATCGAGGCCATCGTGGCGCAGTCCCAGAAGCGTTCCGCTGTCTTCGACATCGTCACCAATCCAACGACGGTGCAGGTTACGGTGGCCTGAACTACGTCGCCCGCGACGGAGAGCCTGAAGTGCATACGTCGGTTGTCATCGTCGGAGCCGGCCCCGGTGGTCTCGCCATGAGCCATCACCTCACCGGGGCCGGCGTGGACCACGTGGTGCTCGAGCGGGGAGAGGTGGCCCACTCATGGCGAACCGAACGCTGGGACTCGCTCCGCCTACTGACGCCGAACTGGATGACGGCGCTGCCCGGAGCACGCTATGAGGGCGACGACCCTGACGGGTACATGACTGCTCGAGAAACGGTGAAGGCATTGGAGGCATACCGCTTCTCTTTCGACCCGCCGCTGTATACCGGAATCGAGGTGGAGGCGGCGTGTCGCACGAGCGACGGTTTTGAGGTTCGCACGACCGGGGAGACCTGGCACTGCGATGCGGTCGTCGCCGCCACGGGCGGTTCGAGCGAGCCCCGTGTCCCGGCCTTCGCCTCGGGCCTCCCGCAGGCAGTCCAGCAGCTCATTTCTCTGTCCTACCGGCGACCGGCCCAGATCGACGACCGAGGCCGCGTGTTGGTGGTGGGTGCGTCAGCGTCAGGGGTGCAGATCGCGGACGAGCTGCAACGAGCCGGTCGGGACGTCACCATCGCGGTCGGCGAGCACATACGGTTGCCACGTTCGTATCGAGGATGTGACATCTACCGGTGGCTGGACAGGATCGGCCAACTCGAAGAGCGATGGAATGACGTAGAGGACCTCCAGCGTGCCCGCCGGCACGCATCGGTGCAGGTGGTCGGAAGCGATGACGGGCGAGAAGTCGACCTGCCCTCCTTGCAGGCCCTCGGCGTTCAGCTCGTCGGCCGCCTCATGGCCCTCAGCGGCACGACAGCGTTGTGCTCAGGCGGTCTGGGCAGCCTCGTTGCCAATGCCGATCTGAAAGAGTTCCGGCTCCTCCACCGCATCGACGAATGGGTCGACGATCACGACATGGCTGCTCTCGTCGGCCCTGCGGTCAAGCCGGATCCGACCTTCCTCACCCAGGTCCCGACCGAGCTCGATCTGGCCCGCTTCGGAACGGTGATCTGGGCGACGGGGTTCCGCCCCACATACGACTGGTTAGATCCCCGAGCGCTCGACCGCCGCGGCCGCGTCGACCATGACGGTGGTGTCGCGACCATGCAAGGGCTCTACGTGCTGGGTCTCCCGTTCCTGCGGCGTCGTCGATCCAACCTGCTGGCGGGGTTGGGTCTTGACGCGTCCGAACTCGGTCAGCACCTCGTCGAGTACCTTGGGGCCGTCGGGCGGGTGTGCACCTCGACGCCAGGCTGAGGCCGAGATCAGCTCGCCCCGCTGAGCGCCCGTCGGGTCCGCAAAACGATGTCCCCTACCGGACAGAGGGCACCGGCTGCGAGCAATTCGCCGGCACGCTCGGTCCCCAACGAGTCCATGAGCCGGTCCCTGGTGGCGAAAGCGAGGTCATGCAGGGTGCTCGACATCGGCGCCACGCCGAGCATCGCGTGCCTCTCGATGGCACCGAACAGCTCGATGGCGAGTTCGGCTTGGTCGATCCGATCGAGGGCGATCGCACAGCGGGACAGGGTATGCCACTGCTGCGACCAGTCCCCGGCTCGGTCCCAGACTCCGACCATATCGGCGAGGCCTGCACACCCGGCCTCGAGCTCGCCTCGAGAGACCAGGAGTCCACTCGCTTCGGTGACGGCGAACCCGTGCATCCATCGGTTTCCGACGGCACCTGCGATCCGACCGCTCGCGCTGAACGCCTCCAGAGCCTCGTCCTCGGTTCGGCTGGCAAACCCACGGGCGACCTCGACTGACGCCAGGTCCGTCGGTGACATCGTCACTTTCGCCACTTCGCTGGCTCGGGCAATGAGAGCATCAGCCTCTTCGTAGGCACCGTTCGAGCTGTGTCCCACGGCCGCTAGATAGCAGGCGTGGACGATCCTCGACCGGTTGCCGGACTCCTCGGCCAGCTCGATCTGGCGAAGCGTCTCGGCGTGGCCCTTCGTCGGCTCGCCGACGAGGTAGAGCACGTTGGCGAAGGTTCGTTCCGCGAGGCCACTGGGGAAGACCGACAGTCGGCGCTCCAGTTGGCGCGTTTCCTCCGCGAGCTGCACCGCGAGATCGAACTCGCCACGGACCCACGCGCCGTACGCACGAATCCCGGTCAGCATGGGAGCCAGCGGGTGGTGGAGTGCACCCGGCACGTTGCAGGCGGCGTCGGCCCATGCGAAGACTTCATAGCGCATGGCCCGCATGGCGAACTCGCGGATCGAGGTGATCAGGCCGAAGGTGACATCGAGAGCCCCGAGTTCTAGAGCAAAGCGCTGCGCTGCTCGTAGGTCGGCTAGCGAGGACTCCGCTCTGGCGATCGCGTCGCCTTCGCCGGGACCACACAGCTCAGACTCGATCGTTCCGGCCTCGGCGGCGAAATGTCTCGCATGCGCGGCGAACAGCTCAGCGGCTCGGGCGTCGCTGAGGCGGGTCCTCCCATATTCCCGGAGCGTCTCGAGCAGCTCGTAGCGGGTCGAGCCCCCTGACTGTGGACGCACGGCAAGCATGGAGCGCTCGGTCAGCCGGGTCAGTAGGTCGAGTGTGTCGCCTCTTGGGGCCATTGCCTCTGCCGAGCGCAACTCGAAGGAACCAGCGAGCACTGACAGCGCGGTGAATAGGGCGCGCTCGTCGGGCTCAAGCATGTCGTAGGACCAGCTGATGGCGTCGTGCATCGTCCGGTGCCGGGGATCGCTCCCTCTACGCATCGCCTTGAGTACCCCGAACCGCTGATCAAGGCGGTGAGCGACTTCGGCCACGCCGATCGCACGCGCCCGTGCCGCGGCCAGTTCAATCGCCAGCGGGATTCCATCGAGGCGTCGACAGATCTCGACAACCAGCGGCCCAAGAGCTTCGTCGAGGGCGAAGGAAGGGTCGGCGGCCTTGGCCCGAGCAACGAAAAGCGCGACGGCGGGGATCTCGGCCAGTTCGCCGAGCGCTACATCTGACGCGAACAGGTCCGTGGGGCCGGTCGGCAGCGGATCTACCGTCCAAAGGCGCTCGCCGGCCACGGCCAGCGGTTCCCGGCTGGTGGCGACGATCGCGACTGTGGGAGCCTCGCGCAGAATCCGCGCCACAAGCTCGGCCACGGGCTCGATCAGATGCTCGCAATTGTCGAGCACCAGCAAGCTGTGCCGCGGGCGCAGCAGATCGATGATGGCATCGTCGATCGAGCTCGACTTCCGTAGGTTCACGTCGATGGCTGTCGCAAGCGCGGCGGCCGTGGCGTCCTGATCGACGACTCCTACTAACTCCACGACGTGGACACCGTCCTCGAATTGGCCACCAACCGTGCGAGCCAGCTCCATCGCCAGTGAGGTCTTCCCAACGCCTCCCGGGCCGATCAACGTGACCAGCCGGTGATCGACGATCATCTCGGCGAGCTGCTCCAGCAGCTTCTCGCGTCCGATCAACGGCTGCACCCGGACGCCGATCGACGCTCCCGTGGCAACAGGGGACATTGCGACCCCGGTTCGACCTTCCTCGATCTCCTCCACGGTCGCCACGAATTCGTAGCCTTTGCCATGCACAGTCCGGATGATCAACTGCTGGCTACCATCGTCACCGACGGCCTGGCGGACCGCCTTGATCCGCGTCGTAAGCGCTGACTCACTCACGAATCGGTCACCCCAGATCGCGTCGAGCAGTTCCTCCTTGCGCACCACCGCGCCGCGGTGGTTGACGAGGTAAGCGAGCACGTCGAACACCTGAGGCTCGACCCGGATCTCCTTTCCACCCCGTCGAAGGACGATGCGGTCCAGGTTCAACTCGCAGTCGGCGAATCGGATCACCTCACTGACCGTAGCCGCCGCGGTGGTCCGGGCTCAGCGTAGGGAAGGGCAGGTACGGAACCTCATTCGAGGGGCTGGAGACCGGCCGAGGTAAGGAGGTATGCCGGCACCACCAAGTCATCGTCGATCGCGAGTCCAACGATGCTCGCAGCGGCCTGATCGAGGGAGAGGCTCGGGCCGGACGGAGCGACACTCGTGCCGCCATACGCCTCGGTATAGAGACGGCCGAGGTCCGTTGCCGCCGTCAACTGCGGCAACACGGCCACGAAACGGACGTCCGATCCGTTCCGCTGTGCTTCGCCACTCGCGTACGAACTGATGAACTTAATTGTGGCCTTTGCACCGGCATAGCCACCGCTGAGCGGTGACCCACGCAGAGCGGCACCACTCGACAGGCTGATCACTACCGAGCCGGGATCAAGCGGCGCCGCAAGGGCCTGGCGAACGAAGTTGAAAACCTGGTGCACATCGACGTTCCAGTTCGTGCTGAAGTTTTCCCAGGTCTGGTCCTGCAATCTGGCAACTGCCGGGGTGGCACCGGCATTGAGGATGAGGGTCCTGGGTCGATACTGGGAGATCAAGCGAACGGAAAGCTCGGGATCGGCCACATCGGCTACTTCGGGGGTGAACGCCTCGCCAAGCTCGTCTTTGAGCTCGACAAGCCGCTCTTGGTTGCGAGCAACACCGACGACATGGGCACCGCGCTCGACGAGCGAGATGGAAATTGCCCGCCCGAAACCCCGGCTTGCACCGGTAACGATTGCGGTCGTTCCGGCGACTTCTCGGATTGACATGATTCTTTCCTTCTTTCTGCTTGTTTGTTGATTACGGCGACGAATGGATTGGGTGCTCTGAGGGCCAGCTCGGCCTGCGCCAGGACTGGCGCGCTCGGCCGCGGACGGATTCCGGCCCCAGGGTCCTCATTCGGTAACGGCATTCACCAGGTCAGACGAGCCGGCAACGTCTCGTCGCTGGGTGCTCTCCACCGCCTTGACCGTCTTGACCCGCCGAATGAGGGCGAACGCCACCGGGATGGCGACCATCGCGGTCAGGCCGCAGACCCACAGGGCCAAGGTGAAGCCGCTAGTGAGAGCATCCGGGATTGAGTAGCCGTGGTGGACCAGCGTGTGGAAACGAGAGGCGGCGAGGGAAGAGGCGACCCCCACTCCGATGGCGCCACCGAGTTGCTGCGACGTGCTGATGAGCCCAGAAGCCACTCCTGCGTCGCCCTCGGTGACTCCGGTCAAGGCGCCGATCGAGACGGGGATGAAGGCGAGTGCGACACCGATGCCCGCTACGAAGAACGGTCCTGCCAAGTCCTGCCAGAAGTTCCCGTGCGGCGGAATCCGGGTTGTCCACAGGATGCCGGCCCCGATGAGAGCCATCCCGATGACCATGACGCGCTTGGACGAGGTCTTTGTGACCAGCTTCTGAGACAGCCCGGCGAAGGCCAAAGCGGTCACTGAAGTGGTCAGCCAGGCCAGCCCGGTCTTCACAGCCGAGAACCCGAGCACCTGCTGCATGTAGAGGGTGCCGATGAAGATGAAGGTATAGAAGCTTGCGGTGAGCAGGAACCCCACGGCGTTGGAACCGGCAAGAGTGCTCAGGCGGAACAGTCGCAGCGGCAGCAGTGGCGCTTCGACTCGCGTCTCGATGACGAAGAACGCAACGAGCAGAGCCGCCGCCCCGGTGAGCATGGCCAGGGTCTGGGTGGCGCCCCAACCGACCTGCGGCGCCTCCGAGAGGGCATAGACCAGCAATACCAACGCCGAAGTGATGGACGCCGCACCAAAGGGGTCGTAGCGACGCCGCGTTGCGCTCACCTTGCTCTCGGGCACGACCTTGGGCGCCAAGGCCAAGGCGACCGCCCCGATGGGCACGTTGAGGAAGAAGATGTACCGCCAACCGACGTAGCTGGTAAGCAGGCCGCCGGCGAGCAGCCCGACCGTGGCCCCCATGGCACCCATGGCCCCCCAGATGCCAAGAGCTTTGTTGCGCTCGGCGCCTTCGGGGAACATGTTCATCACGATCGACAGCGCGGCCGGCAGAACGATGGCCGCCCCCAAGCCCTGGAACCCGCGCATGATGATCAGGAAGGTGTCAGACGTGGCCAGTCCACAAGCTAGAGATGCGGCCGAGAAAACAGCCAGGCCCACCATGAGCAGGCGCCGACGCCCGAGCAGGTCGGCAGCCCGACCGCCGAGGAGCAGGAAGCCGCCGAAGGTCAGGCCGTAGGCGGTGACCACCCACTGCAGGTCGGACTCGGGAAAGCGAAGCTTCACGCCGATGGTCGGCAGGGCCACGTTGACGATCGTGAGGTCCACGATGGTCATGAAGTACGCCACGACGAGGAGGGCGAAGGCCCGCCAGCGCCGCACGGTCGGTTCGGAGACGACGCCGCCCCCCATTTCGGTCTGGAGGGACACTCCCATGTGAAGGGGAGACGGAATCCGCCGTCGGTCCTCGGCGGGGTCTGTCGGAAAGCTGTCCAGCGTCATCGCGAGTCTCCTGTTTGGTTGTAAGGCCCTACGACAGTTGAAACACCGAGCCGTGGCCGGATTGAGCGATGAATCCGCGGCACGTCTGGTGTTACAACCTCCAGGGGGTCTTACGAGGAGGAGGAATCGATGACTGAATCAGTGCTGGCCAGGGCCCAGGCCGGCGATAACGAGGCTTTCGACGAGCTCACCAACCGCTATCGCCGGGAACTCCATATGCACTGTTACCGGATCCTCGGGTCGTTCCAAGACGCCGAGGACTTACTCCAGGAGACTCTGTTGTCAGCATGGCAAGCACTTGATCGCTTCGACGGGCGTTCGCTTCGGGCCTGGCTGTACCGCATCGCCACCAACCGGTGCCTGAACTATCTGCGCGATTCTTCGCGCCGCCCGAAGGTCATCACCGCGGCCACTTCGGGTTCTCCGTTCGCCGGCGCGGCGAATTCGAACGAGCCGTGGTGGCTCGAGCCATACCCGGATGCCTTGATCGATAGCGTCGAGCTAGGTCCAGAAGCTCGCTACGACGCCCGGGAGTCCATCGCCCTTTCGTTCGTGGCCGGCCTCCAACATCTGCCGACCCAGCAGCGAGCCGCTTTGGTTCTGCGCGACGTCCTTGGCTTCTCAGCGGCCGAGGTCGCCGAAATGCTTGATTCAACGCCGGCGTCGGTCAACAGCGCGCTCCAACGGGCGCGCGGTGGCTTGCAACCTTCAAGGGGTCCCGACCGAGTTGCACTCCCCCGGTCTCCGCACGAAGCAGAGGTTGTCGATCAATTCATAGACGCCATCCAGCAGGGTGATCTCGATCGTGTTGTCGCGCTGCTCACCGACGACGCCAAGCTCAAGATGCCGCCCGAGCCTTTCGAGTTCCAAGGTCCGCGGCCGATCGCCCAATTCCTCCGTCAGGTTGCGTTCTGGCGCGAGGACCTCAAGATGGTCCCGACGCGAGCCAACAACGAACCCGCCTTCGGCTACTACCGCAAAGACCCCAACGCCGACGTCTTTCGAGCGAGTGGAATTTTTGTGTTGACAGTCTCAGAAGACCAGATCTCATCGATGACGCGGTTCGGCGACAAGAGCCTCTTCGCCTGCTTCGGCCTGCCACGCACGATCCTGGATCCGCTCAAGCCTTGAAGGTCGGAGACGATAAGGCCCGATTCCGGGCAACCTTTGATCAGCCGAAGAACTGAGTGAACCGACGCGGAAGGTTGTGCTGACGCGGTACTTCGGCGCCTGGACGAATCTCTTGTGGGGGAAGATGCTGGCCGATCGACGAGACCCGGGAGATATCGAGAAGGCCCAGTACCTTCTTGCCTAGGCGCACCTATCTTCGGCGGTCAACGGGTACGGGACCGTCGAAAAACGCGCTGCGACGGCGCTCCGGAGGTTTGATACCTAGCAGGTCGCCGGGCAACCGGGATCGCCGCGAGTTTTGGGCGCAAGTGTCACCTCAGGGACCAACCGCATTTCCTATGCTCGTCCGTGGGATTTGTCGTGGGACTCTTCTAGGGGCAGCAGAAGGGCCGACCCTCTCGGATCGGCCCGAATCTGCGATCTGCTGAATGGCGGGGGAGGATTTGAACCTCCGACCTTCGGGTTATGAGACGACCTATCCGCTTCGTCCAGCTCATCCAGACCGACTGATTGAATGTGACCAATTTAGCTCTCTACCTGGGAGAGCAGAGCTCCACTCCCTCCCACCGGGAAAGGCCCTCGTGACAACGAAATCCGAATCCGTAGAATTTTTGTGGGTCCCACGGACCTTCCGGCAGTGTGCCGCTTTGTGCAGACGCTCCCCACTCACGCCGATCTTCTTTCGCCTGATCGCGCATCCAGGAACCACTAGTCACAAATCAGGGCGGGCGAAGACCGCGTGGATGATGAGCTCGTTGTTCATCTTGGTTGCGCCCTTGCCGCGGTAACTGAGACCGAGTTCCGAACGGTCGACTTGCAGCTCCGTGTCGATACCCATCTGTCCGGAGCCGAGGTCGGTGACGACCGCCGGGAACGCGATCCGTATAGTGCGTTCACGTACGGTAAGGCGTCCCTCAACCGTTAGTCCGCTCGTTGTCGAAGTCACCTGGTCGATTTCAAACACGATGTCCGAGAAGCGATCGCTGGCGAAAAAATCGTCACTGCGCAGGTGCGCGTCGCGCTTCTTCATTTCCGTGTTGATCGACGCGCTCTTGACGTCCAAGCGCCCAGTCACCCCGCCGTCAGCGGCGACGGCTGCGCTACCAGCCAGTTCACTGAACGTCCCTTTCACTGGCACAATGCCCCACATCGCCTTCGCCTTCAGCCGAACACTTGATTCACTCGGGACCAGCGTCCACGATCCATTGAAGGCACCACGGGCCAAATCGGCCCTCAGATCCGCTCCGGCCACTACTTGATTTGTTGCTGCTGCCATCGCTACTCCATCCATTTAGTTTCGTAGGTAAGACATTCTTTGGCTGTTTGCTTCGGTTCTCGAAGCAACCCGCCTCTTCTACTGAGTAGGACGAGGCAGTCCAGCAATTAGTGACGAGGGCTCCCGATGCCGTCACGCTTCTGTGTCCTCATTGGTCCTGTTGTCCAGACAACGAACTGCCGTCCGGCAGATTTGGATCCATATTCCATTCCGCGCATCCCGGAGAGTTTCTCCTCAGCCGATTGGAATGCGCTGCTTCTGGTGTCGATCACCCGGCCACGGGGACGGGCACGCCCCGGGTCGTCGTCCGCGTCTGGGGCCATGTCGGCGACACGCACATTGGGCGCTCGTAGTGCGATCACCGCGGCGATCACGAGTGCGATGCTGGCGCCCAGCAGTCCTCGCTGGAAGCCAAGCGTGAGCGCCTCGGACGGTTGGGTGTGCGTCGCAAGTAGATGATTGGTGCGGGCCGTGGCGAGCGAGACGAAGACCGCAAGCCCCAACGCTCCCCCGAGTTGGAAGGAGGCTGTGATCAGCGACGCGGCGAGTCCAGCTCTGTCGGCCGGCACGCCCCCATTGGCGGCATTCTGAACGCCCACCAGCACCAGGCCCACGCCGGCCCCCATGATGACGATCCCCGGAAGGACATCTGGAAGATAGGTGCCGTGCAGAGGTATTCGGGAAAGCAAGAACACTCCGGCGGCGCCCAGCAGCGCACCCGTGACGATAAGCGGCCGAGTGCCGATCTTCGGGATCGCCTTCGTCGCCACGCCCGCTCCGATTCCAGCGCCCACCGTCACCGGCAGATAACACAGGCCAGCGCGGATCGCCGAGTACCCGAGCACTTCCTCCATATAGAGCGTGACGAGAAAGAACATCGTGTAGAAGCCGGCCATCGCAAGAACTTGAGTGACATCGGCCTCCCAGAGGCCCTTGATCTTGAACAGCGACAGAGGCACGAGCGGGTTGCTGTGGCGCTGCTCGTTGAACAAGAACAGGACGATGAGCACAAGGGCGCCTGCGAGCTCCCCGAGGGTCCGAGCTGTGCCCCAACCGACGGTGGGGGCGTTCACCAGCGCGTAGACCAGGAGAAGCATGCCGCCCGTGATGAGACCAGCGCCGACCGTGTCAAAGTCCCGTAGCGGCGGCGCCTTGGGCCGTTCGCCATCGATCATTCGAAACGACGCCACAAGGATGACCGCTACGACAGGCACGTTGACAAAGAAAACCCATCGCCAACTCACCTCGGACGTGAGCACGCCACCCAAAAGCACTCCGGCCGCGCCCGACACGGCGGCAACGCCACCCCAAGCGCCAAGCGCCTTGACCCGATCGGCGCGGGTGTGAAATGACGTCGTCAAAATGGAAAGCGCCGCGGGCGTCATCATCGCCGCGCCAACACCCTGAGCCAGCCGAGCCCCGATCAGGACCTCTTCGCTGCCAGCCAGACCGCAGACGAGCGACGAGATCCCAAACAGCGACGTCCCCCCAACAAGCAAGCGCCGCCGGCCGAGCAAATCAGCCGCGCGGCCGCCGAGCAGCAAGAACCCACCATAGGTGAGCAGGTACGCGCTTGCGACCCACTGCAGGCTCTGGACCGAGAAGTGCAGATCGGTCCGGATCTCCGGCAGCGCAATATTCACGATGGACGCATCGAGAAGATCGATGAACGCGACGGCGCACATCAGGGCAAGGGTGAGCTTGCCGCGACGCGTTCCAAGAAAAGACGGTGGAGCTGATGTTGCCGATAGAGCTTCCATGGGAGAAAGACCTCCAGATTGTTTCAATGAGTGAGTTGATCAACTATCGAGTTTTCGGTCCGACAATTTTTGTCCCCTCACAGGTCCTCAGCAATAGCCTCGGCTGCGGCCGCCGCGGTCTGTGCTGCCATCTGTCGAAACATTGCAGGTGGCAGCACACCCGAGGTGCGGGCCGACTTGAGCGCTTCACCCCACCAGGACAGGTCGTCCAGCAGGATCGACAACGCAAGGTTTGTAATTGGGTTCTTCGGCTCGCCTGCCTCGTCGAAAGCCTCCCCGATGAACGGAAGCAACACGTTGTTACGCAACGGAACCATCTCTGCCTCGAGCGCGATCTGTGCCAGATGCTCGGGAGCGCGACTGCCCCCGGTGAGACCGCCGCTATAGGCGACGCACACCGAAGGCTTGTTGCGGAAGCCGAACGTGACGAACACCGAGTCGATCGCGTTCTTCAGGACTGCCGGGAGGCTGTGGTTGTACTCGGGTGTCAGGAATACGAACGCGTCGGCAGAGTCGATTCTCGTGTTCCACTCCTTCACGGTCGGAGATGAGAACGTCGGGTTGTGCATGTCACCAATGGTTGCGAAGGTCTCCTGGAACATTGGAAGTTCCCAGTCGCGCAGGTCGAGCACCTCGAGCTCGAAATCGTCACGTGTCTTGAGCGCACGGATGAGCCATGGCGCAACAAGATCAGCCGCACGGCCTTCCCGAGTGCTCCCGATGACGAGCTTGACCTGCAGCATGGCGACCGTTCCCTTCGTCGTGGTTCCGGCGTTGATGCCGGCGTCGTGCGGACCCGCACTACATGAGAGGACGAAACATCCTCGGGAAACGTGACGCTTGCGCTGAAGAAATCAGGCGGTCACATCGAGTTGGGTGTCGAGCAAAGCCAGCCTTCTCAGGTCTTTCAACACATGGATTTTGATGACTCGGGCCTGTCGAATCTCCAAGGAGATGACCCCAGCAAGTCGCCGCCCATCGAACGCGAGGAGGAGTGGTTCGCGTTGACTCGGCACCTCGACCAGGGTTGCACCCCCGAAATAGCGGAGGAAATTGACGGAGACATTCTTTGATCCACGATTGATCGATCCAGTCGCTGGATCCCCCGGACCAAGGTCGACGTCACCGGCCACCTCGGGGTCGAGCAATTCGAGGAGGTCGTGTACGTTCCCACCCGAGCATGCGTCAATGAAGGCCTGGGTGACCAGTTGGTTTTCCGGGTCGACTGCATCGGAGGGCGCGCGTCCCCCGTCTTCGAGCTTCAAGCGTGCCCGGCGGGCCAACTGACGACACGATGGAGCTGGCCGGCCCACAGTTTGAGCGATGGTTTCGAACGGCATCTGAAACACGTCGTGGAGGACAAAGACCACCCGTTCGGCCGGACTCAACCGCTGCAGCATCACGAGGAGGGCCAACCGAACCTCATCGTCCAGCGTGATGCGATCGAGGGGGTTGCCGGCGTCAGCCGACGAGAGGGGGTTGCTCATCGTCTCGAGGGTCGTGTTCTCGTACCCGAATTCCCGGCGGCGAGGTGCCGATCGGACCTTGTCGAAACATATGCGACTCGTCACCACTGTCAGCCAGCCGCGATCGTCCAGGATGCCCTCAACGTCGGCGGCGACGAGACGCGCAAACGCCTCCTGCACCGCATCTTCGGCCGCACCAAGATCGCCGAGGATCCCGAATGCCAGGTTCGTGAGGTGGGCGTGGTTCGAACTCCACGCCTCGGACACCCGCTCTTCTGCGTACGACATATGTCTCCTTCGCTTCCATGAGTAAGGACGACGCAGACCGCCCAATAGTGACGCTCCAGAGGGACGGCGTCACTTTTCCCTGGGCTGTTTCGTCCTAGGGGTCAAGACGACCATCCGTCGGCAGATCCCAGGAGACACGAGATGACAAGAATCCCCGTTCCGGCCCTTGACGAGATCCCGACAGCGTCAAAGGACCTGCTGGAGTGGATTATGCAGACGCCGCTGACCGGGAAGGTCCTGAACATGCAGGCGCAGTTGGCCGTTGCGCCCGCTACCCTGGCTGGCTACGTAGCCCTCCGCCGTACAACGGAGGAGCATGGCCCGCTGGATCCGAAGACACGGACGGCGGTGCTAGCCATGAGTGGAGCGGCGCTGGGCGTTCCCTACGTTGAGCGCCTGACGGCGCGGATCGCCTCGGCCACGGGTTGGCAGCCCGACGAGATCGTCCGCTTCACAGAAGGTCTCGGTTCGGGGGACGAGAAGCTCGATTCCTTGTTGGGTGTGGTGGACGATACCGGAAAGAACCTCGGTATGGTCGACGACGCCGCCTGGGAACGAGCGGCGCACAACGGGTGGACACCCGAGCAGCTCGTGGAGTCATTCGCGTACTTCTCGATCGCTGTGTACTCCGCCTATTTCACAAACTTCGCGGCCACCGAGTTGGACCTACCCTCCGTCCTCCCAACTGAGGCCTGAGGGGATCGCCGTGGATCTCGTTCAGAGTCGATTCGTTACCGATGATGTAGCTCAACTGGCGACGTTTTACGGACGGTTGATTGGAGCGGACGTCGTTTTGAACGACTACTACGTCGAGGTGCCGACGGGGGGGTTGTGCGTGGCCTTCTCCAAGTGTCGGTTCACTGAAATCGGGACCACTTGTGTGGCTACACCTGAGCTGGCACCTCGCTCGGGCGAGTCGATCCTCGATTTTCGAACTCACGACGTCGACCAGGAGTATGCCCGCATCGACCGAATCGGGGTCGAATGGGTTCTGCCCCCGACCACCCAACCATGGGGTGATCGGGCCATGACGTTCCGAGATCCCCAGGGCCATCTCGTCAACATCCTCTCGCGAGTTGGCCAATCGTCGGCTCGCAGATGAGAGTTGTGGCCATCGAGCCCTCGCCCGAGGCCTTCATCCGGCTGGTCCACGGGCGACTCGATCCCGCCCGCTCCTCGGCAGTCAGCGGTAGGCCGACTCTCCTCGACGAGCTGCGGACGGCCTTTCCCGGTTTCTGATTGACCGGCACGTGCGCCGCCATCAGCGACGGACTCCGAACCCTTCATACCAACGGGCAACTTCCGCCCGGCACCGATCCCGAGGATTTGGCCGTCATTCTCCTCGCAGTGCTCCAAGGAGGACTGCTCCCCGCCCAGGTGCAGCGGCTGGTCAGGCGCCCGTGCCCTATGCACCAGGAGCGCTGACCAGCGTTTCAATGGTGGCGTGGGGAACAGGTGAACTCACGACCATCGAGTTATGAGACCTACTTCAGCCGTCCGCTAGGCAATTCAGCGGTGGACCGAGTAGCGCTGATTGGTCCTTTAGCTGGGATGATTATCGAACAGGCACTGCGGGGAGCGCTTTGTCGGTTGACGCCCACAATCGGATCCGTGTGATTTTCGTGGGATCGGCTCTACTCCCCTGTGCTCAGCAAGAGACTTGAATCTGTCAGAAGGTAATCGAGGAAATCACGTCGCGCGGGCGCTTGCACCAAGCGAACCCATCGTCAGCACTGATCCCTTCGGTTTGGATCTTCTTCACTCATCGTCTCTGCGTCACTCAGCGACGCAGCCACACGCGGGAGCAACCGCATTCCAGCGGGGACGCTCACCTGCACCTTCCCCCATCCTCGGGCAGGATGAGCGGCGTGGACAAGCATTTGGCTCCGTCGCGAATCGTCAATGCCACGGCCCCGATCCGCATCTGTGACATCGGCGGGTGGACCGACACCTGGTTCGCCGAGCACGGCAAGGTGCTCAACATCGCTGTCCGTCCCGGTGTCGGGGTCCAGGTCAAAGTGCACACCACCGGTACGCCCCCGGGACGGGTCAGCCTCGACGTCAGGAACTACGGCGATCGCTACGCCTACCAGCTCGGCGCCGGCCCTGGGCATCACCCGCTGCTCGAGGCCGCCATCGAAGAGATCGGCCTGCCCGCCAACGTCTCAGTGGAGATATCCGTCGTTTCTGAGGTGCCTGCGGGCAGCTCGGCCGGCACTTCGGCCAGCACAACGATTGCACTGATCGGCGCCCTCGATGCGCTCACTCCTGGTCGCCTGACCCCTCCCCAACTCGCTTACGCGGCCCATCGAATCGAAACAGAGCGGTTGAAGGTCCAGTCGGGAATCCAAGACCAGCTCTGTATCGCATACGGAGGCATCAACTACATCGAGATCTCGCCCTATCCTGAGGCCTGGGTCCACCAGCTCTCGGTTCCTCACGCCACATGGCAGGAGCTCGAGCGGAGGATCGCCCTCGTATCATTGGGACGCACTCATGTGTCGTCGACCCTGCATGATCACGTTATTGGCCGCGTGGCTCACGAGGGCCCGGGATTTCCCCCGCTCGACGAGCTGCGCCGTGCCGCCGATGCGGCGCGAAATGCCCTCCTCAATGAGGACCTGAACGCATTCGGTCGGGCCATGATCGACAACACCGAAGCACAACGCAGTCTTCACCCCGGACTCGTCGGCGTGGAGGCTGAAACCGCCATCGACGTCGCCGCATCGTGTGGCGCGGCTGGCTGGAAAGTTAACGGAGCCGGCGGAAGTGGCGGGAGCCTGACCGTCCTTTGCGGGTCGGGTGCGGATGGGACACGAGACCTCGAACGTTCGCTCGCTCGTGCCAATCCTCGCTTCGACGTCATCCCGACCCAACTCAGCTCCGATGGCCTCCGTGTATGGGAGGGGCAGATATAGACCCAAATCTCTTGGAAGCTGTCCGAGTGGAGTTCACAAGTCGCCGCACGGGTCTCATCCGGCTATCTCGTTCTCGGTGTCTAGGGGTCGCCTCTTGCGTTCGACGTGGTCCTACGTCCGTCCCAGAGCCTCGGCGATCGACACCGCTACGCAATTCGCCTCAGAGACAAAGCCCACCACTCATCACCCGATCGTAGGTTCACGGTGTGCCAGATCGCTCTTCGACCACGGTTGGTGAACGTCGAAAAAAATGTCCACAGAAGTGTCCACACCCCAGGTCACAGTGTTGCGAGCTCGTGAACCATCGCAACTCCACCCGCAGGCGCCAGAGCAGTCAAGGTCGGCGAAGCCGAGGCGCTCGACGTGTCGGGCGCCGGACCTTGACGGCTCGGAGGTATGCCGATGGACACAATGGAATGGGCCGCCCCCCGGGGCCGGCCTGGGAGCGCCTTTCCTTCTCTTTGGCAGTTTTCCCGGTGGCACCTGGACAGCGCTGAGCGGGCTGGCAGGGGCTCGGCACTGCCAGTGCAAGTGTGTGGTGCGACATGAGGGCGCATCCAATGAGTGGCTACATCGATTGGAGGGCGTTCAACATGACGACGATGTAGCCCGGGTCAGTGCCCACGACCTGTCCCCTC
>Ga0182024_10003904_pt1 | contig 34917 bp, 36 predicted proteins | sample P32metaG_FD_120480 | JGI IMG/M metagenome (GOLD analysis project Ga0182024, IMG submission 120480) | Permafrost microbial communities from Stordalen Mire, Sweden - P3-2 metaG (Illumina Assembly) | ecosystem: Environmental > Terrestrial > Soil > Wetlands > Permafrost | place: Sweden: Stordalen...
GCTGCTTCAAGCCGCTAAGTTAATCGATTGCAGATTGCGGTAGCGGGTTTGTTGATTGTCCGGTTGTCTCTTTAGGGATGAGCAGCCGTGTCCTCATTGAGCACCGCGCCGCTTATGGGGCAGACAAGGATCGTGAAGCCTTTGTACCCCGCCGCAATCATTTTATTGGAAAGCTGCTTCCGTACGAGCGGCACATTGTGCACGCCGCAAACGGGCGGGTTTGAATCCTTCTTCTTGAAGCACTGTTCTGCCATATGCATGGAATATGTCGCATACCGATCATAGCAAAGCCTTTGTGCGCTGCATGATTCTGGTAGTGCATTTTGCATTTAAGTAGTGCTCTGGGACCCCGTTACTGTCGATCCGCGTCGAGCGATTTGAGCAAAACGATACAGATCTGCGGACCGAAAGAGGGTAAAAACCTTTGATGCCTGACTCAATTCAGATATTGACCACCGAACGCGATGGTGATGACGGCCTAATCGTGACGTTCTCAGACGGCACGACTGGCGCGTATGTGGTGGAGGAGCTACTACAACTAAGACCGTTTCGAGAACGGGAAAAAACCAAGGCCCATCGGAAAAGCGGAACGGTGATCAGCTAGCCGGAAATAGAAACCCCGCGCGCCCTGTCCTCAAAATCTGACCACTGTGCCTCTTTCAAAACTGTCGCTAGGGGGGGGTGCCGCACCGTTTTTCATCGACGCGCCTACGGGCTTCCTAGTGCGCCTGCGGGGTCTTCTGGACGAGAAAACCACGGCTACTCGATTCGCTCCGCTTCTCTTTAGGCGTGGGGTCCGCACTGGACACACTGCGCTCTGGTCTTAGGCGCAAAGTTGCCGTGTTCTCCTTCGCAAAACCCCCGCTTGCACGTCATGCAATAGCGCAACGTGAGTCTCAGACGCCGAAAGGCGTTTTCGCAGAGTCGGCACGGTACCGCAATTCCTGCATCGATCTTTTTCTTATCGTCGTTCTCTTTATCGAATGGTCCGTAGTCCGCGTTTTCCCACATTACTTATCCTCCGTTGGACCTCAGCCCAAACCGGGCTGCCGCCGCTGGACAATACTACTTCTCTTCAATCCTCACCGGCACTTTGCGGAATACCCGATTGAAAATCTCGTGAGCAAGGTCCACGGATTCGTCGATTGCGTTACCTATTAGGGATCACCCGGACGTTTACCTGCTTTTCCCGCGCCAATCGCAGACCGGCAATGATGCACGCGCCCAAGTAAACGAGCGTCCGATTCAGACGCGGCGTTAGAAGGAATCTCCGCCCGGATTACGTTTACAGATGCAAGGGTACTTCCTCAACCATCATGGGCGACGACTCTAAACTCTGGCGCGCACTCTTAATCCAAAATCTTGAGGCGATTGTGGCCGTGCAAGAGATCGAACTCGCCGGACTCAACTTCGCAATTGATTCACTGCTCGATTCGCCAGAAGAGAAGGCAGAGACCATCGCGCGCCGGGACGCCGCAATCGTTGAATGGGGAGAGACCATGACGGAACTGGAGGACGCGCGGGCCGGATTAGGTCGCGCGGTGCCCTAGAGGATATTGTGCCGATGTTATAAAGCATCTCCACAAGAGTTTGGGGAGGACCTAGTGTATTTCAACCAATTATTCAAGGTCAGCGCAATACAAATGCGCCAGCTTGATGTTTTCAACCTTCAAGTCGGATCAGACAGCAGAATGTTCGTTGACCCGAAGTTGCTCGAAAAAGGCACGGATGAGTTCGCGGGTGCGCGACAGGACCTTTTGAAGTATTTCTCATCAGTCATAGCATTGATAAAGGCGATAAATGCCGAGAGGGACACTGCTCGTTGCTCAAACGGGCGCGAAATTAGGTGAGGAACTTACAGCACATAGAACACAAAAGTGCGCTCCATCTGCGCTCTGTTTGTCTGATCCAGTCTGTTTTGCACGGTCTTAGGTGTCATCCGCTGACCTGCATTTTGTTGAAACTACGTTTAACCGTGGATTCGATTCCTACCGCGTCCACCACCAATCAACGATTTAGGTCGCGCCCCATGTCCCGGTGACAAGCGAATCTAGCCGGTCTTGGCGGCCCTTCACCCACTTCCTCCGACGGGCCGGGGGCAACGCGGATTTTCTTCGTCTGTGGTGCCCGCCGTAGCGTTTAGAAGACATTTCCTTCAGTTCTGTTTTGCACAGACGCGGAGCTGAAGCGGGGCTAGCGTCGAAGCATGAGTAAAATGCCGATGTTTTGCAAAACAGATGCAGGTCGGCCCGTGACTTTGCTTCCCCCATCGGGTTTACCTGCGACTTTGGCACCTGGGATTTATCTCGTCCAGAAATACCTACGGACGCAATAGGATGCCCGTGGACGAGCCGCTGAAAAGTCTGGCGACGCGCCTAGCGACTGTTTTGACCGGGTGTAGACGTGGGACCGTGGCAGGACTACGTTGGGGGCATGACTAAATCGCGGCTTGAGATTGCGTGCCCGTTTTGCAAAGCCGACGCGGGTCAGCCTTGCAAGAGCGTCCAAGGTCACACAATGAGCGGGTTCCACAACCAACGCACTTTTCGCGACGGCGTGAACCAACCAATCACAAAAGGGACCGCCCCGATTCCCAAGACAAGCCCTGCTGAATAGCTCTGCCTGGGTCGAAGTTCTCCGGTTGGACTCACAGGGCAACGCGGATTTTCTTCCTCTTTGGTTCGATAATCGAGCGTTGTCTGTTTCGTAATAGACTGAGACCGCACTGGAGGGCTTTACATATGGAGAATCTGCCCGTTGTTGCCGCAATTCTGACAGCCTCTTACCGCTTGAGTGGACCAGAAAAAGAACTCCAATTCCAAGACCCACGAGACAGCGTTATCGATGACTACAAGAAGTTTCTTGAGAAGCTTCGGGCAGTGCATCAGAATTTCGCTGGCGCGTCCGCGAATGGTTAGGCGGCTCCCCTAGCGACTGTTTTGTCCTCATCCTTGGGCGTCCCGAGTCCATGCACAAGCGCCGCAATCGCAGCATCCGAATCCCACGCGCGGTTTATGAGCGGGTCAATTTTGCAGAAGATTTGCAGAACCAAAACGGTCTTGGAGGCCATTTTGGCCTTTTGGGACAAGAATAAATGCTTTCGAATCTGTAAGACCTTTAGTTTCTAGGTGGCTAAATAAATTCAATCGATTTAGCAGCTTTTCCGCCCAAGAAGGACTGCAGCGATTCAACGGCTGTGGAATAACTGGCAGCTTTGGCATTCACTCCGATTTGAATGCGGGACCAGACGAGGGAAGTTGAGGAGAATTCGCTCAGTGTACGACGCCCACATCTCTTGCAGGCCAGTAGACAAACACGGCCTTGCCGTAAATCAGGTCTCGCTCGACTGGCCCGAACTCCCTGCTGTCGGAAGAGATGGATCGGTGATCACCCATCATGAAGTAAGTATCGTCGGGAACCACCATTTCCGCCATCGATCGGGAATCGCGGTAACGCTCGGGAACATAGTTCTCACCTAAGGGCACGCCGTTCACCCAAACGCTGCCGCGGTCTATCCAGATACGGTCGCCAGGCAAGCCAATCACGCGCTTGATGTAACTTTTTTCGGGATCGCGAGGGTAGTGGAACACAACTACATCTCCGCGCTGGATGGATTCGATATGATAGACAAATTTGTTGATGAACAGGCGATCGTGATCTTCGAGCCGGGGCAGCATGCTGGTTCCCTCTACCCGGACCGGTTGATAGAGAAACGTAATGATCAAAATGGAGATGCCGGCTGAAATAAGAAGGTCGCGAATCCATAGCCCGACGCCGCTTGATCTTGCCGTGGGCAGGAGGACGGCGTTCGTCGCCTGAAGGGTCTCCGGCACTTCGGTGTGGGAGGATTGCAGATCGAGTGTCTCTTCAGAAGGCAATTCCATCTTTATTAGTGTATCCGCGGTTGCTTTACTCTACTCGCAGCCGAGACCTCCAGGCGGGCAAAGAACGCGCGCGCGATTTGGCTTATCCACAGGTCTTGGCTGGTTTGCCGCGGGCACCAGATTCGGAGCGCTCCCTGGAGCACCCGCACCGGCGAGATTCTCTTCCTCAAGAAGCAATGGCCGCTGCAATACCATCTCCACCTGCGATCCACTTTCAATATTGACATCGGCGCCGCGTGTAAACAACGAGACGATGCCAACCGTCGCGAGACCCGCGCCAACCCCAGCGATTCCGCCGGCAATCGGGTGGCCTGAACCAAGACCACCGATGGAGCCGATCGTCCCGCCTGTAGGAATCGCAATTTCGGCTGTTTTGGCTGCATTCCGTCCCTTGTCGCTGTCCTGCTCGATGGTTCCTTCGCCGTTGTCCTTCACTTCCTGCTTTCGGGCGCCCGGCAAACTATTCACTACGCCTGGAATCTCAACCACCGTACCATTCGGGAAAATGATGGAGGTAAAGTGCATGTCAAGCTGAGCCTTCCCCTTCACGCGACCCGCGCGCTCCACGCGGTCGACGACACCCTGTACATACACACCGGCGGGAATCATTACGCGGTTTCCTACGACGACCGGGAAGGTTGAGGCAAGGTAAACGCCGTCGCCAACCCGAGCGCTTTTCGTATTGATGGCGCTTCGAAGCTGCAAGAGAACCTTGGTGCCGGCGGGGACCGTATAAATCTTCTTTTCCAGCGTCGAGCTTTGTGGTGCGGTTTCCGAAACATTCGGCGAATCCTTGTCGGGAGATGCGGGCGTATTTGCGGCTGACGGCGATTGCGCCTGGGTCGCGGGCGTCGTTTGTGACGCCTGCGCCTGCGCGGCAGCTGATCCTGAGACTTCGAACACGAGTCCCAGCAGAATTCCCATGGACATGACTTCGCGCAGAAACCGCATCTTGTCCCCCTTGTGTACCGTTTACTGAGATAGACGCACAGGTCGCATCCAAGGGTAGTCCACCGGAATGGTTCGCGACAAAATGCTTCGAATCGCCACAATTCGGTTAAGTTTGGAGTTACGATGCAAGACAAGATGAAGACCGAAGCAATCGTGGCTGACGCCTCTGCTGCACCTGTTGAACGTCAGTTTGCGCCTGTCTACAGGGTTTTGACGGACGCCATTGCGGCGCGAGCTTTTCCAGGGTGTGCTTTTGGAGTTCTTGCAGATGGCAAAGTCGTGCTTCAGGATGCTATTGGGCGATCAACCTACGACAGCGATTCGTTTGCCGTTACGGCGGAATCCATCTACGACGTTGCAAGCATCACGAAAGTCGTGGCTACGACTGCAGCGGCAATGCTGCTGGTTCAACGCGGAGTGCTTGACCTGGACACACCTCTTGGTGAGCTACTCCCTGGTTTCGTCGTGGGCCGTTCGTCCGGGGAACGCGCTCGCAGTGTCGCGATTCGGCATCTCTTAGGCCACAATTCGGGGCTGCCCGGGTATGTCGAGCTCTTTCGGACGGCAACAACTCCTGATGGTTTGTTGCGCGCCTCTCTGCAATTGCCAATTGAAACGGAGCCGGGAACAAGGACCGCGTATTCCGATCCGGGATTCATTCTGTTGGGCAAAGCGCTTGAAGTGCTGATGCGCGAATCGCTGGCGACGTGGACTGAGAGAGAGGTATTTGGGCCACTTCAACTCACTGCGACCGGTTTTAATCCTGCGCGCAGCGCGCGTCCTTTCATCCCGCCCACAGAGGAGGACGCCTCTCTGCGCTATCGCCGCATTCAAGGTGAAGTGCAGGACGAAAATGCATGGGCGTTGAAAGGCGTAGCTGGACACGCTGGAGTCTTCTCGAACGTGCCGGACCTGCTCCGCTTTGCTGGCGCCATCCTCGGCGGCAAATCCGATGAGAACGGAAGTGCGCCGAGCCAACCTTTGTTTTCCAAAGCAACTGTCAAACAGTTCGCCGTACGCCAGGGACCAGAGGGTAGTTCCCGCTCCTTGGGCTGGGATACGCCTTCTGAGAAGTCATCTGCTGGCCGCTACTTTTCTGCGAACTCGATCGGGCATCTGGGGTACACGGGTTGCTCCCTTTGGATCGATCTTGACGGCAAGATTGCCGTAATTCTGCTCACCAATCGTACTTGGCCCGATCGCAAGAGCCAGTTGATACGCGACGTGCGCCCTGCCTTTCACGACTCTGTGCGGGGTGCATTGAAATCGATTTACGAATAAAGGTTGTCCTCATTCTTGCCTGCTACAAGTCACTCATTTCGTTGTCTTTCCTGATTGGAACGCAGGTTCGACTTGCGGCTGACTCGAACTTAGAGCGTCACTAATTTGTGTTATGGACTTGCGCAAATTAGAGATACAATATGAGGTTGGGGACAGACTCGATGCTTATCAGCACGACGACGCAGGATGTAGCTGAAGCACATAAGAAAGAAGAGGCAAGGATCGACCCAGCCTCCTTACTTCAGCATTTGATCACCGAGGGCCAGAACGAGGCATCTCAAGGGTTTGACACCAAATCTGCAGTTGAAATCGCTCGTATCATCAACCATGAAGATGCGAAGGTCGCGGCGGCAGTAAAAAAGGCGATTCCCGAAATCGCCCAGGTCATCGACCAAGTGGCACGAAGTTTGCGCGACGGCGGCCGGTTGATCTACGTCGGTGCAGGGTCCAGTGGTCGCATCGCTGCACTCGACTCATCGGAATGTCCGCCCACCTACTCCACAGCGCCCGGGCAAGTTCAATACATCATGGCGGGGGGACCTAAGGCATTGGCCTCGGCCGTCGAAGTGAACGAGGACTCAGAAGAGCTTGGACAGCGCGATATCGCCCGCCGCCGCCCGACCCGCAAAGACGTAGTGGTCGGGCTTTCTGCTTCAGGACGGACTCCCTACGTAGTCGCCGCTGTGGCTTACGCCCGCGCTCGCGGCGCTCATACAGCTGCTGTCACTTGTAACCATGGCACGCCTTTGGAAGCTGCCGCAGATCTCGCCATCGTTGCTGAGGTTGGCCCGGAAGTGGTTTCCGGCTCGACGCGCATGAAGGCCGGTACTGCTCAAAAAATGGTGCTGAACATGATCACGACCGGCGCCATGACCCGTTTGGGCTATGTGTACGAAAATCTGATGGTCAACGTGCACATGCAGAATTCCAAGCTTGTCGAGCGAGGCATTCGCATCCTGATGTGCGCATGCGGCATCGATCGACCGACGGCTGTGGAGACGATCAAAAGCGCGGGCCGCAGTGTTCCTGTAGCGCTTGTGATGCTGAAAGCCAAAGTCGATAAGCCGGAAGCTGTTCGCCGGCTGGCCAAGTCTGATGGGAATGTGCGTTTGGCCATTGAGGACAACGTTCTCGAACTGTAAACGACAAGAAGTCTGATTGCAGTTGGCTCCCGATATTCCGCATCCCCTCTGTGTCGACGTTGCGTGTGCTCCTGGTCTTAAACTGAAAAGACCAGGAGTTTTTGTTTTTATGGACAGGTTTGTGATTCGCGGTGGAAATCCGCTTGTTGGTACTGTGCGCATGTCCGGAGCCAAAAACTCTGCCCTGCCCTGCATGGCTGCCGCGATCCTGACAGAAGACAAAGTCACTCTCGAGAATATTCCCCAGGTGCGCGACATTCAAACCGAGCGACGCCTGCTTTCGTCCATGGGAGCGGATGTAGAACTCGGCTCAGGGGAGAATCAGCACCGGACGACGATCAGTTGCCGCAACCTGTCGGACCCGGTAGCAAAGTACGAAATTGTAAAGACAATGCGCGCCAGTTCCCTTGTCCTGGGGCCGCTTGTTGCGCGTGCCGGTATGGCGCGTGTGGCCGTGCCCGGCGGGTGCGCTATTGGCGGTCGACCGATCGATTTGCACATCAAAGGCCTCGAAAAGATGGGCGCGACAATCGTTCAAGAGCATGGATATCTCGAGGCCAGAGCCAAACACCTGAAGGGCGCACACCTGGTGTTTGACAAGATTACGGTGACTGGCACGGAAGATCTTCTTATGGCTGCGGTGCTCGCCGACGGTGAGACGGTGATGGAGAACTGTGCGCGCGAGCCTGAAGTAACCGATCTGGCGGCGTTGCTTTTAGCCATGGGCGCGAAGATTGAAGGTGCCGGAACCTCTACCATTCATGTGCAAGGTGTTACCAATCTGCACGGAGCGATCTATCGCATCAATCCTGACCGCATTGAAGCCGGAACATTTCTTGTAGCTGGCGTCATCACTGGGGGCGATGTGACCGTTGCAGATTGCAATCCCGAGCATCTGCGAGCGGTGATCGCCAAGCTGGAGGAGGCGGGTGCCAAGATCGAGGTGGTTGGTGCAGATACAGTTCGTGCCCGCTCTGACGGGCGTCTCAAGGCTGCGGATGTTTCAACGGAAGAGTATCCGGGGTTTCCAACCGACATGCAGGCACAATACATGGCGCTGACAACGCAGGCCGATGGCGTGAGCCTCGTGAAGGAAAACATCTTCGAGAATCGGTTTATGCATGTGCAGGAGCTGGTCCGGATGGGGGCGAATATCAAAGTGGATGGCCGTACTGCAACGGTGCGCGGTCCCGCAAAGCTCAGCTCCGCGGCGGTGATGTGCTCGGATCTGCGTGCTTCAGCATCGCTGGTGTTGGCTGCACTCGTGGCAGATGGCGAATCGATTCTGGACCGCGTCTACCACATGGACCGCGGTTATGAGCGGATTGAGGAAAAGCTTCAGGGCTTGGGCGCGCAGATTCAGCGCATGGGAAATGTCTTCCCCGCCAAGGAAGCTGAGGCGTTTGCCGACTGAATCGCTGTTGTGAGATGTCAACGCCAGCTTGCTGCCAGATGCCAGCGGAGCCCGTAATCGGCTGTTTTTCTGAGCACCCGTTCGTACTCTCTGAGCTCCGACAAAACTATTAAAGTTTCCGAGCCGATCGCGCCGGGACTTCCTGTCAGAAAAGCGATAAGTGCGCGGACGGTCGCTAAACCGTCGGCAGGTGAGTACCACTGCGGCTGCGGAAGGTTCTGGGCCCATTCGGGTTTGCCGGTTCCCTGCTCCAGCAGGAGCGCCATGGAGTTTCGGTCAGCGGAGAAAAAGTCGAGGAGCGGAGTGATGCGTAACGTCGCGGCCAACCGGTCCAAAGCCTCCTCATTGCGGGCTAATGAGCGGCCATTCACGAAGATGTCAAACCCCGGGTCTTCTCCTTCCACGACGATGTAGAGGCTGGCAGCCATCAAGGCGAGTTTAATCTGGGAGTTAGCCGGCATTACGCAAATTCGGAAACGGTCATCCAATCAATTACCGCCAATTCCTGGCTTCGGGATTCCACAGTTACACAAGTTTGTCAAACCTGAGCGTTGGCACAAAAGGGCTATACCGAAGGCCCCCCCCAGCAACCTTAAACTGATCAGAGCCACCTGGAGCAGTCCCCCATTTCACGTGCCCGCTGTCGTTTCGAGCAAAGTTGCTTTGTCTTCCGCCCACCCGACGCGACATCTCACTGGGGACCAATGTGCGAAGAAGCCAATAAGCGGCAGTGCCTTCTGCGCGCATCAATTACGGAACCGCTGCAGGCAGCCGTGGGGTGAACGTGTTGGATTGGACCAAACTACCGGATCTAGCCGCAGTCGCGCTCCTAACTTGCGCCTTCGCCTCTGTCGCTCGCCGCGGCCAAACTCCGATTTCCAGATTATGGCTTACTGCCTGGTTGCTGATCGCGACGCATTTTGCCGCATTCATGTTCCTGGCCGCTCCGGGCATTTTCGGCATTCTAGCAGGAGATGTTGGATTGGCGTCACTCACTGCGGCCGGCGTTCTTTTCGCGTATGCGGCAATTCCCTATCGCGAGGAACCGTCCAGCAAATGGATGCTTGCATCACTCCTGGCAACGAATACACTATACATTTGCCTCAGCAACGTAAGCCCAGCCGCTGATTGGGCCCTGACGCCAGCTTCGATGCTGTTCGGAGGCGTACCTCTTGTCGTGGCTTTGCTGTCGGCTCGCAGATTTCAACACTTTCTGCGATGGATGATCGTAATCCTCTACTGTTCACTCTCAGTTTTCCTATTGCTCGTGCAGCATCGGCCGGGTAATGGCGGCGATCTCGCATTGAATGGCGTCCTTTTCACTGTTTACTTTGTCTGTTGTATCCATTTTTGGTTCACCTATCATCGGGCGAGCACGGGGGCTTTCATTACCATCGCGGGATTCCTCACATGGGCTTTTGTATTTGTTGTCGGCCCGTCTATGCAGACTTTTTATCCTACAGTCCACATTGAGAGCGAAGTTTGGAATCTGCCCAAATATGTTGTCGCAGTCGGCATGATCCTTTTGTTGCTTGAGGATCAGCTCGAACACAACAAGTACCTTGCCTTGCACGACGAGCTAACAGGACTCCCGAATCGCCGACTCTTCCAGGATCGACTGACGATCGCATTGGAGCGTGCGCGGCGGTCTAGCTCGAAGGCGGCATTGCTTGTGATCGATTTGGATCACTTCAAACAGGTAAATGACACTCTGGGGCATCACGCCGGCGATTTGTTGCTGCAACAAGTCGGCGCGCTTTTCCTTGGACGAGTTCGAAACTGCGACACGGTTGCGCGCACGGGCGGCGACGAGTTTTCAGTCATTTTGGAAGAGACGGCCAGCGCCGATAGCGCTCATCAGGTGGCTCAGGCCCTTTTGCAGAATCTGAACCAGCCTCTCACCGTGGAGGGAAGGATAATCCGCGTTGGCGCCAGTATCGGCATTGCCGTCTATCCGGATGACGCTGCTGAAATGGAGTCGCTCTGCATTGCAGCTGACCTTCGCATGTACGATGAGAAGAACTTTGCCCGGGGTAGGAGTGAGCAACTCGCGCCTGGCAAGATTCCTCCGCAGCCGGTTGTCAGCGAAGCGGTGCAGCCAGATCTTCGCATGGCGCCTGAGCGCTATCGCGCTTGATTCGAATAGCTATTTCTTTAGGGACCGCAGATCCGGCGGACGAAAACTGTCTCAACGATCGACGTGGCACCGTTCATAACAAAAAGGCCCAAGCGGAATCGCCTGGGCCTTCTTGGTGTCATCGTGCTGAAAGCCTTTAATTCTGTCCGCCACCTGGACCGCGACCACCGCGACGCCGACGCCGACGGCCTTTGTTTGCGCCGGCTGGTGGACGAGCACCGCCGGTCGGCGGTGCACCCACGGGCACTGGCGCGCCTTCTACGCGGTTAAAGTTTGGTTCGTTCTCCTCGTCGATCTCTTCGCTTTCATCCTCATCGAAGTCGTCTCCTCCCTCGATAAGGATCGTGCTCTGGTTGGACTGCGGCTGGCGCTCGTCGAACTCATTGCGCGGTCGTGCCGGGGGCGTTACGGCAGGCGAATCCGAAGTGGCTTCTTCGGTCTCCGCAGTGGGAGCACTTTGTGACAACTTTGCGCGCTGTTCCTTGATCAACGCCTTGCGGCTGAGCTTGATTCGATTGCCTTCGATGGCCAGAACTTTGACCATCACTTGATCGCCTTCACGAAGCTCGTCCTTGACCTCCTTCACCCGGTGCTCTGCGATTTCCGAGATGTGGAGCAGGCCATCCGTGCCCGGAAAGAGTTCGACAAACGCGCCAAACTCCGCCAGCCGGACTACTTTGCCCAAATACGTTTTGCCGATCTCAGGAACGGCTGTGATGTCATTGATCATGGCGAGCGCCTTTTTCAGGCCATCCGCGTCGCTCGAGGCAACGCTCACCCTGCCTGTGTCGTCCACATCGATTTTGGCGCCGGTCTGTTCGACGATTCCACGAATGGTGGCGCCGCCCTTGCCAATGAGATCGCGGATCTTGTCGGTGGGAATCATGACCGTCTCGATCCGGGGAGCATACTGCGAGCGTTCCTGATGCGGTCCGTCGAGAGCCTCGTCCATCTTGTCGAGAAGGAAGAGCCGTCCACGGCGCGCCTGCTCCATGGCCTGTTCAAGAATCTGGCGAGTTAATCCGCCGATCTTGATGTCCATTTGCAGAGCTGTAATTCCCTTCCGAGTTCCGGCGACCTTAAAGTCCATGTCACCGTAGTGATCCTCCGCTCCGGCAATGTCTGTGAGAATGGCGTAGTCGTCGCCCTCCTTCACCAGTCCCATTGCGACACCGGCCACTGCTCCCTTGAGGGGAATGCCTGCATCGAAGAGCGCCAGACTTGCGCCGCAGACGGAAGCCATCGACGAAGAGCCGTTCGATTCCAGAATGTCCGAAACGACGCGAATCGAATAAGGCGATTCATCAACGCCCGGCAGCACCGCCGAAATCGCGCGTTCCGCCAATGCGCCGTGCCCGATCTCGCGTCGGCCTACACCTGACATGCGGCCAGTTTCACCGACACTGAATGGCGGGAAATTATAGTGCAGCATAAAATTCTTGCGCTGCTCGCCTTCGTAGCTCTCCAATCGCTGGCCGTCGTCGTTTGTTCCCAGCGTGGCTGTAACGAGGGCCTGTGTTTCTCCACGCGTGAAAAGCGCGGAACCGTGGGTGCGAGGCAGAACTCGCGTCTCGATGGAGATGGCGCGGATTTCGTCGAAGGCTCGGCGATCCGGGCGAATGCGGTCTTTCGTCACCTGCTCACGGAACAGCCGCTCGACCAGATGCTCATAGTAAGTCGCGAGCTTCTTCTTCGCGGTTGGATCGTCTGCAGGAAGTCCGGTAGCGAGCTCGTCCTTGATCTTCTTGATCAGCGCATAGCTCTCAGTTTTGCCATGCTTCTTCGTGTCTTGGGCGTCCTTCAGACGATCGCCTACTTTGGCTTTGAGTTCCGCGTAATAAGCCTCGTCGAACTCCGGCGCAGTGAAAGCCCGCTTCGGTTTCCCAGCTTTTGCAACCAGTTCTTCAATAGCAGCAACAATCTTCTTAATCTCGACGTGAGCGAATTCGATGGCCGCCAATACTACATCTTCTGTTTCTTCCTTGGCACCCGACTCGATCATCACGATGCCGTCCTTGTGGCCTACGACCATGATGTTCACTGTGGTGGAGGCGCGCTCGGCGTAAGTTGGATTGATGACGAACTCTCCGTCGATCCGACCCACTCTCACTGCGCCGACGGTTGAACTGAACGGGATGTCCGAAAGGGCCAGGGCTGCCGATGCTGCGTTAATCGCAACCACATCGGGGTCATTCTCTTTGTCGGCGGAGAAGACGAGCGCGATTACTTGCGTCTCATTGCGAAAACCATCGGGGAACAAAGGCCGGATGGGCCGGTCAATTTGCCGCGCAGTGAGAATCTCTTTCTCGCTGGGTCGGCCTTCGCGCTTAATAAATCCGCCGGGAATGCGTCCGCCAGCGTAGGTGTACTCGCGATAATCCACGGTCAGGGGGAAGAAATCGATGCCTTCCCTTGGGTCCGGAGAGGCCACTGCAGTGGCCAAAACGACGGTTTCGCCGGTGGTCACCAAAGCGGCGCCGGATGCTTGCTTTGCGATGCGGCCAGTCTCAAATACCAGCCGCTTGCCGCCTGCAAGCTCGACAGCTACTTCATGCTTCGTAGACATAGAGTCCTCGTTTCGTATTTTCACTTGGGAAACTTGTAGGGGGAGTTTCAAGCAGAGCGCAAGCCAATGACCGCGACTGGTATTGCCGCGGAGTGTGTGCGCGTTTTGAATTCCCGTGACGGCACTTGGCGTCCCTCTGTGCGCCCCGACACTGCGCATGGAGGCTGCACTGCCGTTGCGGCAGATTGGATTCGTCAGGTACACCGTGGCCCCAGGTCTTGTACAGCATGGGGGCCGTGACCAGGCTTCGGTCTGGGCGCTTCCGGGTCAAAGTTTGCTTTCTTGTTACTTCCGGAGTCCGAGCTTGCCGATGACGTCGCGATAGCGGTCTGAATCGTGCGTCTTCAGGTAGTCCAGCAGACGGCGTCTCTTGCTAACCAGCATGAGCAGACCACGACGGGAAGCATGGTCCTTTTTGTGCGTCTTAAAGTGCTCGGTCAGCTCGCCGATCCGCTCACTCAGAATCGCGATCTGGACTTCCGGCGAACCGGTGTCCGTCTCGTGGGTGCGGAAGCGTTCAATCAGGGTAGTTTTCTTTGCAGTCGCCAGCACGGCGTTTGTTACTCCTCTTGCGTTCTCAGTCCACTCTCAAGTGTCTAATGTGAGATTACCATGAACGGGCTTTCAACGCTATTCAGGGTGCCCTTGGCTGGATGCGCCAAATCAATGATCGCGCGGATGTTGCTTTCAATGTTCCTGCTGAAACCAGTAGTTGGCCCTGGCTACGATGCGCGCTCCATAATCCTGTGTCGTTTTTACGCGGATGGTATGCAATCCGGGAGTCGGGTTCGTGGGGCTGAAGGTAATCAGATATCGATTGCGGACGTGTTTGGCCGCATCGACCACGCGCTGCTCGAACCTCTTGTCGCCAGTGAACGTTGTGTATTCCCCGCCGCTCTCCTGCGCGATTTCCTTCGCGACGTTCTTCTTGAGGGACTTTACGAGCATTTCAACGGCGGCGAGAGGATTCTCGCCATGAATGTAACGGTCGTCGCCGGAGTCCTTCACATCGTGCAGAAACTCCGCTCGCGAGGGCGAAAATGAGACGCTCAGGACCAATACATCCGATCGCCCGATCTTCTGGATTAATTGCACCGGCTTGGTGTGCTTGCTGCCGTGATCGCGCTCTTCGCTGATCATAAGGAGAACCCGCCGATATTCCTTTGGTTGCGTTTCAAGCAAATCGACCGCCGACCTGATTGTGTCCAGAATCGCCGCCCCTCCGTCGCCAGGCTGAAGATGCTCCAACGCATCATTCATGTCCTCGCTGGAATGCATGTAGTCGAGCAGAAGGTGCGGCTTCGAGTCGAATCCCATGAGAGCAGCCCGACTGCGCTGGTCCGAAAGAAAGAGATCGAGCAGAGGCCCAAGCTTGGCTACCTTGCCAAATTCCAAAGCGCTCACGCCGCCCTGCTCCACCGCAACCACCAGCGCTACCGGTGTTGTATCCATATCTTCCTGCACATGAATCTTTTGCGGAACCCCATTGTCTTCGAGGACAAAGTCGGATTGCTTGAGCCCGTAAAGGATGCCGCCACCCTTCTTCTCAACGAGTGTAGGAACGAGCACCTCATTGGTGGTCACGCGAAGTGTGGCAGGGGCTTCTCCCGAACCAGGCAACGACTTGGGAGGTTCGGGCGGCGGCAGTTGTTGCGCTGGGGCGAGTTGGAAAACAGCGAGTAAGAAGAGGAGAGCCTCAAAAAAGCGAAGGAAATTAGAATCGGTGCTACGGATCGCATTGGTTTGAATCAACAGTTCCGAGCAACCGTGGCCGACAAGAGCGCGCTCTTCATCCACGCTTGCCGGCCTCCTTTTCGAGCCGTGAGGTCCATGCTAAGAAACTCAGCAACTCCCAGCGTGAACTCCAGACGAAACTCAAAACGTCCTTCGCCTTGAGTGTCTCGGCGCTCTTGCCGGTATACGTTTCGACCCGCCAGCGAAGAAACGCGCTTCGCCACGGCGCGAAACGATGCCCACGTGTTGCATTCCAAATGAATCGAAGGGGCGCGAGCATACTGTTTCCTCTGACCTTGAGTATAGATTGAGCGCTGTTTCCCTGAATCGATCCGATCTGACTTCACGCAAGCTTTTGGAACAGACTTCCTGATCCTAGCTGCGAGATCACATCTTCGAGCGCCGTCTGTTGGGTCTCCGCGAGCGAGAGCTGCGTCGAAACCTGAGCAACATCGGCCTGCATCAGGTTGGTTTGAGTGCTGAAGAGCTGCATCTGCGTACTCGCCACCGCGTTCGAGGCGGCACTTAACTGCGTGATGGAGTTATCGATCGTGACTCGCTGCTGGGAAACATAGTTGAGAGCTGTATTCAACGACGCGGTGTCGGCTACGGCCTGCGCTGTGTCTACGGTGCCATTGGAATAGTCGGCAACTAGGCTATTCAATGCCGCAAATACACTATTGGTTCCGCTGCCCTGAAAGAAAACCTCGAATTCGCTCCAGGCCAATTGCACGTCGCCTGCCGCCAATGGAAGGGCGTCACCATGCCCCCATTGGGTCTCGATTACTTTTCCTTTTTCGATTGAAAGGAGGGTGCGGACTCGGAAATCGTGCACGGGAACTGCTACCTCAAGTTCGACAGGCAGCCGGGCGACGAGTGGGCTCATTGTCGGCGATTCCTTCACCATTGGGGCCGAATTGGACGCGAGCGTTTCTATGTCCGAGGCTGGCAACGATTCCGAACCTCGAAGAAGCTCGTTTGCTGGCACCGATAGAGGGGATTGAGTTGCCATACTTCGGGATTGCTGCAGAAGAGCGGCCAGAGTGGTGATCAATACATTGGAAAAGGCTCATAAATGAACATTGCAGTGGCCTATTCTCTCCGGCTCGATTACGGTGGCGCGTCATCACTGCTACACTTAGGAGGGATTGACAGATAAGATTCAGCGAGTCCTGTTGTCTTTCGAGGACCCTAGGGCGAGGTCGGTCAAATGACAGAAATGAATGGGAATAAGAGTCTTGGAAGCACAGGCTTGCGCCTGAAAATCGGGCTGGCTGAGATGCTGAAGGGCGGCGTCATCATGGATGTGATGAACGTGGAGCAGGCCCGCATCGCTGAAGAAGCCGGCGCGGTCTCCGTCATGGCGCTCGAGCGCGTTCCCGCTATGATTCGCGCCGAAGGCGGCGTCGCCCGCATGGCCAATCCCAAGCTCATTAAGCAGATCATCGAAACCGTTTCGATTCCCGTCATGGCCAAGGCACGCATTGGCCATTTTGCCGAAGCGCAGATTCTGCAGGAACTGGGAGTGGACTTCATCGATGAGAGCGAAGTCCTGACGCCTGCGGACGGGGCACACCACATCGACAAGCATGTCTTTACAACGCCTTTTGTGTGCGGAGCGCGCAATCTAGGTGAAGCTTTGCGCCGCATTGCCGAAGGTGCAGCTATGATTCGCACCAAGGGTGAAGCCGGTACCGGAGACGTCGTCCACGCGGTACAACACATGCGGCAAATTGTGAAGGAGATGAAGGCTCTTACGGTCCTTTCGGAACAAGAACTTTACGCGGCTGCCAAGGAACTGCAAGCACCCTATGAGCTGGTGCGGATGGTCGCTCAGATCGGCAAATTGCCGGTCCCCAACTTCTCAGCGGGAGGAATTGCAACTCCTGCCGACGCAGCTCTGATGATGCAACTGGGGGCTGAGGCGATATTCGTAGGATCGGGAATCTTCATGAAGGAGCGGGCTACCGCTCTCGACGTCGAGCATGATTCCAAGGAGCGCGAAGAGGCCGTTTCTCGCGCCAAGGCAATCGTCATCGCGACAACCCACTATAACGATCCTAAGACCCTGGCCGCAGCGAGCGAACAGGTGACGGGCACAATGAAGGGGCTCGCTGCTGCTGCAATTGAAGAGTCCCAGCTGCTGCAGACTCGCGGCTGGTAGCAATTGCCCCTTCGGTTAGATCTTCGGGCTAGACATCCTCTAGCCCTCCGAATCAGTCCGATCGATTGAGGTACGGAAGTGATCGACCTCAATCTCCGAATCGCGGATTCCAAAACAGGAGCAGCAGCATTTGAGTGACATCGCGCGCCCACTCATCGGCATTTTGGCTATTCAAGGTGATTATGCCGCTCATGCGGAAGCTCTTGCCGATGTTGGTGCAAACCCGATCGAAGTGCGCAAACCAGAAGAGCTGGCTCGTATCGACGGGCTCGTGTTGCCCGGTGGGGAGTCAACGACGATGCTCAAGTTTCTTGAGAAGCATCAGTTTTTCGATGGCCTGAAAGAGTTTTGCAATGCGCATCCGGTATTCGGAACCTGCGCGGGGACAATCCTCCTTGCACGCGAAGTTCGCCATCCGGCTCAGCGCAGCCTGGGAGTTCTCGATGCCGTTGTCGAGCGCAATGCCTATGGCCGTCAGATCAATTCCACCATCTTGCATGCCGAAACTTCCCTTTCCGGTGGCCCTCTTGAGATGGTCTTCATTCGTGCTCCCCGCATTGCAGAAGTCGGTCCAGGCGTCGAGGTGCTGGCGCGACGAGAGGGCTCTGCCACTCTGGTGAAGCAGGGAGATATCCTGGCAGCCACTTTTCATCCCGAGCTCTCCGCGGACCGGCGCGTGCATAAGGCATTCGTGAAGGCTGTGATCGAAGCGATTCGAAAATAAAAGACTTCTACTCTCTAGAAAAGAGCGATTCCGCATAAGGAAACCAACCGTTTCTTTTGAAATGCGTCCAAGCCAAAGTGAGAGTATGCTCATTTTCACAGAGGACTGCGCATGCCCGCGACCTTTACGCACTCCCCAGCGGAAACGGAACGGAAAGAACCAGGAATCGGCGGTAAACCGCCTGTCGATCGGCGCCCAACCGGCGGCGGAGGCGGCGGTGGTGATGACGACTGGCGCCATGAGCGCAGAGGTCCGCGCGAGCTGCTTCATCGCATTCGGTTCTTCGTGTTCTTCGGCCTTGCAGGCGACATGATGTTTTTTGCCATGCTTGTGGTGCTTTTTTTCGCGCGGCAGGCGGGGACACACCTGGATCCTCGTTCGCACGAACAGATCGGGGATTGGCATCCCATTCTTCTGCCGCCCATCATCTTTTTGAATACCGCCGTTCTCCTTCTGAGCAGCCTGACGATGGAGTTCGCGCGCCACAACATCTTCCGAGAATTCGATGTGCTCGAGGAATGGCTTGGACTCGGGCGGCCAGCGCTGCATCGCACGCTGCCATGGGTGGGCGGAACGCTTGCGCTGGGCGGACTTTTCCTAGCAGGGCAATGGACGGCGTGGCGTCAGCTGACGGCGCAGGGATTTGCTTTCGACCGCTGGTCGACGCCTGCCAGCTACTTCTTCTACATCATTACCGGACTGCATGCCGCGCACCTCCTCGTGGGGCTCGCTGCCCTACTCGTATGTCTCTGCGCAATGAGCCTCTTCAAGCGGGTGGAGCTGCGTCAGATCGCGATAGACGCCACATCATGGTACTGGCACACGATGGGATTGGCGTGGATAGTTCTTCTAGTTGTGCTGGCGATCGGGCAATAGGAACAACGTCGCAACACTTCCTCTCTCTTCAGGAAACGGCTCGCGGATTGGGATTGGCCGTTCAGGATTGCTTCGCGTTGCGGTTAGACTCTGTTGCGAATCCGCGAAATTGTTCCACGTGGAACAATTGTGTTCTGCGACACATGTGTAGGCGGAGATTTGCGAAGAATTGCGGTGACTCAGATACCGGAAAGTTGCACCATTTCGGGGGCATGGGGGTACGAGGGGGGGTACCCTCTCCGGCCGTCTCCGTTGCAGGAGAATCGCTGCGGCCCGTTCAATGGAATCGGCAAGGGAAATGAAGCTCGCACTTCGCGCGACAGATACAGTATTGAAGAACCTGGCTTAATGTTCTGCAAAGAAGGGACGGCTACTCGCCTGCCCGACGGCATGGTCAGTGCGTTTTGTGTCGACTGCTCCCTCGCTCCTGCCTCTGATGAAGGATGACGTGGTCGCGCACTTGGGCGGTGCCCAAGTGCATGGGACGCGGTTTTCGGGTGGAGACCGGTTGCCTTGACGGGAGGAGGGCGAAAACCTAATCTCAAATCAGCAGTTCTTCGCGCCACGGTGTGGTCGCGGGCGCACCTCCACGTTAGCTCTCGCAACGACTTTCAGGTAAGGTTGAGATGATTCCCTACCATTGGCAGTACCTTCCATTGTTAATGCAGATCATCGTCGCCTTTGGGCTTGCGGCCATGATGGTATTTGCATCCCGCTACATCGGACGTCATCGCAACACTAAGGCCAAGCTGGGCGCCTATGAATGCGGCATTGAGCCGGTGGGCGACGCGCGGGGACGTTTCAGCGTGCGGTTTTACATGGTGGGGATGCTGTTCATCCTTTTCGACGTGGAAGCGGTATTCATGATGCCCTGGGCGGTCATCTACCGTCAGCTTCCTCAGATCACCGGAAACAGACTTTTCGGTTTTTGGGAGATGGTCGTTTATCTGGGATTCGTTGCTGTCGGCCTCTACTACATCGTGCGCAAAGGCATCCTGAATTGGAGCCTGGACAAGGCGGATCTCTAATTATGGCTGAGGTTCTCAAAAAGACCTTGGCCAACCGCGCCGAAGTCCTCGAAGGTCTCCTGGAGCATCCCGCGATCAAAGCCGTGCTGGCCTGGAATGGTGACGCTTTACTGGATGCCCGGTTTGACCGAGAAGAACTGACGCTGATAGTTGCACCGAACGATATTTGCGCGGCGCTCGGCACGCTTCGGAGCGCAGGCTACAACGCTTTCGAGGACATGACTGCGGTGGACTGGTATCCTTCGGAGCCGCGTTTCCAACTGAGCTATCACATCCTGTCGCACGCCTATAAGGAGCGGATTCGTTTGCGCGCCATGGTGAGCGGTGACGATCCGGCGGTGGATTCGATCACCTCGATCTGGCCGGGGGCGAATTACTACGAACGCGAGGTCTTCGATTTGTTCGGCGTGCGGTTTGAAGGACATCCGAATCTTCGGCGCATTCTGATGCCGGAGGAGTGGGTCGGTCATCCATTGCGTAAGGACTACCCGGTGGAGGGATACCGCTGATGGCCGATTTCGACGTGGGGACGCCGATCCTGGAAGCTCCGATTGCCGAAGGCGCGAAAGATCAGCACATGGTCCTGAACATGGGACCGCAGCATCCGTCGACACACGGGGTGTTGCGGCTGGTATTGGAGGTGGACGGCGAGATTATTGTGCGTCTCTATCCCGAGATCGGATACCTGCACACCGGGATTGAAAAAACCTGCGAAGCAAAATTCTACCAACAGGTAGTTCCGATGACCGATCGAGTGGACTACCTCGGTCCGATGGCCAACAATCTCTGCTATTGCCTTGCAGTCGAGAAGCTGCTGCAGCTTGAAATTCCGGAGCGTGCGCAGTGGCTGCGGGTGCTGTTCACGGAGCTGACGCGGCTGAATTCGCACCTGATCTGGCTGGGCACGCATGCGATGGATATTGGCGCGCTGACCGTGTTCCTTTACACATTCAGGGAACGCGAAGAGATTCTGCGCATCTTTGAAGAAGTATCCGGGCAGCGGATGATGACCAGTTATTTCCGCATTGGCGGGCTCGCCATGGAGCCGCCGCTGGGGCTGTTGGATCGCGTGCAGGCATTTATCAAGACGCTTCCGGAAAAGATAGATGAATATTCGAACCTGTTGACGGGGAATCCGATTTTTCGCAATAGGCTGATCGGCGTTGGCATGTTCACGGCTGATGACGCGATTGCATTGGCGGTGACGGGGCCGACGATGCGTGCCTCTGGTATCGATTTCGATTTGCGGCGCGATATGCCGTATTCGAGCTATGAGAAGTTCCAGTTTGAGGTGCCGGTTTCGACGGGATGCGATTGCTGGGCGCGGTATGAAGTGCGGCTGCTGGAGATGCGCGAGAGCGTGAAGATTGTGCAGCAGGCACTGGATGGGATGCCGGAAGGACCGGTGAAGGCAGACGCGCCAAAGATTGTGCTGCCGGATCGCGAGAAGATGAAAACGCAGATGGAGGCGCTGATCCATCACTTCAAGATTGTGACGGAGGGCTTCAACGTTCCTGCGGGCGAGGTGTACCAGGGGATTGAGTCGGGCCACGGACAGATGGGCTACTATGTGGTGTCCGATGGGACGGCGAAACCGTATCGGGTGCACATGCGATATCCGGGATTTGCGAGTTTGCAGGCGCTGGAGACGATGTGCAAGGGGCGGATGCTGGCGGATGTGGTGGCGGTGATTGGGTCGATCGATATTGTGCTTGGGGAGATTGACCGGTAGGAATTTCTTGGACGGAAAGTAAATGGGCAGTGCGATCGAATTGATGGCCCAGGGACGCTATGGCTATCGACGCTGGGACGCTCCTTACAGGTTCATCGGTCCAGAGCAGGGAGGCAGTGACAACAGTCTTCGCGCCCCAGCTTTCGCAAAATGTCAGTCCAATGGGTTATGCGACTGCAAAGAGTTTCATCGAGTGATCGGGAAAACGAGATGGCATCGTGATTATCCGGAGCTTCAAAGGACTTGGCGAAGACTGATGATGCTTCTGATGCCGTCTTTAGGATATGGAGTGAGCAATGATGAGCTACGCGTTTATCAACGTGATCTTTGGGGGATGCGCGACTCCGGTGAGACTTGTGTAATCGAATTGGGTGGGCTTGCTGCAAAGAATCTCAAGACTCCAAGTGATCGAAAGTCGTTTCGAGAGGAACGGATCGAGTTAATCAAAACGCGAATCGGTAAGTGCGAATCGGGTCCAAAGTTGGTCGTAATGTACGGGTCTGGCTCAAAAGAAGCGTGGAATAGAATCAGTGATTGTCACTTTGTGCACGGAGAATGTGTGAAACCTGGACGCACGCTGTTCGCGTTTATGCGAAGCCCTACCGCCATTGGGGAAACGGACGACAAATGGATTCGTCTCGGAGAGAGAATTGCCGAGCGGCTCTGAGCAGCTCTATACCGAACTTTGGGTAAGTCTGGCTTCGCTGCTGCGCAGTTATACGGCGGCGCACGGATTGAACGGGAATCGGCAGGCTACGGTTGAGTTGGGCGAGGAGCGCATCACGGTGCGCCACGCAGAAAAGTGGCTGGATTTAGAGCGGAGCGGCGGGCAAGTGAATTGGCTGCGCGAAAATGGCAGTAGCGGAGTTCTTGAATTGACTGAGGCGGGGACATTGCGATCGGTCCAAGATACGGATGGGGATACAGGTCGGGATACGGGTGGGGGCGAGGAAGAGATGGATATGGCCGCTGAAGCCTGGGCGCGGGAGTTGATGCAATGAGCCCTAAAGAATCGGGCGCGGAAACCATGTCGGTCTTCTCGCCGCAACTTTCGGCACGCTTTGACGCACTGGTGAAAAAGTATCCGGTGAAGCGGTCGGCGCTGGTTCCCATGTTGCTCTATGCGCAGGATGAGGTGGGGTATCTGTCGGACGCGGTGATTGCCGAGGTGGCCGAGCGGATCTGCATTACGGAGCTCGATGTGCGCAATGTGGCTTCGTACTACTCGATGCTGCGCTTCAAGCCGGTGGGCAAATATAACGTGCAGGTGTGCACGAATATCAGCTGCATGCTGCGCGGGGCCTACGATCTCTTCGAGAAATTTCAGGACGAGTTGGGCGTGGGGCACAAGGGGATCACGAAGGATGGGTTGTTTTCGCTTGAGGAAGTGGAGTGCATCGGCGCGTGCTGCTGGGCTCCGGCGATTCAGGTGAACTACGCCTTTCACGACGATCTGAGTCCCGAGCAAGTGCTGGGAATTCTTGAGGCGTATCGCAGCAAGGCTTCAGCGGGGGCAAACAATGCCTAGGCTCGTCTCGCATCCCGATGAAGTGAAGATTGTGACGCGGCGGTTTGGACAGGGCGCGGCGGAGATCGATAAATATATTGAGCTGGGCGGGTACGAGGCCACGAAGAAGTGCCTTACGCAGGGGCCTGAGTGGATCATCAACGAGATGAAGGCATCGAATCTGCGCGGGCGCGGCGGCGCGGGATTCCCGACGGGGATGAAGTGGTCGTTTGTGCCCAAGCAGAGCGCGAAGCCGAAGTATGTTCTGGTGAATGGCGATGAGAGCGAGCCGGGCACGTGTAAGGACCACCTGATCTTTCTGCACGATCCTCATGCGGTGATCGAGGGGACGATTATTGCGGGATTGGCCATCGGGTCCAAGGTCGGATTTATTTATCTGCGCGGCGAGTATCGCTACCTGCTCGAGATCGTGGAGAAGGCCGTTGCGGATGCCTACGCGAAGGGCTTTCTGGGAACAAATATCTTCGGGTCCGATACTGAATTTCAAATCATTACGCAGACGGGCGCGGGTGCGTACGAGGTGGGCGAAGAGTCGGCGCTGATGGAGTCGCTAGAAGGCAAGCGCGGCGTTCCGCGCATTAAGCCTCCCTTCCCTGCTGTGGTCGGGCTCTATGGCGGGCCGACCGTCATTAATAATGCCGAGACGATTGCGACGGTGCCCCATGTGATTGCGATGGGCAGCGAAGCCTACGCTGCCGTTGGAACACCTCGTAATGGCGGAACACGCCTCTTTTGCCTGAGCGGGCACATCGAGCGGCCGGGTGTGTACGAGCTGCCGATGGGCTACAACCTGAAGAAGATGATTTATGAAGTGGGCGGCGGCGTGCGCGGCGGACGGAAGTTGAAGGCGGTAGTGCCCGGTGGGTCATCGACGCCGGTGCTGCTGCCGGAAGAGATTGAGAATCTCGGCATGGACTTCGACCAGGTAGGCAAGGCAGGGTCGATGCTGGGGTCGGGCGGAGTAGTGGTGATCGACGACCAGACCTGTATCGTCGAGTTTGCGCTGCGCACGATCAGCTTCTACCAACACGAAAGCTGCGGGTGGTGCATTCCCTGCCGCGAGGGAACGGACTGGTTGAAGAAATCGCTGACACGCTTCCATGCGGGATTCGGGACGGCCAAGGACATCGATAACATCCAGTATCTCGCCGACAACATGATGGGGCGGACGTTTTGCCCGCTGGGTGATGCCGCGGCGATGCCCACGCTGGGATTTGTGAAGAAGTTTCGCAAAGAGTTTGAGGCCCATTTGGATGGGAAGCCGTGCCCGTTCGCGAAGCGTGACGCGCGGGAGTTGGTGGAGGTCCAATAATGCTGTTAGAAGTGCCCAGCATGAAGAGACTGACGCGCGTTCCATTCAATGCGGACTACACTCAACTGCGCAGCGCACTGGATCGGGTCGATCCAGATGCGTTTGCAAATATTCATCGAGAACTCACTGCCCGATTCAACGGGCGTGAGATCGACACTGCAGGCTGGATTCCTGGGGCACTTTGGCAGGGGACACCTTGGTTTCCAATCTACATTGCGGCCGGTCAAGATCAAGATTTGGCAGCCAAGTTTTTTGGGCAGATCGTCTGGCAAGTGGTCATGGACCATCCAGACAGCTGGAGTTCCGGGCGGTACGAGCTGAACGGGGCGCCTATAGGCAGTAGGACCTACTTCCGGATTGGAGTTTAGATCCAACCGCAGGGCCTTCGGCTTGTCCGCAGCGCGGACTTCGCTCAGGATGAGAACGCATAAAACTCCAGTAGTAGATTGCTGACGAGAGAAGCAACGACGCAACAGCAGCAGATGAGAGACTAGTAGACGAATGGCTGACGTAACGTTCACAGTCGATGGAAAGAAGCTGACGGCACCGGCGGGGACGCTGCTGATTGAAGCGTGCCGCAAGGCGGGCATCGAGATTCCAGCGTTCTGCTACTACCCGGGGCTGAGTTTGCAGGCTGCGTGCCGCATGTGCGTTGTGCGGCAGGAGAAGGTGCCGAAGCTGCAGACTGCATGCACGACGACGGTGGCCGAGGGGCAGGTGTTTGTAACCGAATCGGCTGAGATTGCGCAGGCGCGCAAGGCGACGATTGAGTTGCTGCTCGGGAACCATCCGCTGGACTGCCCGGTGTGCGATGCCGGCGGCGAGTGCGAGCTGCAGGACATGACATTCAAGTACGGCGCGGGTGAGAGTCTCTACACCGAGGCGAAACATCACCGCGACGAGCAGCAGTGGTCGCCTGCGGTCTTTTACGACCGGCCGCGGTGCATTCTCTGTTACCGCTGCGTGCGCATGTGCGGCGAAGGCATGGATGTGTGGGCGCTGGGCGTGCAGAATCGTGGTGCCAGCTCGGTGATTGCACCGAATAACGGCAACCAGCTTGATTGCGAGCAATGCGGGATGTGCATCGATGTGTGCCCTGTGGGCGCGCTGACGAGCGGGAGTTATCGCTACAAGACGCGGCCTTGGGAGATGAATCACGTTTCGACGGTGTGTACGCATTGCGGCGATGGATGCAAGGTGACGCTGGGTATCCGCCAGTCGAATGATGGTTCCGAAATCATACGTGCGGACAATCGCGACAAGAGCGGCATCAATGGAGATTTTCTTTGTGCGAAGGGGCGGTTCGGGTTTGACTTTGTGGAGAATCCGGATCGGCTGACGAAGCCACTCGTCCGGAATGCCGGGGGTAAGCTCGAGCCAGCAACATGGGAATATGCTCTGCGCTTCGCGGGCAACAAGCTTAAGGAGATTCGCGACAGCAAGGGGGGCGCGGCGATTGGCGTGATCGGTTCGAACACGACCACGAATGAAGAGAATTACTTGCTGCAGAAGTTTGCGCGGACGATCCTTCGGACCAACAACATCGATCATGAACGGACCGCGGACTATGTGGCCTTTGGGCGGGCGATGGCGGGGGTACCGCACCGAGCGGCCAGTCTGCGCGATGTTGGGAACGCTTCAGCTATTCTGCTGATCGGTGGGAACCCCACGGAGGAACATCCGTTGCTCGCGTGGGAAATCCGCACGAATGTTCGCCTGAACAAGGCACGGCTCTACATCGCACATACGGAGCGGATCAAACTGGAACGCCAAGCGAAAGCGACGTTGCGCTTGCCTGCGGACGGCTACGCGAAGTTCGCTGCGTTCCTCGCCGGCGATGATTCAACGTTGAAGGATGTGGTGTTCCGAGAATCCATTGTTGGCGAGGAATCGCTTGTGGTCATCGTTGGATCGGAATTCAGCGGCAACGATCTCGACGGGCTGGTCAAGTGGGGTCTGGGGCGTGCAGGTGTGAAATTCGCGTGTCTCGGGGATCATGCGAATTCCCGGGGTGCTGCCGACATGGGACTCCTGCCGGATCTTCTGCCGGGATATGTGCCAATCGCGTCGCCTGGCGCTTTCGAGGGCGAATATGCGGGAATGCCGACGACGCTCGGAAAAACACGGTCCGAAATGCTTGCGGGCGGGCTTGCAGCCCTGCTCGTGGTTGGGGCGAATCCGGCGAATGCGGGGTCGGGTGTTGATCCGAGCGTGTTGAAAGACACCTTTGTTGTCGTGCAGGACATTTTCCTCACGGAGACTGCTGCGCTCGCCGATGTTGTCTTTCCTGCGGCTAGCCTCTACGAGAAGACGGGTACGGTAACGAACACTTTTGGCGATCTCCAAATGGTGAAAAAGGCCGCCGACCACGCCGGAGTGAAACCCGACTTTGAGATACTGGTTCGTCTTGCGGGTTCCATGGGGGTTGATGTGAAAGCGCTTGTTCCGTTTGGCAGGAGTGGTGGAGTGACCGCCGACCTCGGCCAGTCGCGCGGTGCGCAATCGGGCGAAGCAGACAGGCATGCAGTCTGGCTTGCTGCCAATGGGCTTGAACCGAAGTTGAGCCCGTTTGACCCGCTCGCCGTGCTGGATGAAATTGAGCGGCTTGTTCCTGGGTACAAGCTCGATCGGCTCAATCTTTTCGGCGGAAACGATGTGCCAACCGAGCCTGGATTTGTCCCGGTCTCTGCGCTGAGGGGATCCAGTGCAATCGTTCCCGCCCACGATGGCCTCTTCACTTCGGGAACATTGGGGCGGTATAGCCCGGCCCTGGTCGAGCTTGAGCAACACCAGAATGCGGCATCTGCCGCGGCTATAGCAGATTGACTTGGGGTGGTTGTAAGAGAGGCTGAAGGCTTGTGACGATTTTGCAGTTCTTTTTGTGGAGCTTGCTCAAGGTCATCGTGGTGACGGTGGTGATGCTCATGAGCGTCGCTTATACGGTGCTCCTTGAACGCAAGCTGGTCGGGCGGATTCAGAATCGCTGGGGACCCAGTCGCGTTGGTCCCTTTGGCCTCTTGCAGCCATTGGTTGATGGAGCCAAGCTTTTTCTGAAAGAAGACTTGGTTCCGAGCGCGGTTTATCGGCCGCTTTATCTCATTTCTCCGATTATTGCTCTCGGCTGCGCGCTGATCTCGATCGCTGTCGTACCCTTTGGCTCGCCAGATGTGACCGGTCCCGGAGGATTTCACTTCTTTCAAATTTCCGATATAAATATCGGTCTTCTCTTTATCCTTGGCATCACGTCGATCGGGGTCTACGGAATTGCGCTTTCGGGTTGGTCATCGAACAATAAGTATTCTTTGTTCGGATCGCTTCGGTCTTCGGCGCAATTAATCAGCTACGAGCTTGCCTTGGGTCTTTCACTGGTCGGCGTCGTTTTGCGAGCCGGATCCCTCAATCTGCGCGAGATTGTCGAGAGCCAGGGGAATCACGGGCTCGTGTCATGGAATTTGTTTGGCGGATTCCAGTTTGTCGCGTTCTTCATCTATCTGATGGCGGCGTATGCGGAAACCAACCGGTCCCCTTTCGATCTTCCGGAAGCCGAGAGTGAGTTGACTGCCGGCTATCACACGGAATACAGCTCGATGAAATTCGCCATGTTCTTCATGGCCGAATACGCCAACATGATTACGGTCGGCTGTGTGGCTACACTGCTGTTCCTCGGCGGATGGACGAGCCCCTTTGGCAGCCTCATCCCCTTGCCGCAGAATATTCTGGTTCAGGCGCTTTTGCCCATCTTCTGGTTTGTGTTCAAGGTTTTTACGTTCCTGTTTTTGTATGTGTGGGTGCGTGGGACGTTGCCTCGCTTTCGCTATGACCAACTTATGAATTTCGGATGGTGCTACCTGATGCCGCTTGCCATCCTCAACATTGTCGCCACGAGCCTGTGGCTCGCGTACAAGTGACCGAACGATGCATCTGATCCTCTTCATTGTATTTGCGGGATTCTGCCTGGCCGGAGCCGTCAATCTTCTCGTCCAGACTCATCCCATCAACAGCGCGCTTTCGCTGATTGTGGTGATGACCTCGCTTGCCGTGCTCTATCTCCTGTTGGGAGCAGAATTCCTTGCTGCGGCGCAAGTGATCGTCTATGCCGGGGCGATCATGGTGCTCTTTACATTTGTGGTGATGTTGCTGAATGCCGGCCGCGAAGAACGAACACTCGGAAGCCGGGCGGCGCTTGTTGTCGGCTTTCCTGCGGTGGTCGCACTTCTTGCGGTGGCTGCTACAGTGATCCTTCATACTCAAGGCCTTGGCACGGCTGCGATGCGTGACGGGATTACATCCACGCAGGAGTTGAGCGCAGTGCTTTTCACCAAATTGCTTCTTCCGTTTGAAGTCACCTCGGTGCTCATCCTAATCGCCATTCTCGGGTCGGTTGCGCTGGCAAGATCGGGTGAGGGAGAAAGGACGCCAGGCGAATGAACTCTAATTACGCTCAATTGCTGCAACAAGACGTTCCGCTTACGTGGTATCTGTTGCTGAGTGCGGTTTTGTTTTGCCTAGGGATTGTGGGCTTTCTTATCAAGCGCAACCTGATCACCGTCTTTATGTCGATCGAGTTGATGCTCAACGCCGTGAATCTTTCCTTCGTCACTTTCGCGCATCAGTGGCACGCGGTAAAGGGCCAGATCTTTGTCTTCTTTGTGATGATGGTGGCCGCCGCGGAAGCAGCGGTGGGCCTTGCGATCATCATTGCTGTTTTCCGTGCTCGCGCGACGCTGGCCGTTGACCGAATCGACCTGATGAAACTATGAACGGTTCTCTCCATCTCTGGCTGATTCCGCTGCTGCCCTTTGCGGGATTTTTGCTGAACGGGATTCTGGGGCGCAAGCTGCCGAAGGCGCTGGTGACGGCGATCGCGCTACTAATGCCGCTCGGGTCTTTTGCCATTGTGTTGAGCGCTTCCCGCGGCTTTCTCGGCATCGGGCCGCCGCTCGCATCCGTACCTCATATCGAAAGTCTTGACTATCCATGGATCAATGCGGGCTTGTTCCATGTGGATTTCAGTTTCGTGCTCGATCAGCTTTCGCTGGTGATGCTTCTGATCATCACGGGCGTGGGCCTTCTCATTCACATTTATTCCGTCGGGTACATGGAGCATGAGGACGGATCCTGGCGGTACTTCGCGTATCTGAACCTGTTCCTGTTTTTCATGACGGTGCTGGTATTGGCCGGCAATGCGCTGCTGATGTTTGTGGGATGGGAGGGCGTGGGTCTTGCGTCGTACCTGCTGATCGGATTCTGGTTCCAGAAGACGTCGGCTGCGGATGCGGGCAAAAAAGCTTTCGTCGTGAACCGCATTGGCGACTTCGGCTTTCTGATCGGAATGTTTTTGCTGCTGGCGAATTTCGGTACGCTGACGTTCAGCGATATTGCGGCGACGCTCAGCGCGAATCCGGCTTGGACGGGCGGTGTGCTGACAGCAACGGCGTTGTGCCTGTTTGTGGGCGCGACGGGCAAGAGCGCTCAGCTTCCGCTGTATGTCTGGTTGCCGGACGCGATGGAAGGTCCAACGCCGGTGTCGGCGCTGATCCACGCGGCAACGATGGTGACTGCTGGCGTCTACATGATTGCCCGGACGCACTTCCTGTTTGACCGGTCGCCGTATGCGCTTGGTGTGGTTGCGATCATCGGTGCGGCAACGGCCTTGTTTGCAGCGACCATCGGGTTAGTGCAGACGGACATCAAGCGAGTGCTGGCGTATTCGACCGTGTCGCAGCTTGGGTATATGTTTCTGGGGTGCGGGGTCGCGGCGTATTCGGCGGCGATCTTTCACCTGATGACGCACTCGTTCTTCAAGGCGTTGCTGTTTCTTGCGGCAGGCTCGGTGATTCACGGGATGGGCGGCGAGCAGGACATGCGCAAGATGGGCGGGCTGCGCGAGCGTATGCCGGTCACGTATTGGACGATGACCGCGGCGGTACTGGCGATTGCGGGGTTCCCGTTTTTCTCGGCTTTCTTTTCAAAGGACGCGATCCTCTATGCGGCGTTCGTCTCCGGTGGAATAGGCAAAGTCCTGTGGTTCGTCGGGCTGGTCACCGCGGCACTCACTTCGTTTTATATGTTTCGGTTGTGGTATCTCACATTCTGGGGCGAACTGCGTAGTCACGAGGCGCACCCTCATGAGAGCCCGTGGTCGATGACGGGGCCACTGGCGATTCTGGCGGTGCTCTCGGTAGTCGGAGGCTGGATCGGATTCGGCGGGAATCTCGGCCCGTTCGGTCGATTCCTTGCCCCGACACTCGGCGTGCACAACACTGAAGCTGGCGCCGCGGGCCTTGAATGGGGTATGAGCGCTCTTGCCGTTCTCGCCGGCGCGATTGGATGGTACGTTGCGCACCGCTTCTACAGTCAGCCATCGGAGAGCGCGACGAAGCTCGCGACTTCGTTTGCGGGTCCTTACAACTTGCTCGTTCACAAATACTATGTGGACGAGATCTACAGTTTCTTGTTCGTGAAACCGGTGCTGGCACTGTCGCGATTCTTCCTTGAATGGGTTGTCGATGTGGCCATTCTGGGCGGGCTTGCGTGGCTGCTGGGAGGAATCGCGATGCTGTGCGGGGCAATCCTGCAGCGATGGCAATCGGGCAATCTGCGCTCGTATGCAGCTTGGTTGGCGCTTGGCGCTGCGGCTCTGCTGCTGTTTGTGCTGCTGCCGTGGACGTTGTTACTGGCGGGAATTGGAATTCACGTGGGGATGGTGACGCACCAATGAACGAGTCGATTCTCACGTTAATCTTGTTGGCTCCGCTGGTGGGGGCTGTTGTGGTGGCGCTGCTGCCGGATCGCGGCAAGCTTCCGGCGTGGATTGCTCTTCTCACCTCGCTGGCCACGTTCGTTCTTACGCTGCATCTGCCGGTGCATTTTGTGCATGGGCAGAGTGGGTTCCAGTTTGAGATCGACAAACTGTGGATCGAGAATCCGGCGATTCACTATCACGTAGGCATCGATGGCCTAAGCCTGTGGATGGTGGTGCTGGTTGGTTTGCTCGCGCCTGCCGGTGTGGTGGCGAGTTGGAATGCGATCAAGGAGCGGAGAACGCTTTTCTATTCGCTGTTCCTGGTGCAGCAGACGGCGATGTACGGCGTGTTTCTGTCGCTCGATCTGATGGTCTATTACGGGTTCTGGGAACTATCGCTGGTGCCGATGGCGATTCTGATCGCGATGTACGGGCGGAAGGATGGACCGAAGGCCGCGACGAAGTTCTTCCTGTTCACGTTCATTCCGTCGGCGCCGCTGCTGGTGGCGATCCTGTGGCTTTATGCGAAGACTGGCACATTCAACTTTGCCGATTTGCAGAGGGACGTTGCCACGGGAGTAGTGCCGATGGCGGGATTGTATTGGACGGCGTTGGCGTTTCTCTTTGCCTTTGCGGTGAAGGTGCCGGTGTTTCCGCTGCATGGGTGGCTGGCGGATACGTTCAACGAAGCGCCGGTTGCGATGGCGATGGTGGTGGCGGGAAAGCTGGGACTCTACTCGATGCTTCGCTTCCATGTGGGGCTCTTCCCGGTGCAGGCGCGACAAATTGCACCGATTCTCATTGCTCTTGCGGTCATCGGCATCCTTTATGGCGCTTGTCTCGCGTTGGTGCAGCGAGATTTTTGGCGTCTGCTTGCCTTTGCGGCCCTGGGCCACCTGAGCCTCATCGTCCTCGGGATTTACGGATTCACTTTTGTCGGTTGGGACGGGGCAATCTACCAGATTCTCAACAACGAATTGATCGATGCCGCACTCTTCGTTCTTCTTGGAGCTCTTGAACTCCGCTACCTCACGAGTCAGATCGCGGCTTACGGGGGGCTAGCCGGTAAGGTTCCACAAACGGCGACGCTATTTGTCATCGCCTCGCTTGCGATGATCGGACTGCCCATGCTGAACGGATTTATCGGCGAATTCCTTATTCTCTCGAGCACATTTTCCGGAGTGAGCCGTGGTTGGGCCGTCATTGCAACGCTTGGAGTGATTCTCAGTGCGGCCTACATGCTGTGGTTGGTCCAGCGTCTCTTTTACGGACCTGAAAGCGCGCTCGCTTCCTCGAGGCCTTCAGTCGATCTGCATCTCGGCGAGCTCGCAATCCTCTGGCCCTTTGTCGTCCTCATGGTGGTGATGGGCGTTGTACCATCGCTCTGGATCAATACCATCGAGAGTCGCGCTGGATCGTCCGCCCTGAAGGGCTCCGCCGCTCCGCCGCAAGCCAGCCTGTCCGTTGCAACGCATGCGGAGGGACAGCCATGAATCCTGGTGACTCCTACCGCATCCTTCCTGAGATCATCCTTACTTTGACGGGTGTCCTGGTCATGCTGATAGACGCGTCTCTGCCGCAAAGCTGGCCACGACGCATTCTTGGGTGGCTTGCCGCTCTAGGAACCACCGTGGCGCTCTGGGCCAGCCTTTGGCAACTCTCCCTTCCCGTGGGCACGGGCTTCTACGGGACTGTGGAGACGAGTCCGTTCACCGTTTTCTTCCATGTGCTGATCTGCGGCATCGTGCTTGTTGCGTTGTTGCTCGCTCTCGATACGCTTCCCGAGGAAAGCCACCATCAGGGCGAATATTACGCGCTCGTTGTCTTTGGCGCCGTCGGCATGTGCCTGCTCACGAGCGCAGTCGAACTACTGGTCGTTTTTATTGCACTCGAAATTTCTTCCATCTCCACCTACATCCTCGCCGGCTATCGCAAGCAAACGGGCCGTGGCCCCGAGGCGGCCATCAAGTATTTCCTTCTTGGATCGTTCGCCACGGCTTTTCTGCTCTACGGAATTGCCCTCATCTTTGGGGCTACGGGCACAACGCAAATCTACGAGATCGCTCGCGCTCTCGCACCCATGCCGAATGTGCCCAACTTGCCGCTCATCTGCTCGTCGCTGTGCCTCATGCTGGTCGGCATACTCTTCAAAGTTTCTGCGGCACCGTTTCATGTGTGGACGCCGGACGTGTATGAAGGTGCTCCATCCCCTGTGGTTGCTCTCCTGTCTACGGCACCGAAGGCTGCAGCTTTCGCACTTTTACTGCGCGTTGTGTATGAGGAATTCCCTACCCTGCACTCGATTTGGGTTCCGGTTCTCTGGGCGGTCGCCGTGCTTTCAATGACGGTCGGCAATCTTGCTGCGCTCCGTCAACAGAACATCAAGCGCATGCTGGCCTACTCGTCCATCGCACACGCGGGCTATTTGCTGGCGGCCTTTGCAGGTCTGGGCTCCAGCGGGATCGCCGCCGCCAGTTTCTACATTGCTGCGTACGCCGCAATGAATGTTGGGATCTTTGCCGTGGTCACAATGGTTAGCGGATATGACGAAAGACTTCCGCTGATCGAGGATTTCCGTGGGTTGATCTACCGCTCGCCGGTTTTGGGTGGTTTGCTCATCTTCTTCCTAATTTCTCTGGTCGGCATTCCGTTCACGGGCGGATTCTTTGGCAAGTTTTACTCCTTTTCCGCAGCGGTCGACGGGGGCGCTGTCTGGCTAGCTATCATTGGTCTGCTCAACTCAGGGATTGCGGCTGCCTATTACCTGCGACTGGCATTCGCATCCGCACAGCGTCCAACGGAACAGAGAGTAGGCCTACCTAATCATTCGACGCCGATGGGTGTCGCCGTAGGCGCCGCTCTTCTCTTCGCGGCGTTGGCCACGCTTATTCTGGGAATAGTGCCTGACAAGGTTCTTCATGCTTCCGAGGCGGCTGCGCACACATTGAGGCCCCCGGCCGACGTCGAGATAATGCCGCCAGTTAACGCAAGCGCACAGCCAAATCCATAGTAGGTTCTTCTTTGCGGACACCGACAGTACTGGGCGCCAGCAAGGCCTTGTAGAACGAAGTTGTGAGGTCCAAGATTCGCTGGTCCAGAAAGTGCTCAAGGACCCATGCGCGTCCAGCCGATTCTGCGGCGCGCGTGCAACTGCTGTAAGAGCTCCTTCGGAAAGGTGGATGTCTCCTCTTGCAACCGCGGATCCGATGCCACAACCAACTCTGGGCTTCCTCGCATGGCGGCTCGATATTCAGCCTCACGAACTATCCGTTCCGCTGTCGCGGCGTCGAGTTCCCGGCCCAGATCGTCGACTTCGGCAAGCGCCGCGTTGTGCTGGATCTCCCCAGGCTGACCGTTGGCGAGCGTCTCCGGAGTGTCGAGGAGGCCATGATGCTGTTGAAATTCCACCAGCCGCGATAACGTAGGCTATTTTGCGCGCCGTGCGAAGGCACGGTCTTTCAGCGGGTGCAAATCCCGCCCGGCAACTTTCGTTCCAGCCGGTAGCAATCGGAGCGGCCGCAGAGGCAACGAAGTGACCGGAGCCTCCGGTGTAGAGGGTCATTTAAGTGACTTGGCGAGTATGCAGGCCGTAACCTTGCGGATCCACCGGGGTAATGGCGACAGCATGCATACAAGAGGAAGGCCGATGCAACACGGGAAATCCCATGCATGGTCAAGCGCATTGACCCACCGGAAGCC
>Ga0182024_10003905_pt1 | contig 34912 bp, 38 predicted proteins | sample P32metaG_FD_120480 | JGI IMG/M metagenome (GOLD analysis project Ga0182024, IMG submission 120480) | Permafrost microbial communities from Stordalen Mire, Sweden - P3-2 metaG (Illumina Assembly) | ecosystem: Environmental > Terrestrial > Soil > Wetlands > Permafrost | place: Sweden: Stordalen...
ACTACATCGGCACCGAGCACATCCTGCTCGGCCTGGTGCGCGAGAACGAGGGCGTCGCCGCCCGGATTCTGCTCGACTTCGACGCCGACTCCGAGAAGATCCGCAACGAGGTCATCCGGATGCTGTCGGGCCCTGGCAGCCGCCAGCGCGGCTCGGGTGCCGCCGCGTCAGGAGCGGCGGGCGCCGGCGAGGGCAAGAAGTCCTCCAAGCTGCTCGACCAGTTCGGCCGTAATCTGACCAAGCTCGCTTCCGAGGGCAAGCTCGACCCGGTCGTGGGCCGCGAGACCGAGATCGAGCGGATCATGCAGATCCTCTCCCGACGCACCAAGAACAATCCGGTGCTGGTCGGCGAGCCGGGGGTCGGCAAGACCGCCGTCGTCGAGGGCCTCGCGCAGCGGATCACCAACGCCGACGTTCCCGAGCTGCTGAAGGGCAAGCAGATCTACACCCTGGACCTGGCGGCCCTGGTGGCGGGCTCCAAGTACCGAGGAGAATTCGAGGAACGCCTCAAGAAGGTGATGAAGGAGATCACCCAGCGCGGCGACATCATCCTGTTCATCGACGAGCTGCACAACCTCGTCGGGGCGGGCGCCGCCGAGGGCGCGATCGATGCCGCCTCCATCCTCAAGCCGGCCCTGGCCCGCGGTGAGCTGCAGACCGTGGGCGCGACCACGCTCGAGGAGTACCGCAAGTACCTGGAGCGTGACTCCGCGCTGGAGCGGCGCTTCCAGAAGATCACCGTCGATCAGCCCTCCACCGAGGAGACGGTGCAGATCCTCAAGGGCCTGCGCGACCGTTATGAGCAGCACCACAAGGTCAACATCACCGATGAGGCCCTCGAGGCCGCGGCCGATCTGGCCGATCGCTACATCTCCGACCGGTTCCTGCCCGACAAGGCGATCGACCTGATCGACGAGGCGGCATCGCGGATGCGGATCAAGTCGATGACCTCCCCGCCCGTGTACCGCGAGCTCGAAGACGAGATCGAGGAGACGCGTCGGGCCAAGGAGGAGGCGATCGAGTCCCAGGAGTTCGAGAAGGCGGCCAACCTGCGCGACACCGAACGGCGGCTCACCCAGCGCAAGCGCGAGCTCGCTGATCAGTGGGAAGCCGGAGAGTCGACCGAACGGCCTTCGATCGGCGAGGAGGAGATCGCCGATATCGTCTCGATGTGGACCGGCATCCCGGTGTTCAAGCTGACCGAGGCCGAGACCCAGAAGCTGATGCGGATGGAGGAAGAGCTCCACAAGCGCGTCATCGGCCAGCATCCGGCGATCGAGGTCGTCTCCAAGGCGATCCGGCGCTCACGGGCGGGTCTGAAGGATCCCAAGCGCCCGACCGGCTCGTTCATCTTCCTCGGTCCGTCAGGGGTCGGTAAGACCGAGCTGGCGCGCACGCTCGCGGAGTTCCTGTTCGGCGACGAGGACACGATGGTCCGGATCGACATGTCGGAGTACATGGAGAAGCACGCCGTGTCGCGGCTCGTGGGCTCGCCTCCGGGCTACATCGGCTACGACGAGGGCGGCCAGCTCACCGAGGCGGTGCGCCGCAAGCCCTACAGCGTGCTCCTGCTCGACGAGATCGAGAAGGCCCACCCCGACGTGTTCAACATCCTGCTCCAGATCCTGGAGGACGGCCGGCTGACCGACGCCCAAGGGCGCACGGTCGACTTCCGCCACTGCATCGTGATCATGACCTCGAACATCGGGGCCTCGGAGATCGCCCGCAACACGCCGCTCGGGTTCGCCGTCTCAGACGATGAGACCGGCATCACCTACGACGACATGAAGAACCGGATCATGGGCGAGCTCAAGAAGGTCTTCCGGCCTGAGTTCCTCAACCGGATCGACGACGTGATCGTCTTCCACAAGCTGGCCAAGGAGGAGATCAAGGAGATCGTCGACCTGCTGCTGCTGCGGATCCGGGAGTCGATGGCCGAGCGTGAGCTCCAGCTGGAGCTGTCGGAGGCCGCCAAGGATCTGCTCGTGGACAAGGGCTGGGACCCGGCGATGGGGGCGCGGCCGCTGCGCCGCGCGATCCAGCGCTACATCGAGGATCCGCTCGCGGACTTCGTGCTGCGGTCCCAGGTGCCCTCGGGATCGACGGTCCTGGTCGAGCCGGGAGTCGACGGAGAATCCGAGGACGTCAAGCTGTCGGTGATCGAGCCTGCGCCCCAGCCCACGCCGGTGGGGGTCGGAGCCGAGGGCGGCTCCGAGCAGGGCGACGAGGGCTCGGAGTCGGCCGCCGAGACGCCCGACGAGTCGCCTGACGGCGACTGACCGCCTACCGCAAAGAGTGCCAATTCATTGACATCTGGCCGAGCCGTCGGGTCCGCCCCGTAGGCTCGGTCAGATGGCAAGGCCCTCCTCGGTTCACGTCTGCTCCGCCTGCGGTCACGAGACCGCTCGCTGGGCGGGTCGCTGCCCGGGCTGCGGCGAGTGGAACACGCTCGTCGAGCAGGTGCGGGTGGCTGGGTCCGGATCCGGACGAGGGGGCGGCGGATCGGGCTTGGGCGGCGCTCGAGCGCGGGCGGCCGCGGTCACGCCGGTCGCTCTGCGCGACGTCGAGGCGGTCGAGCACGAGCGGCTGAGCACTGGCATCGGGGAGCTCGACACCGTGCTCGGGGGCGGCGTGGTACCGGGATCCCTGGTGCTGATCGGAGGAGCCCCTGGGATCGGCAAGTCGACGCTGACCACGATGGCGGTGGCCAATCTGTGTGCCGCCGGTCACCGAACACTGTATGTCTCGGCCGAGGAGTCGGCCGCGCAGATCCGCCTGCGGGCCCAGCGCCTCGACGGCGGTGACGCCCTGGCGGTGCCGGTGATCGCCGAGACCGACCTGCACACCGTGCTGGCCACCCTGGAGCAGGAGCGTCCCGAGGTCTGCGTGATCGACTCCGTGCAGACGCTGCACTCCGTCGATTTGTCCTCGGCTGCGGGCTCGGTCGCTCAGGTCCGCGAGGTGGCGGGCGAGATCATGCGGGTGGCCAAGCAGCTGCGCATCGCCGTGCTCCTGGTCGGTCACGTGACCAAGGAGGGGGCGCTGGCCGGTCCGCGCGTGCTCGAGCACCTGGTCGACTGCGTACTGCAGTTCGAGGGCGAGCGCGAGCGCACCTATCGAACCGTGCGCGCGATCAAGAACCGCTTCGGGTCCACCGACGAGGCCGGGGTCTTCGAGATGCGCGACCACGGTCTGGTCGAGGTCCTGGACGCGTCGGCTCGGTTCCTGGCCGAGGCCACGCGAGCGCCCGGCAGCGTGGTCCTGTGCGCCATGGAGGGCTCGCGCCCGCTGCTGGTCGAGGTCCAGGCGCTGGTCAGCTCGTCCGAGCTCGTGCCCCCGCGACGTGTGGTCGCCGGCCTCGATCGCAACCGGGTGGCGCTGGTCCTGGCCGTGCTGGGCCGCCACGGCGGTATCGGGCTGGGCGCCGCCGATGTCTTCGTCAACGTCGTCGGGGGCGTCCGGGTGGACGAGCCCGGAGCCGACCTGGCGGTCGCCCTGGCGGTGGCGAGCGCGGCCCGCCGAACCGCGCTCGTGGCCGAGGCCGGCCGTCCGCTGGCCTGCTTCGGGGAGATCGGGCTCACCGGTGAGCTGCGAACCGTCGCCCACGCCGACCGCCGCCTGGCCGAGGGCGCGCGCTTCGGTCTGGACCCGATCATCGAGCCCGCCTCGTCCAAGACGCTCCGCGCCGCCCTCGGGTCTGCGCTGTCGGCCCCTGGCGCTCGGGTCGTCGAAGCCGCCTGACGCCCGCGGGCCCGCCTTTCCACGCCCCCGCGCGTTGAAGAGTTGCGGTTCAGCGGCGCGTCTGGCGCGTTCGCGCGAGGGGCGAAATGAAAGGCTGACCCGCGCCGTCATGCGCCGTGGCCGTCACGCGAGCCGGCGCCGGCAAGTCACCCCAGGCGGCGCGGTGCGCGGTGCCGGACGGGGGCGAAGCGGGGCGATCATCCACCAGATGCTCCTCGCGCGAACAGAGCCATCCGTTCGCGATGCGACCGCCCGTTCGGCGCGCGGGAGCAGCGGGGGGATGACCGCCCCGCCATTTGGCCCGCTAACGGCTAAAATCAGTACCGATGCCGCCGCGTTCCGGGGAAGAGCTCAAAGAAGAGCTCGAGTCTCGACAGGATTCCCGGATCATGAGAGCGCTCGAGATGGTCGCTCCCGGGACCTCGCTGCGCGAGGGGATCGACAACATTGTCGATGCGCGTACCGGAGGGCTGATCGTGATCGGGGACGCCGAGGAGCTCACCTTCCTGTTCTCCGGAGGAATCAAGCTCGACATCGACTACTCGCCGGCGTTTCTCTATGAGCTGGCCAAGATGGACGGCGCCATCGCCCTGAGCTCCAACGCCACCAAGATCGCCCACGTCAACGTCCAGCTGACCCCGGACCCGACGATCCTCACCATGGAGACCGGCACTCGCCACCGCACGGCCGAGCGCGTCTCCAAGCAGGCGGACGCGATCGTCATCGCTGTCTCGGAGCGCCGCGAGGTCGTCTCGCTCTACGTCGACGGCGTCAAGTACATCCTCGAGGACATCCCGGTGGTGCTCGCCAAGGCCAACCAGGGTCTGGCCACCCTCGACAAGTACCGAAGCCGCCTGGATCAGGTCTCGACCCGGCTCACGGCGCTCGAGTTCGAGGGGGGCGTGACTCTTCACGACGTGCTCACGGTGCTGCAGCGGGTGGAGCTGGTGACCCGCATGGCGGTCGAGATCGAGCGCTACATCGTCGAGCTCGGGACCGAGGGCCGGCTAATCGAGATGCAGCTGGATGAGACGATGGTCGGCGTCGCCGCCGACAAGGCCGCCCTCATGCACGACTATCTGGTGGAGGACACCGACGACAGCTTTGCGATCGTCTTCGACCAGCTGGTCAGGCTTCCCCACCAGGACCTCTTGGACTTCGGTCGCCTTGCCGAGCTGCTCGGCTACGACCGCAAGCTCAACACCCTTGACTACCCAGTGTCACCCCGCGGATTCCGGATTCTGGGCCGTATCCCACGGCTGCCCAGGCTGGTCGTCCAGCGGATCGTGACCGAGTTCGGAGGATTAGAGGAGCTGCTCGCTGCCTCGGATGGCGAGCTGGAGACCGTCGACGGCGTCGGCGAGATCCGGGCGAAGGACATCCGCGAGGGCCTTCGCCGACAGCAGGAGATCAATCTCGTTGATCGGTACCTGCAGACGTAGGGAATCCGCGAGCGGGTCAGGTACCCCGCGCCGCCTTCAAAAGAGGAGGACACCATCACAGACGTAATGGAAGAGCACCTGGATGATCTGGACCCGGTCCCGACGCCGGTACATATCGAGTTCGAAATTGGGGACAGCGTCGTCTATCCGCACCATGGTGCGGGCAAGGTGCTTCGTAAGGAGAACAAAGAGGTCCTGGGCGAGAGCCGCGAATACCTGACCATCAAGATCCTCCACAACGACATGACGGTGATGGTTCCCACCGAGAATGCCGCGCTCGCCGGGCTTCGCCGGGTGATCGACGAGGAGACGGTCAAGAAGGTTCTCGCCGTGCTCCAGGATGAATGCTCGGAGATGCCCAAGAACTGGAACCGGCGCTTCAAGCACAACCGGGACAAGATCAAGACCGGCGATATCTACGAGCTGGCCGAGGTGGTGCGCAACCTCGCCATCCGGGAAGCCGAGAAGGGCCTCTCGACCGGCGAGAAGCAGATGTTCACCCGCGCCAAGAAGATCCTCGCCTCCGAGCTGATGTACGCGCTCGAGATGGACGAGCAGCAGGTCGAGGAGCATCTCTACGGGCTGCTGATCGACTCCTCCCACAGCAACGGGAACGGCGCCGGCAATGGAAATGGGGTCGCCCGGAGCAACGGCAAGGTGGCCGTGGCCGCCGAGTAAGCCCCGATTGCAAGAGATGGCGGTCGCGCTTATCGTGGCCGCAGGACGAGGCGAGCGCCTTGGGTCCGGCCGGCCCAAGGCGCTCGTTCCGCTTTGCGGGAGGTCGATGCTGGAATGGAGCGTGGCGGCGTTGCGCGCCGTCGAGGCCGTGACCCAGATCGTCGTGGCGCTGCCCCCCGATGAGCTCGGGTGGGCCCCGGAGGGGACGATCGCAGTGGCGGGCGGACTGCAGCGCTCGCACTCGGTGCGCGAGGCCCTGGCCGTGTGCCGCGATGGCGATCCCGTGATCGTGCACGACGCGGCGCGGCCCCTGGCGCGCCCCCAGCTCTTCGAGCAGGCGCTGGCAGAGCTGGAACGCCATCCGGATGCCGACGCCGTGATCGCCGCCGCGCCCGTGGCCGACACGATCAAGGAGGTGGGCGAGGACGGACGCACCGTGGTCCGGACCCTGCAACGCGCCCACCTGTGGGCGGTGCAGACCCCCCAGGTGTTCCGTCGGGCGGCGCTGGAGCGGGCGCTCACCGACGCCTCCGACGACGAGCTGGCGCAGGCCACCGACGACGCCTGGCTGGTGGAGCGTGCCGGCGGGGTCGTACGGGTCGTCGGCTCGGACCCCGGCAACCTCAAGGTGACCACGCGCGAGGATCTCCGGGTCGCCGAGCTGCTGCTATCGGAGCGCGCGCCATGACCACGGGAATCGGGTACGACTGTCACCGGCTGGTGGCCGGGCGCCGGCTCGTCCTGGGCGGTGTCGAGCTCGAGCACGAGCTCGGGCTGGAGGGGCACTCCGACGCCGACGTGCTCACCCACGCCATCATCGACGCGCTGCTCGGCGCGTGCGCGCTCGGGGACATCGGGGAGCACTTCCCCGACACCGACCCCCACTACCGCGACGCCGACTCGATCGCGCTGCTGCGCGCCACGGTCGCCATCCTCGCCGAAAACGGCTTCACGGCGCGCCATGTGGACGCCACCGTGGTGATGGAACGCCCGAAGCTGGCGCCGGCGCGCGACCGGATGCGGGCGGCGCTGGCCGCCGCCCTCGATCTGGAGGTCGGACACGTCAGCGTCAAGGCGACGCGGGGTGAGGGAATGGGGTTCATCGGACGCGAGGAGGGAGTGGCAGCGATCGCCGTGGCCACCGTCGCGAGCAGGTGAACAGGCGGTGAACTGGCCGGTTCCGGGCGTTTTTGGCCTCGTGGCGCTGACAGAATCGAAGTCATGGAGGATCACGCCCGAGGCTCGGTACTGGTGGTCGACGACGAGCCGACGATCTCGGAGGTCGTGTCGCGCTACCTGGAGCGCGCCGGCTACCGGACGCGGATCGCCGCCGACGGCGGCCAGGCGCTCGAGTTGGCCGCGGCCCAGCGGCCGGATCTCGTCGTGCTCGACCTGATGCTGCCGGGCCTGGACGGGCTGGAGGTCATGCGGCGCCTGCGGCAGGGCGATCGCGATCGGATCGCCGTCATCCTGCTGACCGCCAAGGGGGAGGAGTCAGACCGCGTCGTCGGGCTGCGCCTGGGGGCCGACGACTACGTGGTCAAGCCGTTCTCGCCGGCCGAGCTGGTGGCCCGGGTCGACGCGGTGCTGCGACGCGTGGACACCACGGCCGCCCACGACGCTCCGCTCGAGCTCAGCGATATGACGATCGATGTCGCCGCCCGGCGAGTGTTCGTCCGCGGCGAGGAGGCATCGCTCACCCAGAGGGAGTTCGACCTGCTGCTGTTCCTGGCCCGTCACCCGGGCCAGGCGTTCTCGCGCAACCAGCTGATGGACGCGATCTGGCAGTACTCGTTCTACACCGACACCTCCACGGTGACCGTCCACATCCGGCGTCTGCGGTCCAAGATCGAGGCCGATCCCACTCAGCCCCGTCACATCGAGACGGTGTGGGGCGTCGGCTACCGGTTTGCTCCATGAGGCGCGCCACGGCGGCGGCCGTGACCCGCCTGCGCCGGCGAGCCGGCCCCCTCTCGCACCAGTTCGCCCTCGTGGTGGTGATCGGAGCCGTTCCGGTGCTGGTGGCGCTGGTCGTGTTCTCGCTGCTCATGCTGGTGTCGGGGGACGTCGCCGGTCTGGTCGGCGTGATCGTGGTCGGGGTCGGGGGGCTGGCCCTGGTGGGCACGCGCCTGATCGCCGGCGGGATCCTGCGCGACGTGGAGGCGATCCGGGACGGCCTGATGGCCGTGGGGCGCGGCGACCGGGAGGTCACGATCACCACCGAGGCCCGCGACGAGCTGGCGGAGCTGGCCCTGGCTGCCAACGCGATGATCGCCGACCTACGTGCCCAGGCGGCGGCTCGCGATCAATCTGACTCGGCGCGGCGTGACCTGGTGGCCGCTGTGTCCCACGACCTGCGGACCCCGATCACGTCGCTGCGGCTGCTCGCCGAGGCGCTGGATGACGACATCGTGGTCGACTGGGAGACCCGGCGGGGCTATCTGGCCCGGATGCGCGTCCACATCAAGGCGCTCAGCTCCCTGATCGACGATCTGTTCGAGCTCTCCCGGCTGGAGGCCGGCGACATCAGCTGGTCGCTGGAGCGCGTGTCGGTGGGGGAGCTGGTCGGCGAGACCGTCGAGGCGATGCGCGTGGAGGCCGAGGCCAAGGGCGTGGCGGTCCTCGCCAGCGTGACCGAGGGCCTGTCGCCGGCCCGCGCCAACCCCGAGAAGCTCCAACGAGTGCTGTTCAACCTGATCCAGAACGCCATCCGTCACACGCCCGCCGACGGCAGCGTGGTCGTGCGCGCCCAGCCCGTCGATTCGGGAATCGAGGTCGAGATTGCCGACAGCGGCGACGGGATCGCGCCCGAGGAGCGCGACCAGGTGTTCGCCGCGTTCTACCGGGGCGGCGCCGATGCGGCTCGCACGGGTGACGGCGCCGGGCTGGGCCTGGCGATCTCGCGGGCCATCGTGGAGGCCCACGGAGGACATATCTGGCTTGCCGACAGCTCGTTGGGCACCAGCGTGCGCTTCAGCCTGCCGGCCGCCGCGTAAGCCTTCAGCCTGCCGGCCGCCGCGTAAGCGCCGGCGCCAGTCGGCCACCGCGTAGGCGCCGACGCCGGGGTGTTACATGGATGTATCGATGTGATACGGTGCCGTATCATGAACTTCGCGCACAATCGCCTCTGCTCGACGGCCGGCTGGGCCCGGCGGGTGGAGACAGAGCTGATCCCGTGGGGCCTGGAGGGGGTTGATCTCGGCGACGACGTGCTCGAGATCGGGCCCGGGTTCGGGGCGACCACCAGGGCGCTGGTCGACCGCGTGCCCGCCCTCAGCGCCGTGGAGATCAGCGAGCGCTACTGCTCGTTGCTGCGCTCAGAGCTCGGCGACCGAGTGGCCGTCACCCAGGGCGATGCCACCGCGCTCCCGTATCCCGACGGGCGCTTCTCGGCCGTGGTTTGCTTCACCATGCTGCACCACATCGACTCGGCGGCCCTGCAGGACCGGGCGTTCTCCGAGGTGGCCAGGGTCCTGGCGCCGGGCGGCGTGTTCGCCGGAACCGACAGCCGCGGCGTGGGGGGGAAGTTCAAGCTGATCCACATCGGCGACACACTCACGCTGGTCGATCCGGGGGCGCTCCCGGCCCGGCTGGGCGCCGCCGGACTGACGTCTGTCCAGGTCGACACCACCCAGCGGTCGCTCCGCTTCCGGGCTCGCCGGCCGGCGTGAGCTTGTGGGGCTTCCGGTCCAGCCGGCCGGCATGAGCTCGCCCGCGCCGCCGGTACCGCCGCACATCGTCGACGCGGCGCGCCAGGTCCTGGCCCAAGACGGGCTCGCCGCGGCGACCCTGGAGCGGATCTCCGCCGCCGCGGGGGTCTCGCGGATGACCCTGCATCGCCGGGGCGTCACCAAGCCGGACATCCTCCGGGCGCTCGCCGAACGCTTTGAGGCCGAGCATCGCGAGACCATGTGGCAGGCGCTCGTCGCCAGGGGAACCGGCCGCGAGCGCCTGCGCCTGGCGCTCGAGCTCCAGTGCGAGCTGAGCGAGCGCAACCTGGCCACCCTGGAGGCGCTGTCGGGCGCCGCGCGCGACGCCATCTTTCACGACGGCGGTCCGGGGGCGCTCACCCGCAGCGAGTTCGTGGCGCCCCTGGAGCGGCTGCTGCTGGACGGCGCGGCGGACGGGACGCTGGCCACCGTCGACGCGACCGAGACGGCGACCATCCTCTACAACAGCGTGGGCCACACCTACCGGCACCTGCGCATCGGGCACGGCTGGACCCCCGAGCGCGCCCGCGAGGGGGTGCTAAGGCTCGCGATGGAGGGGCTGAACGCCCGCGAGGGCTGAACGCCCGCGAGGGCTGAACGCCCGCCGTGCCGAGCGGAGCCATTTGGTGGAAAACCCGCACACCCGCGGGAGGTTTTCCACGTTTGTCGCGCCAGCGGGACGCCTGGTGGAAAAACGCGAGCGGCCGCCCAGTTTTCCACGTTCTGCCGGGTGGAGGGCGGTGGAGCGGCGGGCCGCGGCCTACTAGCCGGTGTGGGCGGAGCGCGATCCCCGCCGCTGCGCGGCCAGGTCCCGCATGCGCTGGTTCTCGACCACGCGTGCGAGCTGGCGCACGCTGGCCTCGAGGCGGCTCCCCACCGCACGGCTCGCGATTCGCTCCGCGACCCAGCCCGCGATGCCGCCGCCCGCCACGCCGTAGGCGAGGCGGATCTCGACGCGTGTGCGGCCGCCGGGCGCGGCGCGCAGCCGCCAGCGCCCGCGCTGGTCCACGCCGGTCACCGATGTCCACGCCAGGTCCCGCGGAGGATCCCACTCGACGATCTCGATCAGGCCCCCGATCTCGGCGGAGCCGACCCGGAGCAGCATCCGGTAGCGGGCGCCCAACCCCGTGGGCTCGTCGCTCTCGACCTCCCAGCGCGTCACGCCGGACATGAAGTCCAGAGCGCGCTCGGGATCTGAGACCACGTCCCAGACGGTCTCGAGCGGGGCCGAGATGACGCGGTGCGCGCTTGACCTCACGCCTGTGTCATCCGATCACCGGCAGCCGGCGCTCGGCGGCGAGGGCGTCCAGGGTCTCCTGCATGAGCCGGATCAGGTGGTCGTAGACCTCCTGAGGATCGGGGTCTGGCCCGAATTCGGCCTTCAGATCGATCGCCGGCAGGGTCTCGATCGTGATCTTCGACGGCAGCGGGATGTGACCCATCATGTCGCCGACGTTCAGCCCCCAGGGCAGGGCGATCGAGATCGGCAGGACCTTGAGTCGGAACACCCGGTCAAGCGCCAGCAGGCGGGCCAGGCGCTCGCCTCGGGACAGGAAGAGGGCGGTCTCCTGGCCGCCGATCGAGACCACGGGAACGATCGGGACATCCTCCTGCAGGGCCAGGTGGATGAAGCCCTTGCGCCCATCGAAGTCGACCCGGTTTCGGTCCCAGGTGGGCCGGTGGACCTCATAGTCGCCGCCGGGGTACACGAGCAGTGCGGCGCCGGACGACAGCGCCTTGCGGGCGTTCTCGGGAGACGCGGCCACGGTGCCGAAGCGGCGCAGCGATCCCAACCCGGGCATCGAGAGCACCAGTTTGTGGGCCAGCTGGAAGAAGGCTCGCTCGACTCCGAAGTAGGTGCTGAAGGCGAGCGTGAAGACGAGCGTGTCGGGGGTCATGTTCCCGCCCGAATGGTTGCCCACCATGAGCACGGGACCGGAGTCGGGGATGTTTCCGAGCCCTCGGACCTCGCCCCGATACCAGAGGCTGGCAAACAGCCACATCAGGGGCAGGCGCTCGCGGATGAAATCCGGATCGCGGTCGTCCAGATCGGCGCGAGGGAGGCGTCGCTGGGTCTGGTGGGCCAGCTCGGTGAGGGCGCGCCTGGCCAGCGAGCGCCGGCCGCGGCCGTTCTCGTTGCTCGCCCCGCCGCCGGCGTGCCCGTTGCGGCCGGCTCTGCCGGCTACGCCGGTGTCTGCCATCGGGTGGATCCTATGCGTTCTGGCTCACGCGGCGTTGGCGCCGGGCAAGCGCCGGGCCTCGACGGGAGTCGGCTCGGCCACCGTCATCTCGCTCCGCGCGAAGAACCGCATCAGCAGCTCGTTGGTCTCCTCGGGGCGCTCCACCTGAGGAACGTGACCGCAGTCCTGAAGCGTGACCTGCTCGGCGCTGGGCAGCCACCTGCTCACATGCTTGCGGAACCCGGCGGGCACGAGCCGGTCGTGGGTTCCCCAGATGAACAGCGCGGGGCGCTCGAGCTCGGCGAGCCGCGGATAGAAGCCGTGTCGCCCATACGGAGCCTCCAGATAGATGTTGCGGGCGGAGGCCAGGAAGGCCAGGCGCGCTCCCGGCGACTGATAGATGCGGCGAAACTCGTCGACCATCAGGTCGGCGACCTCGGGGTCGATCAGGTCCCGGTCATAGAACATGCTCCAGAACTGCGCCGCCACCTGCTTGCGGGTGAAGGCGTGGGGGAGAAGCCCGAACTCCGGGCGCAGCAGCCGGACAAGCGGATGAAACCCGCGCTTGACCCAGGCGACCGCCGGACACAGCAGCCCGAGCGAGCGAACCCGGTCGGGTGCGCTCAGGCCCATCTCGATCGCCACCCGGCCGCCCATCGAATTGCCAACCACATGGGCCCGGCCGATGTCCTGGGCGTCCATCAGCCCGAGCATGGCCTCGGCGTACCAGCGGGCGTTATAGGGCGCCCGGGCGGGCTTGCTCGAAGATCCGAAGCCGGGCAGATCGGGGGCGTGCACGCGATAGCGCCGGCTGAGCGCCGCCGCGGTCTCGAACAGCGAGGCGCGCGTGCCGCCCAGGCCGTGCAGCAGGAGCACGTCGGGCCCGTGGCCCATGGTCAGCGAGGAGACCGAGTGACGGCCGACACGGACGTCGTGGATCTGCAGCAGCGGGGGACGGCCGCCGGGGAGCCGGAACATCCCCTCGAAGCCGACCGCATAGTCCAGATTGCCGTGGACCTTCAGCAGCCGACGCTCGAAGGCCTCGATGCCCGACACATCCCCCTGGCGCAGCGCCAGCCAGGTCGTGGAGCCAGTTGAGATCGTGACGTCCGGCCGGCGCCGCGTGACTCCCTTGCGAACCCGGGCGCCGTGTGTGGTGCAGCGCACCTCCCAGGTGTGTCCGAGGTCTGAGAGCTTGACGTGGTAGGTGGCGTCAAAGCCGGGGTAGGCTCCGAGGTAGCGCTCGGGCAGGCTCCGGAACCCGAGGTCCACTTCGGACAGCGCGGCGGCGCGCGACGGGTTGATCGACATCGGCCAGGGAACCTAACGCTCGGTCCGGATCGGTACCGTCTCGGGCGCTAGGGTTGCCGGATCTTGCGCGGGGTTACGCTGCACGACACGCTGACCGGCGAGGTCAGGCGATTGGATCCCGAGGTCCCGCCCCGGGTGCGGATCTACGCCTGCGGCCCGACCGTCTACGCCCGCATCCACGTGGGAAACGCGCGCCCCTTCGTGGTCTTCTCGCTGCTCAAGCGCTTCCTGACCACCGAGGGATACGACGTCACCTTCGTCGGCAACGTCACCGACATCAACGACAAGATCTATGCCGCGGCCAAGGCGTCCGGATCCCACAGCGAGATTCTGGCGGCGGCGATGACCGCCGCCTACATCTCCGACACGGATGCGCTCGGGCTGGGCCGGCCCGACTATGAGCCTCGTGCCAGCGAGACCATCGGAGCCATCGTGGACCTGATCCAGAGCTTGATAGAGGGCGGCCATGCCTATGCAGTCGACGGTGACGTCTACTTTGCGGTTCGTTCCTACCCGAATTACGGAGAACTATCGCATCGCGACGTCGACCAGATGGATCAGGGGGAGGGGGTCGAAGGTGCCCAGCGCAAGCGGGATCCCCTGGATTTCGCCCTCTGGAAGGCGCACAAGCCCGACGAGGACACGCATTGGGACTCTTCCTGGGGCCCCGGCCGGCCCGGCTGGCACATCGAGTGCTCGGCCATGGCCGAGGAGCTCCTGGGGACCGACCTGGAGATCCATGGCGGCGGCAGCGACCTGATCTTCCCTCACCACGAGAACGAAGCGGCTCAGACGCGCGCCGCCCGCGGCCGGCCGCTGGCCAAGCTCTGGATGCACGTGGGGCTGGTGCGCCTGGACAGCGAGAAGATGTCCAAGTCCGTGGGCAACGTGTTCGTGCTCCACGACGCCCTGGAGCGCCACGGCGCCGAAACCCTGCTCATGTACTTCTGCGGCGCCCACTACCGCCAGCCGATGGAGTACGACGACGAGCGCCTGGAGGAGTCACGCGCGCGCGTGGACCGCATCCGCGAGGCGGCCCGCGGGCTGACCGGCGATCCCAGCCCGGAATGGTCGGCCGCCTACCGGGAGCGCTTCTTCGACGCGCTGGCCGAGGACTTCAACACGCCCCGGGCCCTGGCGGTGATCTTCGAGTGGGTTCGAGAGGCCAACCGCGTGACCGCGGGAGCCTCGGGCGGGGCCGGCGCGATCGGCGGTGCCGACCTTCGCGAGATGCTCGACACGCTGGGTCTGGCGAGCCTCATGGAGAGCCCGTCCCGGCCCGTGCCCCCCGAGGCCTCAGAGTTGCTCGAGGCCCGCGAGCGCGCCCGCCAGACCCGGGACTACGCCGCCGCCGACCGGCTGCGCGATGAGCTCCGGGCCCTGGGATGGGAGGTCCGCGACGGTTCCGCGGGTCCCGAGCTGCTCCCGCTCGGGGCTTAGCAAGCGAAGTTGCATAACTCTGCCTAACGCTTGACACCGGGGCGTTGCTATGTCAAGCTCGCGCCGCTTAGTAAGGATCAACTCGAGCTTTAGGGCTTGGGGTTGAGGGGAGCGAGGCCTCATGCCTGGCTTCTGGGAAGGCTCATATTGGTGCGGCGCCAGGGGAGGTAACGCGCCACGATAAATCCGACTGCCGCTCTTTGGCGGCTGCGGGAAAGGTTTGACTTCGTGGCCCGACTCTCTGCGTATTCTCAGTCTCAACTTCAGGTTGAGGACGGTTATCTGATCGCATTGGCCAAGCAGGGACATGCGGATGCCTATGACCGCATCGTCCGCCGTTACTACGGCTTCGTGCGTCTGAAGGCTTCTTCCTACTTTCTGGCCGGCGGAGACGCCGACGATCTGATCCAGGAGGGCCTGGTCGGCCTCTACAAGGCGGTGCGCGACTACCGCACCGACCGGGAGTCGAGCTTTCGCAACTTCGCCGAGCTGTGCATCACGCGTCAGATCATCACCGCGGTCAAGACCGCGACGCGGAACAAGCACACCCCGCTCAACCAGTACGTGTCGTTCTCGAGCACGCCGGCCGGCGGGGCCGGGGACAGCGAGCCGACACTCGACGAGATGCTCCCCGGCTCGACCGTCCACGATCCGGTCAACCAGGTCATCTCGAGTGAGGAGCTGCGCGCTCTCGTGGCCTGCATCTCGACGGCGCTTTCCGAGCTCGAGTCCCGGGTGCTCGCGCTCTACCTCGACGGCCACTCCTACGAGGAGGTGGGCCGGCGCCTCGATTGCGATTGCAAGACCGTCGACAACGCCCTGCAGCGGGTCAAGCGCAAGGTGGGGGCGCACCTCTCGGAGCGAAACATCCCCGCCTGAGCGCTCAGCGACGCCGGCTCTCAGGCGTTCGCCTGGGGCCTCGCCCAGGCGGGCTCTCAGGAGGCCGTAGAGACCGGCGCCCGAGCGGCGGGCACGGTGAGGATGAACTCGGCGCCGCCTCCGGGCGGGCGGACGGCCTGCACGCCACCGCCCATGGCGGCTGTCAGCTCCTTGACGATCGCCAGACCCAGGCCTGAGCCGACTGCCCGCTCGCTGCGATACCGGTTGTACAGGTAGAAGCTGTCGAAGGCCCGCGGCAGGTCCTCGTCGGCCAGGCCGGGACCGGTGTCACGCACGGCGATCCGACCGGCGTCCGCGACGACCTCGACGGTGCCGCCGGCCGGGGTCATGCGCAGCGCGTTCTCGATCAGGTTCGAGGTCGCCTGCAGGAGCCTGCCCTCGTCGCCGATCCCCCACGAGCCGTGGGCACTCGTGCCGGTCAGGGTGACGCCCAGCTCGAGCGCCCGGGGCCGGTGGCGCTCCACGGCGGTGGCGCTCACCGCCGCGAGGTCCACGGGGCGGCGCTCGACCGCGAATCCGGATCGGCCGAAGCGCGCCAGGTCGAGCAGATCGAAGACCAGTCGCTCCAGCCGGTCGGCCTCCGAGGAGATCACGCGACCGCCCTCCAGGGGCGCGATCGCCCCCTCCTCGAGGCCCTCGGCGTACCCGCGGATCGAGGTCAGCGGCGTCTTGAGCTCGTGGCTGACCGACTCCAGGAAGCGGCGCTGGGACTCGCGCGCGCGACCGAGCTCGCCCGACATCACGTTGAACGATCGACCGAGGTCGGCGAGCTCGTCGTCGCCTCCGACCGGCACCTCCACCCCGGAATCACCGGCGGCCACCCGCTCGGTGGCGGTGGCCAGCTCGCCGATGGGACGCGTCAGGCGCCGGGCGAGCAGGAAGGAGAGCAGGACGGCGAGCGCTGCCCCACCGAGCCCGGCCAATACGAGGCTGACCAGGAACGGGCGCCATTCCGAGAAGGCGAGCTGGGCTCCGCGAATGAGCACGACTCTTCCGTTGGGAGTCGCCCGGGTGGCGTACAGCAACCGACGTCCGGCGACCGTGACCGTGCCCTGGGTGGCCGGGTTGCTGCCGATGGCGGCCAGCACGGCCTGGCTGACCGCGGGACGGGTGCGCCTGGGCTTGCCGCTCGTGGGCTGGATCCTGTACACGTGATCGCCGGCTCGCAACACCCCGGGGGCTCCGCCCGCCACGGCCAGAAGGTTGGCCTGGGCCTCGAGATTGTCGATCCGCTGGGTGGCGAGCTTGTGGCGTACCAGCACCACCGCGACCCCGACGGTGAGCGCGCACGAGGCCACCGCGGCCAGCGCCAGGTAGCCCAGCACCCGCCGCTGGAGGCTCACGCTGATCGCCTCCGCTCGCCATCCAGGCTCGCCTGTAGGTCGGCGGCGTGAGTCATCCGGCTGCTGCCGACGCCTTGTAGCCGAGCCCGCGTACGGTCCGGATGAGCTCCGGGTGTCCGAGCTTCTTGCGCAACTGGGCCACGTGGACCTCGACCGTTCGGGTGTCTCCCGGAGAGAGAAAGCCCCAGACGGACTCGAGCAGCTGATCGCGGGAGACGACCTGGCCGCCGTGACGAAGCAGAAACTCGAGCAGATCGAACTCGCGCTGGGTGAGCTCCACCTCGGCCCCGTCGACCCGAACCTCCCGAGCTCCGCGGGCCAGCACCACGGGCCCGAGCTCGATGACGTCTCGCGGGTCGGCTCCGTCAGATCTGCCGGCGCGCCGCAGAACGGCCTTGACCCGGGCCGTGAGCTCCCGGGGGGAGAACGGCTTGGCCACGTAGTCGTCGGCGCCGACCTCGAGCCCCGCCACCCGATCGGGCTCCTCGTCACGGGCGGTGAGCATGATCACCGGTACCGCCCCGGCGATCCTCCGGCATACCTCGAAGCCGTCGATCCCGGGTAGGCCGATGTCGAGCACCACGAGCTTGATGGGATGGCGGCGCAGCTCGATCAGCGCATCCTCGCCGGAGCGGACCCACAGCGCCCGGTAGCCCGCGCGCTCCAGGTAGGTGCGCACGAGGGCGCCGATGTTCGGTTCGTCCTCGACCACCATCACGGTTGTAGGCATGCTGGACATCGTAGGTTGGTAAAGCCGCGGACGGAGCCGGTTTTACACGCAGCTGACCTTCGGCTGACACGGTGCTTGCAGTCGGGGGCGACAGTGTCCTTGCATCGGCAAGGCAATCCACAAGCGAGGTCATCACAAGATGTCATTCATCTACAAACACTCACGACTGCTGCTGGTCGCGGTCTGCTGCGCGGCGCTCGGCGCGGGGGCGAGCGTGATCGCCAGCGCCGGAGCCGCGACGGGCTCCAGCCACGCCGGCAAGGGCAGGGCCGCCCACGCCGGCGCCCTGAGGCGGTTCGCCGCCCGCTCGGTACAGGGCTCCGTCGTCGTTTACACCAAGAAGGGATTCGTCACTGTCACCTTCAACCGGGGCAAGGTCGACTCGGTCAGCGGCCGGCAGCTGACAATCACCGAAAGCACCAAGAAGGCCACCTATAAGACGGTCACGCTGTCCATACCGGCCAATGCGCTGGTCCGGGACCACCGCCAGACGGCGACACTCTCCGTCCTGGAGCCGGGTCAGCGGGTCACCGTCATAAACGCGCCCAAGCGCACGCTCGTGGTGGCGCGCACCTCCCGCGCCGGGTAGCGCCCCGCCGGCCGGCACCCCACATAAGCTCGAGGGCTCAACCCGCGGGTTGAAGGCCGTCGCGGTCGTCCGGCCACGATCGCGGCGGCCCTCAACCCGCGGGCTGACTTCTGACCGGCCCCCGGCGTCCCTCAATCCGCGGCTGCCGTCTGCCCGGCCGCGGCTCAGCCCGCGAGCGGCCCCAGGTTGGCCTCCAGGCCGAACGTCTCAAAGGCCCGAAACCGCGAGAACGTGTGGTGCTCCGGGCCGTGGAAGTCAGACGAGCCGGTGGTCAGGATGCCCAGCTGGGCGCCGCGGTCCACGAGCAGTCGCGTCTGGGCCTCGTCGTGGGTGACATAGAAGGCCTCGACCCCGTCGAGCCCCGCGCTCCGGAACCCATCGAGCGCGTCGAGCACGCCCTCGGCCGCGTCGATGTCCCAGAAGGGATGGGCCCAGACGGCCAGCCCGCCGGCCTCGTGAATGAGCGCGATGGCCCCCTCCACGCTCGGTGCGGCTCGGGGCCGGAAGGCCGGGCGCCCCTCGATCAGGTACTCAACGAGGAACGCGGTCGGATCCAGCAGCCCCGCCGCCTCGAGACGCTCGCGATTCTCGGGCCGGCTGACCACGGCCTGGGCCAGATGGGGGCGACCGATCGACTTGCCCTGCTCAGACCGCTGGGTGAGCGCCGCCTCGTCGAGCGCGAACCCCAGCTCCTGGAGCGCCTGGGCCATGGCCTGGGCGCGGTGCTCTCGGTCATGCCGCGAGCGCTCCAGCGCGGCCACCAGCGCCGGGTTCAGGGGATCGATCAGGTAGCCGAGCACGTGCAGGTCCTGGGAGCCCTCAAACAGCGCCGTGACCTCGGTTGCGGCCACCAAGCCGATGCCGGCCGCGGCCGCCGCCCGCTGCGCCTCGGATACGCCGTCGGTTGTGTCGTGATCTGAAAGGGCGAGGAGTCGCACCCCCGCGGCGGCGGCGGCCGCGACCACCTCGGCGGGCTCCAGCGCGCCGTCGGAGTGCACCGAGTGGCTCTGAAGGTCGAAGGTGGGAGGGGCGTCGGGTGCCATCGGGTGCTCGAGACACGAGCCTACCCATCAGTTCTTCGCGGCCGACCGCCCGAGGGCCGGGCAGTGGCCTGGGTTCGAACTTCATTGCTGGGAAAGGGTGGCGTTGAGCCTCGGCTGCGGCTGAACTTTGGAGCCGTAGCACGCGCTGCGAGCACCCGCCACGACCGCGTCCGCCGGCCGCTGGGCAGCCGAAGCCGCCCAGCCATCCTTCCCCAGTAAAAAGAAGTTCGCATCCCGGCGGCCCACCCGAGCTCCCCAACACGGGCTCAGACGGCCGGCCCACGTCCTCGCATGCCTCGGGGTCCAAGCACCCGTGCACGATCGTCTCAGGCGCGGTGGTAGGTGACGATCACCGTCCCTGACTCCAGCGGCCGGCAGTCGACGAGCTTCAGGACCCGCGCCTCCGGGTCATCGCCGAACAGGCGCTTGCCCCCTCCGAGCACGATCGGGAACACCATGAGCCGGAGCTCGTCGACCAGACCGCGGGCGAGCAGCTCGCTCACGAGGGTGGCGCTCCCCGCGACCAGGATGTCCCCGCCGGCCTCGGACTTGGGCGCGGCCACCTGCTCGGCGAGCTCGCCGGAAACGACGGTGGAGTTGCTCCAGTCGGCCCGCTCCAGCGTGTGGGAGACCACGTACTTGGGCATCGAGTTCATCTTGTCGGCAGACCCGACCTCGTCGGTCAGGTCGGGCCAGGCCGCCGCGAAGCCCTCGTAGGTGGTTCGGCTCAGCAGGAGGGCATCGTGGTCCAGCACCTCGTCGAGCTTGTACTTCATGCCCTCCGGGTTCAGGGTGACGAGAATCGACATCCGCCTGGGCCGGCGGAGATCAGCCTCGGCTGGCGACGCCGGCGCCGCCATCGACCACGGCGACCGGATGGCCGGTGCGCGGGCCGCGCATGTGGCGCAGAGCCAGCAGGCCGCCGGAGGCGACAATCCCGACGGTGATCGCGCCCAGCCCGAGGCCGGCACGCGGCCCGATCGTCGCCATGGTGGCTCCGACGATTGGGCCTCCGATCGGGGTCGATCCCTGGAAGGCCACGAACCACAGCGACATGACGCGGCCGCGCATCTCGGGTGCGGCGCTGAGCTGCAGGGTGGAGTTGCCCGTCGACATGAAGGACATGCTCCCGGCGCCGGTGAGCGCCAGCGCCAACAGCTCGATCCCCAGATTGGGGGCCAGCGCCGCGAGCGCCATGGCGACCGCGAATCCCGAAGCGGCGATGGTCAGCGGGCGAAGCCCGGTCTTGCCGCGGCTGGCGACCCAGAGTCCGCCGCCGGCCGCGCCTACTCCCATGGCCGCCGTCATGAAGCCAAAGCCGGTAGCGCCGACGTGCAGACCCCTATCCGCCATCACGGGCAGCGAGACCTGGAACTCGTAGGCCAGACACCCGACGACGCCCATCATCACCAGGGGCCACGCGAGCTGGGGGACCGAGCGCACGTAACGCAGTCCCTCGCGCAGCTGGCCCCGGGCGCGCGGCGTCGGCCGCGACGGCGACAGGGCCGATTTGTCCATCATGGTCAGGGAGGTCACGACGGCCACGAAGCTGGCGGCGTTGGCCAGGAAGCACACTCCGTCACCTACGGTGGCGATCAGGATCCCGGCCACGGCGGGACCGATGGAACGGGCCACGCTGACCAGCACCGAGTTGAGGCTGACGGCGTTGCGGAGGTGCTCGGCGCCGACCAACTCCATCATGAACGACTGGCGCGCCGGGTTCTCGAAGGCATTGTTGAGACCCAGGAGCGACGCGAGAACGCCGATCTCCCAGACCTGGACCACACCGGCGACGGTGAGCAGTCCGAGAGCCAGCGCCTGCAGACCCATGGCGCTCTGGAGCGCGATCATCAGCCGGCGCTTGTTGACGCGGTCGGCGATCACGCCGCCGTAGGGGCCGAGCAGCAGCACCGGCAGGGTCTGCAGGGCGACCACGAAGCCCAGCATGGTGGCCGAGTGGGTGAGGGTCAGGACCAGCCACGCCTGAGCGGTCATCTGCATCCAGGTGCCGATCAGGGAGACCGACTGCCCGGCGATGTAGCGACGGTAGTTGGGGACCGCGAGGGCCGCGAAGGTGACCTTTCCGGCGCGCTTCACGCGCGTCATGGACGCCGGTCCCGGAGTCGCTCGGCGAGTCCCTCCAGCGCCGGCAGAGCCTGCTCCACCAGACGGCGGTCCCCGATCGAAAGGCCTTCCAGCGCCACGTTCAGCGCGTCGGTGCGCTCTCGCCGCATTCGCTCGGCCAGCCGCAGGCCGGCGGGCGTGGCGTTGACCCAGGCGGCGCGCCGGTCGCCTTCGTCCGAGACGCGCTCCATCAGCCCGGCCTCGACCAGGTCGGAGATCACGCGGGAGAGCATCGTGGGGTTCAGGCTCTCGGAGTCGGCGAGCTTTGCCAGCCTGACCGGACCATCGCGCACGACGGCCAGCAGCACGGAGATCCGAGTTGGGGTCAGACCGGCCTCCGCCCCGGCCGTGGTCGTCCGCAACCGGCGCGAGAGCCTTCCGATCGCCACCCGAAGGCGCGCTGCGGTGTCTACATCGAGAGTCGTTGCCGGTTCTGCCAAAAGTCTCCAGTTACTTGCTTGCTGGCAAGCACTACTTTAGCACCGGCACTCTCTCATTCGGTGCGGCGACGGAACAGGACGCCCTGGGCGGCTTCGGGAGAGTGAAGGGCGATCCCGATGGCCGCCGCCAGCCAGGAGATCGCGAGCACGAACAGGCTCAGAAGGCCGATCGCCGCGAGCCAGTGGGCGGCGTCGGCGGGCGAGCGATAGCCGATCACGAAGGCGACGGCGACGGCGAGCGCCGCCGACAACAGGCTGGCGGCCACGCTGGCCACGACATGTCCGGCGACCAGGGATTCTCCACGCACGTCCATCGAGCGCAGGCGGTCCAGGATCCCGCTGCTCAGGTCCTGCGCGACGCTGACCGCGGTGGTCCCCGCGCCGAAGCCCACCCACACCAGCAGCACCCCCCGGCACCACGTAGTCGACGTAGCTGGTGCCGACGTGGATCGCTCCGCCGAAGAAGTAGATGAACATGATCATCAGCATCACCGGCAGCGCCAGGGCGGTGATCAGGCCGTCGACGTTGCGCAGGGAGAGACGGAGCGTGCGCGTGGTCATCGTGCGCAGCTCCGAGGAGCGCCGCTCGATGGCGGGCGCCGACGGCCGCGGGCCGGATCGAGCTCGTCGAGCAGGCTGCGAACCGCGTCGGCGTGGCCGGCGCAGGCCACGCCGAGCGTCATCATCGAGCGCTCGCCGTGCACGGCCCGGGGCCCGAGCCGGTCCCTGACCTGGTCAAAGGCGCTGGCGTCGACGAGCGTCAGATCGAGACGCTCACCGCCCACGGCGGCCTTCAGCTGGGTCGCCGTGCCCTGGGCGACGATGCGTCCGCCATCCATCACGGCGATCCGGTCGGCGAGCCGGTCGGCCTCCTCGAGATACTGCGTGGTCAGAAACACGGTCACCCAGGAGCTGGTCAGGTCGCCGACCAGCTCCCACATCTGCTGCCGGCTGCGGGGGTCAAGACCGGTCGTGGGCTCGTCCAGGAAGAGAGAACCTCGGGAGCGCGCACCAGCGAGGCGGCGAGGTCGAGGCGGCGGCGCATCCCGCCCGAGTAGGTGGCGGTTCGCCGCCTGCTCGCTGACACGAGGTCGAACCGCTCCAGCAGCTCGCCCGCGCGGGCGCGGGCCACCGGCGCGGGGAGGCCTCGCAGCCGCGCCATCATCTCCAGGTTCTCGGCCCCGGACTGCAACTCGTCCAACGCCGCGTCCTGGCCGGTGAGGCTGATCCGCTCCCGGACGCGCGGCCGATCGGCTACGACGTCGGCGCCGCGACTCGGGCAGTGCCGCCGTCGGGGGCGGTGAGGGTCGCCAGGATGCGCACGGTGGTCGTCTTGCCGGCGCCGTTGGGCCCCAGGAGGCAGAACACGGTCGCGGGGGCGACCACGAGGTCGATCCCCTTCAGCACGGAGGTCGACTTGTAGGACTTCGCCAGGCCGGAGGCTTCGATTGCGGGTTGGTCGGGCATGGCCTGGGGCCGGCGTGACGTGGGACGGCGCGGGCCCAAGCGGGGCCTGACGCTGGGGCGGATCGTGGCCGCCGGGATCAAGGTCGCGCTGACCGAGGGGCTGGGGGCCCCTCTCGATGGCCCGGATCGCCTCCGAGCTCGGGGTGGGCACGATGTCCCTGTATCGGTACGTGGCGGCCAAGGACGACCTGCTGGTGCTGATGGTCGACGCCGCGCTCGGTCCACCACCGCCCGCGCGTCCCGGCGAGGACTGGCGGGCCGGTCTGCGCCGCTGGGCCGAGGGCCTGCGCGACGGTTACCGGCGCCGCCCCTGGTCGCTGCGGGTCCCGATCAGCGCCCCGCCGCTGGCGCCCAACAACGTCGCCTGGCTCGACAACGCCCTGACCGCGCTTGCCGGCACGTCGCTCTCCGAGCAGGAGAAGGTCTCGAGTGTGCTGCTGGTGAGCGGGTTCGTGCGCAATGTGGAGACGCTGACCGCCGACCTGAGAGCCGGCGCCGCCGGCGAGCAGGTGATGCCGGGCTACGGAACGTTGCTGGGACGGCTGACCAGCCTCGAGGACCTGCCGGCTCTGCATCGCGCCATCGCCTCGGGCGTGCTCGACGACGATGACGACATCGAGGTCGAGTTCGAGTTCGGGCTGGAGCGGATCCTCGACGGGATCGGGACCCTGGTGGCGAGCAAGCGGGAGGGTCGGGACTCGGCGTAAGGTGGGACCATGGCCACCCTTCTGCTGTTCGGCGACACCGAGAGCTCGCCGGCGATCCGCCACGAGGTGCCCGTGGCGATCGGGGATCCCTTCCTGTTCGCCGACGTCGAGGGCCGCCAGGTGGTGCTCACCTCGAGCCTGGAGCGCGGCCGCGTGGCGGCGGCACTGCCCGATGCCGAGCTGCTCGACTTCTTCGACTTCGGGCTGCGCGAGCTCGCCGAGCGGGGTCTGAGCCGGAAGGAGGCCGACCGCGAGATCGTTTCCCGCGTGGTCGACCATCTGCAGATCCGCGAGGCGCTCGTGCCCTGGAACTTCCCGGTCTCGATCGCCGATCGGCTTCGCAAAGACGACGTCGTCGTCACCGTCGACGACGACTTCGTCGACACCCGGCGCCGGGTCAAGACGGGCCCGGAGCTCGCCGGGGTGCGCGCCGCCCAACAAGCGGCGCACGCGGCGACCCGGGCAGTCGCGGAGATGCTCGCGGGGGCCACGCCCGGACCCGACGGCCGCCTGCACCTGGACGGCGAGCAGCTGACCGCCGAGCAGCTACGGGAGCAGATTCGCGTGACCTGCGCCGCCCACGACGCCACCTGCCCGGCCGGGTCGCTGGTGTCCTCGGTGATCAACGGCTCCGGGCACGATCCTGGTCAGGGGCCGCTGCCGGCCGGACTTCCGATCGAGATCGACGTCTTCCCACGCGACGAGGCCACCGGCTGCTGGGCGGATATGACGCGGACCTTCGTCGTCGGATCACCGACGCCCGAGCACGCGGAGTTGATCGCCGAGCAGGAGGGGCTCGTGCGCGAAGCCCTCGAGCAGGCACGGGAGGCGACGAGGCCGGGCGTCACCGGGAGCGAGCTCTACGCGGCGACCTGTGATCTGTTCGAAGCCGCCGGCTACGCCACCCAGCGCACCGGACAGAGCGGCTCCACCGAGGAGGGGTTTCAGTTCGCCCTCGGGCACGGGGTCGGGCTCGAGGTCCACGAGCCTCCCGGTCTGGGGCTCTCCGGGTCCGAGCCGTTCGTGGCGGGCGATGTGGTGGCGATCGAGCCCGGGCTCTGGGATAACCGGGTGGGAGGCGTCCGCGTCGAGGATCTGCTGCTGGTCACCGAAGCGGGCTGCGAGACGCTGACGCGCTTCGCCTACGACCTCGCGCCCTCGGCCCCGGGAGGGCCGGTCGTCGCTCCCGAGCCGCTCGACTGATCGACCGATCGAGAGGCGCCAATCCCATTCCTATACTTATTGAAGTGGTGTCGAAGCAGTCGTTAACCCACTGGCGCGACACATTCGTCACAATGGCAACCACAATTGTCGACATTCAGGAGGGAACCACAAATGGCACTGCAGATTGGGTCCACCGCACCCGACTTCGAAGCTGAGACCACAGAGGGGCCGATCAACTTCCACGACTGGATCGGCGACTCGTGGGCGGTCCTGTTCTCGCACCCCAAGAGCTTCACCCCCGTGTGCACGACCGAGCTCGGCTACATGGCTTCGATCAAGCCCGAGTTCGACCGCCGCAACGTCAAGATCATCGGCCTGTCCGTCGACCCCGTTGACGACAACGCCAACTGGTCAAAGGACATCGAGGAGACCCAGGGCACGGCGCCTAATTACCCCATCATCAGCGATGGCGACTTCAAGGTGGCCAAGCTCTACAACATGCTGCCCGCCGACGCCAGCGGAGATCCGCACGATCGCACGCCGGCCGACAACCAGACCGTGCGCAACGTGTTCGTGATCGGCCCCGACAAGAAGGTCAAGCTGATCCTCGTCTACCCGATGACCACCGGGCGCAACTTCGACGAGGTCCTGCGGGTGATCGACTCGCTGCAGCTGACCGCCAACCACAAGGTGGCCACGCCGGCCAACTGGCACCACGGCGACAAGGTGATCATCGCCGGCTCGGTGTCCAACGACCAGGCGAAGGAGATCTATCCCGAGGGCTGGGAGTCCCCCAAGCCCTACATCCGGATTGTCGCGGATCCCGAGGGCGCCAAGTAGCGCTCGTCGTACGCCCGCCCGGCTGACGCCGGGCGGGCCCCGGGGCGCAGGGCGCCGTCTGGCGATTCCCGGACGGCGCATTAGGATCGCGCTGACCATGGTCGTCGTGGACCAGACCAGCGGCGCAGCATGAGCACCGGGGCGGCCCGGACCTCCGGGTGGAGCCCGCTGCGCTACACGGCGTTCCGGCGCTGGTGGCTGGCACAGCTGACCTCGAACGTCGGCAGCTGGATGCAGACGGTCGCCGCGCAGTGGTTGATGACCTCGTTGACGACGTCAGCGCTGCTCGTGGGAGCGATCCAGGCGACCAATCTCCCCATCCTGCTGCTCGCGATCCCCGCCGGCGTCCTCGGCGATCTGCTTGACCGCAAACGCCTGATCATGCTCGGGCAGCTGGTGATGCTGATCGCGGCGGCGGCACTTGGGTTCCTGGACCTGGCCGGTCTCGTCACGCCGGCACTCCTGCTGATCCTGCTCTCGGGTATCGGGGTGGGCCAGGGAATCACCGGGCCGGTGGCCCAGACGCTCCAGCCCGAGCTCGTGCCGGCTCCCGAGCGCCCGCAGGCGATCGCGCTCGGGTCGGTCAACCAGAACCTGGCGCGGGCGATCGGACCGGCGATCGGAGGCCTGCTGCTGGCCGCCACCAGCGCGGCGATCGTGTTCTTCGTGAACGCCCTGTCGTTCGTCGCCGTCCTGATCACGGTGGCAGTCGTGGCCGTGCCGGCCCGGGTGTCGACGCTCCCCCGGGAGCACCTTGCCTCAGCCACGCGCGCCGGCGCACGCTTTGTGGGCAACTCCCCGGCGCTCAAGGCGATCATGGTCCGCGCCGCCGCGTTCGGCTTCTTCGCTTCAGGGGTGTGGGCGCTGCTCCCCCTGGTCGCCCGATACAAGCTCGGCCTGGGCTCCGGTGGCTACGGGGTGCTGCTGGGCTGTGTGGGAATCGGAGCCCTGGTGGGCGCGACGTTCTCGCCGGCGCTGCGCCGCGCACTCACACCGCGATCCCTGCTGGCGGCGTGCACGGCGGCGGTCGCGGTCGCTTCGCTCGTCCTCGCCGTCTCCCACACGGCGGTGCTCGACGGCGCCGCGCTGGTCATCTCGGGCTTGGGCTGGATCCTCGGCCTGGGGCTGCTGAACTCTTCGTTTCAATCGGCGCTGCCCAGCTGGGTCAAGGCAAGGGGGATGTCGTTCTACACCATCGCCTTCCAGGGATCGACCGGGGTCGGCGCGCTCGCGCTCGGCGCCGTCGCTCAGGTGACGTCGGTCGACAACGGACTGCTGGTGCTCGCCGCAGGGCTCGTGGTCAGCGGCGCGGCCACGCTGCGGCTGTCGCTGCCCCGGCCGGGCGAGATCGACGTCACGCCGGCCGACTCCATGCCACTGCGCGACGGGCCGCCGGCGACCGACGGGACGGTGCTCGTGATCGCCCGCTACGACGTCGCGCCGGGTTCGGAGGAGGCCTTCCTGGCCCGCTCGGATCGACTGCGCCATTTCCGCCAGCGCACCGGCGCGGTCGAGTGGCGGCTGTTCGTCGACGAGCGCAGGCCGGGGCGTTATGTGGAGACCTTCCTGGTCGGATCGTGGGAGGAGCACGAGCGCCAGCACGCGCGTGCCACCCAGAACGACGAAGCCCTGCTCTCGGAGCTCAACGGGCTCCTGGTGCCGGGAACGCGGCGGGTGGCCAATCACTACGTGGCCGCGCGCACCTAGCATCCGCCTGCAATGCCACTCGAGATCGCCTTGCTCGGCTGCGGGCATCCTCACGTCTCCGACGTTCTGGGAGTGATCGCCTCGGAGCCGGACCTGCGCCTGGCGGCCGCCTGGGACGCCGACCCCGCGGCCGTCCCCGGTCCGATATCGAGCCACGCGGTTCTTGACCTCGACGCCGCGATCCGACGCGCGGATGCCGTGGTCATCTGTGCTCCCACCGATCAGCGTCCCGGGTTGTGCGTGCGCGCGGCTCGAGCGGGGCGTCCGATCCTCGTGGAGGTGCCGGTCGCCGGCACGGGTGCCGCGGCCCGAGCCGCCGCGCGGGAGATCACACGAAGCCGGACTCCGGCGTACGCGACCCTGTATCTGCGTGAGCTGCCGGCCCTGGCGCGTCTGCGAGAGGTGATTCGGGCGGGCCTGCTGGGGAGAGCCTCGACGGTCAGCGCCAGCTACCTGAGGCCAAGTGCCCTGAACGGCTCGTTGGGCGGCGCCTCCTCGTGGATGCTTGACCGGCGGCGCTCCGGGGCGGGCGCCCTGGTCATTCTCGGTACGCACCTGGTCGATGGCCTGGCCGCGCTGGGCCGCGTTCCGGTGATGATCGGTGCCGTGACTCCCGATCGCGGGCAGCCCACCCGAATGGACCTGGGAGGGACGGCGGTGGGGAGGTGGGGCGACGTGCCCCTCAGTCTTCGGACGAGCTGGGCCGCCCGCCCCGAGGGTCTCGAGTTCCAGATCAACGGCACCACCGCGAGCGCGGTTCTGCGTGACGGCTCACTCGAGATCCTCGCCGGGGAGGGCTCGCGCGAGCGCTGGATCGGGGCGCCGCCTGACGCCGGGGAGTCGTTGCGGGCCTTCGCCCAGCGTCTGCGGCGACGTCGGCTCGAGCTCGACGGGCTCGAGGGCGCGATCGGCGCTCAGGAGACGATCGAGCGCGCGGTCGTGCTCAGCTGACGCGCGACGGTTCGCAGCCGTCGCGTCCGCGGGCTCCCGGGGACTAGGATGTGCCCCGGGACGGGTTGTTTCCCGGAGGAGGTAGGAGCTGATGCCGCGTCGGTTTTGCCCGCTCGTCCTGACGATCGTGCTGGCGCTGGCCGCCGCACCGGCCGCCCAGGCGGCCGCTCGGTCAGCGCCCCAGACCCAGTACTACCTGTCCCTGGGCGATTCATACGCCGTCGGCTATCAGGCGCCGGTCATGCGCCCGACGCGCAACGGGCCCGCCAACCAGCTGGTGGCGCTGGCGGCCAGGCGCGGGTATCGCTACCGGCTGATCAACTTCGGTTGCGCCGGGGCCACTACGACATCGATGCTCGATCAGGTCAACTGTCCCGCGGCGGCTCGGGCGCCCGGCGCCCCCGCCTATCCCGGCCACACGCAGGTGCAGGCGGCCGTGGCGTTCATCAAGCAGCATCCCGGCAGAGTCGGCCTGGTCACGGTGTCGATCGGGGGCAACGACGTCGACGGCTGCATCACGAAGGCTGACACGCTCGGCTGCGTGGCCAGGGCCATGCCGACTGCCACCGCCAACCTGACCAAGATCGTCAAGCGGCTGCGCGCGGCCGGCACCAAGCGGATGCGGATCATCGGCTCCACGTACCCCGACGTCGTCCTGGGCGCCTGGGTTCTCCCCGCCTTCGGCGCCAACCGGTTCACTCTGGTCAGCGAATCGCTGACCGCGTTTGCCAAGCTGATCAACCCGGGGCTGAAGAAGGCCTACAGCTCGGTGGGCGCCAGGTTCGTCGACGTGACCGCGGCCACCGGCGCCTATGGGCCCTTCGACTCGGTCGCTACTCGGCTCCACGGAAACATCCCGGCCCCGGTCGAGGAGGTGTGCAAGCTGACCTATTTCTGCACCTACGTGAACATCCACATGACGACCGCCGGCTACGGCATCATCGCCAAGCTCGAGGTGGCGACCCTGCCGCCCGTGGTGAACAGGAAGTCCTGAATCTCCGGCGCCGCATGAAGCTCGACCACTGCGTCATCCACGTCTCCGACTGGGAGCGCTCGAACCCCTTCTATCGCGATGTGCTCGGCGCCGAGCTCGTGGATCGCGGTCACGGGGCCTGGTCCTACCGATTCGGTGACGCGCAGCTCAACGTCCACGGGCCCGGAGTGGACCCGCATCCTGTGGCGCGAACTCCGGTGACCCCCGGCAACAGCGACCTGTGCTTTGAGTGGATGGGTCCGATCGAGGACGCGGCTAACCATCTGCGCCACCACGGGGTGGAGGTCGAGGAGGGGCCGGTGGCCCGCAACGGTGCCCGGGGGCCGGGCCGCAGCGTCTACTTCCGGGATCCCGACGGCAGCCTGATGGAGTTCATCTCCTACGACTGACTTGGCTACCGGCAGTTGGTGCAGCTGCCGCGCAGCGTGACTTCGTGGTCGGTGGTGTCGAACCCCAGGCGGGTGGCCAGCCGGCTGATCGATCGTTCCAGCGCCGGGTCGTGAAACGGGACGAGGCGCCCGCATTGATCGCAGAGCATGTGGTGGTGGTGCTCGCCGGCGGGATCGATGACCTCGTACCGGGTGATGCCGTCGCCGAGGTCGAGCCGGCTGACCAGGCCGTGCTCCTGAAGGAGTTCGAGGACCCGGTAGACGCTTGCCCGCGCGACCGGACGCGTGCCATCGCGGTCGTGTCGGAGGCGCTCCTCGATCTCGAGCGCCGTGAGCGCGCAGTGCTCACGTGAGAGCAGTTCGATCAACGTGTCGCGGGCGGCCCCCTTTTGGTGGCCGGCCCGCTGTAGCACGGCACGCGCGTGTGATCCCCACTCGGATGTCGCCTGCGTTGCGATGACTCACAGAATAGCTCCGCGGCAGGCATCAGTATGAGATTGAGACTTGGACTTATTCTCTGTTATCCTGACCGCTCGTCCTGTTCGCGCCGAGCACGAGGATGCCGATGACCGCCGTTGGTCGCCGTCGTTTGATGATGCTGCTGCCGTGTGTGGTGGCGGTCCTGGTGGCCGGTTGCGGATCCGCGTCTGACCCGGCGACGGGTAGCGGCCGGATCGTGGCCGTCGGCGCCGAGAACGAGTACGCCAACGTGATCTCCCAGATCGGCGGCCGGTACGTGTCGGTGACCGCGGTCGAGAGCAACCCGAACACCGATCCCCACGCCTTCGAGGCGAGCCCGAGCGTCGCGCAGGCCGTGAGCGCGGCGAAGCTCGTGATCCAGAACGGCGTGGGGTATGACACGTTCATGAACAAGATCGAGTCCGCGTCGCCGAGCTCGTCGCGCAAGGTGATCGACGTGCAGACGCTGCTCGGGCTGCCCGATTCGACCTCGAACCCCCACCTCTGGTACAAGCCGCAGACGATGCCGGCAGTCGCGGCAGCGCTGGTCAAGGACCTGTCGGCGCTGGCGCCGGCGCACGCCCCGTACTTCGCCGCCAACCAGAAGCGCTTCGACGCGTCGCTCGCGCCATGGTTCGCGGCGATCAGGCAGTTCGCCGCGCGCCACCCTGACACGCCGGTGGCGACGACCGAGCCGGTCGGGGACTACATGCTGCAGGCAGCCGGCACCACGAATCTCACTCCCTTCGGACTCCAGGCAGACATCATGAACGGGGTGGATCCGGCGCCGCAGGACGTGACCCTGCAGGACGGCCTGTTCTCCGGGCACCGCGTCAAGGTGTTCGTCTACAACCAGCAGGTCACCGATTCGCTCACCGAGTCCTTCCTGTCCGCGGCCGCCAAGAACCACATCCCCGTGGTCGGCGTCTACGAGACGATGCCGACGCCGAGCTATGACTATCAGTCGTGGATGCTCGCCGAGGTCAAGGCGCTGGAGCGTGCGGTCGACGACGGGGTCTCGACCCGCCGGCTGACGTGAGCCGAGGCGCTTCCACCGCTCCCGAGATCCGGGACACGACCCTGGCCGCGCAGGGGATCACCGTCCGCCTGTCGGGACGCACGATCCTCGACGATGTGAGCTTCACCATCGCCCGGGGCGAGTTCACCGGGCTGATCGGAGCTAACGGCGCCGGCAAGACGACGCTGTTCCGGGTCATCCTCGGACTGCAGACGCCCACTCGCGGGCACGTGCGCATCAACGGCGATGACCGGTCGCGCCGCCACGTCGGCTATGTGCCCCAGAAGTTCCTGCTCGATCCGGACATGCCGGTGCGGGGCCGCGACCTCGTCGGGCTGGGACTGGATGGACACAAGCTCGGTCTCGCGCTTCCGTCGCGCTCGCGCCGTCGGCGGGTGGACGAGATGCTCGAGGCCGTCGACGCCGGCCGCTTCGCCGATGCTCGGGTGGGCCAGCTGTCCGGCGGAGAGCAGCAGCGCATCCTCATCGCCCACGCACTGATCAGTCAACCTAAGCTGCTGCTGCTCGACGAGCCGCTGGCCAACCTCGATCTGCGCAGCGCCCAGGAGGTCGTCCGCCTGCTGGCGCGGATCGCCCGCGAGCAGCGGATCTCCATCCTCATCTCCGCCCACGAGATGAATCCGCTGCTCCCGGTGATGGATCGCATCGTCTACCTGGCGGCGGGCCGCGCGGCCAGCGGGACCGCCGAAGAGGTAGTGCGTTCCGAGGTCCTCTCGACGCTCTATGGCCACCACGTCGATGTCCTGCGCGTCCACGGCCGCGTGATCGTCGTCGCCGGCACCGGTCATGACGAGCACGCGGCGCTGGAGGGCTTCGCCGACGGCGCCGGCGCTGTCGAGATCGTCTGAGGCGGCGGTGCATCAGGTTCTCAGGGCGATCGTCGAGCCCGGGTTCTTCTCGAGCTCCGCGGTTGCCCTCGCGGCGGTCGTCGGCGGTCTGGTGGCGCTCGTCGCCGGCGCCGTCGGGGTGTTCACCGTGCTTCGGGGTCAGGCGTTCGCCGGGGAGGCGCTCGGGGACATCGGCGCCGCCGGCGGCTCCAGCGCGTACCTGATCGGGATCGCGCCGCTGTGGGGTTTCGTCGGCATCGCCGTGGCGGCCGCCGGCGTGATGGAGACGATCGGAATCCAGCGCGCCCGGGGGCGCGACCTGGCGACCGGCATCGTGCTCGGCGCCGGCTTCGGGCTCGCCGCGCTGTTCCTCTACCTCGGCACGACGTTCGACAACACGACCGGCGCGACGATCACGATCCTGTTCGGTTCGATCTTCGCGCTGGACAAGGCCATCCTCCCCGCGGCGCTCGTGTTCGGAGCGCTGGCGCTGGCGATCATCGTCGCCTGCTACCGCCCACTGCTGCTCAGCTCCATCAGCCCGGAGCTGGCCGCCGCTCGCGGCATCCCGGTCAGGCTGATCGGCGGCCTCTACCTCATCGCCATGGCGGTCGCCGTCGCCCTGGCGGCGGTGACGATCGGTGCGATCCTCAGCACCGCGCTGCTGATCGGCCCAGCCGCCACCGCGCTCCAGCTGACCACCCGGCCGGCGCGGGCCATCGTCACCGCCGGACTGATCGGGCTGGGGGCCATGTGGCTGGGACTGCTGCTGGCCTACGACAGCTACGACTGGCCGCCACTTCACCACGGGTGGCCGGTCAGCTTCTTCGTCGTCACCCTCGTGCTGATCGTCTATCTGAGCGCCCGGATCCTGACCCGGGGCCGGACTCGGCGCTGACGATGTTCTCCGGCTTCATGGTCAACGCCTGGCTGGTGGCGACGATGGTGGCGATCGTCGGCGGCGCGGTGGGATTCTTCGTCGTGCTCCGCGGGTCGGCATTCGTCGCCCACGCCGTCCCCAACGGATCCTTCGCCGGCGCGGCCGCGGCCAGCCTGGTCGGGATCAACACGATCATCGGGCTCGCCGTCTTCTCCCTCGGGGGGGCGCTGGGCATCGGACTGCTCGGCCGCCGCGGCCGCCACGACGTCGCGACCGCGCTGACGCTGGTGTTCATGCTCGGCCTCGGCGCGCTGTTTCTCGGCTTCAGCATCGAGTACGCGCCCGAGATCTACTCGCTGCTGTTCGGCGAGGTGCTGGGGATCAGCTCCACCGAGCTGGCTCCGACCGCCGGCCTGGCCATCGCCAGCCTGGCCGCGCTGGCGATTCTGTACCGACCGTTGCTGCTGTCCTCGATCGCGCCCGAGACCGGGCAAGCCCGCGGTATCAGCCCGTTCCGGATCGAGCTGGCCTTCCTCGTCGTCGTCGCGCTGGCCACGACGATGACCGTCCCGGTCGTCGGCACCGCCCTCATCTTCAGCCTCATGATCGGCCCCCCCGCCGCCGCCCGCGCGTTCACCGTCCGGCCTCACGTCGCGATCGCGCTGTCGATCGCCCTCGCGCTGGTCACGGTGTGGGCCGCGATCGCCCTCTCCTACCAGACCAACTGGCCGGTCGGGTTCTTCGTCGGCACGATCAGCGCCGCCGCCTACGCCGCAGGACGCGCCTGGACATTCACCCGTCGCGGTGCGTCATCCGCTCGTAGTTGAAGTGCAGGAGCTCGATCACATCGCGGACGTCCGAGGGGCCTTCGATCCGGCGGGACGCCGGGCCCTGGCGGCCGGGAAACACGGGGTGATAGGTGATTCGGCCCTGCTCGAAGAGCTCGGTCCAGACGGCCTTGGGAAACGAGAAATGGGCCGACCGGTTGCCGTGCAGGTGACCGATCTCGCGCCTGCCGACGCGAAACGCGAACTCGCCGCGCCTTCCCGGCCCGGCCTCCACGCCCGGCCACGAGGTGACCTCGGCGGCGATCTGCTCGCTGGCGCTTGATGGCTTGCTGTGGATCACGATGACCTCCCGGAGGTGGTGATACTCGAGGCACCATCGTCCGCCTCCGGGCGTCCGGTTTCCATGAGCAATTGGTCCTAGGACCTCGCGTCCGGCACCGACTGGGACTCGATACTTTGATGTGATGACCAAGGTGCGGAGCCCTGGACGGGAAGTTCCTTCTGTACCAGTGGGCATGACCGGTCTGCTCGGGTGCCGATGACGGTCGCCGGCACGCCGCCCAGGACAGTGCTGGGGCGCGAACCGGAGCTCGCTCAGCTCTCGGAGCTGCTCGAGCGGGCACGTCGCGGCGCAGGCGGCGCGCTCGTGGTCCGCGGCGACCCGGGAGTGGGTAAGTCGCTGCTGATCACCGCGGCGACCGCCGCCGCGCCGGATTTCACCCTCCTCTCGGTGGCGGGCGTGCAGTCCGAGTCCGACCTCGCGTTCGGCGCCCTGTCAGCCGTGTTGCACCCACTGTTGGCGGGAATCGACGAGCTACCCGCGGTGCAGGCGGACTCGCTGCGGGCCGCCGTCGGTCTGTCCCCGGGAGCGCAGGTGGAGCAGTTGGCCTGCCATGCGGCCGTGGTGAGCCTGCTCGCGGCCTCGGCACGCACGCACCCGGTCCTGGTCGTCGCCGACGATCTGCAGTGGTTTGACGCCGGCTCGCGTGACGCGCTTCTGTTCGCGGCCCGACGGATGGATTCCGACCC
>Ga0182024_10003906_pt1 | contig 34903 bp, 41 predicted proteins | sample P32metaG_FD_120480 | JGI IMG/M metagenome (GOLD analysis project Ga0182024, IMG submission 120480) | Permafrost microbial communities from Stordalen Mire, Sweden - P3-2 metaG (Illumina Assembly) | ecosystem: Environmental > Terrestrial > Soil > Wetlands > Permafrost | place: Sweden: Stordalen...
ATTCGAGACTCGAGCTTCGTGTCGTAAGACTTGCGGCAGATGGCGTATGGCTTGAGAGAATCATGAACGCAAAATCGAAAAACCTAAAGGGTGTCGAAGAATATCTCATTGAGATGACGCGAACCATATGAATCTTGGTGCTCGTTCCAAGTTCTCGAACGTGGCAGGCGATTCGTCGAGTACATCCGATCGGCGGCGTAGCGCGGGCGTCTCGTGTGCTGTGTAACCGTAGATCTCGAAAAAAACCGTAGATCTCGAAAAAGAGTAGAGTAACGATGAAAACGGAATTGCTGCGATTCAACGGCGCTGTCGAGCGGGATCCCGCCATCGATACGTGGATGAAAGCGCATGCAGGCGAATTGGGAGCCATCGCGCATCGGTGGTTTGAGGTGATGCGAAAATGCGGAGACGAAGTCCGGGAGCTCTTGCATGACGGCTGCCCGGTCGCATGTTTGGGAGATGCGCCCTTCGGCTACGTCAACGTATTCAATTCGCACGTAAACGTGGGGTTCTTTCAGGGCGCAGCTCTGGCGGATCCCGCTCACTTGTTGCAGGGAACCGGCAAGTTCATGCGCCATGTGAAGTTGAGACCGGGAACGGCCACCAACGCCGCAGCGCTAAGCAGGCTGATCGACGCGGCGTACTCGGATATAAAGGCGCGCGTTGAAAACGGCTAGCTCATAGAAACGCATCGAGAGGCCCAACCAGTAATGCGGGTACTCCCCAGGGCCATTCACTGAAATATTCGCATTATTTACACCTGATTATTCAGCAATATACGCATTTTAGTCGCTAAATTCGACACACTCATGTGTTCTACTCCAACCAGGAGAGAACCGTTCCATGTCCTCAGCGCTAAACGTCGTTCAGGTAGAAGCCAATCGCCGTAATGCCCAGCAATCGACAGGGCCGCGTACCGAAGCAGGCAAGAAGACCTCCAGCCTCAACGCTCTGCGCCACGGCCTCACTGCACGCGTCGTCGTTCTCCCTACCGAGGATCTCGCCGCTTACCAACATTTCTCCGACGAATTCCTCGCCGATCTCGCTCCCGAGACCTTCGCCGAGCGTCAATGCGCTCAAACCATCATCGACACCCAATGGCGCCTCAACCGGGTGCGTTCCATCGAAGACGGCATGCTGGCGCTCGGCCACTTCGGCCCCGAAGGGCAAATCGACCCCGGCCATCCCGAAATCCACGCCGCGCTCACCGCAGCCGCCGTTTATCGCACGCATTCCCAAGCATTCGTAAATCTCAGCATGCACGAGCAGCGTCTCTACCGCATTCTGCGAGAGGCTTCAAAGTCTCTTGAGGACATGAAAACCAAACGCATCGCCGCCCGCCAGGCCGATCTCGATGCCGCCCGCGCCTTCCACAACCTGAACAAGATGCAGGGACTAACGCGGGAACCGGCGTCAGCCGGGTTCGTTTTTACGACCGAAGAAATCGAGACCGAATGCCGCCGTCACCGCAGCCTTGTGGAAGCCAAAATCGCCCACGACTGCAACTACGACCGAAAGAAATTCCGCCACCACCTCGCCGGCATCCCGTAACAGGCCGCCTAACAATAAGCTTTGAGTTCGTCTTATCCGCGTCCATCGGCGTTTATCGGCGGCTAAATTGACTTTTTCAGCACCCTATTACGACGCCATCAAAACTTGCAATCTCCGCCGCCCCTCATCCGTAATAGCGAATGTGGCAGTGGATTTCGCCGGCATCGTCGCCGACAACCAATCGATGGTCTTCAGCATCGCCGTGCGTTTCCTGCGCGACCGGGAGGGAGCTGAGGAACTGGCGCAGGATGTCTTCCTGCAGCTCTACCAGAAGCTGCGCGAAATTGAGAGTCCGGCGCATGCCACGGGGTGGCTGCGGCGCGCCATCTGCCATCGCTGCATCGACGAGGCGCGCAAACGCAAACTGCGGCCGCGGATCGGGCTCGACGCAGTTCCCGAACCTTTGGCGGAGAGCCGGAATCCGGATCTGCTGCTGAATGAGCGGCTGCGGCGCATGGTGGAAGAGTTGCCGGAGAGTGCCCGCATGGTGGTCCTTCTGCGGTATCAGGAAGATCTCGATCCCGGCGATATCGCGGAGATGTTGAATATGCCGGTCAGTACGGTAAAAAGCCAGCTGCACCGCTCGCTGGCGGTGCTGCGCGGGCGATTGGAAAAGCAGGAGATTTGTCGATGAATTTCGATGACGAATTGAGGGCCGCGTTACAACGCGAGCCGGCGCCCGCGGACTTCGCAGCCAGGGTCTTGGGGAAAACGACGAAAACCCGCGCACTGCCGCTCTGGCGGCGCCCCGCAGCGCTCGCAATAGCGGCGGCGCTGGCTCTGACCGCACTCGTTCCGTCGGCGGTTTATCAATATCGCCAACATCGGCGGGCCATTGAAGCCAGGGATCAATTGATTTTGGCGTTGTCGATCGCCAGAGTGCAGTTACAGCAGGTCAGGGAAAGAATTCAACACAACACGAGGCACAAAATATGAAAACCGCATTGATCCTGTTCGCTGCTGCCATCCCGGGGTTCGCGCAGCAGAGATTCGATTTCACGTCGCTGGACAAGCTCGGTGCAAATGCCTCGGAGACGACCAACATCACCCTCGAAGGCGATACCTTGAAATTGGCGACCAGCTTCCTGGGCGGCGACAAAGGTCCACTTAGGAATCTGACCGGAGTGTACGTCCGCAGCTTTGAATTCGCCAAACCCGGCCAGTACAATGAGGCGGATCTCGCTTCGCTGCGGGCTTACGTCAAGACGCTGAAGTGGACCAAAGTCGTCGACGTCAAAGATACTGGCGAAACCAGCGAAATCTATCTTCAGACGCTGCCAAACGACAAACTCGGTGGCTTGGCGATCATCTCGACCGAGCCAAGTGAGGTGACGGTCGTCTTCATATCGGGCGTGCTGAATTTGAGCGATGTCGGGAAACTGAGCGGCAACCTGGGGATTCCGGATATACGACTCGAACACGGCGGAAAGAAATCCGACGATTCAAAGAAAGACTAACCAATGAGACGCCTGCTGCCTTTGCTGTTTATCGGAACCTCACTGCTCGCCCAAACGCCGGACGTCGGCGAAATCATGCGGCGCGTGTCCGAAAACTTCGATCGCGCCCAGGCGGCGCGAGCGGCTTGGGTTTACGACCAGGACATCTTCGTGCGCCTCAAGCGGGCCAACGGGAAACTGGCGCGCGAAGAAAGCCGCCAATATACCGTGGCGCCGACTGAGAAGGGCGCGGAAAGGAAATTGGTCAGGGTGGAAGGCAAGATCCTCGAAGGTAAGAAGGAGGTCGCCTACACAGAAGCGGGATATCGCCAAAAGAATGCGGATATCGACGGCGGGCTGGTCGATACTTTCGCCCGCGAAATTCTGTGGCGGCCGGATCACTTGGGCATGATGGAGTACCGGATTCCTCTGGAATCGAAAAATCTGGAGAAGTATGACTTCAAGTTCGAAGGCGAAGAACGCTACCGCGATTACGATGTTACCGGATCACCTTTCGTCTGAAAGAAGACTCCTGGGAAGGGGAAGCGCTGATCGAGCGTAACGAATTTCAGCCCGTATTGGTAACGTCCGCCTGGACAGGGAAGGTTCCCACGGCCGTCACCATCGCGCTCGGAACGAACGTCAAACAGATCGGCGCGAAGATCACGTACAAGCGGTTCGACAAAGACGTCTGGTTCCCCGTGCAAACCGGCGGCGAGATGAAACTGCGCGTGCTGTTCCTCTACGCGCGGACCATCGCGTTCAGCGCGACGAACAGGGATTTCCGCAAGGCAGACGTCCAAAGCTCCATCCAGTATTCCGAACCGCGACTGTCAAGGAGCGGCGCTCAATCGCCCGGATCAGTTTCTTACGGGCTGACACACCGGAATCCCACGTTGTAATCCGTATCGCCATCCTCGAACCAGCTTCGGTTCGACACGCGCACCAGCTCGGGATCGTCGAACCAGCCGCCGCCGCGCAGCGTGCGGTATTCGGCCTCTCTCGGTCCCTTCGGATCGATGTTCTCCTGCGAAAGCTGGACGGTGAAGTAGGTATTGGTCCATTCGATCACGTTGCCCAGCATGTCATATAACCCGAAAGCGTTGGGCTGCTTCTGCCCCACGGGATGCGTGGTGAAGTTACTGTTGGCGAAGTACCATGCGATCTTGTCGAGATCGCCGTAGCGGCTTGACGTCGACCCGGCGCGCGCCGCATACTCCCACTCGGCTTCGGTCGGCAGCCTGCCTCCGATGGCCTGGCAGTAATCGGACGCGTCGTAATAGGTAACTTCCTCGACGGGAAGATTCTTGCCGACGAAGTTACTGGGATTCTCGATTTCCGGCAGCACCTTTTCCCAGGCGGATTGCGGAACTTCCGTCTCGCCCAGCCAGAAACCTTTGGTGAGCGTGATCTTACGGGTGGGCAGTTCGTCGTCGTAGCACTGCTTGTCCTGCGGCGAGCACCCGAACGTATATGTGCCTGGCGGGATCCACCGGTAGCGAAGCCCGTCTTTGGGGTTGATCTTTGAGTCTCCCTTCTGTGGAGCCTTTGGCTGAGCCTGCTGTGGAGACTTTTGTTGAGAATGATCGGCCTGAAACGCAGCCAGGGGAGTGACTAAAACGATTGCGGCCAGCGCCAGAAAACTATGACCAGGCACGCGTTGCATCTGCAAACGATCCTCCCGATTTGCAATCTACCACAGGGCCGGAAGTTGCATCCAGCCAATGGGCACTAATATACTGGGCAGGGCGTTTCCGGCTGTTTTCCAAGGGTCGGCCGGCCCACGATTTTTGTTTCTATTAGAGGAGTTCAATGAGGTTCATTCGTTCCAGAGCAAGGTCGATCCTTCTGTGTGCCGCGACCATCGCGCTCATGCGTTTTGGCGCATCCCCGACCAATGCGCAGCAGGCCAAATCGAATTATCTGAGCCCCCCCGGCTACATCCAGGGCACAGTGCAGAGCGAGAAGGGACCGGAAGCCGGTGTGTGGGTCATCGCCGAGACCAAAGAACTGGGCACCCAATTGATCAAGATTGTCGTCACCGACGACAACGGCAAATATGTGCTGCCGGAATTGCCGGGTGCGACTTACAAGGTCTGGGTGCGCGGTTACGGTCTGGCAGATTCAACGCCCGTGGACGCGAAGCCCTCGACCGCCCAGGTGGCGTTGAAAGTTGCCACCGCGAAGACCCCTCAGGAAGCGGCGAAAGTTTATCCCGGCGATTACTGGCTGTCGATGCTCGAGCCGCCGGCGAAGAATCTCTTCCCCGGAACGGGACCTGAAGGCAACGGCTTGGGACGCGGAATGACGGATCAGGACCATTGGATCAATTCCCTGAAGTCGGGCTGCAATTTCTGCCACCAGCTGGGTAACGCGCTGACACGCGACACGAAGCACGTCTTCGCCGCCAAACCGGAATTGAAGACCGACACGGAAGCATGGGAATGGCGCTTGGGCGTCGGCGTTCGCGGAACCAACATGTATTCGCTTCTCGGCCAGATGGGTAAGGAGCCCACGCTCAAGGCTCTGTCGGGCTGGACCGAGGCCATCGAAAAGGGCGCAGTGCCTCCGGCGCCGGCGCGCCCGAGTGGAATCGAGCGCAACATTGTGGCAACCCTTTGGGATGTGGGCGACGACCACTCCTTCATGCACGACCAGATTTCGACCGACAAGAACCATCCGACCGTGAACGGCGGCGGCCCCAACTACGCGGTAAACGCCGGTCATGGCCAATTGGTGGTGTTGGACACAAAGGATAACAGCACCTACGCGCTCGACATTCCGACCCGTGAGGCGAAGGACAAAGTGCCATCGCGCTTCCCATCGCCGAACCGTCCTTCCATGTTCTGGGGCGACGAGCATCTGTGGGCGAATCCTCCATACGATCCGGCCGATCCGCACAATCCGATGATCGACAGCAAAGGACGCGTTTGGATGACGTCCAAGATTCGCAGCAACAACGATCCGACCTGGTGCAACGACGCCTCTCAGAACAAATATGCGGATTGGTTCCCGATGCGCAACAGCGCTCGCCAGGCGTCGTTCTGGGATCCGAAGACCAAGCAGTTCACGCTGATCGACACCTGCTATTCCACGCATCACCTTCAGTTCGATAACGATCCCGATGAGACCGTGTACTTCAATGAGTTGAGCGGCCCGATCGTCGGCTGGATCGACAGCAAAGTTTATGACCAGACCCCCGGAACACCACAAGAAAAAGAGGAAAAAGCGGTGGGCTGGTGCGGCCAGGTTCTCGACACCAACGGCGATGGAAAGATTACCCGGCCCTTCAACGTGATGCAACAGGGGCGAGTCGTCGACGCGTCGATTCTCTATGCCACCGATACGGCGGCCCAAGGCGGTGGACGCGGCAGAGGGCAGGCGCCCACGGTTGCGTTCGATCCGACCAAGGATACGCTCGTCAGCTACAGCTTGTATGCCATGATTCCAAGCCCGGTGGACGACTCGGTTTGGGGAGTCTCGGAAACGCCCTTCCCAGGCATGCTCGTGCGGATGATGCGGGGCACCAATCCTCCCGAGACCTGCAAGACGCAGATCTTCCAGGTGCCGGCTCCCGGCTATGATCCGCGCGGCGTGGACATCGACAGCAACGGTGTGGTTTGGACCGGCCTTGCCGCCACCAGCCATCTGGCCAGCTTCGACGCTCGAAAGTGCAAGGACTTGAATGGTCCGGCAAAAACCGACGGCAGCCAGTGCAAGGAAGGCTGGACGCTCTATCAGACGCAGGGACCCAAGTTCAAGGGAACCGATATTCCGTCGGACTTCCACTATTACAACTGGGTGGACCAGCACAACATCATCGGGCTCGGAGCGAACACTCCGTTCGCGACCGGTTCGAACTCCGACTCCCTAATTGCGCTTGATACGAAGACGCAGAAGTGGACTTACTTCCGCGTTCCGTATCCGCTCGGTTTCTATGCACGCGGAATGGACGGGCGTATCGACGACGCCGGCGCCGGATGGAAGGGCCGCGCGCTCTATTCGAACTACGGTACGCATTTCGTCTGGCACATTGAAGGCGGCAAAGGAACCAAGGGCAAAGTCGTGAAGTTCCAAATCCGCCCGAATCCGCTAGCTCGCTAGACAGTTGGTAGGGTAGGCGGTTTCGCCTGCCAGAACTCTTTCAAATGCCCAAACTGTCGATCAAAGACCTTGATCTGAACGGGAAACGTGTATTCATCCGGGTGGATTTCAATGTTCCGCTTGCCAACGGCGGGCAGGAAATTACCAGCGACAAGCGCATCCGCGCGTCGATACCGACGATCAAGTATGCACTGGAGCACGGCGCGGGCGTGATTCTCGCGTCGCACTTGGGACGCCCCAAAGGCAAGCCGAATCCGGAGATGAGCATGAAGCCGGTGGCCGCGAAGCTCGAACAGCTTCTCGGCAAGCCCGTGAAACTAGCGTCGGATTGTGTGGGACCGGCAGTGGAAGCCATGCTGCCCAGGCCGGGCGAGGTTCTCCTGCTGGAAAACTTGCGCTATCACGCGGAAGAGGAGGCCAATGATCCGGGCTTCTCTGAGAAGCTTGCGAAGTTGTGCGATGTCTACGTGAACGATGCGTTCGGCTCCGCGCATCGCGCGCACGCTTCGACGGTGGGGATGATCCGGTACGTCAGGCAAGCCGCGGCAGGTCTCTTGATGGATCAGGAACTGAAGTACATGACGATGGCGACGACGAATCCGGCGCGGCCTTGCGTCGCGATATTGGGCGGCGCGAAGGTGTCGGACAAGATCGAAGTCATCGAGAACCTTTCGAAGGTTGTCGACAAGGTCCTGATCGGCGGCGCGATGGCGTATACGTTTCTGAAGTCACAAGGTGAACCAGTGGGAAAATCGCTGGTCGAAGACGACAAGCTGGATCTGGCGAAGAAACTTCTCGCCGAGTTTGGATCGAAGCTCGTGCTGCCGGTCGATCACGTCGTCGCCACGGAATTGAAAGAAGGCGCCGAACACGAGACCGTGACGAAAATCCCCGATGGCAAGATGGGTCTCGACATCGGAGAGAAGACGATTGCAGCGTATTCCACGATCATCCGGGGCGCAAAGACAGTGATCTGGAACGGGCCGATGGGCGTGTTCGAGAAGCCTCCGTTCGATCGCGGCACCGTTGCGCTGGCGAAAGCAGTGGCGGAGTCGGGAGCGCTTTCCGTGGTAGGCGGCGGCGATTCGGAGAAGGCAATCAAGAGCGCTGGAGTCTCGGACAAGATCAGTCATATTTCGACTGGCGGCGGAGCGTCGCTCGAATTTTTATCCGGTATCGAACTGCCCGGTGTTGCGGCGCTCACCGACAGATGACGGTTGTCCTGCTGCCTGGCCTGCTCTGCGACGAAACGATTTGGAGTCATCAGCGCGAGGTGCTCGGCAAGTTTGCCGACGTCGTCGTTCCGGATTTCCGGTATGTGAGTTCGATATCGGCGATGGCGCAACTGGTGCTCGATGCGGCGCCGGAGCGATTCTCAGTTGCCGGACATTCGATGGGCGGGCGCGTGGCGCTGGAAGTGTTCCGAATGGCGCCGGATCGAATTGAGAGATTGGCGCTTCTCGATACCGGTGTTCATCCACGCGCGGCCGATGAAGAATCGAAACGTTGGCCGTTGGTTGATTTGGCCCGGAGCGAGGGGATGGCCGCGATGGCGGCGCGATGGCTCCCGCCGATGTTGCATCCGGATCACTCGGCGCTGATGGAACCGCTGACGGAAATGGTCATGCGCTCAACGCCTGAGACTTTTGCGAATCAGCAGCGAGCACTGCTGGACCGGCCCGATGCGCGCGAAGTTCTTCCGCTCATTCAATGCCCGACGCTGGTGCTTTGCGGGAGGCAGGATATCTGGAGTCCGGTGTCGCAGCACGAGCAGATTGCCGCGTCGATTCCAAACGCGAAGTTGGCAATAGTGGAAGAGTGTGGTCACATGTCGCCCGTTGAACAACCCGCGGCTGTGACGAAATGGCTTTCAAGCCACTTGCAGGATCAGGCACTTCAGGTATAGCGTTTCGGGTACGGTCAGCAGGATCGGATGATCCTGCGCCTGTGTCCTCCGTTCCAGTACGCGCAGCGTGCGCCCGGAATCGAGCGAGGCTTCCGCCACAATTTCCAGCAGCATCGCCTCGCTGACGTGATGTGAGCAGGAACATGTCACGAGGATGCCCCCGGCCTCGAGTAATCGCAAAGCGCGAAGGTTGATGTCCTTGTAGCCGCGCAGCGCACCGTTGATCTGAGTGCGCGACTTCGCGAACGCCGGAGGGTCGAGAACGATCGCGTCAAAATTGCGGCGCGCGGACGAATAACTCGACAGGACATCGAAGACGTCAGCCTCGCGGAACGTCACATTCGAGATGCCGTTTGCGGCGGCGTTTCGTTCCGCCGCGGCCAGCGCCGCGGCGCTCGAATCGATGGCTTCCACGTGCTCGCAGGTTCTCGAAAGATGCAGCGCGAATCCGCCCGTCGAGGTAAAACAGTCGAGCGCCTTCCCCGTCGCATAGCGCGCGGCCGCGAGATAGTTCTCGCGCTGATCGAGAAAGACACCGGTCTTTTGTCCGTTCACCAGGTCCGCTTCCATCTGAAATCCGTTCATGCGAATCGCAACCGGTCCGTCGAGTTCGCCGGCGAGGATTTTGGTCTCGCGCGGAAGCGCTTCGAGCGAACGGACTGCCGCATCGTTCCGGGCGACGATGGCGACTGGCGAGAACTGCGCATTTAAAGCCGCGACGATCTCGGGTGTGGAGTGTTCCATCCCCTGATCGAGTGCCTGTATGGCGAAAGAGTCACCGTATCGGTCGACGATCAGAGCGGGAAGAAAATCGCCTTCCGCGTGAACCAAACGGTAGGCGGTCGAGTCGGTGACCACGCGTTCACGGAGCAACTGCGCGGCTGCGATTCTGGCCCCGATATCGATCGGGCTGGCCGACCGGCCGAGCATTCGCAACGCAATCTGCGATGCCGCGCTGTAATGGGCCTGCCCGAGGAACTGGCCACGCGGATCGAGCACGCGAACAGTTGTGCCGGCGGTGGCTTGTCCGATGGCAACGACGTCGGATCGGAAGATCCATGGGTGCCCGGAGCGAAGGCGGTCGGCGCCTTTCCGGGAAACTCGCACTTCAGGCTGAGGGGTGGCTGGTTCCAATCCAACATGGTCGCAGATTCATTTTCAAACACGACTATGTAATCTATAGTGGTCATATGATTAACCGACTTGCCGTGACGCGTAAAGCGCGTGGAATTTCGGCAATAGAGCTTGCCTCGCAAGTGGGAGTGACGCGCCAGGCCATCTATGCCATTGAGGCCGGCACTTACATGCCGAACACGGTAGTGGCGCTGCGCCTGGGGCGGATTCTCGATACTTCCGTCGAGGATTTGTTCGCACTGGAGGACGAAGAGAATCCGGCGGGGGAGGTTCGAACCTTCGAGCCGCTCGACGACTCTTACTCCTTCGAGCCAGGAGAACCGATTCAGATTTGCCAGGTGGGACGCCGGGCGATCGGTGTCGCTCCTTCGCCGTTTCCGGCCTGGCTTCCGGTGGCCGATGGTGTCGTTGGCGATTCAGGTAAGTCGGCGTCGATGGCCGGCGAGCCTGACGACTCGAACAGGCTGTTGATTGCCGGATGCGACCCCGCGCTTTCGCTCCTTGCGAGGCATGCGCGTGAAACGGGAATCGACGTCATCCTCGCCAGCGGCAACAGCGCTCGCTCTCTCGAATGGCTTAGGGCGGGGAAGATCGATGTCGCCGGGAGCCATCTGAACGATCCGATCGCAGGGGGACGCGCATTTTCCGTCGTCACCTTCGCGCTGTGGGAAGAAGGATTCGTGGTGCGGCGGGGGAATCCGAAGGGCATTCGGAGCGCTGCCGATCTGGCGAATCCACGTGTGCGCTTCGTCAATCGCGAAGAGGGATCGGGGAGCCGGAAGCTTTTCGATTCGCTCATCGAAGCCGCGGGGATGAAGGCTTCGAGAGTGAATGGCAGCGGCACGATTGAGCCAGGGCATCTTGCCGCGGCATGGGCGGTCGCGTCGGACGCGGCGGACTGCTGTATCGCCGCGGGCTCGGCCGCACGCCGATACGGTTTGGACTTTGTCCCGATCGCGGCCGAGCGATTTGAACTCGTGCTGCACAAACGCGACTTGACCCGGAAAGCAGTGCGGGGCGTTCTCGATGTGCTCAACCGCGCGCGCTTCCGGCGCGAACTGGAGATGATCGCCGGGTACGATGTTTCGCGGGCCGGGGAGACGGTTGGCTAAGCGAGCACGACACCCTCACATGGCACACTGGAGTGAATGAGCCGATTTCTGGTAACAGGCGGGGCGGGATTCATCGGATCCGCGCTGGTGCGCGGTTTGTTGGCGCACGGCGCGACGAGCGTTGTGGTCGTCGACAACCTCCTTACGGGGCATGAGCGGAATCTGGACGAGGTCCGCGGGGCTGTCGATTTCCACCGCGTCGATATTCGCGAATACGACGCGCTTCGTAAAACGATGGAGGGGATCGATGTGGTGTTTCACGAAGCCGCGATACCCTCGGTGCCGCGCTCGATCAACGAGCCTGTTCCATCGCACGAAGTGAATATCAACGGGACATTCAATGTTCTGCGGTCCGCAAAGGATGCGGGAGTGCGGCGGGTGGTCTATGCGGCGTCGTCTTCCGCGTACGGCGATACCGAGGAGATGCCGAAAGTTGAGACCATGTTGCCATCTCCGAAATCTCCTTACGCGGTTCAAAAGTTACTCGGTGAGCACTACATGTCCGTCTGGACCTCATGCTTTGGGATTGAGACCGTGAGTCTGCGTTATTTCAATGTCTTCGGGCCGCGGCAGGATCCATCCAGCCCGTATTCCGGAGTGCTGTCGCTGTTCATGAGTGCGATCCTCGGGCGTCAGGCCCCCACGATCTTCGGAGATGGCGAACAGTCCCGCGACTTCACTTTTGTGGAGGATGTGGTGGCGTTGAATATCAAAGCGGCGGAGGCGCCGTCGAATGTCTCGGGCCGGATGTACAACGCCGGAAACGGCGGCCGTATCACGTTGAATGAAGCGTGGTCGCTGCTGGAAAAGATTGAAGGCGTTCCGATCGCTCCGAAGTACGGGCCGCCGCGGGCGGGAGACGTGCGGGATTCTCAGGCCGACACGACGCGCGCGCGCCAGGACTTGGGACACGATCCGCAATTTACATTCGAACAGGGAATGCGCGCGACGTTGAAGTGGTACAGGGAGAGTTTGATATCGGCTTGACTTAAGCGACGGCTTTTATTGAACGTCAGGCAGCTTCCGGGAAGCTGAAACCCGATTTCACCAGGGCTTTCTCCAAGAGTACAATTGCTTCCGGTTGGGGGATGTTGCGCGCGAGCGATACTTCGGAAATCAGCATCGTGCGGGTGCGATCCAGCATTTTCTTTTCGCGGAAGGACAGCGGTTTTTCGGCCTGCAGGCGAACCAACTGCTTGAAGACCTCCGCTATCTGCAATAAGCTCCCGGTCAACATTTTCTCGCTGTTTATTTTGAAGCGGATCTTCCAGTCGCAGAGGTTTTCGAAGGCGGGACCAGAGAGATAAGCGAGGACTTTGCTGACGTCCGCGGTTTTCGAAAGCTTCCGCAACCCGATCGTCTCCGCGTTCGAGAATGGAACCATGACGGTCATGCTCGAACAAAAGAGCCTGAGAAGATAGAATTTCTCCGGTCTCTGTTCAAAGAAGCGGGTGCTGATGTTTTCGATAGTCCCAACACCCTGGTTGGGATATACGACTTTTTCACCGACTGCGAAGGTCATCATACAAGGAGCCCCCCACCAGACCACCGGTGTGAAATTAACAAGAATTTAACTGCGACGAGCAACCCATAATAGGCTGGGCAATATCTTTTGTCAAGTACGTGTATAAGTCATTAAAACCAGATGACTTAATTGCCGTCCCAACGTCCTCGATAAATATTTTGAATCGGTTGAAATGTAAGAATAAAGTCAAGCGGGAACTGGGAGCAACCACTTTCAGCAGGTGGCTATCCGGCGGCTTGGCGGTAAACCTTGGCGAGCGTACGTTCCTCCAACAGGAGGCGGCGAAGGGTGCGCAGATCGTTGAGAATTCGGCGGCTGGAGGTCATATGTCCCTGCAGCTTGTTCATATTAAAGAGAACGAGTTGAAGGGCTTGCACGCGGCGGTCGGCGCCATCCGCGCCAGCGAGTGCGAGGTCAGCCTCAAGCTCCGCGACGGCGACGTCTATCGCCTCCGCGAGCAGGGTGACGTATTCGTGGGAACTTTCTATGTTGTCGAACGGAGTCTCGGAGGAATGGCTCATATTCAGATCTCCTCTAAGTGCACTGGATGCGTGCAGGTTTCGTAGACTATCACATTGTCGCATGTAGTGTGCCGGATTAAGACTGACGTTGGGCTGAGCGGGGTTGCATGCTACATTTAGAAAGTCCGCAAAGCGGGGACGTAGTTCAGTTGGTTAGAACGCCGGCCTGTCACGTCGGAGGTCGCGGGTTCGAACCCCGTCGTCCCCGCCATTTCTTTGTTTGTTTCCTCAACGACTTGCAGTTTTCGAGCCCCTTCCGCGCTAACATTTGCTAACATCCGCTTCACGTCACGCTTGGCGGCGCCGATGACGTCGACCATCGCGTCGTCCCATATCTTTGCCGCGGCGAGCTCGTCAGCTTCGAGCGCGTGCGCATAAATCGACAGCGTGATGTTCGCGTTGGCGTGTCCCAGGCGCTTTGCAACCGTGGTGATCGGAACGCCATTACTGATGAGCTCGCTTGCGTGTGTATGGCGCAATGAATGAAGGCTGACGCCTTCGAGCCCGGCCTTCTTCATGATCTCCACGATGCGGGCGCCAACGCGGTCCGGGCTGTAGTATCCGCCTTCCGGCCGGCAGAACACGAGCTGGTTACCCTCGTAGTCTGAGGCGAACAGAGCGCGGTCTCCGTCTTGTTGCTCGCGGTGGTCCTCGAGCGCGTCGAGGGCGGCCGGCGGAACTGCGAACCTCCGCGGATTCCCCGACTTGGTTGACTTCACCCGAAGCCCCGCTTTCGTCTGTTCTAGGCTCTTCGTGATGTTGACGATGCCGTTTTCGAAATCGATATCGGGCCATGTCAAGGCCAGCAGTTCGCCGCGGCGGCATCCTGTTGCCAGTCCCAGAAGGATCAGGGGATACAACCTGGTCTCGCGGGCACGCTTCAGCAACTTTCCGACTCCGCCTCGCTCTACGATTTTCGGGTCCTTCTTTATCAGCTTCGGGAGTTCTATCCCGTCCATTGGGTTTCGGACGATCAACTCCCACTTGACGGCCTTCTCAAAGGCGCCGTGAACGACACAGGCGATATGCCTGACGCTCTTCGGTGAAAGCGGGCGGCCGCCCGGGCAATCCTTTGTCTTCTGCCCGCCATGATCGAGGAGTCCGTTAATCATTAGCTCCATGTGCATGGGGCCGAATGCGTCTATCGGGATATCTCCCATAGGCCGCGTCTCACCGGCGATTTCGACGGCCTGACGGATCGCATACCGGCCAAGTTCGCCGTATCTCTCAATCGTTTTCCGCTCGCACTTGCGGTTTGCGTGCTCACGCATCCATCGATCAAAGAAGACGCCGAACGCCGGGACCTCCGAAGGCGGAGCGGCATCCCGCTTTGCTTCGTAATCCCTGATGGCCTGACGGAGCGCGTCCGCGGCTTCCTTCTTTGTGGCGAAGCCTGACTTCGTGAACTGGATCCGCTTCCCTGCCTCGTCGCGGCCGCCGTCGAACACATAACCCCAGGATGATGGGCTACCTCCCTTGCGGGCTCGCTTTGTGATCGTACCTGTCATTCGTGACCCTCCCCCCTTTTGGCCGATGAGTATGGATCGAGTTCATCGATTCGAGCCTGAAGCCGTTCGAGGCGGTCAAGGTGGTCTGAGATTCCCTTGGCAATTCCGGGGCTGCGTCTCAGCTCCTCCTCGTTTTGCAGGCGCATCTTCATCAAATAGCCGCGGGTCTGAAGCAACTCGACCGCAATGTCGTTTATCTCCCGGGCTTCGACGGTGCTGCACTCAATCTCAAGAAAGCGGTCGAATATTTCCACGAAATCTTTTCTGCCGGCATCGCGGGCAAGCTCGACAAATCGGCTCAAGGTGCGACCCCTCGGAGGTCGATCGCTCTCGTAACCGGCCATCGTTCGCAAAGACAAGCCCATTCGGTTCGCCAAGCTCTGCTGCGTTTCTCCCAGGGCGCGCCGGAAATTTCGAATCTCGGTCTTCAGATCATCCAAAACAGAACTCCTGAAAAATGTTTTGACAGAGCATGAGCTCGCATGGTAAAAGATCAAGCATCCGCCATATGCAAACAAAGATTGCATATGCCAGATAGGATGACATGAAATGAAACAGGACGCAAGACAAGAAAGGGCCACCTACAAAGTTGTGGAGGCGGCGCGCGTAGCCGGAGTGGGGGGCGCTGCGATCCGGCGGGGTATCGCTGAGGGGTCGATACCGCACATCAAGTTCGGCCGCAATATCCTGATCCCCCGCCGTGCTTTTCATGCCTGGCTGGACAACTGTGGGCAGTCCGGCGAAGGCGTCAGAGCTTAATAGCGACATGAAGCGTGGCGCGCCAGGGCAAAAGGTTCAGCCTGTCCCCATCAGGAGAAAGGGCGCGCAACTCGCGCTCGAAAAGGGGCTGCCGGCAAACATCGATGCCGAGCGGTTCATCCTCGGCTCGATTCTGCTGGACGACGCGCGCTTCATCGACGTTGCCGGGATCGTCTCCAATGACGATTTCGCGCTCGAAAAACATCGGCGCATCTTCGGCCGGATGAAGGAGCTTCACGAACGCGGTGAGAAGATCGACCGCGTCACGCTGGCGAATGAACTGATGCGCTGGAACGAGCTCGATTCCGTTGACGGGCTCAGCTACCTCGTTTCGCTCGACGACGGACTGCCGCACATCTCGAACCTCGGCAGCTATCTGCGCATCATTCGCAACAAATCGACCTTGCGCCGAATTGCCTTGACCGCACAACACGTGATGAACCGTGCGCTCATGGCGGAGGACGATCCGGAGCAGATTCTCGCAGGCGCCGCGGAAATGCTCGCGAGCATCGGCAAGACATGCGGCGTCTCCACTGCCATCGCTGATCTGCCGGCCGTGGGCGAGCTGCAGGACGTCGTTCGCTACATTCGGGAGCCCGAACTCCCCGAGGGCGCTGTAATCGGCCTGACGGGCGATAGCGGGAGCGGAAAAAGCACGTTGGCTACGGCGTGGGCGCGCGATGTGATCGCAACTGGGCGGCCGGCTTGTTTTCTCGATCGCGAAAACTCGCGGCAGGGAGTTCACGATCGTATGAAGAGGCTCGGGCTCACCGATGGTCCGCGCCTGCGATGGTCGGGCGGATGGATCGGCGAGGACGCACCATTGCCAGACGCGCCGGCCGTCGTCGAATGGGTGACGGCGTGTGATCCCAGACCGCTTCTCGTGGTCGATTCCACAGTGGCCTTCATGGCGGGCTCGGACGAGAACAACGCGAGCGACATGCGCAAATTCCTTCACCGAGCGCGGCGGCTCGCGGACCTTGGTGCCACTGTAGTCGTGCTGCACCACGACGGCAAGGCCGATAGTGCGCGCGATTTCCGCGGTTCGTCGGATTTCAAAGCTGCGTTGGATATGGCGTTCCACTGCACGAACGTGAGCTCGGATTCAAGGCTGGATCGTATCCGGCTGCGCTGTTTCAAGTCGCGGTTTGGCTTCTCTGGCGAAATCGTTTATCACTACGCCGATGGGCGAATGGTCCGCGATGAGCGCTCGCACGCACCCGAAAGAACGGCGGCGGAACTTCTAACGGGGATACTTCGGCTGAATCCGGGCATTACCGCGGGCGACTTCGAGAACAGGGCATTCCGCCAAGGGATCGCCCGCGGTCGAGCGCGCGACTTCCTCGGCGACGGCGTGCTTGAGGGCAGTATCGAGCGAAAAAGCGGCCCGAAAAACGCCAAACAGTACATGTGGCTCGGGGGCGAACGTGAATAGTCCGAGTTCGCCAGTTCGCCAGTTCGCCGGCGAACAGAAAACGACTTCGCCGGCGCGCGCGAAAAAGACGTGCAAACAATTGATGCCGTTGAGTTCGCCAGTTCGCCGCTACCTATCGGCGAACACCGGCGAACAGGCGGATTGTGCCAGTTCGCCAGTTCGCGCCCCCCTTAAGGGGGGCGAACGGCGAGCACCGGCGAACTGGGCATATCTTCTGCTCGTCGAGGTGGAGTGAGAAAGAAATGCCAGGGCAACCTCACAATCATGGGCGAATGCGACCACTGCCGCGGTTATGCTCGCCTGCATCTGCCGCTCGACATTCTCGGTTTCTTCTGCTCGCAGTGTTGTCCGCACTGCCATCCACGGCGGCGCCCGCGACGCCGCTTTATTACGGCCGCCGAAGCAATACGCAGGCTCGCAAGGCGTCCAGGGGGGTAGGGGGTCGATTTTCCCCCGACGCGCGCGCCTGCGATCTGGGCCAGCCCATTTGAGTAAAAACCATGCACCAGCGTAAAAAAAATATTGAAGTTTGAAAACGCCGAAGACGACGAATGAAACCGAAACCACCATCAGGCCTGAGCCGCGGCGCTAAAAAACTCTGGACGTCCCTCGCGGCCGAGTTGGAACCACTCGATGCTTCCGGAGCGCTCATGCTGGATTTGCTTTGCCAGACGTGGGACCGGCGCGAGGCGTCGCGCGCCGTTATCGAAAAAGAGGGCCCGGTCACGGAAGACAGGTTCGGCCAGAAGAAAATTTCACCCCACGCTGTAGTCGAGCGCGATGCAAGTTTGCAGATCTTGAGGTGCTATCACGCGCTCGGATTCGATCTGGCGCCGGAGAACGGAGTATGAGCACTCGCCGAAGGAATCGACGTTCGCGCGTTGGGGCATTGTCACCGGGCCAGGCCTGGTTTCTCATTTACGGGGACACCGTCGGTAGTTGTGATGATCCATTCCCGAGCGACGAGGCCGCGCGCCAGGCCTGGCGCCGCCACCGTGGCCAGATCATGGCGTGGTGTCCTCCCGGCGGGGCGCCATATGCGCTGATGACCTTTGACACGCCGAGCTTCGAGACAACTGCGGGGATTCGGTCTCTCCGCCTCGAACTGGCCGGCCTGCACGACGCCCGCCGTGAGTTCGAAGGTCTGTCGATCGTGCACAGCCGCGAGGGTCGCCTCGAGCTGGCCGAGAAGTTCGAGAAGCTCGCTGAAAACGTTAAGACCGTGATCGACGAGTTTGAAGGGGGAAAACAATGAAACACATAGTCATAGTCAACGAGCAGTTGTTTCGCGCGATCGAGGCCGCATCGATCGTCAGAGACGTTCCGGTCGAGCACATGGTCGACGGTCTGCTTCGCGAGGCGCTTGCGGCCAGGGAGAGCGGGGAGACTAAGCGCCCCCGGGCGACCTGGCCGGCGCCGCGGGAGCAGCGCGCATGAAGTCCCGGTTTCCACTTCGGCGCCAGCTTTCAGAACGCCAGCGCTCGATTCTGATGTATGGCGGCTCCGGAGGACTCGCCGGCCGCGGCTTCCTCAGTGAAGCTGAAGAGACGGCCGCCTGGTACGAGCACCGCGCGGCGCTGTTGAAGGAATGCGGATCCGCGCGCCCGCATGCGTACGTCAAGCATGAATTGTGCCAAGAGAGTCCGGAGTGGATTCGGACTGCAGAAGAGCTTTTAGGCCGCGGGCTCGTTAACCCGGAAGTCCAGGCGACCGCGGAGCGGGCTTCTGTCACGCTGGCGCCCGATCAGCCGGCGGACCTTCACCTGGAGTTCGCGACGGCCGACTCAGTCCGCGCGCTCAACCTGCCGGCGCCATACCTCGAGGCGGCTCTTCGGGAATTTGGACATGCCCAGGCGTATCACACGCACCGCGCGCGCCCGGCGTTGATTGAAAAGTACCAGCGCATCGGCGCGGCCATCAGGGAAGTTTTACGGGAAACCATCATAATTCTGGTCAAAAAGGAGACCAAACATGCAAATTGAACGGCGATTTCTGAGCGTTTCCCTGCGGGCGGAAACGTCCGACAAGGGCAACTTCATCACCGGGTACGCAGCTACTTTCGACAATTACAGCTCGGACCTTGGAGGATTCGTTGAAAAAATCAGCCCTGGCGCCTTCACGCGTGCGCTCAAAGAAAAGCAGGATGTCCGAGCGCTTCACAACCACAATTCTGATCTGATCATTGCAAGGGTCAGCGCTGGAACCCTCCAGCTAAACGAGGACCGCAAGGGGCTGAAGTTCAGAGCGAAACTCGCCGAAACAAGCTACAGCGACGATTTGCTCGCCAACATCGAGGCCGGCAACATCAGCGAGTGCAGTTTCGGCTTCATTGCTCGTGACGAAGCGTGGACCAAAGAACCGGATCCGGACGATGAGGACGGGGGATTGCGCCAGGTACGCACGTTGAAGGATTGCGACTTGATCGACGTCTCCACTTGCACATTTCCTGCCTACCCTGGCACGGGCGTCGGGGCGAGCTCCCGATCGCTCTGGCCGCAAGGAATGCCGGCCGAGGTTCGGTCACATCTCAACCAGCGCGCGGCCGGCGACGATGACGATGAATGCGATTGTCCGTGTTCGGAGTGCCTCGCTGGTGATTGCGCGGCCTGCAACCGCGAAGGATGCGACGATGCGGCCTGCCGGCGCGCAGGCTGTCCTGAGCAGGAAGATGATCGCAGCAACCGCGGCGGGGGCGCCGACGCGAAGACAAAGCGCGTTGACGGCGAAGACCTACCAAACTCCGCTTTCATCATTCACGGCGATCCGGACGACACGTCGACGTGGAAACTGCCCGTCAGATTCAGCACCCTGGCCAAGAGCGAATCTCACGTAAGGGAAGCGGTCCAGTTATTTCCGACGCTGAAGGATGTCAGCGATGACGAAAAAGAACGGGCATGGTCCGAGCTCAAGGCGATCGCAAAAAAGTACAAGGTCGAGGTCGACGACGATGACGACGAGCGCGCGGCGCGCGCCCGGGAAGTTGCGCTTGCCCAAGCGGCATGGTAAACAATAGACAGCAGTTTTGTTTCGGCGCTTGACCGGCGGTCCAGCGTTCGAATCCTTCAGGCTGATTCGCGGCGCGGCGCGCTGCATATCAGTGAAATCCGTTGCAGGCGCTTCTCCAGGATGGAGCAGCAGCCGGGCGCGCGGGGCCGTTTCCCATTAGCCAGGGAGTATCGATGAAGACAGGAAGAGAATTGCGCCAGGATCGTGCCACGCTGCTGAAAGAAGCGCGAATATTATCAGACCGTGGCAAGCTTAACCAGGCCGATGAAAGAAAATTCCAGGCCCTCATGAGCGAGGCTGCCTCGCTAAAAACCCAAATCGAACAACTCGAAAGCCGCGGCGGCGCCCCGCCATCCGGAGACGTTGACGGTGGCCACCGCGAGACACGGGAGCAGGAACAACATGCTTTGGCGTTTTCTTCGTACATTCGGAATGGCATCAACGGAATGCCGGAAGAACAACGGGCCCTGTTGCAGCAGTATCGCGCCGAACGCCGCGACATGGGAATCGACGGCGGCAACAGTGTCACCGGGCCAAGGGGGAGTTTTTTGGTGCCGATCGGTTTTGTCGATCGCATCGAAGCCGCGCTGAAATTCAGCGGCAATTTACTCCGCGATTGTACGATCATGCCCACGGTAACCGGACAGCCGATGCCATATCCAATGTCGGATGACACTCAGATTCTCGGCGAATTAATCGGTGAAAACACGCAGGTCACGACCCAGGATGTCAGTCTTTCTAACGTCGTGTTTGGAGCATACAAGTTCAGCAGCAGGCTCGTGAAGGCGTCTTTAGAATTGGTCGAAGACAGCGCGTTTGACCTCGAAACTTGGCTGTCTGGCGTTCTGGGAACCCGCCTGTCTAGGGTGTTGAACAATTACCTCACGACTGGCACCGGCGTCAATCAACCACGTGGAATCATCACCGCGGCCCTCGCCGCGGGCAACATCGTTGCCGGGGTCGGCGCCGCCGGAAATGATGGGGTAAGCCTCGGAAATTCAATCGGCACGACCGACATCCAGAACCTGGTCCACGCGGTCGACCCTTTGTATCGTGAGGACGAATCCTGTCGGCTCATGATGCACGACCAAACCAGAAAAAGGCTGGCGCAGCAACTCGATAAATACGGCCGGCCGATCTTTCCTTATTCGCCCGTTCAGGGCGCGACAGACGACTTCATCATGGGCTACAAGGTCAGCCTGAACAATGCGATGGACCAGCTTCAGGTATCGCCCACTTCGCCACCGGTAACAAGAAATGTCATGGTGTTCGGGCCGTTGAAAAAGTATGTTGCCCGGCGCGTGAAAGATATGTCCATGTTGGTTTTGCGTGAGCGCTTTATCGACTATGGACAACTTGGCTACTTAATTTTTACGAGATGGGACGGTAATTTGCTCAACGCGGCATCGGAATCGGCCCAATCACCGATCGCCTTACTGCAGACGAATTTTTAGTCCGTTCGGCTTGCTGGCCCGCAATCCATCCGCGCGGTTTGTTGATTCCTCCTTCCGCGCGGACCCCGCCGGGGCGGTTCCAGCAGACGGGCGAGCGCTTCGGGGAAAGCGGCGCTCGCCCATTTTCCGTTGGATATGCTTTAGGTCATGCAAGTCCAGTCCCCGGCCGGCGGCCGGCTCCTTCGCCACGCCCTCACGCTGATCCGAGAATAAACCAAACTCGATGGATTAGGGTTTAATGCGCCCAAATGCGTTGACTTTGACGCGGATGCCGTGCATTCTTTGGGGCATGACGACCGAAAACAGTCAGAAATACAATTTGGATGGTAAGCGGTTCGACAATGAAGATGCGATCACAGCGGCGAGGTACGGCCGCTCCAAACCACCATCTGGCACCCGGTTCACGCAAGTTCTCCGCGATCTTACTGAACACGACGAATGGCCCGAGTTCTTGAGCGGTTGTCTCAGCGGTGGCCCAACATCGCGGATTGTTCACCTTCCGCCGATGATCGATGAGAGCGAGCGCGGCGAATTGATCCCGGAGGGCGGAGGACCGGAAAAGCGGGACCACGATCCATCCCAGCGAATCGAACCGTATCGGCTGGAAGTGGGCCCGGACATTGCCAGCGCGTTGTCACGGGCCGTGGCGATCGAGAGAGGCCGACAAGGCAATCCCGCAGCGCACCCCCTCTATAGCCTGAAGGACATCGCGAGAATGGCCGCTCAAGCCAGTTTGGAGCGGCAGTGGCCCGCCGGTTACGAAGCATGATCGAGGGAGCCACGGGGATAGACGCGGGTAAGGCGCGCTAACATCGCGCTAACATCCCGGCAAAACAGGATGAAACAGGATGACATTTACTCTACAGCCTGAACGCAGAATGAACGACTTATCACAGTCTGTCACCCCTTGAAACGCTTTTTATCGGGTTCGAACCCCGTCGTCCCCGCCATTTATTACCCCTCCAAAATCAACCCGGGGCTCTACGCACCGGCCCCGGTGGCGGTGTCGAACATTCAGTGGTTGCCATAATTGCAGTGTGATTGCCGAATCCGAGATTCCGCCGGCGACTAACCCGCTGCTCCAGCACGCGCTCGAAACTTACGCGAGCGAGATCAATAAAACGGCATCGGTGTTCGCCCAATTTGCGGAGGAGGATTCTCCTTTTCGTCCGCATCCGCGCTCGATGACGGTACTTGAGATATTCCGGCACCAGCTGCTGTCAGAGCGGCGGTTCTTTGGGGAGTTCCTCGGTAGTTCCGAGCCCGATGGTTCGAGTCTGTTTCCAGCCGAAGAAACGCCGGAAGCGTTCGCGTCGCGGGTGGTGGAATGGCGCGTCCCAGACTGGCATATCTTGCGGAGAAGAACGATCCCCGGTGGCTTGAACCGCGCCCGTTCTTCGATGTGGAACGGCAAGGGATCTGGATTTTCTGGAGGCGCGTGCTGCATTCGGCACACCACCGGACACAGTTGACCGTCTATCTGCGGCTGCTCGGGAAGACGGTGGTTTCAACTTACGGACCGACCGCGGATGTTACGTGGAAGGGTGCCGATCCCACACTATGAAGCGCGTTGTTTCAGTCAATGTGGGCAAGCCGACGCAAGTGCAGGTGGGCCATGCGACCGTACTGACGAGCATCTTCAAATCGCCAGTCGAAGGAAGAGTGGCCGTGCGCGGGCACAACATCGACGGCGACAGGCAATCCGATCTCACGGTTCACGGCGGGCCGAATAAAGCAGTCTATTGTTACCCCGCAGAGCATTACCGCTACTGGAAGGAGCAGCTGCCCGACATGGATCTTCCATACGGGGCGTTCGGGGAGAATTTGACGACCGAGGGCATCACCGAGGATGCGGTGTCGATCGGCGATCGGTTCCGTGTGGGTTCGGCTGTGTTGCAGGTGACCCAGCCGCGTATGCCGTGCTTCAAGCTGGGGATCCGGTTCGGACGCGCGGACATGGTGAAACGGTTCTGGAAGAGCGGGCGGTCGGGGATTTACTTCGCCGTGGTGGAGGAAGGGGGCGTGGCGGCAGGGGATTTGGTTGAGAGAATCGCGGAGGGTCCTGAGGAGATCAGCGTGGCTGATGTGGTTCGCCTTTACCGGGGCGACGAGACCAACGGCGAGTTGCTGCAGAGAGCCTTGCGGGCGCCGCTGTCGGGGAGTTGGAAAGAAGAACTGCGGGCGCGCGCGGGGGAGTAGTGGGGAAAAACGCCGGCGACAAAGATCGCCAGCGCCACAAGAACTTAGTTCAGGCCGGTCTTTGCGTCGGTGGTTTTGGCGATCTGGCGCGTGGTCTCGAAATGGCTTAGCGATTGGGAATATTGCGCGAGACCCTTGTACAGCGCTTCGGCGACCTTCTGCCGGTAGGCCGGCTTTCCCAAGTTGGATTCATCGCGGTCGTTGCTGAGGAAGCCGATTTCCGCCAGTACGGATGGCATGGAAGCCCCGATCAGCACCACGAATGGCGCTCTCTTAACGCCACGATTGTGCGCCGCGGCGTTGGAGCGGGCGGCCTGTGACTGGATCGCATTCTGAATATCGCCGGCGAAGGTATGGGACTCCTCGATTTTGTCGTTGAGCGTGATTGTCTGAATCAGATCCTTCAACTCTCCGACAGTCTTGTCGGACCCCGCATTTTCGCGGGCAGCCACGTTCAGCGCGTCGGGAGAATTGGTGAAATTCAGGAAGAAGGTTTCGGTTCCGGCAACCTCGGGCGCGGGGGATGAGTTTGCGTGGATCGAAAGGAACAGATCCGCCTTGTGTTCGTTTGCAATTGCCGTGCGCTCGTGCAGAGGGACGAATGTGTCATCCGAGCGAGTGAGCACCACCTCGGCGCCCATCTTTTCCTGAACCAGTTTGGAGAGCCGGAGCGCGACGTCGAGAACCACATCCTTTTCGAGGACACCGTTCGGTCCGATGGTCCCGTAATCGTGGCCGCCGTGTCCGGCGTCGATAACGATGCGGTTCACTTTGAGGCCGAGCGCGCGCGTCAGGGAGCGCGACGCGTTCTCGGAAGCGAGCGCGGCCGACGGGGCAGAAGGACGAGTCGCGGGAATCACTCGGGTGGAGAAGACACGCGACTGGCTTGGGGGCTTCACGGTGAGAGAAGCAACCGGGTCAGCGAAAGAAGACGGGACGGGTTCAATGGCCAGCGGCAGCGCGGGTGGAACACCCGGCATCGCTATTTGAGGGCGCCTCGGAAGGGGAGGATAAACGAACCTCGCATAGACCATCCGCGCCGAATTGTATGCAAGGCTCGGTAAACTCTGAGGGTGCAGGGGCCGCAACTCAATGACCATGCGGTCCGGCGCATCGAGCCTGGTGATCTTGAAATCGGATGCATTCACCAGATCGAACACAATCCGGGTTGTGCCGGGCGCAGCCTCCGCAATGCGCACGCGGTGGACGAGTTTGTCGCCGATCGGAACCGTCGCAAAGCGCCGTTTCGCTATCCAAGGGCGGGCGTGCAGAATATCGACGAAGAGGCGATTCGGATCGGCGCGATCGGAACGGAATTCAAAGGGGCCGGTAGTCTGGATGATGACGCGGGTGGAATCGGAGTGCGACCACGATCGGACGTTCGTTACCTGAATTAAGCCGGGATTCGGGGCGGCGAGAGTGGGCGGGATTGTAAAAATCGCCGCCGTCCACATGATTCGCCACAACGACATAGTTTCTCAGGGAGTCCGATAGTAAATGCGGCCGTCCGATCCTGTTGACGTTTGGATGGGCCGGGGTGTTTCGGTCTCGTTATTCATGCCTGTTTCTTTGATGGCAATAGTTTTCGGGGCAGCCTCGCGAGCGGCTTTGAGATTTCTGGCTACCTGATAGACGTAGTTTTGCGTCTCGGCATAGGGCGGAACGCCGTTGTATTTATCGACCGCCGATTCGCCCGCGTTATAGGCCGCGATCGCCCTTGCATAATCGCCCTGGTAGTAGTCGAGCAGAAAGCGGAGATAGCGAACGCCGCCCTGGATATTCTCCTCGGCGTCGAAGGTGTTTGAAACTCCAAAGCGACGGGCGGTAGACGGAATCAGTTGCATGATTCCCTGTGCGCCCCTGGGGGAGACGGCGAGCGTATTGTAATTGCTTTCGGCCCGAATCACCGAATGAACGAGATGAGTCTCGACGCCCTGCTCATCGGCGATACGGTCGATCATGTTCGTCAGGTTCTGATCCTGAACAGCGACAATTCGCGGCTCCATGAGGATGCTGCGGACCAGCCTGCCGGTCTTCGTATCAGCGCGTACTACGGTTGTCATATGACCTTGCTGTCCAGCGCCCGGGGACGCCGCAAAAGCGGGCACTGCGAGCATTAGTATAAAACAGGATCGCACCGTATTGTTTCGAAAAACAGGGAGAGCCGTAAACATTGATGTTACCATCCTGTTGATTGGGGGGAAGCGCACTGGCCGAGCAATTCCCGCATTACATTGAATTCAGGCACGTATACAAGACGTTCGACAAGCCGGTTTTAGTCGATTCGAATTTCTACGTCGATCCGGGGCAGACGGTCGCGATCATTGGCCGCTCGGGGGTAGGGAAGTCGGTTTCTCTGGCGCACATCATGGGTTTTCTTAAGCCCGACAAGGGGCAGGTGATTGTTGCGAATGAGGATATTACCGGCTTTTCCGAGAGTGAACTGAACCGCATCCGGCGCAAGGTCACAATGGTCTTCCAGTCGGGCGCGCTCTTCGATTCGCTGACGGTGGCGGAGAACGTATTGTTTTCGCTCGAACTGCGGGAAGACTACGACGCGCAGAATAAGGACGATGTCGTTGCCGGACTGCTCAAGATGGTCGACTTGTGGGACGCGCGGGATTCTTATCCGGGTGACCTTTCGACCGGTTATCGGCGGTCGGTTGCTATCGCGCGGGCACTGGCTGCGCAACCACAATGCGTTTTGTACGACGAACCGACCACTATGGTCGATCCGATCATGAGCGATCATCTGACGGTGCTGATGCTGCGGCTGAAGAAGGAACTTCAATTGACTTCGGTAGTGGTGACGCACGATCTGGATCTGCTGAACCGGGTGGCCGACAAGGTGGTGTTTCTGCACAAGGGGCGGGTGGCGTTCTTCGGTCCGCTGCCGGAGTTGTACCGGTCCGAAGAGTCGATTATCCAGGAGTTTCTGGAACTGGATAAAGTCATCCGGGGCGGGAAGCTGGCGGAGGACGATCCCTACCGGGCAGGGCTCGCGGGTCCGTCGGATGCGGAAGTCTGACGGGCGAACCGAAGATGGAAAAGATGGGCCCCGGGGACACGCGCGGAATCGGCAAATACATCAACCTGGCGCTGCTGCTGCCGATCGCCACTTTCGTCGGCTACGCCATGGGGTACGGGCTCGATATCTTATTTCACACGATGTGGATTCGATATGTTTTCCTTCTGCTCGGGAGCATAGCCGGATTTATCGAACTGATCCGCGAACTCAACAAAGGCACGTAATTGGAAATCGACTTCGAGAGAGGATTAGCTCGTGTTCCCGTACTGATCGGGATACTTGGCCTGCTGGGAAGCGGCGTGGCATGGCGCTTCGGAGGCGGCTCTTCCGCAGGTGCGTTCCTCATCGGAGCGGCCGCGGCTTATTTCAATTTCCGGTTGCTCGAAAGCTTCGTGAATCGCCTCGGCCGGCTGGCTTTGGCCGAGCCGGGGAAGCCACCGAAGGTGTCCGGTATCAGGCTGTTCATTCAATTCGCTTTGTGCGTTGGGGGGGCCTTTGTTATACTTCGATTATCCGGATTTAATGTTGTGGCGGCGCTCTGCGGGTTCCTCGTGTGCCCGGCCGCGGTGATGGCTGAAATCCTCTACGAACTAATTACATATGGTCACTCATGAAGCCTGGCTGACGAAGCTGTTCAACGAGTACTTCGCCGGTTTGGGAAACTGGCTGCTCGCCCTGTTCTCGCAGAGGGCGGAAAATCCGGCTGAGCCGTGGGCCGATTTCATGGTGATGCAGATTCTGGTCGCGGTGATCCTCATTGCGATGTTTGCGGTACTGCGCAGCCGCTTGTCCGTGGCGAAGCCGGGCGGAATGCAGCAGATATTCGAAATGATCCACGGTTTTGTCTCGGACGAAGCGGAGGGTCAGGTCGGCCACGACAGCCATCGCCACGTCGTGTTGTTTGAAACGCTGTTTATCTTTCTGATTTTTTCCAACCTGCTCGGCATCGTTCCCGGGTTTGTCAGCCCGACGCAGGTGATCTATGTGCCTGTCGGATGCGCGCTGATCGCCTTCGTTTATTTCAACTGGGTGGGCATACAAAAGCACGGCTTCAAGTATGCCAAGCACTTTGTCGGACCGATCTGGTGGTTGGCGCCGCTCATGATTCCGATCGAAATCATCGGCACGCTGGCGAGGCTGCTCTCGCTTTCCGTGCGTCTGTTCGCCAATATGTATGCCGGCGAGCAAGTGACGCTGGTCTTCCTGAGCTTGACGTATCTGGTGGCGCCCGCTTTATTCATGGGTCTGCACGTTTTTGTGGGGTTGCTGCAGGCTTATATATTCGTTCTACTGACGATGATTTACGTTGCGGGCGCGGTTGCCGAGGAGCATTAGATTCGCGTGGGGCGGAGGATCGGTTTTCTATCGTCTGCCGGCCAGACAGACCACACAAAACGATGGTCTGTCCCACGGAGCAGTGACCAGCAATACAGCTTTTTTACCGGCTTTATGCCGTTTTCCGCGTGAGGCCTCCGGCCCCCAGGTCTGGAACGCAACCACCTCCGGGAAACGATTTTATTCACTGAAGGAGCAACACCAATGAAGACGAAGTTCGTTTTACTCATGATTGCGCTGATGTTCTGCGCAATCCCGATGTTCGCGCAGGGCGGCGCATCCGGCGCCAGCGGCCCCAGCAGCATCTGGGTTCCGGTCACCGCGGGTTTCGCGATGGCGATCGCTTCGGGACTCTGCGCACTGGGTCAGGGCACGGCCGTGAATGGAGCGTGCCAGGGTATCGCGCGCAATCCGGCGGCGTTTCCGCTCATCCGATTCGCGTTGATTTTCGGTCTGGCTCTGATCGAATCGCTCGCTTTGTACGTGCTGGTTATCATCTTCGTGAAGGTGGTTTAAAAGGCAATTCAGCCGCCGATAAACGCTGATGAACGCGGATCAAGACAAATCAAGCCATTCCGCGTTTATCGGCGGCGACCCCCGAGGGTGAAAGTTAACAATAGGGTACTATTACCCCATTGATTTAGTATGAAAATACTAATAGAGTATAGGTCTTGGAACAAAGACGTACTCAACGTTACAGACTCCAGCTGCCCCTTCAGATTGTCCAGGTAGGCGATCAGCGGGTGAATAGGACCGAAAAGACGCGGGACATCAGCTCCGGCGGCGTCTGTTTCCTGTCTCCAACGGATGTCGAAGTGGGCGGGCGCATCGAATATCTGATTACTCTCTCTGGCAGCAATCCTCCGGTGCGGATCCGGTGTCTCGGAAAAGTACTGCGCAGCATGCAGCCAACGATTCCGGCGGATGTTCCCGAGTTCGAAGTTGCGGTGACGATGGAACGGTATCAGTTCGTGCGCGAGGAAGAATTGGCGGAATCCATCGGTGAATCGGCTTAAGTCGAGTACTATCTGAATATACAATTATCCCGGTTGCATTGCGGAGTTCCCCCGGCTCGCGCGATAATGTAAACAGTTCGATAGCGCCGGGGTTGCGCAATCGCACGGAAGAAGGAGACCCGCTTGAAGCGCGCTGGATCGGACGACACACTTCGATGTTCCTTCTGCCACAAGAGTCAGGACGTTGTCGGCAAGCTGATTTCTTCCCCGAGCGATTATCCGCGCGCTTATATTTGCGACGAATGTATCGCGGTCTGTAACTCGATTCTCGAGGACGACAAACCGGAGCCTGCCGCGGCTGGGCCGCACAAGATCCCCAAGCCGTTGGAGATAAAAGACTTTCTGGACCAATATGTGATTGGCCAGGAGCCTACCAAACGTAAGCTGGCGGTCGCCGTTTATAACCACTCCAAACGCATCCATATGAACCGGATGCGGAACTCGGAGATCGAGCTCGCCAAATCGAACATCCTCCTGATCGGTCCGACGGGAACGGGCAAGACGCTGATGGCGCAGACTTTGGCGCGCATTCTGGATGTGCCCTTCGCCATCGTGGATGCCACCACGCTGACTGAAGCCGGGTACGTGGGCGAGGATGTCGAGAACATCATCCTGAAACTGCTGCAGGCCGCCGATGGCGATGTTCAGCGGTGCCAGCAGGGCATTATCTACATCGACGAGATCGATAAAATTTGCCGGAAGGACGAAAACCCCTCCATCACGCGCGATGTTTCGGGCGAGGGAGTCCAGCAGGCGCTGCTCAAGATTCTGGAAGGGACGATCGCGAATGTTCCGCCGCAGGGCGGGCGCAAGCATCCGCACCAGGAATTCACTCCCATCGATACGACGAATATTCTGTTCATCTGTGGGGGCGCTTTCGTGGGCCTTGAAAAGATCGTGGGCCGGCGGGTCGGGAAGAAATCCATTGGCTTCATGACCGAGGACAGCAGCCGCGATCAGAGTAAGACCGAAGCGGCGAAGACCGGCGAACCGGCGAAAACAGTGGGTATCAGTGACCGGCGCGATGTCGATCTTCTCCGGATGCTGCAGCCGCACGATCTGATCAAATACGGATTCATTCCCGAATTCATCGGCCGGATGCCTGTGGTGGCAACGCTGGAAGATCTGGATAAGTCCGCGCTGATCCAGATTCTGACCAAGCCGAAGAATGCCATCATCAAGCAGTATCAAAGACTGTTTGAATATGAGAATGTGCGGCTGCGGTTCTCCGAGGACGCTCTGGATGCGATTGCGACGCTGGCGCTGGAGCGAAAGGTGGGGGCGCGCGGGTTGCGCATGATCCTCGAAGATCTGATGCTCGATCTGATGTACTTCCTCCCTTCGTACAAGAAGGTGAAGGAATTTCAGGTCACGCGCGAGATGGTTCTCACGCAGAAGATCAGCGTCACGCTGCTTGAAAAGGCCGGGTAAAACGCCTGCGGCCTGGGGCGCATGAACCCTGGCCGTACAATATTGTTTTAGCGACCGTGTTTTAATCAACCATTACGATGCTCACCTCGAAAGAAAAATCCGATACCAGACGGCTTCCGATGATGCCCATCCGGGACGTTGTCATCTTTCCGTACATGATGACGCCGTTCGTGGTGGGCCGCGAATCCAGCGTGCGCGCCCTTGAAGACGCGATGGCAGGCGACAAAAAGATATTCCTCGCCACCCAGCACGATGCATCGACCGACGAGCCGAGCGCCAACGAGATCTTCAGCGTGGGCTGCGTGGTCAACATCGTGCAGAGCCTCAAGCTGCCGGACGGAAACATCAAAGTACTGGTGGAAGGCGTGGAACGCGCCAAAGTGGTATCGGTAACCGACGACGAGGGGTTCTTCCGCGCCGTGGTCCGCACATTCAACTTCAAGGTGGAAACGGGCCCGCAACTGGAAGGCCTCACCACCCGTGTAACGACTCTGTTCGAGCAGTACGTCAAGCTCAGCCAGAACCTGAATTACGAAACGATGGTTGCGGCGATCCGCGTGGACGACGCCGGCAAACTGGCGGATACGGTGGGCGCGAATCTGCAGCTCACGATCGAAGAGAAACAAGAGCTCCTCGAAATCTTCGATCCGATCGACCGCCTGACGCGCGTGGCGGAGATGCTCGATATCGAAATCGAGAAGCTCAATGTCGACCGCACCATCCAGGGCCGTGTGAAGCGCCAGATGGAGAAGGCGCAGAAAGAGTATTACCTCAACGAGAAGATCAAGGCCATCCAGAAGGAACTGGGCCGCGGAGAGAAGAGCGAAATCGACGAGTTGAAGAAGCGCATCGAGATGTCCGGCATGACCAAGGACGGGCTCGAAAAAGCGCTGGCGGAGCTGAAGCGGCTGGAAAATATGCCGCCCATGTCGGCGGAGTCGACGGTCTCGCGCAACTACCTCGATTGGCTTCTCGCGGTGCCGTGGAAGAAGAAGTCCAAGGAAATCCGCGAACTGAAGTATGCCGAGGAAGTGCTCGAATCGGATCACTACGGCCTCGAAAAAATCAAAGAGCGCATTCTTGAGTTCCTTGCCGTGCGGCGGATGGTGAAGAATCCGAAAGGCTCGATCCTGCTTTTTGTCGGGCCCCCTGGAGTGGGCAAAACCTCGCTCGGAATGTCGATCGCGAAGGCCACGGGCCGCAAGTTCGTCCGGCTCTCGCTGGGCGGCGTGCGCGATGAAGCCGAGGTTCGCGGCCATCGGCGGACTTACATCGGGGCCCTGCCGGGCCAGATCATTCAGATGATGAAGAAGGCCGGAACCAGAAACCCGGTCTTCATGCTGGACGAGATCGACAAGATGTCGACCGATTTTCGCGGCGATCCGTCTTCGGCGCTGCTTGAAGTGCTCGATCCCGAGCAGAACTACATGTACGTCGACCACTATCTGGACGTGGAGTACGATCTCTCGCAGGTATTCTTTATCGCCACCGCGAACGTGCTGCACACGATTCCACCGGCGCTGCAGGACCGCATGGAAGTGATTCGGCTTTCCGGCTATACCGAACTGGAAAAGCTGGAAATCGCCAAGCGCTTTCTGGTGCGCAAACAGACTGAGGCAGCGGGCCTCACGGTCGAGCAGATCGAGTTTAAAGACGACGGCCTGTCGAGCGTGATTCAGTACTACACGCGCGAATCCGGCGTCCGCAACCTGGAGCGTGAGATCGGCAACGTGTCCCGCAAGGTGGTTCGCAAAATTGTCGGGGATGGCCTCAAGGAAAAGGTTGTGGTCAATGCCGATAAGATTGCCGACATGCTGGGACCCGCTAAATTCCGCGATACCACCACCGACAGGCACAACGAAGTAGGCGCGACAACCGGCCTCGCCTGGACCGAAGTGGGCGGCCAGATTTTGACTACTGAATGCATCCTGATGGAAGGCAAAGGCAAGCTGACGGTGACCGGGAAACTGGGCGACGTGATGCAGGAATCGGCGCAGGCGGCGTTCAGCTACATCCGTTCACGCGCATTGACGCTCGGTCTGACGCGCGATTTCTACCGCAACCTGGACGTTCATTTGCATATCCCCGAGGGGGCGATTCCGAAAGACGGTCCGTCGGCGGGTATCACGATTGCGACCACGATCTGCAGTGCCTTGACGAAGATTCCGGTGCGTGGCGATCTGGCCATGACGGGGGAAATCACGCTGCGCGGCAAAGTGCTGCCGATCGGCGGGTTGAAGGAGAAGCTGCTGGCGGCGCACCGCCACGGCATCAACGAGGTGATCATCCCGAAGGACAATCAAAAGGACCTTCCGGACATCCCCGAATACATTCGCAGTCTGATGAAGCTGCACTTTGTGGATCATATGGACGAAGTGCTGCGGATTGCGCTGGAACGCGAGTTGGTTGCGTTGCCGTTGACCCCGGCGGGCGTGGAACTCGCGGTGCCGCAGGAAATCGACCGGGCGCATTAAAAGGCAGACGACAAAAGACGATCGTCCGCCCCACAAGAACAAGTTGACAGGCGATGTGTCGACGGCTAATATGTAGTTATGCGACATGTCGCGGAAGAAGTCAAGCCGCTTACAGAACCGGTTCTGTTGATCCTGATGAGTCTGGCGGACCAGCCCCGTCACGGCTACGCGCTGATGAAGGACATCGAAGTTCTCAGCAATGGCCGGGTTCGCCTGAGCACGGGCACATTGTACGGGGCCCTGCGCCGGTTGCTGGAGGACGTGTGGATCGAGCGCTTCGATCAGGAAGACACCTCGCGGGAAAAGCAAGCTTACCGTTTGACGGCGGCGGGCCGCAGGCAACTGCGGCAAGAGCTGGAACGGATGAAGCAATTGACGCGCGCGGCTGCCGGGCGTCTCAGAGCGAGAGAGGCTTAGATGAAGCGAATCTACGGCGCATTCCTTCGTTTGTACCCGCGGGAATATCGCGAACTGTTCGGACCTGAGGTCCTGAGTGTCTTCGAGCAAGCCGCGCGGGAGCAAAGGGCGCGCGGATGGGGTGCGTGGGCCTTGTTCATGGTGTCGGAATTGTCCGGCGCGGTAGTCTCGGCGGCGGGTCACTGGATGGACCGGTTTTCGGCGCGTCGTGATGCCGCGGGAATAGAAGTTGCGGGCGCGCGGCGGCGCGGGCTGTTCAGCGTATTAGACGAAGCGCAGAATCGGGTCGATCTGAATCTAAGGCGGATGACGCACGCGATTGCCGATCGCGATTTCGTTGCGGCGCGCGCGTATTCCATCGAAGATCTCAAAGCGCGGGAGGATCTGCGCAAATTGCGGGACAGATTCGGCTTTGACGAATAGCCTTCCTGCATTCCTCTACGGCACGGCGTGGAAAGAAGGACGAACGGCGGCCCTTACCGAACTCGCCCTCCGCACTGGTTTCCGGGGTATTGATACCGCGAATCAGCGGCGTCACTACTTCGAAGCCGGAGTGGGCGAGGGGCTCGAAGCCGTGTACCGCGCCGGTGTGGTGACGCGCGCGGATCTTTTTCTGCAAACGAAGTTCACTTACCGGGCGGGGCAGGACCATCGGCTACCCTACGATCCGGCGGCCGGTCTTTCGACGCAGGTAGCGCAGTCGCTGGGTAGTTCGCTCGAACACCTCGGGACCGATCATGTTGACAGCTTCGTGTTGCACGGGCCTGCTTCCGGATACGGCTGGACCGATTCCGACGACCAAGTCTGGGCCGCAATGATCAAGGAGCGCGAGGCTGGCCGTACGCGCCTGCTTGGTGTGAGCAATGTGTCGATCGGGCAGCTTGAGCAGATGGCGGGGAAGCACAGGGAACTGCCTGCTTTTGTGCAGAACCGATGCTATGCGCGTTTTGGATGGGATCGGGATGTGCGAGCGTTTTGCAGCGCCCGCAAGATTGTCTATCAGGGTTTCTCTTTGCTTACGGCCAACGTGGATGTGGTGCGCCACCCTGTGATTGCCGAATTGGCGAAGCGGCACGGGGCCACATCCGCGCAGATCGTTTTTCGCTTCGCGCAGTCGATCGGGATTCTGCCGTTGACCGGGACATCGGATGCCGGGCACATGAAGCAGGACTTGGACAGTACCGGAATAGCACTTGCGCCAGACGAGGTGCGCATGGTTGACACGATGGGGCATTAACGTCCACAAGCGTCGGCAAGAGTCCTGACCACGGACATCAACCCGCTGGTCACCTTGTCCGGGGATAAGGCCTGACCAGAGTACTTCGCCTGGCCAAGCTCGCAGGAGTGCGCGCGCCACGCGGGTGGCTGAAACGGGGTATACTGGTGTTTACAACCCGCTTGCTCCCACCTCACCTTCCGGTGTAGTAAAATTGATAGCAGAATTCATCAATAGTGCCAGTAGTCCCGAGCAGTTCCCCGCCGACGGGCTGCCCGAGGTAGCGTTCCTGGGTCGAAGCAACGTCGGGAAATCCAGTCTGATCAATGCACTTGC
>Ga0182024_10003907_pt1 | contig 34901 bp, 27 predicted proteins | sample P32metaG_FD_120480 | JGI IMG/M metagenome (GOLD analysis project Ga0182024, IMG submission 120480) | Permafrost microbial communities from Stordalen Mire, Sweden - P3-2 metaG (Illumina Assembly) | ecosystem: Environmental > Terrestrial > Soil > Wetlands > Permafrost | place: Sweden: Stordalen...
CGAAATTGGTAGACGCAAGGGACTTAAGTCAATTGAGCACCCAGTCGGAAACGTCTGGTGTGAATGGGGTCAAAGTCGGAGAACCAGTCCACGCGAGGGTGACTGCAACCCCGAGCTAAGCCAAGCCGCCTCAGCGGTGCGGAAAGTGTAGAGACTTGACGGCTCCTGCCTAAATCGCGCGTCGCGACAGGGTAAAGGTAAAGTCCAGACTCCAAATGCGCGCACGCGCGCGCAGCGGCGAAAGCCGTAGTGAGTACGAAAATCCCTTGGGGGAAACCCCATGCCGGTTCGATTCCGGCCCCGGGCACCACTTCAGACTGCTGTCGCTGGGTTTAGTTTCGCTGCTATGGCGCCGCGCGGAACTCTCGTACGCACGTCGAGTCAAGTCCAAAGTGGAGGGAAATCCAAGCCATGAATATTCTCATTGCGGCGGTGGCGTCTACCTTGTGCTTGGTGATCGCGGCATCGGTTTGCCTGGCAGATGGCCCGACTCGCGAAGAGGCAGTCCGGGAACGCAGCGCCGATGTAATGCCTTTCGACGTCGGGGCGACGACCCACATTTTCAATAAAACCAGCACCGGAGGCATCCAGCGAGTGGTCGCAAAGACTGCCGACGACATGCCCCAGGTCGAGCCCATTCGCGCGCATCTAAAAATCATCGCAGACAAGTTCGGTCGCGGGGACTTCGGCGAACCAGCTCACGTGCATGGTGCTGGGATGCCTGGACTTGTTACATTGCGATCTGCGAAGACTGGTGAACTGAAAATCTCGTACCGCGACACTCCACTTGGCGGCGAAATTGAGTATTCGTCAAGCAATCCAGAGATTGTCGCCGCCGTACATGATTGGTTTGATGCACAACTCGCGGATCATGGGCCTGACGCGAGCACAGGGCATGACCATACGGGCCATGGGCAATTGCAGACCGCCCCGTAGGTTTCGGCGCCGCGCCCGAAGGTCGCCAGATTGCGAGTTAGGTCAGCGCGCGTTAACAAGCGCGATACCGCTGAGTGCGCCCAAGATGACGACAACGAGGGGCGGGGCGCGCCACGCAGTCAGCAAAACGAAACTTGTGAGCGCAACAGCGAAATCGCCCGATGATTTGACCGAACTTGTCCACACTGGGTCATACAGAGCGGCGCCGAGCAGCCCAACGACGGCGGCATTGATCCCGCTCATGGTGGCTTGCGCGCCAACACAGCGGCGCAAACCGTCCCAAAACGGCAAGGCGCCCAATAGAATGAGGATACCCGGAAGAAAGATGCCGATCAGTCCAAAGACGGCTCCGGCAACCCCATTGGGCGAGTGCCGAACAACAGTGCCTAAATACGCTGCGAAGGTAAAGAGTGGTCCGGGTAGTGCCTGGGCGGCTCCATATCCGGCGAGGAAGGTATCTTCGCTCACCCAACCGGGCGTCACGAACGCGTCCCTCAACAACGGCAGCACGACGTGACCGCCACCAAATACCAACGCGCCAGAACGATAGAATGCGTCGAAGAGCGCAATCCCCGGCGAGAAACCCGCTAAGGCGGGGAGAACGAAAAGTAACAGAAAAAAAGCGCTGAGTGCGATCAGACCGACGCGACGCGACGCCGGAAAGCCTAATGAATTTGCGGAGATCGGCGTTGAAGCACGGCACATCCAAAACCCGGCCGTGCCGCCCAACAAGATAGCGCCGATTTGGGCTATCGAGGAGCCGCTAAAGAGGATGATGAGTGCCGAGACGCAAGCAATCGATGCACGTTGCCGATCAGGGCAGAGCGTGCGTGCCATTCCCCAGACGGCCTGTGCGATGATGGCCACCGCGACGAGCTTAAGCCCGTGTATCAGCCCCGTACCGGTCGGGCCCGCTAGTACATGCGCTCCATAGGCAAACAGTGTCATTAGGACGGCGGATGGCAGCGCGAAGCCAAGCCACGCCGCAAGGCCGCCCACGTAACTCGCTCGAATGAGGCCCAGAGAAAAACCTACCTGGCTGCTGGCGGGGCCCGGAAGGAACTGACAAAGGGCGACGACGTCGGTGAAGGCGGCATCATCGAGCCAGCGCCGCCGAACGACAATCTCCTCTCGGAAATAGCCAATATGCGCGATGGGTCCGCCGAAGGAAGTGATACCGAGCTTTAAGAATACAAGCAGTACTTCGGAAGCCGATCGCTCACGCATACTGAAACAGTGCCATAAACGCGAAATCCATGTGAAGCGGCTGGTGACAGTGAAAGAATGTGGGTCCGACACTGTCTGCGGGACTCGCAGAGGCAGATTACCGAGATCCAATTCCGGCGATGGCGGTTCAACGCCTAATAATATTGCGTCCTACTCGCTATCAGCTGACAGCGATTTCTTTGCGGCTCAGTAGTTCAGGGCTCGGCGCGATTCAGTCACGCGACCTGTATCTGCACAAGCTGCTTCTCAAGGCCATCGATTTTTGCGTCTTGAGTGGCAATCTTTTGCTCTTGCTGCTGCAGCTCGTTCAACAGCATTGGCGCGAGTTCATCGTAGCGTACTCCGTTGATATACCGCCTGCGGGTACTAGTCGCTTCAGCTCAACACAACCGGCAGCTCTAACCTGTGGGGACAGTGCGCTTATTTCCAATACCACAGGCAGCTTCAATACGGCCTTCGGATCGAGTGCAATCGCGCAAAACGCAACGGGTACCGAAAATACCGCCTCTGGCTGGTTCGCGCTGTATTCTAATACTATCGGCAACTACAATACCGCTTCCGGATATGACGCGCTGCGGAGTAACACGAGTGGCTCCGGCAACACCGCGTCCGGGTACGATGCGCTCCAGGCCAACTCGACCGGAAATGACAACACAGCGTCTGGGTATTTCTCGCTTTATTCCAACACGACCGGTTCCAACAACACCGCCTCCGGGTTCTTCGCGCTCTTGAACAACACGAGAATTCTATCGCGGCAAATCCCTGGCATACCGTCGCCTGCCGGCAGTCGTGGCAGCTAGCGCGCGTCAAATCCCTTCCTTCTTGGCGACTAAAAGTACGCCTTTGCACGCGCGAGTCAAATGCGTTTCGATGAGCGAAGACGACTGCAGGCGTGATGAATGACGTGGTGATTCTGGGTGGATTTCAAAACGTACGGTTTGTCTTCGTTGCAGATAACGCAGGGCCAACGCTCTGTCATGGCCACTGGCAGCTGCGTATATATTTCAGGTTTAGAGCCTGTTCGATTTCGCTTGATGGTTCTTGAGAGCCCGATCAGAAACACGAGCAGAAGAAGCGATGTCTCCCGCGCAAACGACTGTCATGACGCGCGGTCAATACGGCTCGCCTTGGAGGGCCTTGGGATCTTTGCCAAGTCTCGGTGCCACTTTTTAGTTGTTGCCAGCAGGTGCTCGCGCGCTAGCCGCATAAATTTGAATGCACTTTCGAAGCGATCACGAATGAGTCGCTTTTGCGGTTTGCCACACACATCCAATTCATCGCTGTCGCTCCAGCCAAAAGGCTTGCGTACGATGCTGAACCGACGTACTTTACGATGCAAAGCTTGTAGGTATTCAACGTGGAAAATCTGCATAGGGCGCTAGCCGAAATTGACGCCATACGGGGTCAGATGGCCCGTACGATGGAGTTTCGTGGCTATGGACCCGCCACGCTTGCGACAACTGGAGTTCTTGCAGTCCTCGCCGCGGCCGTGCAAGCGCATTGGCTCAAAGTTCCCAGTCGTGCCATCGGAGCCTATCTTGCAATCTGGATAGCTACCGCCGCGCTATCCGTGGTCATCATTGGCATCGGAACCATCAGGCGCACGCGGCGAGTTCACTTCGGCCTTGCCAAAGCAATGATTTACTCGGCCGTCGAGCAATTTCTTCCGCCCATCGTTGCAGGGTTGCTGTTGACGGTGGTCCTCATGCGCTACGCACCGCAAAGCCTCTGGATGCTTCCAGGTTTATGGCAAGTGATATTCAGTCTCGGCGTATTCTCCTCGTGTCAATTTCTGCCGCGCCCGATGTTTGCGGTCGGCGTGTGGTACCTCGCCGCCGGCCTAACCTGCCTCGCTCTGGGCGGCGGCGAGTGGGCATTCTCTCCCTGGGCAATGGGTGTCCCATTCGGGGTGGGGCAGCTACTCGTTGCCGCTTTTTTGCGCTACGGTGAAACACATGACCCGACGTAGCCTCAAGCCACTGCGGCCACACCGCTTTGCTTACGACGGACTTGATCGAGTGATCCACGAGCGTGCGCGTCTCGGTCTGCTCACGTCTCTCGTAGCGCATCCGAAAGGTCTGCCGTTCGGAACCCTCAAGCAACTGTGTCGATTGACGGACGGCAACCTGAGCCGACATCTGAAAGTGCTGGAGGCAGCGAGGCTTGTCGAAATATCGAAGGGCTACGCACTCAATCGCCCGCAGACATTTTGTCGAATCACCGCACAAGGTCGAAAGCGCTATCTTGAGTACCTCGCAATCCTCGAACAGGTAGTGCTCGACGCGGCTGCCGCGATCAAAGCTGAGTCGGGCCGCAACGCCGCAAGCGCGCTGGCGCAGACGTGATTTTTTTGCGGCGCATTTACTTTGCAGTGCCAAGCACATGGATCGAATTGCAGAAGCGCTGATGCCTTGCTCGAGGTCTTAATGAGGGATCGCGCCCTCGGTCATACGAATTCCTTGTCCTGCACGCTCTGCGGCCAATCATCTGATGTCTGCACCGCGGTGAAGGCCTGCTAGGCGGAGACATCGATGTCAATCGTTCAGCCGCTTATCGGATGCCTTGGCATTGCAAGCTTGGTCGTCGCGGCGAGCTACGCCGTTCTGGCTCTGATAGCGGTGCTCGTCTGGCAAATTCGAAGCGCGACACCATCCTTGCCACGACTGCCGGCGGTGACAGTTCTCATGCCCTTGCGTGGAACTCAACCAAACTTGTACGAGCGCCTGTGCTCGTTCTGTCGGCAGAATCACCCGGAGTAGCAGATCGTGTTCGGCGTGTGCGATTTGACCGATCCTGCCCTATCAGTATAGAACGGCTGATAACGGAATTCCCCTCGCTCCCCATCGACGTCGTCGTCAACCCGCAGCAGCACGCAAGTAACCAGCATGCTCTCGCGGGCACGCCACGATGTGCTGGCGGTGGCAGACAGCAACATCTTCGTTGGACATGACTATCTCGCAACCGTGACCTCGCCCCTGCTGGATCAAAACGTCGGCTTGGTCACATGCATATGCCGCGGCGTGCCAACTCAGTATATTTGCTCGCGATTGAGCGCGATGGCCATTAATGAATGGTACGTGCCGTCGGTGCTCTTCGCGTGGCTTTTCGGCTACCGCGGCTACGTCTCTCGTCATTCCTTATGTCTGCGGCGGCATACCTTAGAAGCGATCGGCGGCCGGAAGGCGAGCGCGAGTCACTTTGCACTGGACCATCGACTGGGCAATCTGATTCGCGAACAGGGACAGCGCGTGGTGCTGTCCCCCCATGTGCTCACTATGCAACGCCATGAGCCTAAGTTGCAGTCGCTTGCGCGTCACGAGGTCCGCTGGATGCGCCTGATCCGTGTGCTGCGACCTCGCAGTTTTCGCCTTCTTTTTATAACTTTTAGCGTGCCCCTCGCATTGATCGGCGTCGTGTTAAGCGCTGCACAGCCATCGTTAGCTGCACTTGCAGTAGCACTTTTCCAGACCACCGTCTTAACCCGACTGGCGTTGCATTTTGTGAATCGGTTGCTGGGTGAGCGCCCCGCGGTCCGTGAGTTTTGGCTTCTGCCGGTGCGGGATCTATTGATCTGCTGGGCCTGGCGCCGAGTCTTTTTTACGTTACGCGTGAATTCGGCTGCCGCCATGAAGGCGTTGCCGCGTGCCCCGACAGCACCCCCCCCCTTTTAGACGAGGGTAGTCTCAGACCTGCAATCGAGGCAGTTTCCCACGCTGTGCGCCCGGCGGCGGCTCTCGTTACAGCAGATCGCGAGCACCGCGCCGCAGGATCGCGACGCGGCGCACAGTGACTCCATTCTAGCGTTGAGCGACTAACGCATCCTTGCCCTGCAGCTTCTGTAGCGTTGCGGACATGACCGCCATTTGTTGCTTAAGGTCCTGCAACTCAGCTACCTGCTGCTCAAGGTCAAGAATTTTCGCCGCCTGCTGTTGTGTTTCATTCAACAGCATCGGCGCAAGTTTTTCATAGCGCACGCCGTCAATCCTGCCCGTCTCGTCTCCCGAATCACAAGCTCCGGATACACGTTCGCCACTTCTTCGGCGATGAGCCCGTACCGCAGCGCCCCGTGAGGATCGGTTTTCAGGTGAAACGTGACCGGCCGCAGCTGTTCCAGTTTTGCGGTGACAGAGCCCATGGGCGAAATGGCGGTCTTGAAGCGCTCCGAAGACGCGGTCACACCGAGCTGCCCGGTGGAGGAGACCACGACGGTGCTACCGGTAAGTGTCGCGCCCAGGATCCCAGCGATGAAGGTCTTAGTGTGCGTTGACTTCGTGCCGCCCACAGCGTGCGCGAACACAGTCAAGTTAACTCAGCGCAATCTTGACGTTCGTGAATTTACGCGCCTCGAGAACGCGTCAATCGAGCTTCTGCGAATTTCCTTGTGATACTGCTCGCAAAATATTGAGCGCGCTCAAACGGTGCGAATATTTATTTTCGGGCGCAAGCTCACGTCGCCCGGCTCTGCGATTGGACACTGCAACCATCGCACGCCAATTTGGCCCTCGGAGCTCTGCGCCTACCCTGCGATCTTCGTGCGCTCAAGGGCTGTGCGATCCCACTTCGCCAGGTCAGCGCCCTGCTCATAAGTGGAATCCACAAACTCGCGCACCGCTGCCTCAGGCGATTTTGATTTTCGCACTGCATCATAGGGCAAGATAAACTCGCCGAGCTCCTGATGAAAGAAGGCCGCGTCCGGTCGCACCCTCGCGTCCTTAAATCCCGGTGGGGCCGGAACTGCGTACGCATAGAAAGCTGGCTCGAGGAGTGGCCCACTGCCAGGCCAGAAGCCATGACTGATGACCTCGTGCGAATACGCGTCGCGCATGAATTCCGGACCCGGCTGCGCGGGGGCGCGCCTGCCGGAGAAGCGTGTAAGCGCCAGGTCAAAGCTTCCCCAAAAGAAATTCGCAGGACTACATTTACCTATGAACCCACAGCGTTCTTCGGTCAATAGCTCGGCGACCTGTGCGACGATGCGCCAAAACCGATTCGCAAACACAGGATCGTAGGATGCGTGCACCGTGTCGTCTTCAAAGCGAATCGGCGACGGAATTTCAACCGGCATCGACCAGATCTTCACGCCGAGCGCCATGTCGCTCAACGTACTCATGAGTTCGGCGTAAAAATCAGCAACGGTTCGCGGTTCAAGTCTCATCGTACGCTCGGTGCCATCGGACGTATGAACGAGGAGCCGGTGCGATATGAAATCGAACTCGAGAGTGAAGAAGCGGCCGGTGTGGGCCAAAGGCCGAGTGGCCAGGCCGCTCGACGTGACATGCAGTGCGACCGCCCAGCAATGATTGAGGGGCGGCGCGAACGCCAGTGCAATCTTGCCTACGATCTGCGTCCACATATGCAACGTGGCGTAGGTATCCTTCCAGGCATCGAACGGGAGCGCTGGCCAGCGATCTTCGGTCATGATTGCGATTGTGCCACTTTGCGGCACTGTTTTCTGCCGAAGAACTGACACTTGCGGGCGAGCGGGATTCTTACGGTTCTGAATTGAACCTAGTTCCGTAATTGCTCAGTAGCATCTGGACTCCGATGTAGCCGATGAATTCCGGTTGCCCGTCAGAAACGCCATCGAGGCTGCGACCCGCCATAAAGAGCGCGATCAGGCCCGGAGCTAGTTTGTAACGGCCGCCAAGATCCAATGTCGTGGAATGCGGCGCAGAGCCGTACGCATGGTCATCGTAGATCTCTGCATCGAGTTCAAACCGCGCCGACACGGGGCGGCCGACGACAAATCCGAGAATGTGCTCCTTGGGCCCATGGCCGGATACGTAGTAGCCAGCTTCAAAATCGAAGTCGAGCGCGCCGACTTTCTTGGCAATCTCCACCGGCAGAAGATAGCGCGGGCCGGCGGCAGCGATCCCTTTCAGCCGCGCGAGCTGGGACGCGGCTGTTTCAACTTGCGGAAATGTCGACAACTGCCACCCATCCTCGCCCTCGTCCAGAAAGCGCCATTTGATGCCGGGATAGCCGTTGCCCCAGCCGCTTTGGGTCGGTTGTCCGGTGCTCGTCTGCAGCACATAAGGTATCTCGTATGTCAGTTGAATTCGGTCGCCGAGGCCGAAATTTAGATCAATCTGCGGAACCTCATAGGACGAAACGCCGTGGGCCAGGGTCTGCATCGAACCCACATTGATTTCCCAATTGGCGTTGCCGGGAGTACCCGGATCGTTGGTGAGGAACGGCGGCCCGGCCTGAGCTCGGGTGATCTGCGGAAAGTGCAGGCAGAGCGCCAGCAGACCGATCGGCACTGCCGTCGTGGCCTGAAACTTCAGTCGCAAGTTGCTGCCTTTTAAGATGCGCCATGCCCGCCGCGCCGCCCGACGGAACTCATCGAGCCGGCGTTGCCCGACGGTCGCAAGCTTACCTTGGCTATCCCAAGGCGCACCGTCATTAAGTAGGCGCGCTGTGGCGTCAACGCGGCATTGGCGGATTGCCACCGGTGGTCATGGCTGCGTTCGTGCGACGGTCGGTCACTGTGCCCACGTTACCGCCTCCTGCTGTCATTGGCAGCTCGGGGAGCTTCGATAACCATAGGCCACACGGTAGTAATAGCGACGGACTACCATGCCATCGCGCATCAGCACGCCTGACTGCAGTGGCCCTAAGTGCTCAGCGCGCGAGTCGACGCAGTGGTTAATTAAATCCTGTTCCTCCCATGCGACAAGCAGCAGCGTTCGGCCCACCTGCAACCTAGTCGGAACCCACCGCGCATACATTAGGGCGCTCCGCTCGAAAAGGTGCGCGCCCGAAGTCTCCGGCCCGGCGGTGGCGTCGCCGGTTGCATAGAAGGCGACTTCGCTTGCGATCGCGTAGCGGTCCATGCCGACAATCAGAGGGCCACCCGCCGCTTCTCCGATTTCTTGTGCAATCGTGTTGACTTGCTGTCCAAAGTCCCTCCAGCCAACGGGCAGCACCTCCATTTGCTGGCTGTAGCCAATCCCAGGGAGTCCGACGACCAGAAAGTACAAGCCCGCCGCATACAGAACCAACAAGGTGAGAATGGTCGGTGTCCACGCATTTCGGATCTTCGCCGCAAGACTGCGGGGCCGCCCTACACCGAGGTCCGTCATCGCGTACGCCATTGCGGGCAGGGTGGCGAGCCAAAGCTCGGCGGTCCAATCAAACTTTACGTCGCAGCGCAAGCTCACGGCGACGAATACTGCAAGCGGCACGACAGCCATCACCTGCAGGAATCGCCACCTGCGCGGCGTGTCGACTAGCCCGCTGTTGCCAAGCGGCCGACCGAGCAGCGGGGCCGCCGCAGCAAGCAGCCCCGTCGGCGTGAGCAGCACGATTGCGGCGCCAATCAACTTATACAGTGCAAAATGATGCTGTTCCGTCAATCGACGGGTGGTCTGAAACGCAAATGATTCCCATTCGTTTTGCGCGTTCCAGGCAATGACGGGTGCGAAGATCGTCAACGCCAATAGCGCAGCAGCGTACGGCTGCCAACGCCGCAGCCACTGCCGTGACTGCGGATCCAGTACGACGAACAAAAGTGCGGCGGGAGCGAGTAGACCGATCGAATACTTCGAGAGCAAGCCAATGCCCATCCACAAACCAGCTCCCCACCAGGCGCCAGTGCGACCGCCGACAAGCGCGCGCTCAAGAAAGTAGAGCTCGGCAGCCCATGCTGCGACCAGAAGCGTATCTGGCGTCATGACCAGGCCTGCCGCAAAAAAGAACGGCAGGACCTGCGAGAGCACCAGCGCGACTAGAGCGGTCGATGCGTCGAAGAGGTTGCGCGTCAGCCGATAAATGAAGAAGCCGGTGGCAGCCGAGCACAAAAGCGCGCCTGCGCGCACCCCAATTTCTGAAGCTCCGAATGCTGTCGCGCTGAGCCTGATCAACCAAGCGATCATGGGCGGGTGGTCGAGATACCCGATATCGAGGTGTTGCGAATAGTTCCAGTAGTACGCCTCCTCCGGAAGAAGCTCTACTTGGCCGAGATACACCAGGCGCAATACGACTGCGTAGACAAGGAGGCCGACCGCCAACAGCCGCCAGCGCGCGGCACCCGCCAATCTCCACGCGGACAAAGTCGAAAGAGAAAATGCGTTGCCCGGCAGCGTTACGGCGAGCGTAGTGGCGATTGCCACGCAAATCGCAAGAGGTAGGGGCCAACCCCAGGTCCTGGTAAGCAGGGAAAGTACGCCGCCTCGCAGGAACAATGCCAACAAGCTCACCACGATCAAATGGCTGTACAGACGCCAATCCCTAGCCCGTCCCGCTGCGTTCACGGCGGCGCGAATATTCAACTCGTAGTTGAGCGCGGTCGCGACCGCAAAACTGAGAATTTGCGCTGTACCGAGACGAACTCCTCCGGCTGTTGCGGTGAGGAAAATGAGCGCGTCGCAGACCGCCGCCATGGCGGTGGCAACGTTGATTCTCTCGCCGTACGTCGCGGGCAGAGGATCCAGTTTGTGTGGCGGGATGGCCTCAGGAAGCGTTTGTGTTTCGGCAGTCGAATTCATATGACGTACGGGTCAGGCGCCGCGCCTGCAGCGTGTGGCCAATGCACGGTCGATCCCATCGTGAAGTGTTTGCGCACCTCCGGAACACGCGGCAGCGGCGCCGCCGGTTGCGCGGGTTTCACGAACATCGCGCCAGTCTTTCATTTTCCCCAGTGTACAGTCGAAGAATGCGCCGCCGCATCCTCTTTTTTCTTCAGATTTATTCAGAAAACGGCCCATTGGACCATCGCTGCCGCAGACAGCGGGACACTCGGCATAAGCTCAGCGGGGACGAACCCACATCTGCAGGAGCCAGACATTCAGGGGCGTCTCGACAGCTGCGCACCTCTCTATGACGCGCTGACGCTGCTGCGCAATGTTATCCGGCGAATCGTGGGAACTTGGCTTCCCCATGAGAGCGAGCTTATCCCGCTCGGCCGTGCAGTCCGGTGAACGAATGAGGTGCAGACGCTGGGCGGCGGACTCCTCGTTGCTTCTAGTCTGCGGATTGACACTGCAATTCGCGTCGACGATTTTTTGCAGCCGATCGATCTCGGCGGGCCGGTCCGAGTCCTGAATGTACTGTTGTCGACCACCGACCGTGAACTTGTACACCGGCAATTGCGTCTTTACGGTCGCGAGCTGTTCGAGCGCTTCCACGCATGCGGGTGCGACGGAGTCGCCGGAAAGAGGACTGCGCCGACTATCCCCCACGATCGTCTCATGATCCTATGCACCCATGGGTGCAGCGGGCTCTTCTTCGCCATTACGATACGCGAGATAGGAATCTCCCGTCGAGGACCGCGTGCGCCTGGCGAAACCCGGAGAAGCACCACGCTGGGCACCGAATGCTCAGGCAAGCGCGTATCCAAACTGCGCCAGGTACCATTGCTGAAACGTCACTACGCGGCGTTCCTGTTCTGAATAACGCCCGGGCTGGTAATGCTTCGACAGAATGCCGGCCTGGTTATTCTCGATGATCCTCTTGTCTTGCTTCGTCGTTTCATCCCAACCCCAAATCATTCTTTTAACATCGACATCCGTTGTCTTGCCGTCGACCAGCCAGTACAGATCCACATCGGTGTGCATGGTGGTACGCGGCGTGAACAGAAACAGCACGGCGAAATCATTGGTCGCGACCAACTGGGTGAAGGGGCTGAACGACAAGTACATCCGGCCTTGGTCAAATTCTCGAAGCTTGCCCATCAACGTCGAAGCGGGCCGGCCATTCTGTGTTTCAGTTTCGTACCCGTCGCGAATCGTGCGCTGCAAGAGCAGCCGCAGATGGGAGGACTGCGGACCATCATCGACCGTGCCAATCGGGCGGCCGAGCGCAGCCGCGCGCTGCTCCCAAGCTTTCACCGTGGGCAGATACTTCTCCACGGCATCGGTCGGACCGGAACTGGGCCCTGCGCCGAACGCCAAGAGCGCCTCCGGGGGGTGCATGGAGCAGAACTCCGGATGCGCCGACGCGCAGTGATAGCACTCGACGAAGTTCTCGACAACGAGCTTCCAATTCGCCGTCGTAGGATAGGACTGGGTGTAGGTGATCTTTGCGTCGGCGAAACCATGGAAATCGAGATAGGGCGCAAGGTCGGCGAACGAGGCATCGAAGTCGACCGGTTCCTCATCGCACAGATTGATGAAAATGAAACCGTAGAACACCCGGACGTGGCAGCGATGCAGGCCGAAGTCTTTTTTGGAGAAGTCCGCCGGCATCAACGGAGCTGCAATGAGCGCACCGTCGAGCCCATAAGTCCATGCGTGGTAGCCGCACGTCAATCGCGCGACTCTACCGCTCGACTCGGCGCAGACCAGCGAGCCGCGGTGCCGGCACACGTTGTAGAACGCATTGATCGTCGATTCGCCGCTGCGGACCACGATGATCGATTCGTTACCGATCTTGAACAGAAAATAATCGCCTTTCCGCGGGACGCGGGCGATGTGACCCGCGACGATCCACTTGCGACCAATCACTTGCTCCATGTCCGCGGCAAAGACGGCATCATCGCAATAAAACTCGCGATCCAGGCTATAGCCGCGCACGGTGCGCGCGGCTAAGGGCGCGATGACGTTCGGGCTTTTCATCGTGTCATTCTCCGGTTTCGCAGCAGTCGCAGTGCTCATCGCTTGATGCTCTCATTATGCGGATCGTACATGGGCCGTAGCGACGCGGTGGCCGCGTACCGAACGCCGGCGACCTCGATGTCGTAATCGTCGGCCCCGACGGCGTGCATGCCGCGCGGCGGCACAGTAACGTAGCCGAGCCCAATGGCCGCGCCCAGCGAGTGGCCGTACATTGCGGAGCGAATGCATCCCACGATTGAGTCGCCCCGCCATATGGGTTCGTTGTGGTACAACAAGGGCTCGGGGGATTTGAGCTTGAATTGTACGAGGCGTTTGCGCATTCCCTCTTGCCGTTGCCGCAGGAGTGCCTCACGCCCGATGAATCCACCCGGCTTGTCAAACTTCACCGCAAAACCAAGGCCGGCCTCGAGCGGCGTGTCCTCGTCGGTGATATCGTGCCCCCAGTGGCGATAGGCTTTCTCAATGCGCAGCGAATTCAGTGCGTGATAGCCCGCATGCACCAGGCCGTAGCTCACGCCCGCGTTTGTCAGAGTGTCATACACGTCGAGCATAAATTCCGTGGGGACGTAGAGTTCCCATCCCAATTCGCCGACGTAGGTAATTCGCGAGGCGCGCACCAACGCGTAGCCCAATTCGATTATCTGGCTGGTGGCGAATGGAAAGGCCGTATCCGAGACATCGTTCGGCGTGAGTGACTGCAGGAGCTCGCGTGCCTGCGGCCCCATCAACGACATAACTCCCATCCCGGACGTGACATTGGTCAATACGCAATGCGCGCCGGCATCGATATGGTGTTGCAGCCAGTTGAAGTCCTTGGTTTCGGTTTCGGCACCGCCGACGATCAAATAAGCCGTATCGCTGAGACGCGTCACCGTGAGGTCGGCCTCGATGCCGCCTCTCTCATTCAACCACTGTGTATAGACAATTCTGCCGGGTGCAACCGCCACATCGTTGGCACACACCCGATTGAGCACACGGCTGGCATCGCGACCCTCAAGGCGAAATTTCGAGAATGATGATTGATCGAACAAGCCGACCGCCGAACGCACCGCGCGGTGCTCGCGTGCGCTGTATTCAAACCAATTCTGGCGAGCGTAGCTGTACTCGTATTTCGGTTCTATACCGCGCGGCGCGTACCAGTTGGCACGTTCCCAGCCGAAAGCTTCTCCAAAGCACGCGCCTGCCGCACCCAAGCGGTCATGCAACGCCGATTTGCGAACCCCGCGTGCCGACTCGTATTGGCGGAACGGCCAATGAGTGGCGTACAAAAGACCCAAAGTCTCCGCGACGCGCGCGCGCAGATATTTACGATTGATCTGGAACGGCAGGTTGCGCCGTACGTCGACCTCCCACAGATCGGCCGGCGGGTGCCCGTAGCGGATCCATTCGGAAACGACTTTGCCTATGCCGCCGGCCGACTGCAGACCAATGGAGTTGAGTCCCGCCGCCACGAAACAGTTCGCAAGTTCCGCCGACTCGCCGAGCTGATAGCGTACATCCGGCGTAAAACTTTCCGGTCCGCAGAAGAACTTCTGAATGCCCGCTTCTGCCAGTGCAGGCACACGACGCATGGCATCAAGCAGCACCGGCTCAAATTGAGCGAAGTCGCCAGCGATCTCGCCGAAGGAAAAATCCTCCGGAATCCCGCCGGCGCCCCAGGGGCGCGCGTGCGGCTCGAAGGCGCCGACAAGTAACCTGCCGGCGTCGTACTTGAAGTAGCTGCAATGGTCGTAGTCACGCAACACTGGGATGTCGGCACTCAAGCCCGGCACATCCTGAAAGAGCACATAGTAGTGCTCACAGGCGTGCAACGGCACCGTCACACCGATGCTCGCGGCAAGATCTCGCGTCCACATGCCCGCGCAAAGAACGACGTAGGTCGCATCGATGCGTCCCGCGGACGTCAGTACGCCGGTGACACGCTGCCCGTCATGAAGGATTGAGGTGACCTTGATATCCTGGAATATCTGTGCCCCGTGACTGCGCGCGCCTTTGGCGAGTGCCTGCGTGATATCGACCGCATTCGCATAGCCGTCGCTCGGGATGTGGATGCCACCGATGACGTCATCCAGACTCGCAAGGGGATACAGCGAGCGGATTTCGTCCGGCCCGACCACATTGACCGTCAGACCGAAGACCTTGGCCATCGAGGCATTGCGTTGCAGCTCTTCCATGCGACCGGCGGTGGTCGCCACGGATACGGAGCCACACTGGCGATAGCCTGTAGCCTGACCCGTCTCGGCCTCAAGTCCGCGATACAGGTCACTCGTGTAGCGCGCCAGCTTTGTCATGTTGATGCTATGGCGCAACTGGCCGATGAGGCCCGCCGCGTGCCAGGTCGTGCCGCTCGTCAACTGTTTACGCTCGACGAGAACGATGTCGCTCCAGCCCATTTTGCTCAGGTGGTAGGCGACGGAGCAGCCGATGACGCCGCCGCCCACGATGACGACCCTCGCACGAGCGGGCAGATCTATGGCCATCCTAGGTCCTCATCCGCAGATTTTCGGGGTCGTAGGCCGAGTGCGCGAGCACCGTGGCTTCGCGCCGGTCGCTTTGCACGAGCACGTCGAACATGCTCCCGGGAGTTGCGAATTGCGGCTCGACGCAGGCAAATAGAAGGCTTTTCTTGACACGGTGGCCAAAGGCGCCGGACGTCGTGACGCCAATGCAGCGCTCCCGATGCAGCGCAGGCTCGCCACCGCGCGCATCCGTATCCGTGGCCTTAAGTTCGGCGTACACGATTTTAAATGGGCGCGGCGCCTGAGCCAGCATTGCCGCCTTGCCGACAAAGTCCTCCTTATTGAAATTGACGAAGCGCAACATGTCCGCTTCGATCATATTGAGTTCATTCGTAAGCTCGGCCGACCAGGCCTTGTACTCTTTCTCAATCCGCATGCTGTTGACCGCGTACAGTCCATAATTGGCAATACCGAATGCGCGGCCTTGCGACCAGATAGCATCGTACAGCGCCCCCATCGAGGCCATCGGCGCATGCAACTCCCACCCGAGCTCGCCGACGTAACTGACACGCAGCGCACGTACATGAATTCCTGCGACGCTGATCTCGCGCGCAGTGAGCCAGCGGAACTGCTCATTGCCCAGATCCGCGTCGGTCAAAGCGTTGAGGAGCTCGCGGGAGCGCGGTCCGCTCAGCACCAGTACGCCGTAAGCTTCCGTCACATTCTCGATCCGCACCGCTTCGCCCGGATGCAGGCTTTGTTCTAGCAAATCCCGATCGCGTAGCTCCGCGGCGGCGGCCGACAGCGCGTAAAAGCGATCATCAGCCAGGCGGCTCACCGTCATCTCGCCGAGAATACGTCCGGCCGCCGACAACATATGCATCAGCGCGATGCCGCCAACCTTGCGGGGAACCTGGTTGGCGCAGATGCGATTCAGAAATGACTCCGCCTGTGCGCCACTGATATCGAACTTAGAAAATCCTGTCAGATCGAGAATCCCCACGCGTTCATGCACGGCCGCGACTTCATCGCGGACGACCTCGAAAACGTTGTTGCGCGCATAAGAGTAGTCCTCGCTGCGGCCATCGAGGGAGAACCACTTCGGGCGTTCCCAGCCGAATGTCTCGGTGTATACACAACCCTGTGCCTTGAGCCTTTCGTACAACGGGCCTTTCTTCCGGGGTCGGGCCGCCATTTCCTCCTCGCCGGGTTTGCGCGTCGTGAACGTGAGACGGTAGTCCTGGAACACTTTGTCCCGCACATAGGTTTCGTCGGCAAACTTGCCGAAACGCCGCGGATCGAATTCCGTCATGTTGATCTCGGCGTCGCCGTGCATCATCCACTGCGCGAGATACTTGCCGCATCCGCCGCCTTGCGCGATGCCGAATGAGGTGCCGCAGCACATCCAGAAATTTCTCAACCCTACGGCGGGGCCGAGCAATGGAGCTCCGTCTGGGGTGTGAGGAATCGCCCCGTTGATCACGCGCCGAATGCCCACCTCCCCGAAAATGGGCATGCGCTCGATCGCTCGTTCAAGCCACGGCGCGATGCGATCCAAGTCGTCCGGGAACAGCTCGTTCGACACTTCCCAATCGGGGAACCCCCGAGGTGCCCACGCTTCCTGCAGGCCCGCACCCTCATAGACGCCGATCAGTCCGGACTTCTGTTCCTGACGGAAATAGCCGGACGTATAGGGATCACGCATGACCGGAATCTCTTCGCTGCGATCCAGGAAGGCTTGAATAGGGTGAGTGACCACGTAGTGGTGCTGCATGTTGGTGATCGGCGCATCAGTTCCCACCATCCGCGCCAGCTCGCGCGCGTAGCAACCGGCGGCGTTCACCACCATCTCGGCGATAATCGTGCCGTGCTCGGTGATGACCTCCCACTCCCCGCCGCGACGCTGGTGAATATCGACGACACGGCTATGGCGCTGCACGGTCGCGCCCAGGTCACGTGCCGCTTTGGCGAGTGCATTGCACAGGCCCGACGGGTCGCCATGGCCGTCGTCCGTCGTCCACGCGGCGGCCAGCACGTTGTCGGTCGTGAGAAACGGGTTCAGGCGTTTGATGGAGTCGAGACCGACGATTTCCATTCCGAAGCCGACGCTCTTTGAATATCCGGACATGTACTTGAGCCACGCCAGTTCGTGCACGTTGGTTGCAAGACGCAACCCGCCACACGGGTGCCAGCTCACGTACTGTCCGGTCAAAGCCTCCAGGCGCGGGTACAGCTGATTACTGTAGGCGTGAATCTTGGCGAGGTTGTAGCTGCCGGTGATGCTGGGACATTGCCCGGCGGCATGCCAGGTGGAACCCGATGTCAGTTCGCTTTTCTCGACCAGAATGGCGTCGGTGCAACCTTCCAGGCCTAAGTGGTAGAGCAGGCTTGCGCCCATGATGCCGCCGCCAACTACCACAACGCGTGCGCTTGTCTTCATGCAGATTGATCGATTCGACGAGAAGGCTGTCCACTCCAGAGTAACTTCGGAGCGGGTAGCTTTTTTAAGGCTGTTCTAAATTGTGAAAGCCTTTAGGGGTTTAAGTTCACCGTCGAATGCCGCGCACAGTGCGTACGCGAGCGCTCGAGCGCGCAATTCTTTCAGTTCGGCCCGTCCGTGGAATGCCGACATTTTGTCGATCTGGGTCGCATTTGCAAGTAGCGGCGTCGGCCACCAGCACGGGGCTGAGCCCCGTGGGAGCACGGCAGGCGCTGGACATCGCTAATTGAGGTTCATGTTCCAGGTGAGCTGGGTTCCGCCGCCCGCCATGGGGGCGACAGACAAATTCCAGCGCCGTGCACGTTCTTCCCTGCGGTTCATTGCGAACCGAGCGGTTGCTATACCGACCGCCGCACCCGCCACGGTATCGGACAGCCAGTGTACGTTCTCGTGCAAGCGCGCATACGCTGTGGCGGTTGCCATTCCGTATCCCACGATGCGCCGAATCCAGCGATAGTCGTCGCCTCCGGATTCGGCCAACACGGTGCCGACAGCGAACGCGGCTGTGGCGTGAACTGAGGGGAAGGACGTTCCCCCGTCGCGCCATTCGTTGACATGGGTCGTCTCGTTGGGTCGCTCGCGGCCGGCGGCAAATTTCAAACCCTCCGCGGTGACCAGGCTGAAGCCAGCCGCCTCCAGCATTGTGTACGATTCGATCTCACCCGCGTGATCGCCGATCAGTGCTGCCACGGCCCAAGTACCCGCGACGACCGCGGCCGCTGGGATCGCATCACGCACGCTGTTCGTGTCCTGGCCGTTCAATACTGCGCGCCCGCCCACGGCAAAGTGCCTGCGCACGTCACCATCAAACGCATGAGCAGCACCGACAGCCGCGAGCGCGCCTCCGAAGTAGACCCAATCATTGACGTCCCAGCGAAGCGGGGCCGTGACATACAGCTTCGCGTCCTGTAGAACGTCCTTTGCAGTGAATTCCTCTGCGTTGAGGTCCTCTGCATGACAACCTCCGCTTGCCAAAAGACTCGCAAAACCGATCAGAGCGCTTATCAAGAGAATGGATTTTCTCATTGGCGTCCCGTAATGTGAGGACTGACTGTTGACTTTTTGCATGCAATCGCCGTGCTTTTTATTGGGTAATGCACATTCTGAAAAATCAACCGTTTCTGAGCAGACTGCGCTTCGCAATGACGGGCCTAAAGGCAGGCTTGCGGATGGAACACAGTCTGAAATTTCAGGCTGCGGCTCTGGCAGTGATGATTATCGTCTTGATTGCAGCACGTCCGGAGCCGCTCTGGTGGGCGCTCGTCGCGCTCACGAGTTCCGCGGTCATCGCCGCCGAGCTTTTCAACACGGCGCTCGAGTGTCTTGCTGACCACTTGCATCCTGAACATCATGCTCAAATCCGCATTGCCAAGGATTGCGCAGCGGCTGCGGTTCTCGTGGCGGCGCTCGGAGCTTTGGCGGTGGCAACTGCCTTGTTCGTTCATTTATTACAGCGCTAGCGGCAGCGATATTTGGCGGGAATATTCCAGCCACCGACAACGAGTGCGCGAATACCACTGGCACTTTGTATTACAGAGCGAATGAGCAACCGCATTCCTCTATCCACGTTGTTAACTTGGGTACTTTACAGTGCAAAGCTAGTTGACGTCCAACGCGATAACTCGTTGGGCGCGCCAGCAGCCCTTTCTTCTCGGTTACAATGTCATTGCAACGTAGCGAGTTTGGACACGTTGCCCGGCGTGCGGCATCGAAAGAAGGCACCGGCTTTTCGATTTGCGCTGACTCTGACGGTCGGCAGATCCGCTGCGACCCTGCCGCTTAAGTTGACGCACAAATAGTAGTGCATCGACCGGTGTTTGCGCTTAGCCTATGGGAACTCGTTGGTACGAGCATTTACGGAGTCATGCATGTCGACATCGTTTGTACTCAACGGCAAACCCACGACATTAGATGCCGACCCGAATATGCCCCTCTTATGGGCCGTGCGCGAAGTTGCCGGGCTGCCGGGAACCAAGTTTGGCTGTGGAATGGCACTGTGCGGTGCGTGTACGGTGCACTTGGACGGTCAGGCGATTCGTTCGTGCGTGCTGCAGTTATCCGCGGTGGCCGGGCGACAGGTGACGACGATTGAGGGCTTGCAGAGCGCCGCAGCCAAGGCCGTGCAAGCGGCCTGGATTGAGCTTCAAGTACCGCAATGCGGCTACTGCCAATCCGGTCAAGTTATGTCCGCAACCGCACTCCTTGAAAAGAACGCGTCGCCCACAGATGCCGACATCGACGGCGCCATGAGCGGCAACATTTGCCGCTGCGCCACGTATTCGCGCATTCGTGCGGCAATTCATGTGGCGGCGCAATCGATCAAGGAATCCGCATGATTAATGACAGCCCTGCCCCACGGCAACCCACTCGGCGTGTGTTTCTCAAACGCGCGGGCACCGTTTCGGCGGTGGCGCTCACGATCGGATTCGAATGGCCGGGTCCTGCGCGGCGTGCGGCGGCCGCGATGGCGTCCTCGTCCGGCACCGTGTTTACGCCCAATGCCTTTTTGCGGATCGGTGCCGATGACAGCGTCACCGTGATCGCAAAGCACCTGGAAATGGGCCAGGGCGCCTACACGGGTATCGCCACGATTGTTGCCGAAGAACTGGACGCTGATTGGTCCCGAGTGCGCGTCGAGAGCGCCCCCGCGGATGCCAAGCGCTACGGCAACCTTGCCTTGGGCAACATACAAGGCACGGGCGGCAGTTCAGCGATGGCCAATTCGTGGACGCAACTTCGTGAGGCCGGAGGCAAGGCACGCGCGATGCTCCTGAGTGCCGCAGCCAAAGGCTGGCATGTGCCGGTTGCAGAACTGACCGTTTCCAAGGGCATCGTTTACCACGCGGGCAGCAAACGCAAGGCACCCTTCGGATCGCTCGTGAAGACGGCCTCGTCATTGCCTGTACCTGAAACGGTGGCCCTTAAGGACCCGAAGGACTTCAAGCTCATCGGCCGCCGACCTCCCCGTGTTGACGTCGCGGCGAAAGTAGACGGTAGCGCGCAATTCACGCTCGATGTTGTAATGCCAGGCATGCTCGTGGCGCTTCTTAAGCGTCCATCGCAGTTTGGCGCGACGGTTAAATCCTTCGATGCTACCGCCGCCGGCGCAATTCCTGGCGTCGTTAAAGTGGTGCAGGTACCGCGCGGCGTCGCAGTGATCGCGAAGAGCTTCTGGGCCGCCAAGCAAGGACGAGATGCGCTGAGAGTGGAATGGGACGACACCCACGCCGAGAAGCGCAGCTCTGCGGCTTTGATGAGCGAGTATCGACAACTTGCAGAACAGCCTGCATTGCCCGCACGCAAGGAGGGCGACGCCGCGCAAGCGATTCACAGCGCCGCTCACACGGTTTCGGCCAGCTACGAGTTCCCGTACCTCGCGCATGCGCCCATGGAACCGCTGGATGCGGTCGTTAGGCTATCAGCCGACAGTTGCGAGATCTGGGCCGGAGATCAGTTTCAGACCGTCGATCAGGCGAATGCCGCAAAAGCCGCAGGTCTGGATCCCCAACAAGTCAGTATCCACACGCTCTATGCCGGAGGCAGCTTCGGGCGGCGCGCCAATCTGGGCTCGGATTACATAGTCGAAGCGGTATCGATCGCGAAGGCCTTCGGTGCGGACGGCACGCCGATCAAACTGCAGTGGACTCGTGAGGACGACATCCACGGCGGCCTGTATCGGCCCATGTATTTTCACAAACTCGTGGCAGGCCTGAACGATAAGAATGAGCTCACCGGGTGGAAGCACGTCATTGTCGGCCAGTCGATCATGGCCGGTGGCGCTTTTGCTGCGATGATCAAAGACGGCATCGATCCGACTTCTGTCGAGGGCGCCGCCACCATTGCCTATGCCATACCCAACATCGCGGTCGACTTGTCGACCACCAAAACGGGGGTACCCGTGCTCTGGTGGCGCGTTGTCGGCAGCTCGCACACGACCTTTGCGGTGGAAGCGTTCATCGATGAGGTGGCGCATGCCGCCGGTGCCGACCCCTTCACATTCCGACGCAAGCTTCTAGAGCATGAACCTCGCATGAAAGCCGTCCTCGAGCTCGCGGCTGAGAAGGCGGGATGGAGCACCGTTCCCATGCCGCAAGGCAAGGGCCGCGGCATCGCGGTTGCACAGGCCTTCAAGACCTACGTTGCGCAGGTCGCCGAAGTCAGCGTCGATGCCGCAGGACGAGTCAGGGTCGATCGGGTCGTGTGTGCGGTCGACTGCGGCACGCCGATCAATCCAGACGTTATCACCGCCCAAATGGAAGGCGGCATCGGATTTGGGCTGGGAGCTGTGCGCTACGGAGCAATCACGCTGAAGGACGGCCATATCGAACAGAGTAACTTCAATAACTACCGAGTATTGCGCATGAACGAAATGCCAAAAGTTGAGGTGCACATCATGCCGTCGACACTGCCGCCAACGGGCGTAGGAGAGCCCGGAGTCGCGCCCGTCGGCCCGGCCGTCGCCAATGCCATATTCGCCGCAACCGGCAAGCGCATCCGTGTGCTGCCATTCGCAAACGGCGGCGACGCGTAACGGGCTTTCTGCGAGAGGGACGCGCCATGCAAACGCGAGCTCAAAGAGGAAACGCCAAGCGTCAAGTCGCGTGGGCCATCGTCGCCGCCGTCGCAGTGGCGGTCAGCGTGTGTGCCTACATCGTCTTCGGCCCGGGACCGACCGATTTCGCTGGTGGCAAGCGCGTGGCACCTTCGGCCTATCACGAAGCGGATCCCACCGGGGTTCCCGCTGAACTGAAATCCGCAAGCCTCATTGAGCGCGGCGAATACCTGACGCGCGCAGCGGACTGCGTTGTTTGCCACACGGCCGACGGCGGTGCTGCGTTTGCCGGTGGACGCGCTTTTGTCTTGCCTTTCGGAACTCTGTACTCAACCAACATCACTCCCGACGTCGAGACGGGCATCGGCAACTACACAGATGCAAATTTCCTCGATGCCGTGCATAAGGGCATCGGTCGTGGCAACACCAAGCTCTATCCGGCCATGCCGTACGCAAGCTACACCTACATGTCGGATGCGGATGCGCTCGCCATCAAAGCCTATCTCCTTACGCTCAAGCCTTTGCATGCTCCGGCGCCGCCAAACGATCTTGCTTTCCCGTTCAACCAACGCAGCCTCATGAGAATCTGGTCCCTGCTTTTCAATCCCGATACGCGTTATAGACCAAACGTCGCGCGCAGTGCCGCGTGGAATCGCGGCGCATATCTCGCCGAGGCGATGGAACACTGCGGGGAGTGCCATACGCCGCGGAATCTCTTTTTTGCACTGAACAACCGCAGGAAATATGCAGGAGCCGTGCAAGCCGGGTGGCGCGCGTACAATATCACCGCAGACCGCGGCAGCGGCATTGGGGCTTGGAGCGACGCCGACCTAATGCACTATTTGTCCGTCGGGCATGCCGACGGCCGCGGCACGGCGGCAGGTCCAATGGGAGAAGCAGTGGATGAAAGCTTGAGTCATTTGAAGCCGAGTGACATCAGTGCGCTCGTGACTTATTTGCGATCGGTCGCAAGGGTTGCCACGTCAGACCTCCCGGAACCCAGAACCAACTCCGCGGCGCCCTCGCCCGCTGGCACTTTGGCTGCCAACGTCGACTTGCGTGGCGAGACCGTATACGAAGGCGCTTGCGCGGGGTGTCACGGATGGACCGGCATCAGTCCCGTCATTCCCTTCGCGACGCTGATCGGTACGCGCGGCGTCAACGATCCAACTGCAAATAACGTCGCTCAGGTCATTATCAGGGGCGGACAGCGCCACACCGGCATCGAGGCCGCTAACATGCCGGCGTTCGGCGCGGCGTATTCCGACGCCGAAGTCGCGAGTGTCGCAAACTACGTCACCGCACGATTTGGGGCCAAGGGTTCGGATTTGAGCGTCGCACAGGTTGCGAAATTACGGACTCAGGACTGAGTCGCGTCGCGCGTTGCGCTTTGGCTTACCCAAAGCAGGGAATCCTTGCTGTTCGCTTCCACCGGGTGCTGCGAAATCGGCTGCCCGATTGAGCTTCGGTACGCTGCCGGGCGAACCCACGTGTGCGTGGTGACAGGCCGCGCATCGAGCGTGTGCCGCATGGCATCGTTGCGCAGCGATTGCACAATGACGCCGAAGATCTGGCAAGCTCCATAGTTTTCTAGCCGCGCGGGCAAACCACTGCGACAATATCGGCTGCAGCGGTCAGCCGGTGCGATACGGTCGCAGCCGGCCTGCGGCCATCTGTGCCTACAGTAATCAATCTTGGGGATCGGGGAACATTCATGCAAGACGCCTCCGCAGAGCAGGCCGCAGCAGCTCGCAAAGACGAGATCAATGCCGCGCGCAAGTTCGTGACTGAGCAGGGCATCGAGCACGTCAAGGTCGGCGTTTTCGATATGGACGGCATCCTGCGTGGTAAATACCTCGCCCGCGACAAATTCCTCTCCGTTCTGGAAAAAGGCCTGGGGTTCTGCGACGTGGTTTTAGGGTGGGACTCGAACGATCAGCTGTACGACAATGTGAAGTTCACCGGCTGGCATACGGCATATCCGGACGCCATGGTGCGCGTGCTGCCCGCGACTCGGCGCGATATCCCCTTCGAGCCGAAAACCGCACTGTTCCTCGCCGAGTTCACGGGAAGCGCTGAAGCGGTGTGCCCGCGCGGCACGCTGCGGCGCGTGCTCAGGCGCGCAGCCGACATGGGCTACGGCGTCAGCGCTGCTGCTGAATTCGAATTCTTCATGTTCGCCGAAACGCCCGAGTCAGTGCGCGAGAAGGGCTATCGGAACCTGAAGAACATGACTCCCGGTTCCTTCGGCTACTCGGTGCTGCGCAACTCCGTGCATTCGGACATTTATCACAAGCTCCTCGATCTGGGCGACGTGATGCGCTTTCCCATCGAGGGCCTGCACACGGAAACCGGCCCTGGCGTGCTCGAAGCGCCGCTCATCTATTGTGAGGCGCTCGAAGCGGCCGACCGCGCCGCGCTCTTCAAGACCTTTGCCAAAGTGCTGGCGCAACGCAACGGCCTCATGGCGACGTTCATGGCCAAATGGTCGAGCAGCGTTGCGGGCCAGAGTGGCCATCTGCATATCTCACTGCACAAGACGAATGGAGATCGCGTCTTTCACGATCCATCGAAGCCGCACGACATGTCGGACACGATGCGCTGGTTCGTCGGTGGTCAGCAGGCACTGATGCCGGAGCTGCTCGCCATGATCGCCTGCACGGTTAACAGCTACTCGCGGCTCGTACCGGGGTTCTGGGCGCCAACCTCCGCGACGTGGGGAGTCGAGAACCGCACGACGGCGCTGCGTGTGATCCGCGGCGGCCCATCGAGCCAGCGCGTCGAGTACCGGATCGCCGCCGCCGATATCAATCCCTACATCGCACTGGCAGCCGCAATCGGTTCGGGGCTCTGGGGAATCGAGCACCGCATCGAGCCGCCGCCCGCCATCGTGGGCAACTCCTATGATCGGCAGCACCCGCCGCAACATCAGCTTCCCGGTACGCTCTACGAAGCTGCCGAGCGCCTTGCCTCCTCCCAAGCGGCGCGCGCGCTTTTTGGCGATGCGTTCGTCGAGCACTATGCCGCGACGCGCCAGTGGGAAGAGCGCGAATTCCGCAAGGCGGTCACCGACTGGGAACTGGCGCGCTATTTCGAGATCATCTAAAGCCAACGCACGATGAACACTTTACAAACGGTAAGCCCGGTCGACGGCCGAATCTATGTCGAACGGCCGCTCGAGTCCGCCGACGGCATCCATCGGGCGCTCGACGCCGCCGTGCGCGCGCAGACGGCGTGGGGCGCGTTGCCGCTCTCAAGCCGCTGTCAGCTCCTGTCGCGCGCGGTCGACGTCTTCTGCACCAAAGCCGCTGAAATCGCCACCGAAATCACCTGGCAGATGGGACGGCCGATTCGACATGCGCCCGGCGAGATTCGAGGTTTCGAGGAGCGCGCACGCTACATGCTGGGAGTGGCCGCATCCGCGCTCGCGCCCGTTGAGCCCGGCGAGAAGAGCGGCTTCAGGCGTCAGATCAAGCGCATACCGCTGGGTGTCGTCGCCGTCGTGGCCCCTTGGAACTACCCGTACCTGACGGCCGTCAATGCCGTGCTGCCGGCCTTGATCTCCGGTAACGCCGTCATCCTCAAGCACTCTCACCAGACGCCGCTTTGCGCCGAGCGCTTCCTCGAGGCTTTCGCCGCCGCCGGGTTGCCCGCCGGGGTTTTCCATTATCTGCATCTCTCGCACGAGGACACCGCGCGGCTGATGGCAGCTCCGCGCGTTGCCAGCGTCTGCTTCACGGGATCGGTCGCGGGCGGCAAAGCGGTCGTTGACGCGACGTCGGCGGGCTTCGCAACATCGGGCCTCGAACTTGGTGGCAAAGACCCCGCCTTCGTGAGAGCCGATGCCAACATTGCGCACGCCATCGAGACTCTGACCGACGGTGCTTTTTTCAACGCGGGTCAATCCTGCTGCGGCATCAAGCGCATCTATGTGGCCGCACCGCGCTACGATGAGTTCGTGTCGGGAGTGGTCGAGCTCACGAAGCAGTACCGGCTGGGCTCACCGCTTGATCCGGAAACGACGCTCGGCCCGATGGTCCGCACCGCTGCGGCGGACGCGGTTCGCGCCCAGGTGAGAGACGCGGTCGCGCGAGGCGCGAGCCAACTGATTGACGAGACGCTATTCGCTGCATCCGCTCGCGGAACACCGTATCTTGCGCCGCAGGTCTTGGTGGGCGTTGATCATTCCATGCCCATCATGCGTGAGGAGACCTTCGGGCCGGCGGTGGGCATCATGAAAGTTGCTTCCGACGAAGAAGCCGTGCGTCTCATGAACGACAGTGAATTCGGCCTCACGGCCGCAATATTCTCGGCCGACGCGGCGCGCGCCGAGGCGCTCGGCGACGCACTTGAGACTGGCACGGTTTTCTTGAATCGCTGTGACTACCTCGACCCCGCCCTTGCGTGGACGGGCGTCAAGAACTCGGGGCGGGGCTGTACGCTGTCGCGCGTCGGCTTCGAGCAGTTGACGCGACCGAAGTCCTATCACTTCAGAGTAACGATATGAGTAGCGCACTGCGCGGCAATTGGAATTATCCCACGACCATTTGGGCCGGCCCGGGCCGAATCGCGGAACTCGCCGCGGCGTGCGCGCGCGCCGGCATTACGCGGCCGCTCGTCGTGACCGATGAAGGGCTGATCGGGGCGCCGATGATCAGAAGCGCTCTCGCGTCGCTCAAGGATGCGGCTTTATTTGGCGCCGTCAGAGGTAACCCAGCGAGCAGTCACGTCGAGGCAGGCCTTGTGGCCTACCGCAAGGGTGGCCACGACGGCGTCGTCGCCTTTGGCGGGGGCTCGGCTCTCGACGCAGGCAAGGTCGTCGCGTTTATGTCCGGCCAGATTCGGCCGCTTTGGGACTTCGAGGATGTCGGTGACTGGTGGACGCGGGCCGATCCGGCTGGGATCGCGCCGGTCGTCGCCGTGCCAACCACCGCCGGCACGGGCTCTGAAGTGGGACGGGCCGGCGTCATCCTCAACGAGGAGACGCACCAGAAAAAGATCATCTTCCACCCGCTGATGATGCCGCGGGTGGTGATTGCCGATCCCGAACTGTCTGTCGGGCTCCCGCGTGGGGTGACCGCCGCGACCGGCATGGATGCGTTCGTGCATTGTTTCGAAGCATTTTGCGCTCCCGGATTTCATCCACTCGCTGACGGGGTGGCGCTCGAGGGCATGCGCATCATCCATCGTTTCCTGCCGCGCGCCTGCGCCGACGGCAAAGACATCGAGGCTCGCGGCCAGATGCTGGCCGCCGCATCTATGGGCGCCACCGCCTTTCAAAAGGGCCTTGGCGGCGTGCATGCCATCGCTCACCCGGTGGGTTCATGGTTCAACACCCACCACGGGCTCACCAACGCGGTCATCCTGCCGTACGTCATGGCCTTCAACCGGTCCGCGATTGCCGACAAGGCCGATGTCATCGCGCGTGTGCTCGACCTGCCGGTTCGCGGCTTCGAAGGCTTTCTCGGTTGGGTCTTGGAATTTCGGCGCGAACTGGGCATTCCGCACTCGCTCGCCGAGATCGGCGTCAGCGCCAGCAAGGCCGATATCATTGGTCGCGAGGCGGCGATCGATCCGTCGGCTGGCGGCAACCCGATTACGCTCGATGCGGCCATCCTTGAACGTATCTTTCGCGCCGCAGTAGACGGGAAACTCGGGGCCGTGGGCAGCGGCGCGTGAGCGGCGCGCGCATTCTGGTCATCGACGGCAACGTGGCCGAAATGCGCGCGCGGCAGGCGGCCGCGCTCGGGTATGACTCCGGAAACGGCTACGCGCGTGTTCTGCGGCACATCGATGCCTCGCTGCGAGTGGACATCCTGCTCGCCGCCGACGCGGAGCCGACCTTTCCCCAGGGCGTCGGCCTCGCCGACTACGACGGCGTCACCATGACGGGCTCGGCGCTCAACATCTATAACGGTGGCGCACCGGTCACGCGTCAGATCGAACTCGCCAAGACTGTGTTCGCGGTCGGCGTGCCGTTCTTCGGCAGCTGCTGGGGACTGCAGGTGGCGGTGACGGCGGCCGGCGGCGAGGTTCGCGCCAATCCACGCGGCCGCGAATTTGGCTTTGCGCGGCGGATCCTCCTGAGCGAATTCGGCGCAGCTCACCGCCTGTTCGCGGGCAAGCCCCCAACTTTTGAGGCACCGACCGTTCATCGCGACGAGATCGCCTCGTTGCCGGCGAGCGCCGTCATTCTTGCCACCAATGATATGGGGCTGCAGGCGGCAGCTTTCTCTCATGGGCGCGGCACCTTCTGGGGCGTGCAATATCACCCCGAGTACAACTACCTTGATATTTCTGCTGCGGCCGAGCGCTACGGCGCGACGCTCGTGAGCGAAGGCATGTTCCGGGACGAACCGGCTTTGGCTGCGTTCGCCGCCGAGTTGCGCGCCCTGCAGTTGAATCCTTCCGACAGGGTGCTGCTGTGGAAACATGGCCTCGGGCCTGCAATGCACGAAGAGACGCTGCGGCTCCTCGAGATCAAGAATTGGCTCGAGGCGCAGGTGTTCCCGCGGGCGACACGGCATGTCTGAAGGCGAACCAGTCCTCAAAAAAATACTGAGCGGGGCGTGATAGCTATAGACGAATGGGCCGCCTGCGTGCGGAATGGCGGTAGCCATAGCCGTGACCTTTGAGCTCGTGGTGACCGTGCTCGCGATCGCTGAGCTTCTGATCTTTATGGCAGTGGTGTCGGGCGGCTTTCCCGATCAGGGTATTCCGAGCCGAATTCACGTCTCGGTCATGCAATTCACCACAACTGCTGCATACCCAGAATCTCATAATCAACCCGTTAACCCCTCGCGGACCCCTCAGGGCTCTGCAATGAGAACAGGTGACGGTGGTGTATCTCTCGTCCGTGACTTCAAAGCTTCTGGCCGCGTGCTCGCATTGAGTCACGGATAGGCTTCCGAACGAACCTTCAAGCGAAGAGCGAGCGTGAACGAGAGCGGCATGAGAGGATTATTACTCTTCACTGGCGTTCTTGCTCCACGTCCATTGCGCAATTCACTCGTGGGTCGAAGCATCCTTGTTTCTTCTATTGCATCGAATCGGGCGTGGGGAGCGCCGAGAGTCGACGGCGACCCAAACGTCTTGACGCAGTCATGCCCTAGCTGGGGCATATCGTCTCGGTCCGTAAACCCAGAATTCTGGCCGGGCACGCGTGGAAGCGCGAAAGCCGCGAGCCCGAAGCGGGACTCCGTCACAACCCGGGACGGCCAAGGGCGCCGGCGCGCCGAATGGCGACACCGTGCGTGGTTCTCACGGGCGCGCCGCGCTATCAGTGCAACATTATTTCTAGCCGGGGCCGGCGGGCACAGTACTTCCTGACGTGGGCAGCACAGCCATTCTTGATCTGATGGGCGGAGTTGCGCTCCTCCTTTGGGGCCTGCACATGGTTAACAGCGGCGTCGTGCGCGCCTTCGGCGCCGAACTGCGTCGTATGCTGGGCGTCGCGCTTCGCAATCGATTCCGTGCCTTTCTTGCCGGCGCTCTCGTGACTGCCCTGCTACAAAGCAGCACGGCGACCGGTTTGATGACGGCGTCCTTCGTCACGGGTGGCGCCGTGGACCTCGTTCCCGCTCTTTCCGTCATGCTCGGCGCGAACGTCGGGACGACTCTCGTCGTACAGGCACTGTCGTTCAACATCTCGGTTGTGGCGCCGGTGCTGCTGTGCGTGGGCGTGATCGCTTTCAAGCGCAGCGAACGGACACGCACTCGCGACCTCGGACGCGTCGCCATTGGCGTGGCCCTGATGCTCCTCGCGCTGCACATTCTGCTCGGCACGCTCGGCTCGGCAGAAAGCGCGCCCGCAGCGCGCGCGCTGCTCGGTGCCATCACCGGCCAGCCGTTACTCTGCCTGGTGGTCGCTGCGGCGCTGACCTGGGCCGCCCATTCGAGCGTTGCCGTGGTTCTCCTCGTCATGTCGCTCGCGACGGCCCATTTCGTGTCGCCGGCCGCCGCACTCGCCCTCGTGCTTGGCGCCAATCTCGGCAGTGCCATCAATCCGCTCATCGAGGCGAGTCAGCCGGGTAATCCCGCAAGCCGCCGCCTGCCTATCGGCAATTTGCTCACGCGCGTGACCGGCTGCCTTGCGGTGTTGCCGTTCCTGAACGTCATCACGGACGGCCTGTTGCAGGTTGAACCCAACCCCGCGCGCCTCGCGGCCGACTTCCATACCGCCTTCAACGTCGTACTGGCGCTTGCGTTCATCGCGCCATTGCCCGCGCTTGCTGCGCTCCTGAGGCGCTGGCTGCCGGAGCAGACGAAGCCCACCGACCCGGCGACACCTTTGTATCTGGATAGCACCGGCACCGGAACGCCATCCGTTGGCCTCGTGTGCGCCGCCCGGGAAGTGCTGCGCATGGGCGATCTCGTCGAGGCGATGCTGCGCCAGACCATGACGGCGTTCCTGACAAACGATCGGAAGCTCGTCGCGGAAATCAGGCGGACGGACGATGCCGTCGACAGTCTGAATGAAGCCGTGAAGCTCTATGTGACTCGAATCACGCGCGATAGCCTCGGCGACCGCGACGGCCATCGGGCCATGGAAATCGTGTCGTTCTCCATCAACCTCGAACACGTGGGCGACATCATCGACAAGAACCTGATGGATCTCGCCGGCAAGAAGATCCGACGTGGCATCACCTTCTCCAGGGACGGCGAAGCTGAGCTTGTGGCATTCCATCATCAGGTTGTCGACAGCCTCAAACTCGCGGTTGGCATCTTCATGTCGGGCGACATCAATGTCGCGCGTCAGCTCATCGATGCAAAGGCGCGGCTGCGTACGACCGAATTCGCTGCAGCTGAGCGTTATTTGATGCGCCTGCGCGAGGGCAGTCCCGAGACGATCGAGTCGATCTCTCTCGACTTGGACATTTTGCGGGATTTGAAGCGGATTCATTCGCACCTGTGCTCCGCGGCATACCCGGTTTTGGAACGCGCCGGCGCGCTGCAGCCGAGCCGCCTGCGGGACCTCGCATTCGCAGCGCCTCAGGCTGAGCCCAAGCGGGCCCTGCGCAAGACTCGGGCCAAGCGTGCGCAAAGCCCCGCGCCCGAAGAGCCGCCCACTTCCGATACGGGCTGATCAGGCGGCGGGTGTCCCGTCAATACTCCGCAAGTGCATCGCGCAGGATGGCGCTCATGAGGTCGATCTCCGCACGGCTGGCAATAAACGCGGGCGCAACGATCGCGACGTCGCCCGTCGTCTTCACGTGCAGACCGCGATCAAAGAGCTTCGCCTGCAGGTCCGCGCCGCGCAGGCCAGGCGCTTTGCCGGGCTTGACCTCCACTCCTGCCAGCATGCCCTGGCCGCGCACGTCTGCCACGACCGGCAGATCCTGCAGCCCAAACATCGCGTCCTGAAAATAGTCCGAGAGTTCGCGGCCCTTGGCGAACAGGCGCTCGCTTGCATAGATCTCGAGCGTCGCAAGGCCTGCGGCGCAGGCCGCAGGGTGCGCAGAGTAGGTGTAGCCATGGAAGAACTCGGTGGTTCCGCTCGGCGCCTCATCGACAATGGTTCGGTAGATGCCGTCGCGTACCGCAACGGCTCCCATGGGCTGTGCACCGTTGGTTAGGGCCTTGGCCATCGTGATGATATCGGGAGTCACGCCGAATGAGGTCGCCGCGAACGGCTCGCCGGTACGACCGAATCCGCTGATCACCTCATCGAACACCAGCAAGATGCCGTAGCGATCACAGATCTCGCGGATTCGCTCGAGATACCCGCGCGGCGGGACGAGCACACCCGTGGATCCGGCAATCGGCTCAATAAAAACGGCGGCGATGCGCTTCTCGCCCACGAGCTGCACGAATCGCAGCAGATCATCGGCGAGTTCCACGCCGCTTGCGCCCATGCCGCGGGTGAACCGGTTCTCGGGCAGGAGCGTGTGGCGCAGGTGCAAGACGGCGGGCATCAGCGCGCCGAAGGCTTCGCGATTGCGCATGATGCCGCTCAAGGCGGTGCCGCCGATATTCACGCCGTGATACGCGCGTTCGCGCGAGACCAAATAGGTTCTTTGTGCTTCTTTGCGCGAGAGGTGATAGGCGAAAGCGATCTTGATTGCGGTGTCGATCGCTTCGGAGCCTGAGTTGCAGAAAAAAATGTGCTTCAGATCCGGCGGCGTGAGGGCCGCGACCCCATTTGCGAATGCAAATGCACCGGGATGGCCGCGCATGAAGGAGGGCGAATAGTCCAATGTCTGCAGCTGCTCGGCCACGGCCGCTGCGATTTCGGGCCGGCAGTGGCCGGCGGCGCTGGTGAAGAGACCGGAACTGCCGTCCAGGATTTTCTGGCCGGACTGGCTCCAGTAATACATGCCGCTCGCGCGTACGAAAAGGCGCGGTTCGCGCTTGAAGTCGCGATTGTTGGTGAACGGCAGCCAGTGCTGTTCGAGTGACTCGAGCGTCAATTCCATGTCGATCTCCGATTGTTGCGCGGTGCGTCGCGCTCAGCGTCAAAAGCGACGCCGGCGCGATCCTCTCATCCGAACGTCGACCCAATATCCGCCGCCGCCGCTTGCAGGCGCGGCACGAACTCTATGGCACGCATCAGCGGCAGACGCGCGGTTGCGCCCTGCACCGCGAGCGACGCGATGACCTCCGCGTGCCTGTTGCGGACCGGCACGGCAACGCAGGCCACACCCAGGACGTATTCCTCGTTGTCGACCGCGTAACCGGAACTCACGATGCGGTCGAACTCCGAGGCCAGCACCTGACGGTCCGTGATCGTGCGCTCGGTAAAGCGCTGCAACGCCATGAGCTCAAGGAGGCGCTGACGCTCGACGACCGGCAGGAAAGCCAACAGCAGTTTGCCACTGGCACAGCAGTGCGGGGGAATGGCGACACCGCCCACCGGAAGCTGCAGGCGCAGCGGCCATTGCACTTCTATACGGTCAAGATAGATGAGTGCGCCTCTTTGCAGGACTGCGAGGTTGCAGCTCTCGTCAATCTCGCTCACGACGCGGCGCAGAACGGTGCGCCGTTGCGTCGCGGCGCCATCGTTGCGCAGCACGTCAAGCCCGAAGTGCGACAGGCGCTCGCCGATGATATAGGCGCGCCCACCCGGCTCCCGGGCGAGGAAACCCGCCTCCTCGAAGAGTGCCAGCGTGCGGTGCAGGGTGGGCTTCGGCAATTCCGTGGCCTGCATCAGTTCCGACAGCGTCACCGCCCGGCCGGCTCGCACCAGCACTTCGAGAACCCCGAAAGCCTTCAGCGTGGATGAGGTTTCGCCCGCGATCTCTCCGGGCTCAGCGACAAACGACAGTGCGCGGCTATTCATGACCCCCCAACTCCACTTCCGATAAACGATATGAAAAGCGCCCTAAACCAGAATGCGCGATTGCCATATCGAGGTATCGAGGTTATTTTAGCGCAATAATAAGATGTAATGTCTCTATTAGTGAGATTTTTGAGCGGAGGCGGATTCCCGTGAGACAGGCACAAAAAATGGGGCCGTCGGAGGCCCTGGTCGAAACCCTCGCCGCCAATGGCGTGACTCAGGTGTTCGGAATCGTCGGCTCGGCCTTCATGGACGTCCTCGACATTTTTCCGGCTGCCGGCATCAAGTTCGTGCCGGTCGCCCACGAGCAGGGTGCCATCCACATGGCTGACGGCTACGCCCGAGCGTCCGGCCGGCATGGCGTGTGTATCGCGCAGAACGGGCCGGGCGTGACGAACTTCGTGACCGGAGTCGCGGCGGCCTTCTGGGCGCATTCGCCGGTGGTCTTCATCACGCCGGAAACCGGTTCAATGTCGCTCGGCCTTGGAGGATTCCAGGAGACCGAGCAACTGCCCATCTTCTCAAAGATCACCAAGTACCAGGGGCACGTCAATAATCCGAAGCGCATGGCGGAAATTGCGGCGCGCTGCTTTGACCGCGCCATGCTGGAGATGGGTCCGACGCAACTCAACATTCCGCGCGATTTTTTCTATGGCGAGATCGAAGCGACGATCTCCGAGCCGCTGCGCATTGGCCATGGGCCCGGCGACTCGGGCGCCCTCGATGCGGCCGCCGACATTCTGGCTGGCGCGAAGTTTCCCGTGATGCTGGCCGGTGGCGGCGTGATCATGGGCGGCGCCACCGCCGAGGCGGTCGCGCTTGCGGAAATGCTCGGCGCACCGGTATGCAACAGTTACCTGCACAACGACTCGTTTCCAGCCTCGCATGCCCTCTCAGTCGGCCCGCTCGGCTACCAAGGGTCGAAGGCCGCCATGAAGCTCATCGCGCAGGCCGATGTCGTGCTGGCGCTCGGCACGCGCCTCGGTCCCTTCGGCACGCTGCCGCAGCACGGGCTCGATTACTGGCCGAAGCAGGCGAAGATCGTGCAGATCGATACGGATCCGCGCACCCTTGGGCTCGTGAAGCCGATCTCGGTCGGCATCCATGGCGATGCGCGTGCGGCCGCCGCGGCCCTGATCGAGCGCCTCAAGGGTCGCACGCTCGCGGCGTCGGCGATGCGCGCCGAGCGCTCGGCGCGCATCGCCGCGGAGAAAGCCTCTTGGGAAAGCGAACTTGACGGCTGGACCCACGAGCGCGATCCCTACTCGCTCGAAGTGGCGCGCAATTCCTCTCATATGCATCCGCGACAGGTGCTGCGTGAGCTCGAGAAGGCGATGCCGGCCAACAGCATGGTCTCGACCGACATCGGCAACATTTGCTCGGTTGCAAACTC
>Ga0182024_10003908_pt1 | contig 34900 bp, 26 predicted proteins | sample P32metaG_FD_120480 | JGI IMG/M metagenome (GOLD analysis project Ga0182024, IMG submission 120480) | Permafrost microbial communities from Stordalen Mire, Sweden - P3-2 metaG (Illumina Assembly) | ecosystem: Environmental > Terrestrial > Soil > Wetlands > Permafrost | place: Sweden: Stordalen...
CATTGACCAGCTTGACCGCCGAGAGTTTGAACTCGCGAGAGAACCTTCGTCTGGACATGGCTTGCTCCTTGGACAGCTATTATGCTGTTCCTCAGGAGCGCCCACCAAATATGGGGAAGTCCAAGAATGCTATTCCAATTGTACCAAGGAAATGAAACGGCGACGCAGCGGCTCTGTCTCGACGCTTCGAAATAGACCATCTTTGGCTGCTGGACCCGCCAGGGAACCCACGTATCCCTCGCAGCTCATGCCCAAACATTCAATTTTCCAAGAGCATCGAGACAGAGCCCGACGCAGCTAGTTGTTTTCGGAAGCGTCCTTTCTCGGCCGGCCTTCTGGTCGCATCGTGTGCCCAAAATCCACACGCTCCGCAATTTTTGGCGTCCCTCTGCATAAACTCAATTCCCAACCGATCGCGTGTGCCATCGCCGTTCATGTATGAGCCGCTGACTGCTTCGTAGACGTCAAGGTATCATTAATTGTACCGCGTGGTGACGCCGTTGGGGAGCGATTCGTAGGCGAGGTTGCCGTCGGCACGACCTGCAAGAATTTCCGTTCATTTCGCCGTTGGCATTTTCATGGAAACCTCTTTTTTTCTCGGCCTTCACGGACCCAAGAAATTCCATCGGATTAACAATATCAGCATCCATGCAGGGACGCGGTCTGGCAGTACGGTAACATAATCCTTGAAATGCGAATTTTATAATATTGACGGTCTGCGAGGTCACATCGGTAATGCATGACTTGGGAATTGTGTAAGGCGCGCGGGCTCATCGAAAGACGCGCGTCGCAAGCGACGCGGCTAAACGTAAAGGCGCAAAAAAAAGGCTGCACGACGGAGGGTTAGTGCCGTGCAGCCTGGCGGAGGAGGAAACGAGGCTTGTCGGCGAGGGGCCTAGGCGGCCACCTTCGCCTGTGTGTTCGTCTTGGCCAATGTCTCCTTGGCCCTCATATCGTTGCGATTCAATGTGATCGCCACCTGCCGCTGCGGAACCAGCAGCACGCTGTTCCAGCCGTTGGGGCAGGTCTCGATTCCGTGCGACGCGAAATCGGTGAACCAATTCCCATCGGCGATGTAGCGGAATCGATATTCACCCGGTTTCAGATTCAGCGCCACGGACCACCATCCATCGCCGTTGTTGCGCATGGGGATCGCGTTGGCGGTCCATGCGGAGAAGTCGCCGGCCAGTTGCACCCCGGTGGCCTGGGGGCGATAGAAGCAAAACTCAACCGTCCCGTCTTTGCCGTTGCTGGTCATTTCTCAAATCCTTCTTGGTTGTGGTAGAACAAACGTTGTGCCACGCCCGAGCCGTTCCCCCGGACCATGGCTAAAATGGCTTTTTCTTCCCCAGAATCGGCTTTTTTGGGGGCTCGGATGAGCATATGTTCCACGGTTGATCATTGAGTCGATATTGGCAAAAAATCGGCAAATGAAGTCTCGCTGCCCATCAAGTACGCACGGGGCGGCCTTGGCGGTGACGGTCGCAGCGGTTGTGCTGCTGACGGGGTGTCGAACCCCGTCGCCCTCGGCCGCTCGCACGGGACCGGCGCTCGATCCACCGGCGATGAGGCCGCTGGACATCACCGATACGCTCAAGCCAATTATCACGCAGAATATTGTGGGCTTATCAGCAGCTCGCAATGAATGGATCAGCTTTGCCATTGAAATTCGCAATGCGAGTGGGGCGCTTCGGATCAACGCATTTCAATCGGCAACACATCAGCGCATCGAAGCATCGAGCCTGTCGATGTTTCAGGTTTTGCCGATGCCTGTGGAAGCGAACACGGCAGCGTACGTCCGATATACGGGATTGCCCACCAGCGACCAGCCGATGCCGCGCGCGCTGTTGCCCATCGCGTCGCCGGGGGGCGTAGTGGATTTGGCGGGATTGCGGGATCCAATGCATCCATTCGATTCCGCGGGTCGCGCGGTGGATCACGGTGAGCCGGTGCTGCTGTGGTTCGATCTGCACGTGCCGAGCGGCGCCGCGGCGGGTGACTACACAACGACCTGCGATCTGCTGCCGGCCAAACGCTCCACACCGACGGCGCGATTGAACATATCGCTGCATGTCCATGATTTTGCCATCCCCGATCAGCGGCATCTGATGATGGTCAGCCGAATTGATTGGGAGAGCCTGGAGCGGTTGTATCCCGATCGCTTCGAGGCGATCACGCCGCGGCTGCTGAATCGCTCGGAAGATGTTTACGCCCCCGCCGTGCGCACGTTGGATCAACTGGAGCAATTGGCGCAGGCGAATCGTGTGGAGGCGGTTTTTCCGCGGCTGCAGCCGACGGTGAAATGGCTAGCGGGGCAATCCCCGCAGGCGGACTGGTCGGATTTCGATTCGGTGATCTCGCCGTGGATGAGCGGATCGGCCTTCGCGGACAAGGCGCCGCTGGGCTACTGGCCGCTGCCGGCGGTTGATCACCTGGAAAATTTCGATGCGCAGAGTGAGCACGAATACTGGTCGCTCGCCGCGTCGCATTTCAACCAGCAGGATTGGCTGGCGCGTTGCCCGGTGTACATGGAAAAATCTCCCGGTCGGCCGGGGGCGCTGCAGAGCGTCCAGATTTCGATGCTGGCCGCTTCGATCCTGCAGGCGCATCCACTGCTGCGCGTGATGGCGCCACTGGAGGATGAGCAATTGCAGTTCGCCTCGGCGGACAATCCGGGATTGGTCGATCCATCCACCGTACCGCGGATCATTTCGGAGGCGAGGGGGTTGGTTTTCGCATCGCCGACACAAGCCTGGCCGTCCGATCTGAAGCGCCCGGCGCACTGGCTGCGGACGGATCGGACGGGTTTGTCCACCGCCGCCGCGGAAAGCGAACGCGATGTGCGCGTCTGGGCGTGGCTGGCATTCCTGCAGCACGCCGATCTTATTCTCTGGGGCAACGCCCTGCCGCCGCAGGATCAGGCCACCCAGCCGGCTGAGTCCAACGCGATGACCTGGTTTTATCCGGGAAGCTGGTTTGGCGTCGACGGCCCGGTTCCTACGGTTCAACTCAAGTGGCTGCGGCGCGCGCAGCAGGATTATGAATATCTGAACCTCGCCGCCGACCGCGGAATGTCAACGGACGCCCTGATGCTGGCGCGGCTGATGACCCGGCAGGTGGAAATCGGCCCGGCGCAATCTCCCGATCCCGAATACAGCCTGCTGGGCGGCACGATCGAGCAGCAGACCTGGGACCAGGCCCAGTCGCTGCTGACCCGCTCGATTCTGCTGCACGCACCCGGGCAGACGACACGGAAGGCAACCATCGCCGCGAATGAAACGGCCCTCAACCTCGACATGATCCGCTGGCAGCAGCCCAAGGAGCAGCCGTTCATTCTTCCCCGTGTCGCCAAGTGGTTCTTCGATAATCCGGCCAATTCCAATGGCGATCACTGGGCCGCGCTGCGCCTGGGCGTGGACATCTACAATGCCAGCGACAACCGCCCCGAAGGCAGCCTCTTGCAATGGAGCAGCGCCGGCAGCGGCTGGGAATTCAGCCCGCGACCAGTGGTGCTGAGTTCGTTGCCGACCTACGGCGTACAGCGCTTCTGGCTGCAGGCGGGGGTGAATCTGGACCGCATCGGGCCCGGATCGCGCCTGCCGCTGGATATTTCCTTCATCGATGGATTCACGCGCAACCAATACCACGCGCAGACCATGCTACCCGTCGCCGCCAGCGATCGCCGCGAGGGACGTCTCAGCATCGACGGCAAGCTGGACGATTGGTATCCCTCCGATCTGATCCATGATGGCCGATTGACGCGCATGCTGGACCGCCCGTCGGTGCAGCGTCGGCGGATGGAAGCGGCATCGGCGCCGTCGCAGGTTTACTCCGCCTGGGCAGATGAAAACTTTTACCTGGCATTTCGCGTCAGCGGCGTGACGACCACGCAGCCGCAGCGAAACTTCCTGGAATACCAGTCCCGCCGCGCCTGGGGCGAGGACCTTTGCCAGGCGATGATCCAGCCGATCAACGAGGACAGCACGGCCGGGCCGCTCACGTATATCGCCTGCAAGCCCGGCGGCGTCTGCGTCATCGAGCGGCAGGATCCGCGCGGCGGTGCGCCATCATGGCAGGCAATGACCGGCGCCGCCGTGCGCTACGCCGCGCAGGCATCGGCCAGCGCCTGGACCGGCGAGGTGGCGATCCCGTGGAAGCTGATCATCGGCGGCGACGGCGCGCGTCCGCCGCTGCTTCGGTTCAATTTCATCCAGCACACGGCCGCCAACGGCGAATCCGCAAGCTGGGCCGGCCCCATCGACTATGACCGGGATGACGCGTACATGGGTTTAATCTTTTTGCGCGACAGCGGCGTGGGGGGCGTCGGCGGCGCGGGCCGGTGAGCCGGATAGTCATTCCTGACGCTGCAAGCTTCCCAAATTATGCCTGGCGTGATCGATAAATCGCCGAGTTGCCGACGGCGCACTGGTCATCGTGCGGCCATGAGGTACGTTCATACCAATCGCCCGTCCGGGGACTTACAGGGTGAAACGGACGATGGGTGATTCTGCAGTCGAGTCGCGGGCCCGTACATCTCGGAGAACCAGATGCTGTTGGGTCTGACGCATTTTTTCGCGCGCCGGGGGTATCGCTGTGCACTCTGCACGGTGGTCCTGATTCTCTGCTCCATGACCTTGTGCCGGGGGGCATCCCTCTCGGACGGTGATTCAACACTTCTAGTCAACCCTGACTCGTCGGTGATGAATTACAGCTGGCTGATCGACGGGGTTGACGTCTTCGGCGGCAGCCCGGCGGGACAGGAATCATTCTTCTTCAGCCTCGGCAATACCGCGCCCCAGCCGCTCAGCGCGCTGACCCACGTCGTCGTCTACAACAGCGGTGGATTGCTCACCGTCAAGTACACCGATCCGGGCGAGTTCACCATCCTGTTGTCCGATGTCCTTTCCGGAGGCACACCCGGCAGCGCCAACGCGTCGCTCACCGAGCTGCTCTCCATCGACAACAAAAGCGCGACGAACCTGGGTCTGCACATCTTCCAGTTTGTCGATTTCAATGCGGCCGAAGCGCATAATAATTACACCCTGTCCCTGAGCAGTTCTCCGACAAACGTGGCCAATCAGACCGACACGCTGGGCGACCAGTTTAATGTCGCGGTGGACGTGCCCGATGAATACCAGATTGCCAATGACTCTTCGGTTTACATGAAATTAACCGGTCCCACGTTCGTGCCGCTCAACGACAACAGCGTCGGCCCGATCAGCGGCGCGACGAACTTTGCATTCGAATGGGACCCGAATATTTCCTGGAACGGGACAGACCAGATCAGCATCACCGAGTCTGTGCAAAACCGCGTCGTGCCGGTTCCATCCGCGGCGTGGGCGGCCTTGTCGACGCTGGCGGGGATCGCCGCCGTCGCCGCCGTCCGCCGCTTTCGGCGGCCCGCCGCGGTTGAAGCGTAAGCTCCACCGTTTTTGTTTAGCGGCCGGGCTTGCCCGGAGTTGCCTCGGCGAAACACGCCGCGCGACTCGACTGAGCTCGTCGAAGTCAAGCGCGGCCGCTAAACAAACGAGTCGCCTAACCCACATAGTCCCCAGCCATCGCGACACTCCGTGCCACTCTTGGTAGGATGCGGGCGTGGCAAATCAATCCGGCAAATCATCGGGGCAGATGCTGCGCGTCGGCGTCATCGGCTGCGGACGCATGGGGCGTCTGCACGCCCGCGTTTATTCGCAGATGCCGCGCGTGGAGGTCGTGGGTGTGTTCGATGCCTCGGCGGAGGTGTCGGCGGCGGTGGCGGATGAATTCGCCCTCCCCGTCTCTTCCAACCTCCAGGAACTGCTGGAAACCGTCAACGCCGTCACCATCGCCGTCCCCACCCGCTTTCATCTGAGCATCGCCGAGCAGTGCCTGGCGCGCAAGATCGCCTGCCTGATTGAGAAACCGCTGGCCAAGGACGTCGCCGAGGCGCGTCGCATCGCCGAGCTGGCCGCCGAAAGCCGCACCACCGTGCAGGTCGGGCACATCGAGCGATTCAACCCCGCAATCCGCGCCATGTCACGGCTGCACATCCAGCCGCGCTTCATGGAAGTCACACGCATCAGCACCATGACCTTCCGCAGCATCGACGTTGGAGTCGTGCTGGACATGATGATCCACGATATCGATATCGTGCTGCGCCTGGCCAACTCGCCGGTGGAGCGGGTCGAGGCGATCGGTGTGAGCGTGATCGGGGAGGTCGAGGACATCTGCAACGCCCGCATCACCTTCGCCAACGGATGCGTGGCCAACCTGACGGCCAGCCGCCTGGCGATGCGGACCGATCGCCGCCTGCGCGTCTTCTGCCATGATGCGTACGTTTCGATCGATTATCAGAAGCGGCACGGCACGGTGATCCGCCGCGGGGGCAACATCGACGCCATCCGCCGCGCCGTCGCCAAAATCCGCACCGGTGAGATCGAGGATATCTCCCAGCTCAACTACAAGGACCTGGTGCACATCGAGGAATTGCAGATCGACGATGTCGAGCCGCTGCGTGCCGAGCTGGACGCGTTCGTCGACGCCGTCACCAACGGCTCACCCCCCGAAGTCTCCGCCGAGGATGGCCTGCAGGCGGTCGAGGTGGCAGCGCGCATCGTCCAGGCCATCGGGCCGACAAATCTCGCATAGACTACCGCTTGGCCCAGCGCTCGTAGTTCTGTGTCGCCATGTCGACCGTCACATCCACCAGCCCAGGATCCTCGAATATGACCGCTTCATCCTGCAGGCGCTGCAATTCCTCGTCGCGGAGTTTTTTCACCTGCTCGCGCTTGAGCGCTTCGTAGATCGCCAACTGTACTTTCTCATCGTCAAACGAGCGGACGCCCCCGCCTTCGCGGCTGATCAGCTTGACCAGGTAAAGTCCGCCGCTGTCTTCGATGATGTCGCTGACCTGCCCCGGCGACATGCTCCAGATGGCATCGACGACCTTGCGCATCTTGAAACTGTCGCGCTGGATGGTCATCTCCGAGCGGAATGCCGGCGAGTTGTACTGCGCCGCCAGCGCCGCGATATCCGCCCCACCGTTGACCAGACGTCGAAAATCCTCCAGGTGGCTGCGCGCCACCTGCTCGCCGACGTCCGAAGGGTCGGTGTGCAGGATATAAACGTGCGCGATCGCCGGCGTGCTGAAATCGCGCAGCAGGTGTGCCTTATAAAAATCCCGCTCATCCGAGGCCGTGACACGAACCCGCGCATCGATCATCCGCGTGTAGTACAGCTCGACCACGAACAGGTTCTCCTGGTCCTGTTCCTGTTCCTCAAACGTTTTTCCCTCGGACCGCGCCCGGGCCTGCGCCGCTTCGACGGAGCCGGCCTCGTTGATTTGATGATCGCGCCAGCGCGTCGCCAGCTCGTACGCCAGGCGCCTGTCTTCCGAGCTGAGGCTCCGCGTCGCCGCCGCCAGCTCCAGCTCGTTGGCGACCAGGTTATCGCGTTCGCGCATGATTTCCTGGCGGGCGGCGATCTCGAAGCGCTCGCGATCGTATTCTCTCGCAAAATCGCGCAGCGTGCGGCCGCTTTCCCGCAGGACCTTGTTCGCGTAGATCGGCTTGCCATTGACCACGGCGATGAGCGTGCCCAGCGTCATGTACTGATCGGTGGCATAAACCGGTTCGGTGGTGGAGGGCAGCGTGGTGGGCGCCGTCGTCGCGGGGACGGCGCCGCGCTGCAATTCCGCGCGCACGGCTTCGGATATTCCACCGGCATTCGCGTTGGCCGCCAGCGGCGGCGGCGGTGGCTGCGACTGCGTGTCACGTACCGGCACCTGCCCCGGCTGGTCCGTCCGAGAGCGCGGCGCCTCGGCCATCGGCTCCTGCGTGTAAAACGCCTGCGGCGAAACCGGCTCCGTGTGCGTCCCACCGCCGCACCCGGCGACGGCCAGAAACGCCCCGGCCCATAAACCTGTCGTGCCGATCCGCATGCGCATGGACGACATTCTAATCCCTATTTCCTCGTTGCCCATTTTTCCCTGGAGGAACCTTCATAAAAAAAGAATGCGCTCAATTCAAACTAGGATTTGGTCCTCGGAATCATTGTAACACTTTTACCAACAGATCGATGCGCCACATCATCTTCAACTCCGACATTAATTGTAGAGAATTGTAATCTGGGAGGGCGGGCGGCAGAACTGTTCCATTATTGTTGATGAAGGCCAAATAAACTTGGTGGGTGGATTGGACGCTCAATTAGCAGCTACTTCTCCCGTGGGCCGGAAAAACACGATATAGAAACCGTGGTCGTTGGTAGATCACCAAGCGATGGCAGAGGTCGTCCAAACAATAGCTTTCCCGGCCGATAGAATTTGCCCCGGTTACTTGCTGTAAATCAGTGATCTCCGGCTTTTAATCAGTTCCCCAAGCCGCGTCTATGGGCGTTGCGACCATAGGCACATTCACCCTGATTCGACCGGGCGGGAAATCGATTCGTGAATTTTTTGCTCAGAATTCACAGCATTTCTTTTTCGTCGCAGCAGCAACCCTGTGCCTGCCAGAACGAGCAACGAGCCGAAACGCGGTTCGGGGAGGGCGATGGAGAAAACGGTGCCGTCGCCCGTGCGGTAATCCCCGTCATATCCGTATCCGCCATAAATCGTCGTGCCGTACAGAGTATTGTCGGAAAGGAGAAGATCGCCATACGGCTCGCTGCCATCGGTGCCATCGAAAGCCGCCAGCACGGTGGGCGTGCCGCCGGTTAATGGGAGGGAAAATACTTCGCCGTCGCTGTTGTTATCCGCGCCAAATTCCGTTGTTCCATATAGTGTGTCGCCCGAGAGAATCAGAGATGCGGAAGGACCATCACCATCAGTGAAATTGAAGGATGCCAGCAGGGTGGGCGTGCCGCCTGTTAATGGCAGGGAAAATACTGTTCCGTAGCCGTTACCGCCTTGCGATGTTGTGCCATATAACAGACCACCGGACACGATCAGGCTCCCGGTGGGGGCGGCGCCATGAGTACCATCGAATGATGTGAGGATCGTGGGACTGCCACCGGTGACGGGCAGGGAAAATACCTCTCCCTGGCTGTTGGCCCCGCCGGATTGAGTCGTGCCGTACAAAGTGTTGCCGATTCGGAGCAGGCCCCCCATCGGTGCGTTACCGTTGGTGAGATTGAAGGACGTAAGCACGGTCGGGGTACCGCCAGCGACCGGCGACGAATAGACGACGCCGTAGCCATAATTGTTGGCGCTCAGATCTCCCCCCATCGTAGTAGTACCGTAGAAAGTGGTGCCGTCGGCAGAGAGGGTCAAGGGCCCTTCCGCGAAGCAGCCGTTGGAGTTGTTGAATTGGGTTATCGCATTGGGGGTTCCACCGGTCAGCGGGAGGGAAAATACTGTTCCATAATCTCCCAAAGTTCCACCTTCCTGCGTGGTGCTGAATAAGGTGTCGCCGATTAACGTCAAGTCCGAAACTGGGAGAGCCCCATCAAGGGAATTGAATGCGCCCAAAACGCTGGGCGTACCACCGGTAACTGGCACCGAATACACAGTGCCCCAACCTGATGGTCCGCTATTGCTTGCAGTACCGTAAAGCAGACCGCCGGAGAGGAGTAGACCAGAGTACGGGTAGGCGCCATCACCCGTTTTATTAAAAGTGGCAAGCGTATTAATTGTGTACTGGGCAAGCACAGGGGTTGCCGTTGTCGTCATAGACAAAATTAGAACTAAAGCCAAAGCCCTTATGACTGCCGGCGCGCCGTTTTCCAGTCGCATCGTTCCTCCCGAAGTGTGTGCCCACCACCCGTGTAATGCGGCGAACCTGTATCAAAAGCACAACCTGTGCCATCAGCACGTTGGCTATTTTTTGGAGGTACAAACTAAAGAGCAGCACTGACTTACGATTTAATCTCAGAGAATTGCTCGCTCCAACGAATTCCAGATCCAATTTGTTTTGGAATCTGAGATGGTCAAAACAACCAGTGGTCCGGAATGACCAAAGGGGAAACGAACTAGCGAAAGTGATGGCTCTGCGTATGCGAAATTGAGGCTCTATCCCCGGAACAACGCGCCGAGCCGCCGGCCCAGCAGCGAATACGCGGCCAGCAACGTCATCGACAAAAGCAGCATCGCCCAGACACCCAAAGCGCTGGCGATATACAGCCCGTCGCCCAGGCGCTGCGCCAGCTCGAGGATGGCGCGGGTAATCGGGAAATACGCTGACTTCTGCGCCAGGATCAGCGAATCGCTCACCTCCAGCAGTGCGAACGCGAACGCCAGCAGTGCGCCGGCGATCAGGTTGGCGGCGATCAGCGGTACCGTGATCCGCCGCAGCACGATCCATCGCCCCGCGCCCAGGTTGGCGGCGGCCAGCTCCAGATCGCGCGGCGTCTGCTGCAACCCCGCCACCGCGGAGCGCACCACGTACGGCAATCGCCGCGCGGCGTAGGCCATGATCAGAAATGCCACCGGCATTTCCTGGACGTCCAGCCAGACCGGCAACCGCTGCCCGAAGCGCTGCTTCAGCGAAACGCTGACCGCCAGGTATCCGAATGCCAGCACCAGCCCCGGCACCGCCAGGGGAAGCATGCTCAGCGCGTCGATGGCCCCGCGGCCGCGAATCTGCCCGCGGACGATCACCAGCGCCGCCATCATCCCCACGCCCAGCGCCACTAGTGTCGCCGCCGTCGCGTACACCACCGAGTTGCGCACGCTGGGGACCGCCAGATCATCCAGCAGCGCCGCGCCATAGTGGCTCAACGTGAAACGCTGCGGCAGGACCGAGCGATACCACTGCCCCGTCGCGGTGAAGCTGGTGAGAATGACCGACAGGTGCGGCAGAATCGCCAGCAGCAACACCAGGACAAACGGCGCCGCCGCCGCAATGGCGGCGACTCCATGCAGTCGCTGCGCCGACGCGATGCGCAGCGGCCCGGCGCCGGTCGCGATCGGCCGGCCCCACAGCACCTTTCCAACCAGGTACAGCAGCGCCGACGCCGCCAGCGTCACCACCACCAGCGCATACGGCAGCGGGTTGGCCGAGACATCGGTGATCTGCTGGAACACCTGCACCGGCGTGATGGTCTGGAAATCGAACATGAGCGGCGTGCCCAGCTCCGTGAAGCTCCAGATCAGCGTGAGCGTGCATCCGGCGAACAGGCCCGGGCGCACCAGCGGCAGCGTGATGCGACGGAAAATCGTCCAGCGATCGGCGCCCAGGTTGCCCGCGGCCTGCTCCATCGCCGGATCGATGTTCGCCAGCGCCGCCTGCAGGTTCAGCAGCAGGATCGGATACAGGTGGAGCGTCTCGACCAGGATGATCCCCGAGAGTCGAAACCGCCCCAGCCAATCGAACCCCGTCCCGCCGGACAATCCCAGCAGCACCGACAGCGGCCCCAGGCGGCCCAGCACCAACCGCATGCCGATGGCGCCTACGAACGGCGGCAGCACCAGCGGCGCCAGCATCGCCGCACTGAGCACGCCTCGGCCGGGAAAATTGTAGCGGACGCTCAGGATCGCCAGCGGCAGCGCCACCACCAGCGATGCCGCCGTCACCACCACCGCCACCACCGTCGCGTTAATCAGCCCGCGCACCAGGGCGGGATCCGCGAAGATCAGCCTCACATACACCAGCGTGAATTGCCCACCGCGCGTAGTGAATCCGGCCGCCACCACGCGCCAGATGGGATAGACCAGGAACACCGCGAAAAATGCGTAGAGCAGTCCCGCCCCGAGCCACTGCACGCCGCGCGAGCCGTCGGAATATGAATGCGCGGTTGCCATTACTGTGCCGATGCCCCCACCGCCTGGTAGTGCTCGCCGAACCGCCGCGCCCATTCCAGCCGCTGCCGCGCTTTCCACTGATCCGGGTCCTGCGTCGGATCGCTTTCCATTTTCCGCCGCGCGGCAATCAGCGCGGAAAGGTCGGACCGCGAGATGGGAATATCGACCAGTTGCCCCAGCAAAACCGCGCGGCGTTGCGGGTCGGGAAGGGCGAGAATCTTCCGGTACGCCCGCACCACCTGATCGCGCGAATCGATCCATGCGGCCGTCCAGATCGGCCGCAGATCGCCCAGCATCGCGCCCCATTCGGGCCGCTGGGTGAACTGCCCGGCGGCGGTGAAATAATCCAGATCGTCCGACCAGTCGGCGCGGTCGGTGTAGACGCTACGGCGTATGGGCGCGCGATGCAGCGCGCGTTGCCGCGGCCCGCCCGGCACGCCGGCGCGCAGAATCCACAGCCGCTGCCCCTGTTCGCTCAAGAGGAATTCGATGAAATGTTCGGCCAGCTCCAGCTTGCGGCCGTGCACGCCGTACAGGATGGCGATGGGATCAGAAGTGATCGCCGTGCCGCCCGCGGGCAAAACGAAGCGCAGGCGGTGCGGGCCGACATCCTGCTCGGTTTGCCGGCCGTAATAATCGATGGCCACCCCCGCCGCCGCGTCGCCGCTGGCGACGTCGTTGGGCAGACGGGAGGCCGAATCGCTGAAATACCGCGCGTTGGCCGCCAGCAGCACCAACTGCTGCATCCCGCGTTTCCAGCCGGCGTCCAGGGCAGCGCGATACGCCGGTGATGTTTTGAGCGTCGCCGGCGCCGCTCCGCGATTTTGCGGCTGTTGGAAAAAGTCGCGCTCGGCGTCGGCCATCGCGCGCTCCAGCACGATCAGGTAGATAACCGCCGCCGAGGCGCTGTGCGTCGGGTCGGCCAGCGCGACGGCGCCGCAGAGGCGCGGGTCGGCCAGATCCTCCCACGCCGCCGGCGCCGCCAGGCCCATCGATTCGTACAGATCGGGATTGTAAATGATCCCGAAGCTGGCCAGGCAGATGCCGATCCAGCGCGGGGGCGAGGAATCGGTGTCGTACAGTTTCGTGCCGGCCAGCGTGGGCTGGGGAAAAATCGCCGCCAGGGTTTTGCGATCGATGGGGATGGGGCGCAGGATTCCCAGGGATTTCAGATCGTGATCGAAATAAAAATCCCCACCGCCCCAGACCAGGTCGATATCCACGTCCATGGCATCTTCCGGCGGGAGCGTACCGCCGTGCGCGGCGCGGGCCTGTGTGTAAAAGTTGTCGAGCTGACGCTTGATGTCGTTGCCCCCGCCGGGCGAGAGGTATTCCAGATCGACGCGCTGACCGTATTTCTGCTGATGCCAATCGGCAAACGCCCAGCGGAATTCGTTGCGGATGTCCGGGGTTTGCGCGGTGATGATGACCAGCCGATCCTGGGCGGCTGTGACGGTTGGGGCGACCGCGGGGGCGCTTTTGACCAGGGCGCGCAGCACCAGGGGCAGCGCCAGCAACGCGATGAATACCAAGAGGAACCCGTAACGCCGCATCTCAAATCACTCCGTCAGCAACAGGGCGTCGGCGGGATCAAATGCCACGGTCAGCTCGCCCGGGACATCGAACATCGGCGGTGTGCACATCACCCGCAGATGCTGGTCATTGATGCATAACACGTGCTCGCTGGACTCGCCGAGGAACGCTGATTCCACGACCTTGCCGGAGAGCCGATTGACCGATGAGGCAGCGCTCGCGAGGCGCATCTGTTGCGGCCGGATGCTCAGGATTACGTTGGGGGGCGGGGCGCCGTCGAAGCCGCTGGCGCGCAGTGTTCCCAGCGCGGTTTTCACCAGCACGGCCCCGTCCTCACGACCGACGACCTGGCCGGGCAACAGGTTTGCCTGGCCCAGGAAGTCCGCGGCGAAGCTGGTACGCGGGGTGTAATACAGCTCGCCGGGCGTGCCGACCTGCACCAGCCTGCCGTCGCGCAGCAGCGCGATGCGATCCGCGATCGACAGCGCCTCCTTCTGATCGTGCGTCACGTAAATCGTGGTGAAACCGGCCGACTTGCAGATGCGGCGAATCTCACCGCGCATCTCCAGGCGCAGCTTGGCATCGATGTTGGAGAGCGGCTCATCCAGCAAAAGGCAATCGGGATGCACTGCCAGCGCCCGCGCCAGGGCGGCGCGCTGCTGCTGGCCACCTGAAAGAGCGCCGGGTTTGCGATCGCTGTAATCCTGCATTTGCACGAGGCGCAGCACTTCGGCGATGCGCTGCGCCTGGTGATCGGCGGGCAGCTTGTGCGCGGCCAGGCCCAAACGGATGTTCTGCCGAACCGTCATGTGGGGCCAGAGCGCGTAATTCTGGAAGCACATGACCGCGTTGCGCCGGCCGGTGGGTAGGTCGGTGACGTCGCGATCGCCGAAATAAATCCGCCCGCCACTGGGCGCGTCCAGCCCGGCGATCAGGCGCAGCAGCGTGCTTTTGCCGCAGCCGCTGGGACCCAGCAGGAAAAATAGCTCGCCCGGCTCGACCTTGAGATTGATGTCATCCAGCGCGACGGTCTGCCCAAACCGCTTGCTCAGGTGCTCCAGCCGAACCGATGTCATGCGGACGGATTGTAACGCTAACGCGCATGCTCCGCCCTCAAGGCGCCCGCCGCCAGGAGATTGGCGTGGGCCTTGGCGAAGTGCGGGTCGATGCTCAGCGCCACTTCGAATTGCTCGATCGCTTGCGCGTATCGACCCTGTTTCATCAGAACCACGCCGATATCGTTGAACGCGTTGGCGTTGAGCGGCTCGATCTCCAGGACGCGCACATATTGAGCTGTCGCCTCGTCGAACCGGCCCTGCGCCAGAAGTGCATTGCCGAGATTGGTCAGTGCGGGCACGCAATCGGGATCGATATCCAGCGCCTGCCGGCATGCATCGATTGCCTGAGGAACCTCGCCCTGGAAAAGGAACAGATCGGCCAGGTTCGATATCGCATCCACGTTCAGCGGATAAATTTCGATGGCTTGCTGATACGCTTCGACGGCTTGTTGACGATATGCCGCCGCCTGCGCCGAATCGGCGGCCTGGTCGGCGAGGGCGGAATATGCGGCGCCGATTTGAAAATACGCGCGCGTGCGGAACTGGTGCAGGACCCGCTCGGGTGAATCGGTCATCGCCGCGGCCGCGGCGCGATACCAATGTAATGCGGTCGCGTAATCGCCGCTGATGAAATAGCACTGACCCACACCGATCAGATCGGTGGCGTCGTCGCGGAGCTGCATGGCGCGCTCGTATTGGATCTGCGCGCCGTGCAGGTCGCCGTTGTCGCGAAGCACATCGGCGTAGTTGGCGTGGGCCATCGGCGAATCGGGATTTGTCGCCAGCGTGTCGCTCCAGAGCGTCTGCGAATCGTGGAAGATCCGCGTCTGCAGGTTGCTCAGCACGCACAGGCCCAGCGCCACGACCACCAGCAGCGCTCCGCCAACGCGGGCTGACAGATGCCGGCTGAGCGTCGCCGCGATCAGCGCCAGCGGACCGATGATCGCCAAATACGCGAAATGATCGGCCACGAACGAGTAGCGCATGGGAAACACGTTCACGAATCCCAGGGCCGGGAAGAGCGTGACGGCGTAGAACAGCAGCGCCGCAAGCGGACCGCGGCCGATGCGCCGCCGCAACAGCCACAGCGCCAGCAATCCAACCGCCGCGCTGATCGGGAACAGCAGCAGCCACGGCCGCGCCTGTGGATCGATCCGCCAGTGGGGATAGATGAATATCAGCTTCGCCGGCCAGATCAGCTTAAAGAGGTAAAACCACAGCGCGCGGCCGGCGATGCAGATTCGGTCCAGGGGAGTCAGCCAGTCGAACGCCGGGCCGACCGCGCCGACGACGTGCTTTTCCATCCAGCCGGTGAGCGATCCCATGGCGATGCCGGCGGCGAACATTGGCAGCAGCGGCCAGAGATCTCGCATCGTGATCCGTCCGCGCCGCCACCAGAGGATCACCAGCACCGCCATCGGCAACGTGGCGGTGACCGACTTGCTGAGCAGCGCCAACACAAATATGAGCAGACTGGCGAAATACCACGGCCATCGTTTTTGTCCCCTCTCCTGGCACTCCGGGAGAGGGTCAGGGTGAGGGTCTGCGGTTGCGTTTGGAAAATGCGCCCTCACCCCAGCCCTCTCCCGGAGTACCGGGAGAGGGGGAAAATTCAGGAATCGGAGATACCCCCAGAGCGAACAAAAATAGAGAAATCCCGACAGGACATTTTTGCGTTCGGTGGCCCAGGCGACCGATTCGGCCTGCAACGGATGCACCGCGAAGAGCAACGCTACGGCGAATGCGCCGGGAATCTGTAGTCGCAGCAGCAATCGCCACAGCAGCAGACTGCTCAACATGTGCAGCAACAGGTTATCGAGGTGATACCCCAGCGGCGATTGGCCCCAGAGGTGATATTCCAGCCAGAGGCTCGTATGCGTCAGCGGATAATACTGCGGCTCGGCGGTGGCGCGCAGCCAGAGGCGGTCCAAATCCACGCCGGGCTGCGGATGCTGGTTGTACCGGATGTAACTTAGGACCGAGCCGGCTTGCATCCAGATGTTCTGTAGCCCGCGGCGTGAGCGAAGCTGGATGTTGTTCTGGATGTACGAATCATCGTCCCAGATGAAGCCAGAACGAAGCGTGGGGAGGTACGCGATCAGTGCCGCGGCCGCCAGGCACACGACAGCCGGCACTGGGCGAAGAGTCGGTGACGCCGAGGGCATGGTTCATGGCCGCGTGGCCGCGGGCGCTGTCGATGGACGCGTCTGGGGTCGGGCGGATTTCAGAAGGGTCATTGCCTTATCCAGATTGCTCTTCGCGCCGGGGAAACCGTTTGTCAGACTTATTGCGTCCTTGAAACACTGAATGGCGGTTTGAACGTCGTCCATGGTTGGATGGGGATTATCGAGCAAAATGCGGCCGATCTCGTTGTAAGCCGGCGCATAGCGCGGATTGAGCTTGATGACGATCCGGCGCAGGTGCCATTGCGCTTCGTCCAGGTGCCCGAACCGCTCCAGACAAAGGGCGAGCTTGTAATTGGTATCGATGTCATCGGGATTCACGTCGAAAGCCGCCCGGTAATCGCCGGCCGCTTCGCTGGTGTATGACTCGGATTCCTTCTGATCGCCGCGCTCGTAGGCGAGCGTGGCCAGCTCCCAATCCACGTTGCCGCGCTCATGTGCGGCAAGCTCGAAGAGCTGGCGTGCCTGACCCCAGTTGTTGATGGCATCCATGCTTGCCCTGGCGGCCTTGACGGCGCTCAGGAAATATTCCTGCGCCCGCGCGAAGGCATCCAGCACGCGCTGCTCGGCCGCCGTGGCGGGGCGGGTTGTTGACGGGGCCGTCGACGCATTGGCGTGCAGATCGTGCTCCAGATAAAACCCCTCGTAGTTTTTCACCAAGCCCATGGTGTAGTAAGGCCAGGGATTGGAATCCGCCACATGGCGCTGCTCGTCGCCAGTAATCGCGTGCTGCAGGTCGTCTTCGGCCTGTTTCATCAAGGTCATGACATCGGCATGCGGCAGGCGCCGGCGGGTGATCTGAACTTTGGCCAGTTCGGTGTACGCCTGGTCGCGCAAATCGTCGGGCGTGGCGCGATTATCGATGACGTCGTGAAGCAGTCGTTCCGATTCATTCAGCTGATCGACGGCATCCTGTCCGCTGGCCTGGCTCGATTCGGGGTCGCCGGCCTGACCGAGTCGCGCCGCCTCGTCGATGGCACTGCCAGCACCATTGATGTGTAGCGCCGCGAGGTTGAACGCGGCAAACCAGCTACCGGGATTATTGCGCAGCGTGTTCTGCCAAAGCTGTCCGTCATCGACGAAGACATTGGCGCGATCGCGCGCATCGACGGCGGTGACCAGCAGCAGGCAGGCGGTTAATCCCACCGGCAGCGCCAGGCCCGCGCCCGATGCCGCGGCATGCAGCCGCCGCGCGAAAAAGGGTGCGATCCCGCCGATCACCGCGGCGATTACCGGGATGGCCGCCAGATACTGGAAGTGATCCCACACAAAAGAAAATCGGAAGGGATACACATTGACAAATCCCATGGCGGGGAACAGCGCCGCCAGGTAGCACAGGGCCGCCACCAGCGGCCCGCGGCCCAGGCGCTTCTGCGCCACCAGAAAATAGACGACCACCATCGCCGCCGCCGCCACGAACGCGCATTGCGCCAAGTTGGTGGGATCGGGCAGGACGCGCGGATAATTGAACGACAGATGAATGGGCAGAAAAATCTTGGCGAGATAAAACCACACGGCGCGGCCGGCGAGCAGCACGCGCTGCACCGGCGTGAAATCCCACTCCGGCCCGGTGGCGCGGACGTATCCGTTGGGATTGGTCTCGCAATATCCCGTGACAGCCGCCAGCGCGATGCCGATCAGGAACATTGGAACCAGGCCGGCGAAGGTCTGGCGGTCCAGCCGCCGTTTCCACCACAGCACCAGCAGGAGCGCCACCGGCACGCAGCAGACGACGGTCTTGGCGAGCATCGCGGCGATGAACAGCAGCAAACTGATGGCGTACATCTGCCAGCGATTGGGCAGCTTCCACAGCGGCTGGTGGGAATCCGGATCGCGTAGCCCGGCGAATTCCAGGTAGAACAGAAATGATCCCAGCCCGAGCAATCCGGACAGCACATTTTTGCGTTCGCTGATCCAGCAGACCGATTCGGCCTGGAGCGGGTGTATGGCCCAGATCGCCGCCGCTACCCACGCGCCGCCCATAGACAGCCGCCGCAATAGCCGCCACAGGATCACCGCCGACAATGCATGCATCAGCAGGCTGACCACGTGATATCCCAGCGGCGAGTTTTCCCAGAAATGGTGCTCGATCCAGAATGATGTGTACGTCAGCGGATAATACTGGACGGTCTGGATCGGACGCAGCCAGATGTGCCGCAGTCCGTTCAGATCAAGCAGCGCGATATTCTTGGTGATGTAATGGTCGTCATCCCAGAGAAAGCTTCCGGAGATCGCCGGCCAGAAACAGACCATGGTCAGCAGCGCCAGCACGCCGGCCCACAGGTACCAATCCCGCTGCGAATCGGGCGCATCGGGGAGCGTGAGGACGAACGACGGCCCCGGCGGTGGTTCGGGGGTGGCTGGTTCGGCAGGGGGAGTCGGCTCAGAAACTTGCTCGGTCATCATGGTCCTCGTTCATCGGTTTCACCGCGACGGCGTGACAATTTGGGGCCGCTATGATTACAGAAATCGAATTGGCCGTCTAGCAATAGCGAAAATGCGATTTTGACTTTTATTTTGACGCAAATTCGATACTTTGGCGCTTAATCCAAAAATGCGGTTTTCTGACCTTTATTCTGACTTTTAATCGCTTTTGACCTAAACTAAATCGTTGCCAGATAATGAGTTACGATTTGACGATTTTATGATTACATAATCGAGCGTTTGGAGCAATATAGCCGGCCACAATCGACCATGGACACCCTCAGCACACCGATCGTTATCTCCGACTCGATCAACGCCCGCATCCTGGCGGTTTCAGAAGATCGCATCGCCGGGTTCGATCCCGACCCCATCGGACAGATCGCCCGGCAGAGCGGCATCGACGCCGACGTGGTGATCGAGCGCCTCTCCGCGATGCTGCGCGGCGGGACGATCCGGCGCGTGCGGCAAACGCTGATGGCGACCAACCTGGCGCGCGGAGCGCTGGTGGCGTGGGTCGTGCCGCCAGAGCAGCTGCACGGCGCGTTCGACTGGATGTTCCAGAACGACCCCTTTTCCGGCCATGTCGTCATCCGCAGCAGCGACAGCGCCGGTGATGCGGGAAGATACCGCCTGTGGACGACGCTCAAAGTCCCGCAGGGCTATTCGATGGATCGTCACTGCCGCTTCCTCTGTACGAAAACCGGGGCGCAGCAGTTCAAGCTGATGCCGGCCAGGCGGTTGTTCGCGTTGGGCGTCGGCCACATCCGCCGCCGCGGTATGGAGCCGGGCAGCAAATCGGATGACCTGGCGGAGGTCATCGATACCAGGCTCGTCGAGCTGAGCGATTTGGAATGGCGCGTGCTTCTGTCGTTAAAGCGCGAATTCGCCCCCGAAGAAATCGCCCGCAATTTGTGGTCGGCCCGGGCGACAGAAGCGGGTCTGCCGCTCGAGGAATTTTGCCGAGTGGCCCGGGGCTTGGGCGAGCGCGGCGTGATCGGGCGATTCTCCACGTTCCTGGAGCACGTCAAGCCGCTGGCCGACGGTCAGCGCGTGACCAGGTTCAACGCCCTGTTCCACTGGGCGGTCCCCACCGGGCGCGAAATTGAGACGGGCCGGCAGGTCGGACGATTCCATATCATGACACACGCCTACTGGCGCGAGGGCGGCGCGGAATTCAATCACGTCAATATCATGGGCGTCGCGCACGGCACGGAAAAACAAACTCTCCTGGATCACAAGCAGGCGATCGATCGGCACCTGGCCTACATCGGCATCCCCGTCAGCTACAGCAACGTCTTCTGGGGCGGACGCAGCGAGATAAAGCCCAGCGAGATTTCCCCGATCGAATACGAACGCTGGTGCCGCCAGCAGGAAATCGATCCGCCGAACATGCGGGACTGATCCATGCCCTATGTATTTCGAGAATCCGTGCGACCCAAGCCATGGCGGCAATTCTCCGCGGGAAGCCGGATAACCAGGCCGTTCCTGTTTGTCGAATGGCTGGGGCGATGGATCGCCTATCTACTGAGCCGGACGTCGCTGCTGGAGGTGCTGGAGTATTGCGGCTCGCTGTCGATTCTGGTCGGCGTCATCTTTTACTTCGCCGGCGCCCACGACCGGCTTGAGCAGAAACACTACCAAGCCTGGCAGGTGATCAACACGGCTCAGGGCAAAGGGGGCAGCGGTGGACGAATCGACGCGATGCAGGAGTTGAATGCCGATCATGTTCCCCTGGTTGGCATCGATGCGCGCGATGCGTTCCTGCAGAACATCGCCCTGCCGCACGCCAACCTGCGGCGCTGCAACCTCAGCGGCGCGGACATGCGCGGCGCATCGCTGGAGCGGGCGGATGTGGATAACGCGGAATTCGTTTTTACCAACCTCCGCGGCGCCAATCTTCGCGGCGCCGATTTCACCGATGCGCGGATGTGGAATGTCGACCTGGGCGGCGCCGACCTGGCTGATGCGGTCCTGTCCCACGCCGATCTCAGCGATGCCGATCTCTCGGGCATCGTCAACTGGCAATCGATCCGCTCTATCGCGCAGGCCAACATCTGGAAAGTCGAGCACGCGCCTGATGGGTTTGCACAATGGGCGACCAGTCACGGGGCGGTCGCGACGGCGAAGCCGCAAGCCACCGATCCGGATCCCGCCAAGCCGCAGTCCCTCACCGTTTCGGCCGCCATCAGCCTCAAGGAAGCTATGGAGCAGATCGCCAGGCAATATCAAAGTGAGACCGGCACGCAGGTGAAGCTGAATTTCGGCGCTTCGGGCACACTGGCGGCGCAGATCGAGCAGGGCGCGCCGGTTGACCTGATGATTTCTGCCGGTGGGGAGCAGGTCGACGCACTGGTGAAAGCCGGTCTGGCCGATCCGGCAACCCGCCGCAACATCGCCAGCAATCGGCTCGTGCTGATCGTCCCTCGGGATTTTCCGAATCCGCCGACGAAATTCGAGGACTTGCTCGATCACCGATTCGTCCACATTGCCATCGGCGATCCCAAGATCGTGCCCGCGGGGGAATATGCGTTGGATACATTCAAATCGCTGGGACTGGACCAAAAGTTGGCGCCCAAGCTCGTTATGGGAAAAGACGTGCGGCAAGTGCTCTCGTATGTGATCCGGGGCGACGCAGACGCGGGGGTTGCTTACGAAACTGACGCGATGGCTGCGGATGGGTCCGTCAAATTGTCGGCCGTAGCCGATGAATCGAGCCACCCTCAAATCGTCTATCCCGCGATCATCATCAAAGCCGGGAATCAGCAAATGGCAGGCGATTTTCTGGGCTTTTTGAGCGGTTCCGAGGCCCAGGGTATCCTGCAGTCCTATGGATTCGCCCCTCCGCCCAAGCCCACGACCCGCGACTAGTTGACGGCACGCCTTATGCAACACCTCTGGCAGCCGCTGGCCCAATCCTTCCGAATCGCGCTGCTGGCGACGCTGGGAGCGGCCGTGGTTGCGATCCCACTGGCGTACTTTCTGGCCCGCCGCAGGTTTCCCGGTAAGACCGCGCTGGAAGCGCTGCTGATCGTGCCATTGGTGCTGCCGCCGACCGTGGTGGGATATTTCCTGCTGGTGTTGTTGGGCCACCATGGGCTGATCAGCGGCCCGTTGCATTTCAGCATCGTCTGGAAGTGGTATGGCGCCGCGGTGGCGGCGGGGGTGGTGGCATTTCCGCTGCTGTTAATGCCGGCGCGCGCCGCTTTCGCCGGGGTCGATCGCGAATTGGAGGAAATTGCGCGCCTCATGGGCGCCAACCGTGCCCAGATCTTCCTGCAGATCAGCCTTCCCCTGGCAAGCCGGGGAATATTCGCCGGCCTTCTGCTGGCGTTCGCCCGCGCCCTGGGTGAATTCGGGGCAACCGTGATGGTCCTGGGCATCCAGGAGGACACGCGCACGCTGCCCATCTTCGTTTATGAGGAATACTACAGCTTGAACAACACCGGTCTTGCCGCCGCCGTATTGATTCTGTCGCTGGTCGCGTTGCTCATCATCGTGATCTATAACCGGCTTCCATCAGTCCGCGTGTAGACAATTTTCGCTCTGCCTTCGCGTGGCCCGAAATTTGTATCGCGTGTGTAACTTCGAGACCTCTGACGTGTCCTATAATTAGACAGATACGGAGGCGCACCATGATCCGAATCAAGCATTTCATGGACCCGGCCGAGAAGGACGACGGGAAGCGGATTTGGGTGGAGCCGATAGGATTGACCAGCGACCTGCGTGAATGGTGTAGCGTGGAACACATCCTGTGTCACGTCGCCCCGCCGCGGCAGCTGTGGGAATGGTATGAAGAGCATCCCAGGGCCTACGAATTCTTCCGCGGCCAGTACCATCAATGGCTGAATAAGAGCCCTTACAAGCCGGCGTTGCAGCAATTGGCCTGCGCCGCCATGCGCCAGAACATCACGCTCCTGCATCAGGGCGAGAATGCCAAGGAAAATTCCGCCACCGCCCTCTACGAATTCCTCAGCGAGCTGGAAGCCTATTGCCCGCCAGAACAATAAAAAAAGCCACACGATAGCCATCGTGTGGCTTTCACGCTCCCTCGAAACTGTCAGCTTCCCCGCTATAGTTCCCATGAGTGACAACGCACAGCCCTGAAATCGACAAACTCCTTCAAGATCTGACCGATCCGCAGCGCCAGGCGGTGACGCATCTGGACGGCCCGCTGCTGATCATCGCCGCCGCTGGCAGCGGCAAGACGCGCGTCATTACCCGGCGGGTGGCGTACCTGCTGGGCATCGGCGTGGCGCCGGCGTCCGTGCTTGCGATCACGTTCACCAACAAGGCGGCGGGCGAGATGAAGCAGCGCATCTCCGCCGCCAGCCCCAGGCCCATCCGCGATTGGGGCCGGCTTGACCAGCCCTGGCCGCTGGTCTGCACGTTCCACTCGCTTTGCCTGCGGATTCTGAAGCATTACGCCCCGGCCATCGGCCTGCCGCCTAATTTCAGCGTTTATGACACCTCCGACCAGGCCAAGCTGATCAAGAAGGCGATCGAGGAGCTGGACCTTTCAAAAACCAATTTCACCCCCGGCAAGGTCCGCGGCGTCATCAGCAAGGCCAAGAATCAGCTCATCGACACCGCGGCGTTCGCGGCGGCCAACACCGATTTCATCGGCGCGGTCATCGCCAGGATCTACGCCAAATATCAGGCCCTGCTCAAGGCCGCCAACGCACTGGATTTCGACGACCTGCTGTTGCGCACCGCGGTGGCGATGCGCAGTCATCCGAAAATCCTGGCCGAACTCCAGGAGCGCTTCAATTACATCCTCATCGATGAATACCAGGACACCAACCACGCCCAATACGTCCTGGCGCACGCCCTGGCGCATCGGCATCGCAACATCTGCGTCGTCGGCGATCCCGATCAATCCATCTACGCCTGGCGCGGCGCCGATCTGAACAACATCCTGGAATTCGAGAAGGATTATCCCGACACCAAAATCGTCCGCCTCGAGCAGAATTACCGTTCCACCAAAACCATCCTGGCGATTGCCGGGAAGCTGATCTCTCACAACCTCCGCCGCAAGGACAAGCGCCTGTGGACCGAAAACGACGGCGGCGCGCGGGCGCGCGTCCTGCTCTGCCAGGACCAGCATGATGAAGCCCGCGCCGTCGCCGATGAGCTGATCGCGCTGCATCGCCGCGGCACGCCCTGGAGCGACATGGCCATTTTCTACCGCATGAACGCCCTGTCGCGCGTCGTCGAAGATGCCCTGCGACGCAGCGAGGTGCCGTATCAGATCGCCCGTGGTGTCGAGTTCTACAACCGCAAGGAGATCAAAGACGTGCTGGCGTATCTGCGCGTCATCGCCAACCGCGATGATGAAGTCAGCCTCGCTCGCATCGTCAACGTGCCGACCCGCGGAATCAGCAGCGCCAGCATAAAGCAATTACAGGCCCACGCCGTGGGCGCGGGGTTGAAGCTGTTTGACGCGATGAGGCAACCGGCCAATATCCAGGGTCTTTCGCCGCGCGCCGTCACCGCCGTGGGGCGATTCGTGCATTTGATCGAATCCTTCCCCGCCACAGGTCCGATCCGCGCGCTCATGGAGCAGGTCGTCACGCGCAGCGGGCTGGAGGCGATGCTCCGCAAGGAGGACCCGAATATCGAGAACGAGCTGGCCAACGTCGCCGAGCTGATCACCTCCGCGGCCGAATACGACAAGGAGAATCCAGAAGGCTCGCTGGACGATTACCTGTCGCGAATCAGCCTGGTCAGCGATGCCGATCATCTCGAAGGCGCCGGTGGATCGGTGACGCTGATGACACTGCACGCGGCCAAGGGCCTGGAATTTCCCGTCGTGGCGATCGTCGGGCTGGAGGAGGGATGCCTCCCGCATTCCCGCGCTTTCGACGGCGAAAATGCTGACAGTGAGAACGATCTGGAGGAAGAGCGGCGGCTCTGTTTTGTCGGGATCACCCGCGCCCAGTCGCAATTGATCCTGAGCAAGGCCGCCAATCGCATGATCCGCGGTGTCCGCCAGCGCACCGCGACCAGCCAGTTCCTCGCCCAGATGCCGCCGGAGATGCTGGAGATTGTGGATCGCACGTCGGTGGGCGGCGGAAGCATTGACGTCATCGCCCCACCCCTGCAGGAATTCCGTCGCGGGCAGAAGGTGCGCCATCCAACCTTCGGCGCTGGGACGCTCGTGGAGCTATCGCCGTCTGGCCGCGCCATCGTCGAGTTCGAGCAATATGGCCGAAAAACCCTGGTCCTGGAGCACGCGCGGCTCGGCCCGCTTTGAGCTTGCCTTTGCAATCGATTCGGATTCAACTTGCAAACATGAGATTGTTTGCCGCCCTGTTCGCCTTGATCGCTTGCTGCGCCGCAACTTCGCTGGCCGACGCTCCGGCGACTGCGCCATCTGCCGATGATCCACCGGCGCCGGCGGCGCTGGCGCCGACGTATCTATCCATCGGCAAAGACATTTCCCTGCGCCTGCAACTGGTCCGCCAGACTCTGGACGAATTGAAGCTTGATCCCGGCATGCTCGTTCAGGCGCAGCAAATCATCGATGTCCCCAGGCGCGAGCTGAATGGGGCGCTGGACCAGATGGAAGCGGGCCACATGCCACCGGCCAGTCGGGTGTACTCCGTCCCCGACGTCCTCCGGACTGCGCGCGAGAAGCTCTTCGCCCTGATCGGCGAGCAGCAGGCCGGATTGCTGCAAGAGAAGATGAGCTCCCTGCGCGGCGAAGCCCGGTGGCGGATCGGGCAATTGCGCAACGGCCTGGACGAGCTTAAAATGTCCGATGATCGTATCCGACAGTGCGAAGCGATCCTTACCTCCGCGCAGCCCGCCGTCGAGAAGCTCCCGGCCGAACAGTTGGATGGCGATCTGTACGACAAGAGCCGCCGCCAGATGAATAGTTTATTCGCGAATGTTCACGCGCACCTGGCGGCGATCCTGAGCGGCGATGAGCAGGCGCGTTTGGGCCCGCGCCTTTCCAGCCTGGCAGGACCGTAACCCGCGACATAACCTGATCCGCGTTTTTCACATCCGCTCCAAATCCCGCACGATCTGACTTCCATCCCCCAGCGTCGAAAAATCCGGCGTAGCCGTCGGCGGTGGCAACGCGGAACGCTTCGCTTCACGATGGTGCTGCGCCGCCAGAACAGCGAAATGCTTCGCCGCCCATAGAAGCCCGATGGCCACGATGAAGTACGCAACGGCGCGAATCTTTCCCAAGCCCCAGATTCTGATCCCGTGAAACACCAGCTCGATCGCGCCCACGACGCATCCGACGACGGCGATCACGCAATAGGACCGCGCCCGATACGCCGCACGACGCACCGCCGCGAATTTGTGGATCCGCTGTGCATCCAGCTCTGCAACCGGATCGGCCGTCGCCGCCGAGGGCAAAATCAAAGCCTCCCCGCAATTCGGACAATTGATCTCCCCCGCATCCATGGATGCGCTTTGGATCGTCGCATCGCAATGCGGGCAGGAATACTCGACCGGCTGCTCGGACATCCCGGCAATTATAGTTACCTCCCGATTCCCGCACGCTTTGGTAGAGATCAGAAATGTGAAATTGGCGAAGATTATTTCCGCATCGGCGCGTTTTATCTTGCCGCACGGAAAATTTTCCTTGTGAAAGCTCCAAACCTCGATAGCATGCGCCGATTGCCGACGACGGCCGTCGGCAGATTCCATCTGAAATTCCCGGTCCAATTTTTTCCGGCCCGGCCCGAAGGGGGGGAGAACGAGGGATTAAATGCGCAGTTCCTATCGACGAAAATCCGTCGCGATCGTCATCGCCATTGCCGCGGCTTCAACGGCCTCGGCCAGCGCCAACACGACACTCGACTTGTACCATCTCGGCGAGGCGGATTCTCCCACCGCCGTGGCGGGTAATGTCGGCGATGCAACGACCGTTGATTCCGGACCGGGCGCCGACAATCTGTCCCGCTTCAACTCACCGACCTATAGCTCCAACCATGCGCCCGGCACGAGCACCATTTCCATGGCGTTCAATCCTTCGTCAAACATCGAGGATTACGACGGTCCCAACCCCACCACCGCCTCGACAAATATCGGAATCGATGCCTGGATTTATCCCACCGTCGCCGCCGGTAGCACAAGCGTCGGCATTGCTTACAACGGCAATCCTGGATCGAGCGGGTATGGCCTTTATGAAGGCGGGTCGGATCTGGGGTACACCCCTCCGGCAGGGGTTACGACGATAATCGCATTGGTGGGCGGAGTGGATTTCCAAAAGTCCACCCTCCCAGCTGTCAATGTTCCACTGAATACGTGGTCTGAAGTCACCCAGATTCTGCAAGGTGGCGAAAACGAGCTGTTCCTCAATGGAGTTCTCGTCGCATCGCACGCTGACATCGCTCGCACGCCCGACACCGATTTTGAGCTGGGCCACGGTTTCACCGGCGAGATCGATGAGGTTCAAATATTCAGCGTCCCCGAGCCGGCGACAATCAGCTTGCTCGGGCTTGCCGGCCTGGGACTCTTAGCCCGGCGAAAGCGGGCCTCATAAGGCGTTACATCTCGGCCAATCCCAGCGCCTTCGCCATCGTCTGCCCGATGAGCGCCGGGCTGTCGGCCACGAGCACGCCGGCGGATTTGAGGGCATCCACCTTCGATTGCGCCGTCCCCTCCCCGCCGCTGATGATCGCCCCGGCGTGGCCCATGCGGCGGCCGGGCGGAGCGGTGCGGCCGGCGATGAACGCCACCACCGGTTTCTTCACCTTTTCCCTGACGAATGCCGCCGCCGACTCCTCGTCGCTGCCGCCGATCTCACCGATCAGGATCACCCCATCCGTCGTCGTGTCCCTGGCGAACAGGTCCAGAATCTCCACGAAGTTGAGTCCCTTGATCGGGTCCCCGCCGATCCCCACAGCCGTCGTCTGGCCGATCCCGCGCGTGCTGCACTGCCAGACCGCTTCGTAGGTGAGCGTCCCACTGCGGCTGATGATCCCGATCTTTTTTCCGCTTTTGGCCGACTTCGCGGGTGTGTGGATATAGCCCGGCATGATGCCGATCTTGCACTCACCGGGTGTGATGATGCCCGGACAGTTCGGTCCGATCAAAACGGATGCGGGCTTATCGCGCAGATACGCCTTCACCTTGACCATATCCAGGACCGGCACCCCCTCGGTGATGGCGACGATGACTGCGATCCCCGCGTCGGCCGCTTCCATGATCGCATCGGCGGCGAAGGGGGGCGGCACGAAGATCATCGTCGCATCCGCCCCCGTCGCCGATACCGCCGCCTCCACGGTGTCGAAAATCGGCAGGCCATTGGCGTCCTTGCTCCCACCTTTGCCCGGTGTGACGCCCCCCACCATCTTCGTGCCGTATTCCAGACATCCCCGGGTATGGAACGCCCCGGCGGAGCCGGTGATCCCCTGGCAGATCACTTTCGTCGCCGCGTTAACCAGAATGCTCATCCCAGATTCCGTCCTTTTCTCTTTTTTGTTTAGCGGCCGCGCTTGACTTCGACGAGCTCAGTCGAGTCGCGCGGCGTTATTTGCGGATTCCAGCGCCGGGCAAGCCCGGCCGCTAAACGTGGAGAGCGAACGTTATATCCAACACCCGGCGCGGGCAAGACACGAATTAAAGGTGTATTATTCGCTTGGGAGCGGATGATCTGCATGAAGCGACCGTGGATTTGCATCGGCCTGATCATCGCCGCCAGCGCGGCCATTGCCCGCGCCGACGAGCCGGCCACACAGCCGATCTCCTACCGCCATGAGGTGCGCACCGATCCGCCGATGCAGTTGCACATCGTCACCGTCGATCTGACCAACCCGGCCGTGCACGTGAAGGTTTCACACGGTGGAACCGATCCGCGCTTAAGCGATCCCTGGGAAACGACGCTGATGACGGTCAGCGACATGGTTCAGCGCGACGGGCTGGCCGTCGCCGTCAACGGCAATTACTTCGCCGCCAAGGATACCCGCTCGCTCATGGGCCGGCAGGTTTTCTATTACGCCGGCAACTGGGCCCGCGCGCTGGGCTGGGCGATGAGCGACGGCGCGCTCTATTCGCCCCGGCCCATGGATTGGAACCGCCCGGCGCTGATCGTCGATACCAACGGCAAGCTCTCCATCGGATCGTTCGTCAAATTGCCGCAAGGGACGCGGCAGGCGGTGGCCGGCCTGGCGCAGATCGTGACGGCCGGGCGCAACACCTCTCCGGACGATCCCGGCCCCCCGCCCGCGTTGGCGCCGCACACCGCCGCCGGCATCGACAAGGACGCCAGGACACTGTTCCTCCTGGTGGTCGATGGCCGCCGCCCGGAATTCTCCGCCGGCATGAATTCCCCGCAGGTCACCGACGAGATGATCCGCCTGGGCGCCTGGAACGCGATCATGCTGGACGGCGGCGGCAGCTCGACGATGGTCCTGCGCAACGCCGCCGGCAAGCCGCAGCTTATGAATTTCCCCAGCGATGGGCACGATCTGCCCGTCGATTTCTCCATCGAGCGCCCCGTCGCCGATGCGCTGGGGATCGCCATCGATAACCCCGCCACGCGGCCGTAGTCAGCTTCGTCCGGTAGTCGCTCAATTTATAGTTTAGCGGCCGGGCTTGCCCGGCGTTGGCTCCCTGAAATGCCGCGCGACTCGACTGAGCTCGTCGAAGTCAAGCGCGGCCGCTAAACAATCTAAACCGGTGCGGGTCGCGGGCCGATTATCTCAAATCCATCATCCACCAGGCCGATTCTTATTGAGCGTGACCGCAGCTTCCCTCACATCTTTTGTCTCATTTCGCACCTCGGCCTTCAGCCGCGAGGCGAAGCTCAAGATCGTGGTCGCCATCCTTATCGTCTGCTGCTTCTGCATCCGCACCTTCACTTCCTGGCGAAACTGGGGCGATCTGGATCACGCCTCGGGAACCTGGATCGCCATGGCCCTCGATGCACGCGACGGTGTGCTGTATCGGCCGATCGTTTCGGAGATCGGCTACGGTGGAACGCGCTACGCTCCCCTGCATGTGCTGGTGCACGCCAGCCTGATGAAGATGGGCATCGATCCGATCACCGGTGGATATCTCATCGGCATCGTCTCCGCGGCCGTGCTGATTGCCGCAACATTCCAGTTGATGCGCCGGCTGGAAGTCGCCCCGGTCACGGCGGCGATCATGGGGTGTTTTCTGCTGTCCGCTCATTGCCTTGCGGTCGGCGTTGCGGGAATCCGCGGCGATCTGCTCGCCGCGGCGCTGGACATCTGCGGTGTTGCCGCCGTTGCCGGCGCGGCGATCCCGTTGGCGGCGATCTGCTTCGTCCTGGCGCTGGCGACCAAGGTCACGTGCATCTTCGGCGCCGTCGCATCCGTGGCATGGCTGGCATGTTCTGATCGGCGTCGCGAAGCGATTCGCCTGGCGGCGATGTGGATCATCGGCGCGGCAATTGTTGTGCTCCTGACGCAATGGATCAGCGACGGCCGCGCCGCTGGAATCTTTGCCGCCTGCGCCGATGGCGGTGGTGAGTTGATGACCCTCCTGGTGGCCCCCCTGGCGATGGTCAACAACGCGATCCATTATGATCCGATCGCGCTGGCGATGCTGATCGTGGCGCTGCTGCTCTTGCCCGGTCACCTGCGCGCCACTTCCCTGCCGGTGATGCTGCTGCTGATCACGCTGGCAGGAACGGTGACGATCTTCGGCACGCCGGGTACCAACATCAATCACCTGATCGACCTGCACGCGGCGGTGATCGTCTTCCTGGCCACGCGCTGCCGCGGTCAGCGGCTCGGAACCGCCATGGCCGCCCCGCTGGTGCTGGCATGCACGGCGGCGGTCGTGTGCCTCGAGCAGGCGCGGCATATCCAGGTGGAATCGCGCAGCACCACCGCCGTCGCGGTGCTGGCCGACGTGGCCCGCTCGCCGGTTCAGGGGCCGATCCTCAGCGAGAATCCCCTGCTTCCGCTGGAGGCCGCTCAGCGACCGTATCTTTTGGATGCGTACATGTTCCGCGTGTTGATCCAGCGCCAGCCGTCGATCGCGGACAAGATGTGGGATGACCTGCGGCACCAGCGCTTCGGCGCCGTCGTCATCTACAACCGCCACAGCTTCGGACGCGAATTCATGGACCGATTAAATGCCACATACAATTTGGCCACCCAGCATGATGACTACGAAATCTATTTCCCCCGCCCGCGTTGAGCCTGGGCGGATATTCCGGCATGATGGCGGGCTCGCGATGGAGCAACTTTCCACGAACCCAGAGATCTCGATCATCGTGCCGACGCTCAACGAGGCGGCCAATATCCCGCAACTGCTGCCGCGCATCGACGCCGCCATGAACGGCGCCGATTACGAAGTCCTCATCGTCGATGACAACAGCAAAGATCAAACGCCACAGGTCTGCGCTGAATTGGCGAAACAATTTCCCGTCAAACTTCTGGTTCGCACCCAGCCCAAAAATGGGCTCAGCGGCGCGGTGCTGCACGGGATGGCCGCGGCGCGCGGACAATTCCTGTGCGTCATGGACGCAGATCTCCAGCATCCGCCGGAAAAACTGGGCGCGCTTCTCGAACCGCTGCGCGGCGGGCAGGCGGATTTCGTGCTGGGATCGCGCTACGTTCCGGGCGGCAGCACCGCCGCGACCTGGGGGCTGTTCCGAAAGATCAACTCCGAGGTCGCCACCGCCCTGGCGCGGCCGTTCGCGGGCCGCGTCACCGATCCGATGTCCGGCTTCTTCGCGCTGCGCCGCGTTACCTACCTGGGCGCTCGCCAGCTCACGCCGCTGGGTTACAAAATCGCCCTGGAGCTGATGTGCAAGTGCCAGGTGAAAACCGTGCAGGAGATCCCCATCCATTTCGGCCTGCGCGCCGCGGGGGAATCCAAGCTGTCGCTCAAACAGCAGTTCCGCTACCTGGAACATCTGAGCCGGCTTTACGATTTCACTTTTCCGCGTGCTTCGCCGGTGATCAAGTTCCTGATCGCGACGGTCGCGAGCTGGCTGGTGGGCCTGGCGATTTATCTCTCGCTATTGCGCGGCGGCTTGGGCCCCGTGGCCGCGCCCACCTGGGCGTACGGCGCCGCCATCCTGGTCACCATCATCTTCCATATTCGATACGTACGAACGCAGCGTGAATTCCTGATCCGCCCGCATCCCTGGCGGGATTTCGCCGTGATATCCGCCGCCGAATGGATCGCCTGCGGCCTGACCGCCTGGTGGGCCAGCCACCGCGTCATGCGCGCCTCGGCACTGGAGATTTTCCTGCTCTGCTTCGGCGTGGCGACATTGGTTCGCTACGTTCTGCGCAAGGAATTCCTGCAGGACATCCGCGGCCTGCGCCGCACCCTCCCGCGCGAGGCGGAGATCTCACCGCCCTCGGACAAATAATAGAATTGAGCCACGGATGGGGCACAGATTCTCACAGATTAAATCAGAATCTGTCTTTGATCATATGTGTGTTCATCTGTGCCCCATCTGTGGCTAACGATTCCTGAGATTTTCTTCCATGATCTCCCACACCTGCTCGCGCGTGTGCGCATGAATCTGCGGAAATGTTAATTGTGGCGGCGGCGTTATTTGGCAGAGTCGGCCGGCGTACTTTTGCTCGAAGCGCGTGGCGTAGTTTCGCCAGGTTTGATCGAACTTGCCCAGCGAGCCGTGAATGATGTGCAGATCGTTGGCCACCCCCAGGCGGAAGCCGGCCAGGTGCGCAGCGAACGTGAAATCCAGATCGTAAAGATGGAAAGCGTCGAACGTCTGGGAATCGAAGGGGATTTTTTCGACCACAGATCGCCGCGCGGCCAGGAACATCCCGTCCATCGCGTGCATCCCGCCGGCGCTGCGTCCGTTCACGCTGAAAACGCAGATGACGAATCCCGAGCGCGGATGTGGATGCGTCACCTGCCCGAAGATATGCGGCTTCCCCGCCGCCACCCATTTCCCGCGGAACAGGCAATCCGTGCCGGCCACCCCGACCAGGTCGAAGTTTTCCAGATGCTCCCTCAGCCGCACGGCAAAATCGGGGCTGAGGATTTGGATATCATCATGGCAGAAGATGAAAAATTCGCCGCGGCTCTGGACGATCCCGCGCGTGTAACCCTCGCCCATCGAGCGGGCATCGGCGATGCGGATGATTTCGTGCGGCTCGGAGGCGAGCAATCGCTCAAGGTTCCTCGATACCGCCGCGAAATGATCGTCGTGGTGGGAGCAGATAATGATGGAGATCATGTGCGTTTGATTTTACTAAAACTGAACGATTCTGGATCGTCCTGAGGCCTCCCGGAGATCCGACAAAAAGGCGCTGCCAACCTTCACAAAAACCTTCAGGTCTGAGCTATATATATAGAGGGATCACTCTTTTTTGATGGACGCAGGTACCCGGAGCATCGGCCACGCGCCGCCGAGCGACCCAGGGACTTGTCACCCGCTTCCGTTGCGCCGCAATCCAGCGGCGATGCGGAAGCGGCAGGCGCACCCGGCGATTGGGTGCATCTTTTCGGATAGTCCGCGCCCACGCCGTGGTGCGTCGTCCGATTTTTACGCATTAAGTTTAGCCGCGTCGCTTGCGACGCGCGTCGGGTGGACGTCACCAGACGCGCGTCGCAAGCGACGCGGCTAACCTCCAAATGCCAATGGAATCGACCGCCGGAAGGGCCCGACGTTTCCGGCCCTTCTATGCTGCGCCGATTTCAGCCTGGAAATACTTCTCAGAAGATCGGCAAATCCGCCTGCACCAGCGCGGCATGGTTCTCCCGCTCATACAGGCGGGTCTTGTACGTATGCACGCTGATCCCCGGCGCCCCGCGAAGCTGGCCGCTGTCCAGATGGAACGTCCAATTGTGCCAGGGGCAGACGACGCACCCTTCTTCGATGCATCCTTCGGCCAGGTCGCCGCCGGCATGCGGACAGGTGTTGTCCAGGACGAAGACCCGTCCGGCGTCGAGAAACACGGCCAGCGAAAATCCGCCGATCTGCACGAATTTTCCCTGGCCTTCGGTCAGCTCGTCGATCTGGCAAAGGCTGGTCCAGGCCACGGATTACCCGGTTACGGTTGCGTGGAAGGCGCCGGAGACGGCTGGGTCGTCTGCTGGAGGCGCTGGGCCAGGGCGTCATCCATCTGCCGCATGATCCCCCCCATCATGCGCACGGCGTCGGCGACGAGCTGGCGGTTGGCGGCGTCGTGGGCGGTGTCCAGGGCGTCCAGCTTGTCGCCCAGGGCGCTCAATGGTTTGGTCAGGTTCATCTGATCGGGGAACTGCTGGGCGAACATATCCTGCATCGCGTTGTTGGCCGCGCGCAGGCCGGTGCCGATGAGCGGCTCGGATGGAAGATTGGTCGGCAGCCCCGTGATCTGATTCTGCGTCGATTCAATCAGCCGGACCTGCTGGCGGAAGACCGCATCGGCCTCGGGGCCTTCCAGCAGCGGAAGGACGATCACCAGGTCGGCGAAAACCTGTTCCATCAGGACCCGATGCTGCGACTCGTCCGTGCCGGGCAACTGCTGGGCGCGGCGGTCGAATTCATCCAGCCGGACCGATGCGCCCTGCACGCGCTGCAGCGGGCTGACCTCAATGGCCGGCGGGGGATTGGGCTCGACCGGGACGCTGATCGGCACGGAATTCTGTGAGCTTGACATGCATCCGCCAACCGCGAACAGCGCGCCGCTCAGAAGAATCACCAGTGATGTTCGCAACGATTTCATGGTCAGCGGATTTCCGAAATCTTTACCGGCCGGCGCTGTTGCGCGCTTTGCACAACGGCTTCCAGCACCTGCTGGGTTTTGAAGGCATCCTCGAAATCGCCCAGCGGGACGGTCGGCTGCTGACCGCCCAGGACCATCATAATGTCGGCCGCCTGGTTGATGAAAGTGTGCTCGTATCCAATGATGTGCGCATCGGGCCACCAGGCGTGGGCGTAAGGATGATCGGGGGCATGAGTGACCATGATTTTCGTCCACCCTTTGACCTTGGCGGCGGTGGTGTTGTCGAAATATGACAGGTGGTTCATGTCCTCGAAGTTGAAGCTGACGGCGCCCTTTTCGCCGTGGATTTCGACGCCG